>Ga0209253_10000705_pt1 | contig 29026 bp, 28 predicted proteins | sample FrelakmetBRP12BR_FD_187145 | JGI IMG/M metagenome (GOLD analysis project Ga0209253, IMG submission 187145) | Freshwater lake sediment microbial communities from the University of Notre Dame, USA, for methane emissions studies - BRP12 BR (SPAdes)... | ecosystem: Environmental > Aquatic >...
GAAGACTCTGGAAACTGCCTGTCTTCCTGATAATACGTAAGTGACGGGGTCGTGACCAAAGCCAATGAATATATTGTTGGGCTACAGAAAAATATCCCCATGTCACTGAAATTCTCAGATTTGTTAATGTAAAATTTCAAATATGTTTGGCTAGGATTTACTATGTTAATAGTCCATAGTCGACAGTCGATGGTCCACAGTAAGAAATAAATTCAAAACCACATAAGGCTGACAAGCTGGCACGCCTGAAAGCCCCAAGACACATCATGAAGTGTTTTTTCACAGGAAACGTGAGGGAAGGAAGACAGCCTTACCACTTACAAAGCGGTGAGGAGGGACTAAATGGCAGTAATCTAAACGCCTCCTCTTCCCTTTTTTAACTCTGCTACCGTTTCAACTTTTAAGAATAGCGCGTGCAATCACCAGCCGCTGTATCTCTGAGGTTCCCTCATAGATGGTGGTGACCCGTGCATCCCGGTAGTATCGTTCCACAGGATATTCTTCTACATACCCATAGCCGCCCAGCATCTGGACTGCACGGTAACAGGCACGGTTGGCTGATTCACTGGCAAAGAGCTTCCCCATGGCAGCCTCACATCCATAGGGCTGACCTGTCTCTTTGAGAAAGGAAGCTCTCAGGATGAGGAGCTGGGCAGCCTCAAGTTCGGTGTAAGAGTCTGCGATCATCCATTGCAGCGCCTGAAAAGAGGCAATGGGGTGTCCAAACTGTATTCTCTCTTTAGCATAGCTGGTAGCAAAATCCATAGCCCCTCGACCTATCCCTACCGCCAGGGAGCCAATACCGATTCGTCCACCTGACAGCTCAGTTAAGGCAACGCGGTAGCCATCGTGTAATTTCCCCAGGAGATTTTCTTTGGGTATCTGGCAGTTTTCAAAAATAACCTCGTTAGTGGCTGAACCCCGCTGACCCATCTTCTCTTCATTCTTGCCTATGGTAAAACCAGGAGTGCCTCGTTCCACGATGAAGGTACTCATGCCCTTTCCCCTTGGTGCCTGTTTGTCGGTTACTGCCCAGACAATGATGAGTCCTGCATACTCAGCGCTGGTGATAAATAGTTTGCTACCATTGATCAGGTACCCGTTTTTGTTCTCGAAGGCGGTCGTTTTCATGCCCGTAGGGTCAGAGCCTGCCGAAGATTCGGTGAGCCCAAAAGAGCCTGCCACATACGCTCCACTTAAAAGCTTAGGCAGATACTTTTGCTTCTGGGATTCGGTACCAAATTCCACCAGCAATTCGGCAACCATGTTGGTGACAGACATGGTGACGGCGGTAGAGGCGCACACCTTGCCTATTTCAGTTAATGCGAGACTATAGGCAACCGCACCTGCTTCGACTCCACCATAGCGCTCTGGCACCGCAAGCCCCATGAAACCAAGCCCCGCCATTTTTTTAATATTACTGATGAGGATCGAAAAGTCTTTGGTCTTGTCGAGCGCGGAGGCAACCGGTTCCAGCTCTTTTTTAGCAAACTCGCGGGCAGTCTTTTGGATCATCAGCTGCTCATCTTTAAACTTAAAATCCATTTTCCTATCCTACTGGTTGGTAAAGCGAGGCTTTCGCTTTTCTAAGAATGCACTAATACCTTCCTTCCGGTCTTCTGTGGTAAAGCACTGAGAGAAGGCATCAACCTCTAATTTACACGCCTCTCTCAGATCTTTATCAAAGCCAGCTTCAATAACCTTTTTAGCAAGTGCGAGCGCAAGGGGACCCTTCTCTGCAATCTTATGTGCCAGTTTCTTAGCTTCAGCGATAAGCTCATCTGAGGGGACTACTTTATTTACTATCCCCATCTCGTGAGCACGCTGGGCAGAAATAGGTTCACCAGTAAAGATAAGCTCTTTTGCAAAGGTTTTTCCCACCAGCCGTGAAAGTCTCTGGGTACCGCCAAACCCCTGAATCAGACCGAGATTCACTTCAGGTAAGCCTAACCGAGCGGTGGTTGAGGCAAAAATTATATCACAGGCAAGTGCCAGCTCCAGCCCCCCTCCCAGCGCATATCCATTGACGGCTGCGATCACCGGTTTTATCCCGTTTTGAATCGCATCCATGGTCTTATGTCCTGCAAGAGAGAATTGAGACGCTTGTTCAGGAGTGAACTCTTTCATTTCTGCGATATCTGCACCGGCAATAAATGCTTTACCACTGCCGGTGATGATGAGCACCTTAATGCCTTGCTCAGAGTTGAGCTCATTAATAGCCTCATATAATTCAGCAAGTGTATCCATAGTGAGTGCATTGAGCACCCGAGGTCTGTTAATGGTTACTAGTGCGATCTCTGCATTTTTGGAGATGATTAAGTTTTTTTCGTGCATAGGAGAGGGACCCTCGGATAAGTTGTGGTAGGTAAAAAAGGCATAAAAGCTTAAAAATACTAATCTTTTTAAAAATATGTCGTCGAAGTTAGCACAGGATAATTCTCATTGTCAAGGCTTTTCTCCTGTGGTATGTAGTTGTGAGATCTGGGATCTGAGATAAAAACAAACTAAGGAATTGAGAGATTCAGGAATTGGAAACGTGGGATGTGAGTAATGTATGAAACTTAATTGGTGTTTCATGTATCTGCTGCTTACCCTGGCATTAAGCTTACAGGTTAGAGCTCAGGGTGATCCCTTTAAGGAGGCTCGTGAGAGAATGGTCACCTATGACCTTAAGGGGAGAGATATCACTGATGAGAAGGTGCTCAAGATAATGGGCAAGATTGAAAGGCACCTCTTTGTTGAAAAAGACCTCTTAGAGGTTGCCTATAATGACTACCCCTTATCCATCGGGGATGGTCAAACCATATCTCAGCCCTATATTGTAGCACTGATGACGCAGTGGGTGAATTTAAAACCAACGGATAAGGTGTTAGAGATTGGAACCGGTTCCGGGTATCAGGCTGCAGTCTTGGGGGAGCTTGTTGATCAGGTATACTCTATAGAGATTAGAGAAACGTTAGCCGCCCAGGCATCTAAAAGATTACGGGAGCTTGGCTATCAGAAGGTAAAGGTAAGGCATGGGGATGGCTACTTTGGCTGGCAGGAGTATGCCCCCTTTGACGCGATCATAGTAACCTGTGCCGCTAATCACATCCCCCCGCCACTGCTCAGTCAGTTAAAGGAGGGAGGAAGGCTCATCATACCCCTGGGAAGTACCTTTTTTTATCAAACCTTAACGCTGATCACTAAGGTAGGAGGAGGGCATAAGGTGCGGCAGATCTCAGGAGTGAGGTTTGTTCCCATGACGGGGGAAGCAGAAAAGAAGTGAGGGGCTGAACACGGTATGAAGGTTGTCACTTCAGTGTGGTTAATTCCTTTTCAACAGTAGCGAGTATTTGTCCCACCGAGATATCTTCTCCCTCTACAATCTTATCATGGGGATGTCGATTGAGGAGGAGCTCCCTTACGTTAGAGAACATCTTCTTGCAAAATTCTTTTTTCCCTTGTTTTTTATAGAGAGTGCCTAAGTAATAGTAGCCCAGTACGAAGCGGGGGTCTATATAGATGGACTTCTTAAAAAGATTGATGGCCTCATCACTATTTCCTTCTTCAAGCTTGAGCAGGGCTAAGAGGTGGTAAGCTTCAGTGAGCAAGGGATCGCAGGTTATGGATTTTGTTAAGCAGTGGATGACATCCGCTCTATTGTTTTGCTGAGCTGATATCCGGGCAAGGAAAAAGTAGGCGCGTGCGTTGTGGGGGTTGAGCTTGAGAACTTCCATAAACTTTTCAATAGCGTGGTTATAAGCCTCCGTTTCCAGGCACTGAATGGCTTCACGGAAGATTTCGGTTTCCTGCTTGCCCAGTTCTCTTGGTACTTTGTACTCTGGTGGTGAGGGCTCTGAGTGGGTGAGAGGTGAAGATGTTCCTTGAGTACTTTTCAAATCGCCTTGCCTCACCTGAATGCTCGGTACCAGGTAGTGGGGAGTACCCTTAAGCAGCGGTGGGTGATCCCGTAGTTTCTTTTTTTGGTAGACAATCACCTCGGGGAAAATTCTGGTAGTAAAGGTGTGGTATGTTTCAGCGGAATATTCTGCAGGTCCCACCAGGAGGTAACCGCCTTCCCCCAGAGAGTGGTAGAATTTATCAACTACCTTTTTAGTGGTTTCGGGGGTAAAGTAAATAGTGACATTGCGGCAGAGAATCAAGTCCATTTCATTGGTGAGGGTGAGGAGAGAAGGATAGGTGTTGTCCATCAAGTTGAGCGGTTTGAAGGTTACCATATCTTTGAACTTTTTCTTAATAAGGTAGCTCTCATCTCGGTGAAGGAAATTTTTCTTTATGACCTCCATAGGTACTTCTCTGAAAGACCATCGGTTATATATCCCTTGCTGGGCCTTTTCCAGTGACTCCCGGTTGATATCCGTTGCGAGGATCAGAATATCCCACTGAGTAAGATCTGGCAGTAGCTCTGCGAGCAGGATTGCCAGGGAATAAGGTTCCTCACCTGTTGAGCATCCCGCACTCCAGATTCGTATCTGCCGCTCACCTCTCTTCCTGCTTATAATTTCAGGGATAAGTACTTCCTTAAGAATTTTGAAGTGCGGGGAGATTCTAAAGAAATAGGTTTCCCCTATGGTCAGACAGGTAATCATCTGGTTTAGGATGGCATCGGTGCGGGGAGAGGGTAAGTGGAGCATGGTGTAAAATTGATCCACATTTTCACAGGATGAAGAAGCGATGAGGTGGGAGAGGATGGTTTTTAAATCTTCGATCTTATTGTGGCAAAGACAGAGCCCGGTCTTGTGCTGGATAAAATCGATCAGCTTGGTGAAAAACGCTCCCTCCAGATCGTGCTGGTCTCTTGCGAGGTGACTCTTAATAGGGTTAGCCATCATCATAACACCTTACCTTGTTTATACTAGTACTCCTCCACTCATGATGACTCGGTTACGCCCCTGCTCTTTCGCTTTATACAGGGCAGCGTCTGCCGCCGTGATAAAAATTTTCATACTTTTCATGTCAGGAGATGCGGTAGCAACCCCCACACTGATGGTTATCTCGTGGGGCTTCAACTGTTCGTGAAAAAGCTGTCCCTCTACCTTTTCTCTCAATTTTTCAGCGACAACCTTAGCCTGCTCTCCATCGGTTTGAGGTAGTATTACCGCAAACTCCTCTCCCCCATATCGCGCAACGGTGTCAAGCTCTCTGGTGTGTATGGCGAGCTCACGCGCGATTCCTGCGAGTACGATATCCCCGAGCTGGTGCCCATGTCTATCGTTAATATTTTTAAAGTGATCAACGTCAATCATCAAAAGCGAGAGGGGGATATGATATCGCTGTAATCTCAGCCACTCATTTTCAAGCACCTCATGAAAGTGACGGTGGTTATATACCTTGGTCAACCCATCGGTGATAGAGAGTAAGCGGTTATTCTCATAGAGCAGGAGGAGATCAAGCAGGGTGGAGAAGTCTTCGGTCAAGAGTTCGAGCGTTTTTTTGTTGTTTTCGAAGGCATCGTGGTCATAGGAGAAGAGGGCAAGTTCTCCCAACACTACATCCTGGTGAGCAATGGGAATGGCGAGCGAGGTGTTTATAGGTTCGCGGGTGGGCTTATCCTTATCCCCTTTCTCTATGATGTTCCATTTTAGCTGTTGTTCTCCTGCGACATCTCTTACCCGCGTGAGCAGGAATTTTTTAATTTTCTTCACCTCCTCCTCAGAGAGGTGGTCAAAGAGGGTCAGGATAAAGTTCACTTTAAAATCGCTAAAAATAATCATCGCCAGGGCACCGCAGTCCACCACGCTCTTCAAAAGCTCAAAGTACTCCTCGAGCAGCTTTTCTCTACTATAGACATAGTGCGCAAGCTTTCTAATCTCATTGGTTAAGGTAGCATCAAAGAGAAGATTGTCCAGCAGCAGGTTCACTTTATTGTGGATTAAGGTACTCTCATGATTCTGATGATTGCCTACCCCCTTCCCGCGATAGACCGAAAAGGGATCTCCCCGTTGTGCGAGCAGGGTGTTGACCTGTTCCAGTAACTCCTGGGGATTTGCCTCTTTACAGATGTAGGAATCTGCACCTGCACGTATCCCCCAAAACTTGTCTTGAGATTGCCCGAGGTTGGTTAAGAGGATGATAGGTACCTGAGAAGTAAAGTCTTCGTTTTTAAGCAATCTGCACAATTGGTACCCGTTCAAATCGGGCATCACGATATCTGAGATAATAAGCTGGGGAAGCTCGGAGTAGGTTTTATTAATTCCCTCCACTCCGTTCTCGGCGGTGACCACATGAAAACCCTGTTTTTCTAAAAAGAGCTTGATCACCATCCTCTGGGTAGGGCTGTCATCAATCACCAGTATTTTATTGTTCTCAGTCACGTTGTCCCTCCTTCACGCTGAGCTACTAGTGAAGGCTCAAGAGATTAATAATTTCTGAGGCTATCCTCTCCAGGGGACAGACCATATCCACTACCCCTACATCGATGGCAGATTTGGGCATACCAAAGATCACTGATGTTCTTTCATCCTGGGCGATAGTTTTACCCCCCTGCTCCTTAATCGCCTTCAATCCTTCTGTTCCATCCCTCCCCATGCCCGTGAGTAAGACGCCGATGCTCTGGCCGCGGTAGGCACCTGCTACCTGTTGCATCATGAAATCCACCGACGGTCGATGACCCCGGAGGGGAGGGTCTTTGCTGAGCACGATCCGATTTTTTTTATCGATGCCGAGGTGTGTATCATCAGGGGGGAAATAGGCTACCCCTTGTGCGAGTAGTTCCCCATGCTCAGCGATTTTTACCCTAATGGAACAATCCTTACTCAGCCAGTTGACCATCCCTTGGATGAATCCACTAAAAATGTGCTGGACGATGAGAATGGGGAGCGGGAACCCCGGGACAAAATTTTTCAAAATGTTACAGATTGCCGGTGGTCCTCCCGTTGAAGCTCCCATTGCGAGTATGCGGTTATCTTCTGGAGTAGTGATTTTCTGTGTCACCGGAGTCTCTTTTTTACCGCTGCGGATAAGGTGGATGGGCTTTACTTTGGCGACAATCTTTATCTTACGGATAAGTTCGGTGGTATAGGTGAGGTCACCGTGGTTGAGCTGGAGTATGGGTTTTTCCATTATATCAAGCGCACCCGCCCGCAGCGCATCAAAACCACTATGGGGGTCATCATCTTTGATTAAAGAACTGAGGATGAGGATGGGGGTGGGTAGGGTACTCATAATTACCCGAGTTGCCTCCAGGCCATCCATCACCGGCATGGTAATGTCCATGATGATGATATCAGGTTTCAACTCTGCGGTGAGCTGGATAGATTCTCTTCCATTGCGAGCCCATCCCACCACCTCAATCTCAGGATCAGCTTTGAAGATGCTTTTCAGTATTTCTGCAATGGAAGGAGAGTCTTCGGTGATAAGCATTCTAATCATAGGTCAGTCCCTCACTACAGCAGTCGTTTAATGGTGTCGAGAAGATTGTTCTGGTCAAAGCTGCTCTTTACGATGTAGGCGTCTGCACCCACCTCCACCCCCCGACTCTTCTCCGCAGGTGATTCGAGCGAGGTGAGCAGAATTACGGGAATGTGCTGGTAGTTGTGGTCAGACTTTACCTTGTGGGTAAAGGTGAACCCATCCATATGGGGCATCTGAATGTCGGTGACAATGACATCACATTTCTGATTCATTAGTTTTACATACCCCTCTTGGCCATCGGCCGCAGCGACTACCTCATACCCTGCCGATTCGAGTATACTCACCTCGAGGGTTCGGGTGGTCAGGGAGTCTTCGATGACGAGAATAGTCTTCTTAGCTTCTTCCTTTACCTCTCCCCCTTTCCTTCGTTTCTTTCTTAACTTCTGGTATTGTGCTGATTCAATGAGGTCAGAGACATTGAGGATGAGAGATACTTTTCCATTACCGAGGATGGTGGCACCTGAAATGTTTCGTACCCTCTCTAAATACGCGCTCAGGGGTTTTGCTACCACCGCATCTTCACCCACCAGCTTATCGACGAGAAAAGCAACGCGCTTCTCCGCTGACCCCATAATAACCACGGGGCGTTTTCTCTCATCTGGTGACTCTTCGCCGGAGGGAAGCTCCAGGATCTCTTCCATGTGCACCACTGGAATGGGACGTTGATTATAGGTGATTGCCTCCTGACCCTCGAGGGTAAAGATTTGTTCAGGTAGCACTTCTACGGTAGATTCTATGGAAGAGGTAGGGATAGAGTAGGTTGCCTCCCGGACCTGCACTTTAAGCGTTTGGAGGGTTACCATGGTGAGGGGAAGCTTCATGGTGAAGGTAGTACCCACACCCGGTTTTGAATCAACGTTGATGAGTCCCTTTAATTTTTCAATATTGTTTTTCACCACGTCCATTCCCACTCCCCTGCCCGAGACGTCAGTTAAAATCTTGCTGGTGGAGAAGCCGGGTTGGAAGATGAGATCGTACAGCTGATGTTCACTCATCTGCTCAAGCTGGGAGGTGGTAAAAAGATTCTTTTTTACGGCAGTTTTCTTAATGAGTTCCAGTTGGATGCCGTTACCATCGTCCTCAACAGAAACAAGCACGGAATCTCCTTGCTGGGAGGCATGGATCCGGATTAACCCCTCGGCGGGCTTTCCCTTCTTCTTCCTCTCCTCAGGCCTTTCAATACCATGATCGATGGCATTTCTTATGAGGTGAATGAGCGGGTCCTTGATATTCTCTAAGATGTTTTTGTCTAATTCAACTTCTCCTCCCTCTATGGCGAGCCGGGCTTCCTTTGCCTCTTCAACTGCGAGGTCTCGAACCATCCTCGGTAAAACCTCCACCGCTGTGTAGAAGGGGAGCATCCGGGTCTTTTTGATATCCTTTTGCAGCTCATCGGTGATCAGTGACATCTGATTCCGATCTTCTGCAAGGTCATGGTGGATTCGGTTCAATTGGGTGTCGAGCTCGAGTGCTCTCTGGTATGCTTTGTTAAAGAGATTTCTAAAGGAGTTGAGGGTGGCAGGGGTGAGTTCTTCACCTCCCACGCTCACCATTTTTTGGGCGTGCTGCAGTTTATTGTGAACATCCGCTGAGAGATCGGTGAGTAGCTTTACCTCGTGGAGCCTCTGATCAAATTTAATTTTGGTGATGAGAAGTTCCCCTATTTGATTCATCAGGTTGTCAAGCTTCTTAGTTGCCACCCGGATGGTTTCATGGATAGTGACATCTGCCTTTCTGCGCCCTACCGGTGAGTTCTGGGATTCAGCGGCACTATCAGTTTTCCGTCTCTCCCACCGATACTCCTGAGCGGCGGGGGGGGTGGATTCGGCGGTGGTGGGAGAAGGAGGTGGTGGCGGCTGGTGCTCGGGGGATTCCTGCGCAGGTGAGGCAGGTGGTTTCTTTGAGGGATCTTTTTTTGCGCTGGCAGGTGAAGCGCTCTCACCCGGAGGAAACTGCTCCTCTTTTTTGGGGGTGGTGAAGTGGGAGAGGTATTCTACAATTTCTTCAAAGTGTATCTCTCGCTCTTCTTTGCCTTGATAGAGAGATTCTATGACCTCGCCTAAAAAGTCCACGCCCCGATAGAGCGCACTCATGACTGCCTTGTCGATAGCGGTTTCTCCCTTCTGAATTTTTCCCAAGAGGGTTTCGAGCACATGCGCTACCTTTTCGATGGAAGAAAATCCCATCATTCGTGCGGAACCTTTTATGCTATGGGCGTGGCGAAAGAGCTCACTTAAGAGGGAAGGTTGCTGGGGTTCTTTCTCCAGGATAAGGAACCCCTCGTTGAGTTTCTGGATGTGTTCCTTAGACTCCTCTTTAAAAATAGCGAATATGCGTATAAATTCTTCTCGGTTTAATTCCATTGCCTATGCTTCACGGTGAGGTGGTGGGAGCGTTCATGTTTTGTAGCTCTGAATCATTCCCTGTAGTTCACGACTCAGTGAGTGGAGTTGCAGCGTTTCCTTAAGTATCTTTGTAGCTGCAGTCGCCGTTTCCCTCATCCCCTCATTGAGGGTCGACATGGTCTCAGCAACTTGGTTGATTCCTAAAGACTGCTGTCGAGCGGAGAGGGTGATTTCCTGAACTGCATCAACCGTTTCCCCCATAGAGGCAATTACCTCCCCTAGGAGGTGACTTGTCTCCAGGATACATTTCATTCCCTCTTCAACGCCCTTGGTTCCTTGCTCGGTTGCGGCCATAGTGACTTTGGTGGAGAGGTGAATTTTTTGAGTGAGGAGGGAAATCTTAACGGCAGCCTTTTGAATTTGATCGGCTAAATTGCGTACCTCGGTGGCAACTACCGAGAATCCTCTTCCCTGTTCCCCTGCTCTCGCCGCCTCGATATCGGCATTGATGGCAAGCATATCAGTTCGGTTGGCAATGCTGTTTACCTCATCCGCGATTTTTCTGATTCGTTGTGCCCCTTTGCTCAGCGCGAGAATATTGGCAGCGATACGTTGTACCTCTTCCTGAATCGCATGAGCTTCCTCGCTACTCTTGCTCACCGCGTGCTGACCGTCAGAGAGAATCAAAAGCACTTCTCGGGATCTTTGGGTTACCAGACCGGCTTTTTCGCTCACTTGGTGAGAAGAGTTGTTCAGCTCTTCAATAGTAGTGGTAATCTCACTGACCGAGGAGGCTTCTTTGACGGTAATGGTTTCCTGCTGGTGTGCCGCAATAGAAATTTCATGGGACGCAGAGCTGTATGATTCAATAGCAGCTCTGGTTTTTTCGATGGTGTGTTTCCAGGTGTTACTCATAGTGGTAAGCAGGTGAATGAGTTCACCTGCTTCATCGTGAGAACTTCGAATCACCCTTTGCGTGAAATCACCGTGCGTCACCTGTTCTATCAAGGTCGTTGCCCGATTAAGTGGGATTACGAGGGATCGAGTTTGTAGCACTCCTAAGGTAATTCCCACAAGCATGAGAGCCAAACTCACACTCATAATGAGTAGAGTAGTTCTGCGAACTTCTTTATACATCGACTGAAGGGAAAACCCGGAGATGAGAAACCCGAGCGCTACCTCTTGCCCTGCGAGATCATACCCGGTAATAGGGGAGATCACATGAACCTTATCTGCGCGTGGATATACCTCGGTTTTTTTCGGTGTATGGTCAAAAAGAACTGAGGCATGAAGGGCGTCCTCAGGATTGAAGAGGATGTGGGGCGTAGTGGATTGACCAGTGTTCACCATGACCATGTAGGAGAGATCCCCGTGGAGAGAGAGTTCCTTTACCACCCCCTCGTAGGAACCGTTGTCAGGTGAGGCGGTGTATACTACTATCTGTCCTAGGGTGAGGGCGGCCTGTTCATTGAGCTGAGAGAGTAATTTTTGCTTTTCTTGCAACGAAAGCGATTTTAAACTTTGTGAGAGAAATACGCACACCACCAAGAAGAGGAGCAGTATCACCACCGAGTTAAAAAGGATAATACGAACCCTTACCGGAATTCTGTTAAGGAGCGTGGAGAGAGGTCTCATGGGAATCTTTACCTTCTTCGTATGCTGTTTCTCGCGTGAGTGGGAACAGGGTTTTTAACGTTACCTATCGAGTAGGGCTCACCACTTCACACACCCTCATTCTCTCGTGCTTCATCATTTTCTCGACATTGAGGAGGGTGAGAGGTTTTTCTTTGGTAAGCACCTCTCCCTCAATACATTCTTCTCTGATTCCTTTTAGGGTGGTGAGCGGGGAAACAATTTGTTTTACCCCCACATCCACAATATGCGCTACCTTATTGACTACGAGCCCTGCGGTCCCACCGTCAACCTCTATTACAATAGCCGTGACTGAGGGGGAGGGTGAACCTCTTTCTACTCCGAGGAATTGGCAGAGATCAATGAGGGTGAGAATGGTTCCCCTCAGGTTAATGATACCAGCAAAGTGAACAGGGGTGCAGGGTAGTACGTTGATGGTGCTGACAGTAATGATTTCGAGTGCGTGGCGTATGCGAATACAGTATGTTTCATTTCCCAGCGCAAAGGTGAGTATCCTCACCTTCTCATCTGGTGTCCTCTCATGAATCCTTTTACTTAAGTATTCTGCTCTCTGTTTGAAAAGTGCGGTCTTCTCTGCTGGTGGCACTTTGAAGAGGGAGTGGAGCTCTTCCTCGAGTTGTTTAAGACGCTCAAGCACCCTTTCTCGTAACTCATGGGAGCGCCGCTCATTGAACTGGTAGCACTCACATTTCTTACAGCTATCAATCTTCGAGGTGATCGTCTCAGGGGTCTTCCCTGCGAGTGTTCCTGAGATGTAGTAGCAGGCATTAGTGCTATCATTGAGGTACATGGGACAAAGCATCTGGTTACACCCTTTGAGTTTCCAACAGTGGGCTACTCGTGCTGATTTCTGAGATTCACCAGTGCGTGGCTCGGTATTCATAAGCGTTCTCCCCCACCGTGCTCCTCACCCGAGGTGGACGTAAGGCAGCACGAGAAAGGTATAGTTCCTTGAATAAGTTACCTATTTATATCGTCACGTTGGGGGGGAAACTAAAGAACTTATGAAGAAGCGGTGGTGATTTTTTGGAGGGCATCAATGTCTTTCTTACTGAGCAACTTTTCCGGTTCCAGAAGGATAAAAAGACCTTTCTCGGTGCGGCCCCACCCTGCAATGTACTCCTGGGCAATTCCTTTGATCACCTCAGGGGAACTAGAAATTTCATGAGAGGGAAATTCTGTTACAAACGATCCCGCATCAACGATCAACCCGGCAACGAGAGTGGCAACTTTCATTACCACCACCGCGTCGTCCAGCTCATAGGGCCTAGTTGCTAATCCCAACCGCACCTTGAGATCGATGATGGGGAGTATGGTACCTCGGAGATCAATCACTCCCTTGATAAAGGGCAGGGTAGCTCCAATCTGGGTAAGTTCAGGCAGTGGGATCAGTTCCTCAACGATGGAGATATCAAGGGCATAGAGCTGATTGTTTAAGGGGAAAATAAGTAAATTGACTGTGGAGGGCTGCTTTTCTTCATCCTGTGTCATAGATAACTGCCTCAGGTGGTAGGTAAGTACTTACTACACTAGTAGCAGAAAAAGGTAGATAACTCAAGAAATTTATCGTCGGTCTTTGAAGTGCGGTATCAGTTACTATCTATTTTATTGACAATTAGCTAGTGAGCATATAACTTACCGTTACCTACTTAGGGAGGTACGTACCTTATGTCTATCATAACAACGAGGGCACGGTGGTTACCCTGGGGTATGTTACTGGTGTGGCTTGGTTCTTTGGTCACGCTCTCTTATGCTGCGGGTGAAGAGTGGGGGCCGTGGGGGGGTGATCGTCGCTATACCCAGGAGGTTACCACAGAGCGCTCTCACCGGCACTCCTCACACCCGGTTTCCACCATTACCACCCTTCCCTTAAGCCTGCTCATCACCTTCTTTCAGGAAATTATCTCGCCGGTTGATGGTGCAACCTGTGATTTCTATCCTACCTGTTCTGCCTATGCGAAACAGGCATTAAAAAAGCATGGGCTCTTGCTAGGGCTCGCGATGGCCAGTGAGAGGATTACCCGTGACCATGCCCCCCACGGCTATGAACTCATTCACAAGTTCGGCAGGGATTATCTCTATGATCCAGTTGAGCATAATGATTTTTGGTTCCGCACCACGGAAGGTAAGGTGAGGTGAACTCTCTCCTTTTTTCACTCGCAACCCGGGTTTTGCCCACCCTCTGCTTACTCAACCTTTTTCCTTTGGTATCGACGGGATGGTCAGGTGAGGCAGGTGGATACCGTGATGCTGCTTCCCTGAAGGGATTTGCTGACACTCTTTTCCTTGAGGGTCACTACTATCCTGCCATGATGGAGTATGAGAGGTTTTGCTATTTCCACCCCCACCACCCGGAGAAGCCACGGGCACAATTTAATCACGCACGAGCGATGAAGATAACGGGGGACTATCCGTCTGCCCTCGCCATTTTTACTGCGCTTGCTTTTGACAGCCAGCATGGTGCGCTTACGATAGAGGCATCTTTTGAGCGGGCTGAGGTGTTGTTTTTAATGGAGGAGTACCCTTCTGCACTTACCCAGTATGAAGCGTTTCTCACTGGTTATCCAGATCACCCGTTAGCCGAGCGTGCTCGCAGTGGCATCAAGAAACTATACCAGGTAACTCACTGACATTACCTGTAGATTGTTAAGTTATAGGAGCTTGACCCTATCCACAATGAAGAAGTTTTTATGCGTTAGTCTTATTACCGTTGGATTACTGGTGCTGGTGGGCACTCCCGTTGCCTGCGCCCAGGAGGAGGAAGAGAAGACGCTTCTGGGTTTTGCAGACTACCTGTTTGAAAAGGGCCACTACTACCAGGCGGTCACGGAGTATGAGCGTTTTATCTACTTTAATCCTCACCACCCCTCGGTCTCCCACGCACGGCTAAAGATTGCCTACTGTTATAAGAAGGGGGAACAGTATGAGCGTGCCATCGAGTTGTTCCGTAATCTGGTGGACGAGTATCGTGGAGAGGAGGTGGGAAAAGAAGCTGCCTACCAGGTGGGCGAGTGCTACAGTGCGCGTGGCGAGGATGAGGTCGCAGTAATTGAGTTTAAAAACTTTATTGCAGACTATCCCCACCACCCCTTGGCGGAAAAGGCCCGATGGGAAATGGCGTGGGCCTATATCTCACTGGAAGACTACCCTTCCGCCCGCCAGCAACTTCTCCTCTTTGAAGCACAGAGTATCTACCAAGCACCTTCTCAGGAATTAAGCGATGCCCTCACTGAGCTCCCCCACCTCTCCCACAAATCACCATTGGTCGCGGGCCTTCTGGCGGCGGTGCTTCCAGGAGCGGGCCACTTCTACATGGGCAGGAAGAAACAAGCGCTCTTTTCTTTTATCACTAATGCCTTGCTTTTCTATGGTACGTATGAGGCCTTCGGTAGGGAGCTCTACACCGCGGGTGGCTTCCTCTCATTTTTTAGCCTCAACTACTATAGCGGTAATATCTTTGGGGCATTAAATGAAGCCCACAAATTTAACAGGGGGGTCCGGGAGGAGTATTTGAAGGGGTACCGAAAGAAGTACCACCTCTCCCTCAATCTCAAAGGGGGAAGAGAGGGAGCAATGGTGGGACTAGCCTTGCACTTTTAAATTTCCTGTTTCCTGTTTCGCGTTCCGGGTTGCGGGTTACGGGTTTTTTTTACTCGTGGTTTTTTAATGTGCCACCAGCAACACGCAGATTTAATGGTCTTTGACCACTTCCCCCCGCTCGTTGAGGGTTGTTACTTTAGATCCTTCGGGTGGGGTGAACTGAAAGGTCGCCTCGGGCAGGGATTCATTGAGCTTGATGTTTCTTAGAACTAGCTGTCTGATCACTTTTCCCTTATCGGTGTGGAGGATGGTGTCTACCTTACGAGGCAACCAGATACCAGGTATAATTTCCAGAAAATTATCATTCTCTGTTTCACTCACCAGCTTACCATCTTCTCCGTAGAGCCCTCTCTTCACTATGGTTTCTCTCTCCCGATCTATCCATAAGAGCAGTTTCACCTGGCTGGCAGTATCCCCTTGGGGTTTACACTGGATAAGGTAACAGGTTCGTCCTTTAACTGTTTCCTCTCTCAGCAATTGCAGGCGGTCTCCAAATTGTGAACTGATGGAAAGTCCCCACCCCTCTATCTCATAGGGTCTGAGCAGGTACCCGATGAGTACCATTTTCGCTTTCTCTGCTAAGCCTTTAATCTTTCTCCTCACTATTTTCTTCTCTTCAACAAAGTGCTGCCAGGCATCGTCCTGAGTGATGATCAGGGTAACCTTTTTAGGGAGGGTGATTTCAATCCTGGTAAAAAGAGGGGTATGGAAGGAATATCTCCACTCTTCCCGTGACTCCACCAGCTCACCCCGATAGTGGAATCGACTCACATCAACCTGATAGTTTTCTATCTTGGCGTAATTGTACTCCATTTTTGCGATGAGCTCCTGAGCAGACATCTCGGCTGAAATGCTTCCTCCCTGCCATAGGAGCACAACCATGAAGATGAGGCATGCTGCGCTCTTTTGTAACCATTGAAGGGTGTTCTCTTGGGTCATGGTGGGTAACCTCCTCCACCGTGGTGAAAGGGAAGGTAAGAAAAAGGCCCTCCTTTTTACGAGAGGGCCTTTACTGAGATAAACTTAGCTACGAGTTACTTGAGTGGTTTCTTTGTCTTTACCGCCACTCCTTTTGCCGTGCTCACACCAAATCCGCACACATAGGGAACGTACCCCATATAGCAGGGTTGAATGATGGGAGATTCAAAATCTACATTGATTACGGCATTGGCACCTACCGCTTTGGCTTCCTCTGCGAGTGATTTACAGAGCGCTTCATCCAGATTGGTGGGTTCAATATCAGCGAAGATTTTGAACCCAATCTTAGCCACATGAATAGCTGCCACAGGCGTATAAGGTGTTTCGATATCCCCATTGGTCATCCAGATATCATCGGGGAGCATGCACTTGTCGGAAGCGGCACATCCTATGAGCACTACAAACGCACAAAAAACAAGTCCTAACTTTTTCACACAGATCACCTCCTCTCCCTTTAAGATCGACATGTAGTCTACTACCTACTCCACTACTTCTCCATGTTTTTCCAAATGAACATATCATTATGGTAAAACAAATTTTTGTCAAGTAAAAAGTAGAAAAGTAGTACTATTTATTATCCACCTACTCTACCCACTATCTCTCCAAAGATGAATGATTGAGCTGGGAATGTGCCTGCTTAAGAATTCTGCTTTCAGGATTTTTTTTGAGCGCCTCATCCAGCTCCTTTTTCGCTTTCTCACTAGTGCCTCGTTCCTTCACGTAACAGGCGTCCATCGTTTTCGCATGGTAGTAACAGCGCAGTGCTTTAAAATAGTTACCCTGTTTGAAATGAACGACGCCCAGATTATACATCGCCTTGACGTGAGAGGGGTTATGTTCTAAGGCTTTTTCAAAATAGTATCTCGATTCCTGGTACTGTCCACGTTTAAGACACAGTGCACCCAGATTATTGTAAGCGGTCGCATAGGTGGGGTCGAGGTGTAGGGCGGCAGCATAGTATTTTTCTGCCAGCTCATAGTCTCCCCTGCGATGGTAACAGAATCCGAGACTGTTGTGGAATCTCGCATTGTGAGGTTCTTTCTCTACCAGGAGCTGGAAGGCAGCTACCTGCTCATCTTCTGGGAGTTGATCTATCTCTTCGAGGTTTACCTCTCCCTGAACCCTTAGAGGGACAAGCGTGAAGCAACCAAAGAGTATCCAGGTGAGTAGACAAGATATGCTCAATGGTTTTTCCTGTGGTAGTTATGGTGTTGGTGGTTGCTATACCTTGTATGCATATGGTTAGAGATGAGGTCAAAAGCAATGAGTCGGCTCACCCTACCATAGCCACTCTGTATTATCAAGGTTTTTATACCCGGGGTGAGTGAGAAGTACCATTTGTTTCTCACCTGTGTGGTAGGGGAGGTATGACTCGCGGGTAAAAAGCAGTTGCGCATCTCACCTAATGATGTTAGTTTCTTATAAATAAAACTCTGAGAATTTACCAGCCTCGGGCTGGTTAATCTCTTGAGAATTCTCTCATAAAGGTTTCTTCTCCTTTCGAGGGGAGAAGGTCAGAGCCTGTCCTGAACTTGATTCAGGAATGAGGGGTGGTAACGATTCAACGCCCCCTCACCTCAATCCTCTCCCCGAAGAGGAGAGGAAGCAGATGGATCTTAGACTTGAATCCTCGAATCCTTAAAACCCTCGTAAGTAATCACATGGAAAAGATTCTAAAAAAGAAACTCAAGCAACTACAGCACATTTTGAAAGATATGAGAAGCGTGCTGGTAGCATACTCGGGAGGGGTAGATAGTACCCTGTTACTCAAAGTAGCCAAGGATACCCTGGGCGACCGAGTACTGGCAGTAACCGCAACCTCTCCTACCTTTCCCTCACGAGAACAGCGTGCGGCACGGAGGCTGGCGAGGGCACTCAAGGTAACGCACCACTGTATCAAAACCCACGAATGGAAGGGTGAAGATTTTATTCGAAACACCCCTCGCCGCTGCTACTATTGCAAGAAAGAACTTTTCTCCGGTTTACAATCTATTGCCTTAGACAAGGGGTGTCGATTTGTAGTGGAAGCCTCCAACCGGGATGATGAGAAAGACTTCCGACCAGGATTGAGAGCACTGAAAGAGCTCGGCATTAGAAGCCCTCTCCGAGAAGCTGGTTTTAGTAAAAGAGAGATTCGGCAGCTCTCAAAGAAGCTTGATCTTCCCACCTTTGATAAGCCAGCTGCTGCCTGTCTTGCCTCACGCATTCCCTATGGTGAACCAATAGACAGGAAAAAGCTGCGTGTGGTGGAACAGGCCGAAGAGTATCTCCACTCCCTCACCTTCGCTCAGTGCAGGGTGAGACACCACGGCGCGATAGCCCGGATTGAAGTTGAGCCAGGAGAGGCATACCGCTTACTACGCCCTCGCAGGATAAGAGACGCAGTGGTAGCGCGGTTTAAGAAACTTGGTTTTACCTACATTACCGTGGATGTGGAGGGGTATCGATCAGGAAGTATGAATGAGGTGCTTCCACCCGCAGGAGATACCCTTATTGTGTGTGATTTTGATGGGACGGTTAATACGGTTGACAGTGGCCATATGCTCTTACGAAAGTTTGCCACCTCCGGGTGGAGTGTCTTCAATAGAAAGTTGCATGAGGGTAAGATCGGGTCCAGGGAATTTTATGAGCGGATTGCACCCCTGATGAGGGGAACCAGAGAAGAGATGGAACGATTCATCATTGCCCACTCCCGGATCGATCCCCATTTCTCTGAGTTCCTTACGTTTTGTAGGCAACGACGGTGGGTAGTGAAGATCGTGAGTGACGGATTTGATTTTTACATAGGTGCGCTCTTAAGGCACTACCGTGCGGGAGCGATAGAAACCTTTGCTAACCACGCTACCTTCACATCCCCCCGGGGGATTCGATTCACTTTCCCTCACCGCAACCCGAAGTGTGGTAGTTGTGGAAATTGTAAGCTACGCATCTTACAGGACGCAGCTGATTCATTTCACACCATTGTGTATGTGGGCGACGGTATATCCGACCGCTGTGCAGTCAAGGAAGCAGATGTGGTGTTTGCAAAAAAGGCTCTCCGTAGCTTTTGCGTTCGTAAAGGGTTAGCGTATCGCACGTTCAGGAATTTTAAAGATGTTCAACGGAATCTCTCATCGTTGCTCGCCTAGGAAAGTAACAAGGCGGTAGAGAAGGGTATAAACAGGGTGGTAGGACGTACCCCCCTAAAAGAGAGGCTCAACATCTCTCATGAAGGCATTGAGAAGATTGTTGAGTTCGTTTCGTATCTCCTCAGTAAAGATTTCCTCTTCGGCATAGTGGAGGAGTGCGTTGAGTTCAGCATCAACTGCTGCTGAGGGTTTGGGGGTTGGAAACCCCCTCTGCTCATTCGCGGCAAAGACCTCCACTGGTAGCTGGGCTATCCTTGTACCCAGGGACTCTGAGAGGTCCCTCAACTCATTTCTCAGCTTAGGGTGTGAGAACTTCTCACCCAGCAATGAGCGGAGGCGGGGTTCATATTCCTTCGCACAATGCGTGTAGAAAGACGCACCCTTTGCTCTAGAGGATAAGGGATTTTTCTGGCTGAGAGAGAACCCTGGGGTGGACGTGTCTGTTTTTCTCTGCCCTACTAGCAGGAAAAGGACCTTAACCCACTCCCACTGGTGATCATGGTTATCCTCTCCCGATGCGTATAGGTAGAGGCCTGGTATGCCATTCTCCTCCCACGCATTGTTGTTAGTGTCTTCACCTCTCACCGTTAAAATAAGGTTGGTGATCACCCACCGGAGATTGTTGGTGTCGGCACCAAACTTCGTAGGCCAGGGTTGCAGGGTAGTGATGGCTGCGGACATTATGTCACCAGTTTCATAGCTCAATTCCAGATTATAAATATAAGGCAGGAGAAAGAGGCTGGAGATACTCACCCGTGACCACGAAACGTCTAAGTCAGGATCTGCTCCCATCGAGATCGTGATCGAAAACCCAATAGTAGATTCCTCAAGGAGGTACACCTCGGCCCACCTCTCACTCTCACCATTATATCCACCATAGAGAGGGCTGGCGGAGGCATCATGGCTGAGAAGCGCTACCAGCGCGGCCACTCCCAGCATACCTATCCATTGAGTAATCTTCCTTTTCTGTTTCATGGTCTGCTACCTTGCCCTGAATCCTTTTGAGATTACTACTATATCTGATTCAGTTACCGTAAAGTTTTTTGCATCTGCTCTGTGATCATAGCCGATATACATCCCCGCAGGAACTTCAGATTCCTTGTCGATAATGGTTCTTTTAATATGTGCATTCTCTTTTACCCGTGCCCCTTCCAGCACAATCGAGTCTTCTACCACTGCAGACTTCTCAATCCTCACGTTAGGAGACAAAAGAGACCTTTTCACCTCTCCCCCACTGATGACACACCCTCCCGAGAGGATAGCTTCCATCACTGCTCCGCTGTTGTGTACCCCCCTCCCGTCAGATACGGTTTTAGCAGGAGGGAGAGGAGGATGGTAGGTATGAATGGGCCACTCAGGATCGTAGAGGTCCAAGAGAGGAGACTCAGACACCAAGTCTAGATTGGATTCAAAATAGGACTCAATAGTTCCCACATCTCGCCAATAGTGAGGTTCACCTCGTTCATTCTTAAAGAGGTAGGCGTACACCTGGTGTTTACCCACCATTTCGGGAACGATATTTTTTCCGAAGTCATGGGCGGTATCCCTTTTTGCATCTTCGATCAATTTCCTCACCATAATTTCAGTGTTGAAAATGTAAATGCCCATTGAGGCGAGAATCTTGTCTGGTGACCGGACCAAGGTTTTAGGTTCCTTAGGTTTTTCCTGAAACCCCACGATGCTACTCTCGCTATCGATTTCTATTACACCGAACTCCGGGGATAATTTCTTATCCATTTCTACCGTTGCCACGGTGACGTCAGCATGCTTATCGAGGTGAAATTTGATCATCTCCCGATAGTCCATTTTATAGACGTGGTCCCCAGAGAGGATGAGGAGTAATTCAGGCAGTTCCTTCTGCAAGAGGTAAATATTTTGATAGATGGCATCAGCAGTTCCCCGGTACCATTGCTCATTAATTCGCTGTTGGGCGGGTACCACCGTAATAAATTCTCCCAGGGTGCTGCTTAAAATATTCCACCCTAATTGGATGTGTCTGCTTAGGGAGAGCGATTTGTATTGCGAGAGGACGTAAATTCTTCTGAGGTTGGAGTTGATGCAATTGCTTAAGGTGAAGTCGATAATACGGTAGATTGCACCAAAGGGAACCGCAGGTTTTGTCCTGTCTCTGGTGAGTGGGTAGAGGCGCTCTCCTTTCCCACCTGCTAAAATGAAGGCAAGTATCTTATTCACCTTTCAGCCCTTTTCTTATCCAAAAGCTCCCGTATCTTTCTTTTTAATTCTGTTAAATCGGAAGATTTGACTACGAAATCGTCTGCCGCCCAGCTCATAAAGTCATCTTTATAGCTGGAGTAGGCGCTGTGGATGATTACGGGGATGCCTTTTTCTTTTCCAATTATTTTTCCGAGCGCTTCAAGGCCATTCATTATCGGCATGCGTACGTCAAGTACAATCAAATCAGGTACGCTCTCTGATAGTCTTTCAAGCGCTTCCTTCCCATTGCCTGCAAGGATAACCTGGTATCCCTCTTCACCCAATTCTTCCTGGTAGAGCAACCTCTGATGTTCTTCATCATCAACAATAAGTAACGTTTCCACTACGCACATCCTTAATGAACGCGGTTAACGATAGTGGTGAGAGACAGTACGTGAGCTACCACCACTGTGGAGGAACTAGGTGACTAAAGAATAGTCACCAGATAAAATTTTTATACTATATTTGAGGACTTAAATCAAGAAGACTTTTTAGGAAGGGGGGTATCCCTTTTTACCACAGGCGCGCTGATACAATTGTAGGTACTGCCTTGCGGAACTTTCCCAGCTAAAGTCCAATGCCATTCCTTTCTTAACCAACCTGAGCCAGGCATCTTTCTGTCCGTAGACTTTGAGGGCAGCTTTAATTTTGTCTAGGAATTGGTGGGGTGTGTACTTATTGAATTTGAAACCATTACCGCTCTCGGTACGAGGAGTATAATCTTCTATCGTGTCATCAAGTCCCCCGGTCGCTCTCACTATGGGAATCGTGCCATATTTAAGACTGTAGATCTGGTTCAGACCGCAGGGTTCATATTGAGAGGGCATGAGAAACATATCAGATCCTGCCTCAATCTTATGAGCAAGTGCATTATCATATCCCAGCCTGATTCCTGCCTTCCTAGGATACCGTTGAGCGATACCCTCAAAAAACTCATGGTATTTTTGCTCACCGGTACCAAGCAGGACAAAACCTACCTCCATCTTCATCAGCGTGTCCATGATCGCCGCCAGTAGATCAAACCCCTTTTGATCAGCCAACCGTGAGATCATCCCCAGGAGGGGAAGGTTTTTGAGCGATGTGGGTAAGCCGAAGTGCGCGATGAGATCAGCCTTGCACTTTGATTTGCCTGAAAGGTCATCTGCGCTATAGGGGGAAGCTATGAAGGTATCTTTTTCAGGGCTCCAGGCACTATAGTCTGCACCATTAATGATACCGAAGAGGTCTTCTTTGCGAACGCGGAGAATACCCTCCATGCCGCACCCATACTCTGGGGTTTGAATTTCACGGCTGTAACCCTGGCTCACCGTAGTTATGATATCTGAGTATACAATTCCTGCTTTTAAAAAACTTACCTTTCCCCAGAATTCAAGCCCCTCGGGTATAAACGTCTCCTGAGGAAGACCGGTGAGGGTGAGACACTCCTGGGAAAAGTTTCCCTGGTAGGCAAGATTGTGGATAGTAAAGATGGACGCAGTATGGGCATAGAAAGGGTCATTTCGATAGAGGGTTTTGAGGTAGGCAGGAATGAGACCAGATTGCCAGTCATTACAGTGAATCACCTGTGGTTGGAATCCCATCTGCTTGCAGAGGGTGAGGACGGCGAGTGCAAAAAAGATGAATCGCTTTCCATTATCAGGATAATCACCGGAGGGGGTACTGTAGAGGTAGTCGCGATGGTAATACTGATCTTGTTCAATTAAGTAGGTAGGGATTTCCCCATGTAAAAGAGAGGTGGCGATAGATCCCTTGACTTCCTTATCACCCATGGTGATGGTGAGGTCATGAGACGTCTTTTTGAAGGGACATCCTGACTCCTTCACCATCTTATAGAGTGGGGTTACCACTCTGACATCGCACCCAAGGTGTTTGAGTGCCATGGGCAGTGAACCGCTCACATCGGCTAAACCACCGGTCTTGGAAAAAGGAGCAACCTCTGAAGAAACAAGCACTACTCTCATGGCATCTTTCATAATCTCCTCATCTTATCATTACTTGTGTGTATGCTCAACTATGCTGGGTAGCAATTTTTTACGCGCTCTCCGGTGAAAAGGGCTTTTCTCTTAAAATAAGTGCACTACTGAACACAAGAGAAACCGTTTCAGGCAAATCTTATGCATCCATGGAGAGAGGAAGTACTATACTACAGGAGAGTAGGGGCAGGAATCAAGAAAAATCACATTTTATATCTGAAATCATCAGGATCGAGTTTCTCTAACCAATCCATAAAATTCTGGGTCTTGTCAGCTCCCTTAGTGTCTTCAAGACGTCCCGCTTGTTTGATAACTTCCTCGACCACATAGATAGGGATACCCACTCTTAAGGCAACCGCAATGGCGTCACTGGGACGTGAGTCTATTTCTACCGCTCCCTGCTTGGTGTCGAGGTGAATCAATGCATAGAAAGTATTATCTTTCAGTTCCGTCACCACAATTTTGGTGACCACTGCCTTAAGACCTTTGATAATATTTAAAATCAAATCGTGGGTCATAGGACGGGCAGTGGCAATTTTGCGCAGTTCCATGGCAATGGCGTTTGCCTCAAAAATACCAATCCAGATGGGCAAAATTCGTTCTCCATTCATTTCCTCAAGAAAGACCATAGCCCCGCTCTTGGAGAGATCAAAGGCTAAGTTCTTTACTTTCATTTCTATAAGCATATCGTTCACCTTTCTCCGCGGTATCTCTACCACCTTAGCATGTAGAGGCCCTTGGCTTAAGGAACTACTAGTGCCTTTCCTGCCTTGATATCGTCTGCTCTTTTAAGGTTATTGAGCTTTATCAGTTCATCCACCGTGGTGTTATACTGTTGGGCTATCTGCCACAGTGTTTCATTCGGTTTCACCAGGTGCACCTCGCCCTTTTCCTTGGGGGAAGGAGGTGCGTGGACGGTCATCGCATCTCTTGTGGTGAGCATTTCGGTAAAGCTAAAGCTCTCTTGTGCGATAGCTCGTGCGAGGCTCAATTGAAAGGATTTGCTCTTGAGCAATTGTACGTCGGTGGGGTTGGTGATAAACCCCGTTTCTATGAGAATAGAAGGTATCTCAGTTGCTTTGAGCACCGCAAATCCTGCCTGCTTCGGTTGCTTAAATTTAACTTCGTTGAAGTTTCCCAGAGCGGTCAGTACCATTCCCCCAAAGCGAAGACTGTCATTAATGGTTTGGGTTTGTACTAAATCAATGAGTATGGAGTCGAGGTCTTTGTTGCTCGCATAGGAAACCCCTCCGATGAAGTCAGAGGCGTTCTCTCTCTCGGCGAGCAGTTTCGCAGCCTCATCACTGGCTCCTTTGGTGGATAAACAGTAGACCGAAGCCCCTCGAACTTTTTTATTAAAATTTGCATCGGTGTGTACACTGACAAAAAGGTGTGCACCATACTCGCGTGCTATCTCTACCCTCTTTCGGAGGGGAACGAAGTAATCACCTTCCCTGGTTACAAAAGCCTTAAAACCTTCCCTCTGGTTGATAGCATTTTTCAAACTTGTAGCCAGAGAGAGCACCACATCCTTCTCATAGATACCTCTCGCACCAATGGCACCTGTGTCATCGCCTCCATGACCGGGGTCGATTACTATGATCTTGCGGGTTTTACTCCGCTGCTTAAGCCGTGACTCTTTTTCCTTTTCCGCAAGGTCAGCTCTCGATAGATCGATTACCAAACGGTAGGGTTTATCCAGGTATTTATTGAGGGTAAAAATACTTGATTCGGTTTGTGTTACCAGATCGATGACCAGGCGTACCGTCTCCCGGTTAAGCTGACCGACTCTAATACGATGGACAATAGAATCACCTACCTCCAGCTTTTGGGTAGTAAGCGAGCTGAGTGCGCCTTGTACGTCTACTACTAATCGAGCGGGATCAGTGAGCTCAAAGTTTTGGTAGGCAATCGGTTGATCACTGTCAACCACGATGCGGGTATGGTCAGGTGCTGACCAGTATCTTACCTCGGTGACGCGTAACAGTGCGCTTTCAGAGGCGGAAGCCACTGCGAGTAAAAAGGCTACTATCCCAATGATGATGAAGCTATTTCTTGCCACTATCTTACTACTTATTTTATTGAGAATTAATTTTAACGTGGTCATTCCCTGTAGCGTGCTGCAGGGAGATTAATAAATTTTATAGTATTCTTATCGATATGTCAAATTTCTCATCTCTCTTCAGATTTTGTGTACCTGATTTTACGCACTGAAAGGTTTCCTGATTCCATTCGGAACGAATGGTTGATCGAGGTTATCACCAATTAATTCTATCGAAAAAGATAAGGAAAATCTTGAGTTAATAAAAATGGTTATGTTAAAAAGCTACGAATTCTATTATTGCTTGCTAAAGTGGTTTTTATCTTTTATCATTATGTTGTAAATAACACTCGCAACCATACACTATCATTGTTCCATGTTAACTGTCACTATTCGTTTCTATGAAGAGCTTAATGACTATCTCCCAGAGGAGAAAAGAAAGAGGGAATTTACCCGCTTTTTTAACCACTCGGCTACGCTGAGGGAACTGGTGGAATCTTTCGGTGTCCCTCCTAATGAAGTTGACCTTATGTTAGTCAATGGGTTGTCTGTCGATTTTTCCTATGTGGTTAGAGAGGGGGATCGGGTGAGCGTGTATCCTATCTTTGAAACATTCGACATTACAGGTGTTACCAAGGTGAGGGAGAAACCACTTAGAGAAGGGAAGTGCTATAAAAGAAAATCTGAAATGTACAATCCAGAACCGGAAACATATTGAGGTATGGGATATACTATAAGTGTTTTTGGGTCGTGTATCCCACATCGCACATCACCTATCAAAATTTTAAATCATCTAGATGAGAGGAGAAGACTATGGAGCAGGTAAATGAAAAATTGGATGAGTTCTTTGAGTATACTGCCAAGTTTGGTGCGCAGTATCCGGAGATTGCCAAAAACTTCATGGCGCTGATGGGCAGTGTAATGGAGGATGGAAAGCTTAAGTGCAAGGAGAAGGAGTTGATTGCCCTGGGCATCGCGGTGGGATTGCGGTGTCTCCCCTGTATTTATGCCCACACCAAATCGGCACTCAGCATGGGAGCGACTAAAGAGGAGATTATGGAAGCGGCAACAGTGGCGGTACTCATGGGGGGAGGACCGGGTATGGCTCATGTGGCAGAGGTAATGAAGGCGATAGAGGCCTTTTCTAAGTAGGAAGAAGGGCATTAATTCTGAAACATTTGTTTTAACAAAGAGAAATGGGTGATACAAGAAAGGAGAACTCATGAAGGATACGATTTTAACGAGTGATGGTGTACAAAGCCTCAATAAAATAATTGCAATCTGGCCTGCCATCATGCGCCAAGGGAGGCGAGAGCGCATACTGCACCTACTTTCACTGATTATGGCATCAAAAGGCACTGCAGAAGCCGGGAAAGAAGAGGTAATTGAGGCAGTGAGGATGATAGTTCCTAAATCTTATGATCCTTTTTTTCACATGATGGAGGATATGGAAAAGTTTAAGCGGCTCACCCTTGATACCTTTGAAGATATGGATGCCTACAACGCACTGCCCATTAAGGTGAGGAGGTGGGAGAGATCTGCGAGTGAGAAATCCCGCACACCATCAGAGCAGATAAAGGTTACTGCCTTCTGTGCCAGCCCGCGGAAAGATGGAAATACTGACCTTTTAATTGAAGAGGCGCTTAAAGGAGTAAGCAGCGTAGGGGTGCAGGGTGAGAAGATCATGCTCCAGAGAATAAAAATGGGGTTCTGCATCGGGTGCAGGAGATGTAAAGATACCGATTATAAGGGCATGTGTACGGTAAAGGATGATATGGCTCATCTCTACCAGAAGATTATTGACTCGGATGCGATTATCATCGGGTTTCCCATCTACACGGGAAGAGAATGTGCTCAACTCTCTACCTTTCTTGACCGATGGGATTGTTTTGAGCGGTTCAAATTCCAGGCAAAACTGGAGGCTGGAAGAAGGGCACTGGTAATTGGCACCTGGGGCTACCCCTATATCGACACCTATGACCACGTGATGGAAAATGTGATGGTGGTACTCAAACTCCACAAGGTTGAAACGGTAGAAGCGCTTTCCGCCTGTGGTTTTGAAGGGATCCTCCACGGGCTGGATGAGCAGGGAAAGGGAGTAATTGCTAAGTTTCCGGATGAACTGCGTAAGGCATACGAGGCAGGGGTAGGGTTGGTGAGTGAGTAGGGGGTAATGAGTACTTGAGTGAAGAATTGGGAGTTAGGGGTAGGGAGTAGGGTCCTCCTCGTTCAGTTTAAAACTTGATGGAGATGACTTAGAGGTAAGATATGCTCAAGGGGAGGTCAGCTTTATGAAAGCTGCACGCTTTATTGATAATGTGCTTAAGCTGGTCGAAGAATCTGATCCTCACCCCGCACCAGGTGAAGTACTGATCAAGGTAAAGGCTACGGCTATTTGTGGTTCTGATGAAAAGATTCTAGAAGGTAAAAAGAAGGCACTGCCTTCGACTATCCTAGGTCATGAGACCGCCGGGATGGTGGAAGAAGTGGGGGAAGGGGTAGGTGCTGTTATACCGGGAGATCGGGTCACTATTTTCCCCAGCCTGACTTGTGGCGAATGCCTCTATTGTCGCAGTGGCGAAAGTAATATCTGTATAAAGAAAAGGACCATTGGCTATGCCATGGATGGGGGATTTGCTGACCGTCTCATCATCCCCAAAGAAATGGTGGCTCAGGGATGCGTGGTGAAACTTCCACCGTCGCTTTCCTTTGAGGAAGGGGCTCTGATCGAACCGCTCTCCTGCTGTATCTCTTCTTTGAAACACACCAAAGTCAATGGAGATTCAACCCTTCTCATCATCGGGGGAGGGCCGATGGGGCAACTTCATCTCCTCACCGCCAAGGTGCTGGGAGTGAAAAAGGTTTTTGTAAGCGAGTTTCATCCGGGAAGGCGTGAGTGTGTACGAACACTAGGAGCAGATCGAGTACTCAACCCTCAGGAAGGGATACTCGATGAGATGGTAATGAAAGAAACAGAAGGAAATGGTGTAGCTATTTGTATCATCTGTGTAGGAAATGTGTTAGCGCTGGCATCAGCGGCAAAATCCGTGAGGAAGCGAGGGGTAATCAGCCTTTTTGCCAGCTTTGCCCCGCCTGCGCAATCCACCATAGATGTTAATCGCATTCACTATAGTGAATTAACCTTAACCGGTACCCACAGTACTACCTTGAGCCAGTTTCAAGAAACAGTGAGTATGGTTACTCAGTACGGGATCAACCTCAACAAGGTCATTACTCACCGGTTCCCTCTGGAACGAATCCACGAGGCATTTGAGGTGTACCGGAAGCAGGAGGGTTTAAAAATCATAGTGAGGCCAGATCTGGTGTAGCGTAATCAATGGAAAGAACCCTCTTCAGGACGTCTGCTTGGTAAGGAGAAGAATTTTTTAATAAACAAACCAATTATTAAGTGAAAGCTTTCAACAATGTCCCCTCTTTGCACAAACAGTACTATGCGAATATCCCTTCTAGTAAAGCAGCCTTCACCACCGTAGATGAGTGCTGTATTTTTTCAAATTCTTCAGGGGTATAACAAATAAAATCAATATGTCTGGAAAACTTGATCTTTCTAAGAACATCCGCCATTCTTTTTACAAACTTTATTCCCCTGAAAAAATCTGAAACGATGATCACATCAATGTCAGAATTTTCTGTAGCCTCACCGCTTACCCTTGATCC
>Ga0209253_10000706_pt1 | contig 28980 bp, 24 predicted proteins | sample FrelakmetBRP12BR_FD_187145 | JGI IMG/M metagenome (GOLD analysis project Ga0209253, IMG submission 187145) | Freshwater lake sediment microbial communities from the University of Notre Dame, USA, for methane emissions studies - BRP12 BR (SPAdes)... | ecosystem: Environmental > Aquatic >...
TGAAAAGCTCGTGGGATATCAGTCGTGGGGGCGTGAGCTGTTGCCGACGGTGCCGCAACAGTGGTCATCGCTGGCCGTACTCTTGTTCGGATACGAAGCGCTCGGGCTGGAGTTTGCCAAGCTGCTCCTCGGGCTACGTCCGGACATGCAGTCCATCGTGGATGACGAAGAAACCCACGTCGCATTCTTTGAGCATGAGATCCGGAAGCTGCTTGCCGGGGGTGGTGTGGAAGCCGATCAGGCGCGTATTTCAGCGAAGGCCTGGTGGAAAAAGCTGCCGCGGACGATCGATCGGTATTTGCAGGATGAAAGTCTGAATGCATGCCGCGCAGAAGTGACCGCAACCATGCAGGCAGCGATTCAACGGCGGTTCATCGACGCGGGTTTGCTAGGATAGGGAACATTGCGGTTAGGCCTGTGCGACAAGTCCTTCAACGGCGCCGATCTTGCGGAACTTCAGATCGCGCTGGTTCAGGAGTTCGTTGTGCGGGAGATCGAGAAGCTGGAAGAGCTGATTGGTGAGGGCTTTGGCGACCCGGTCACAGACGGCTTTCGGATCGCGGTGCGCTCCGCCCAGCGGCTCAGGAACGATTTCATCAATGATACCCAGCCCCATAAGGTCTTGTGCGGTGATCTTGAGGGCCATGGCGGCATCGGGAATCTTTGCGGGATTATCCCAGAGGATGGCAGCGCAGCCTTCCGGAGAGATGACGGAATAGACCGAGTGTTCCAGCATGAGGATACGGTCTGAGACACCCAGCGCCAGCGCGCCTCCACTTCCACCTTCGCCGATGACAACGGACAGAATCGGGACTTTGAGCCGTGACATCACCAGCAGATTGTGGGCGATCGCTTCAGCCTGCCCGCGTTCTTCTGCGCCGATACCGGGGTAGGCCCCCGGGGTATCGATGAAGGTGATGATAGGGTGGCCGAACTTCTCTGCCAGTCGCATCAGGCGCAGCGCTTTCCGATAGCCTTCCGGATTGGGCATGCCGAAATTCCGTTGCATGCGTTCCTTCAGCGTCTTGCCCTTCTGGTGTCCGATAATCATGACCGTACGGTCGTTGAACTTGGCAAACCCTCCGACGATGGCCCGGTCATCGCCGAACGAGCGGTCCCCATGGAACTCTATAAAGCCACGGCTGAGTTCGCTGATGTAATCGAGTGTGCTGGGGCGCTGGGGATGGCGGGCGAGCTGAGTCCGCTGCCAGGGGGTGAGGCTGCTATAGAGCTGGTTTTCGACCTGCGCGAGCTTTCCGCGCAACTTCCGGATTTCTTCCTGCGTGGAGGCTTTGCCTGAATTGGCCGCCGCTAACTTTTCGATCTTTTCTTCGATCTCGCGGACCGGCTTTTCAAACTCAAGGTAATCGCGCATGGGGTTCGGTATTCCAGGGTGAATCATGTGGGGGCATACCCCCAATTACGTACATTAAGATAGCAAAGACAGGGCCCCTTTGCCTAGCACTTCTTCAACGTCTGCCACGAAATATTCGCTGGGCGAAATGGTGTGGTTCGGCAGAGGGACGGTGTCAGCCTCCAGGGCGTTCTCCATTGAGAACGTCAGTGACACGGTCGTGTTGCCTGGGTAGCGCGTGAAGATGTCGCGGAGTTTCGGGAGTTGATCGGAGACGTCCGATCGATCAGTCAGCCGGATCTGGACGCGTTTAATCGACTGGGTCTGAACATCGGCGAGCGGCTCAATCTTGACCCCGCGCAGCTTGGTGCCTTTGTCTCCCCGATCAATGGTGCCGGTAATGCGCACCAGCCGCTCCGGTGCGATCAATTCGCCGGCTGTTTTGAAGAGATCCGGGAAGGCGATGACTTCGACGGTCCCGTGAAGATCCTCGACGTTCAGATAGGCCATCCGATCGCCCTTTTTAGTGATCATCGATTTGACTGAGGCGATGATGCCGCAGATCTTCACTTCTTTCCCGTCGGACACGTCCGACAGGCCGACGGTCGTCGCGGTCGAGAGGGCTTTGAGTGTCGCTTCATAGCGGGTGAGCGGATGGGCGGTGATGTAGAACCCGGTCAACTCCCGCTCATATTTTAATCGCTGCGCCTGATCCCATTCAGCGATCGCGGGGAGCGGGGGCGTGGCCAGCGTGGCAGAGGTGTCGGGTCCGCTATGCTCATCGCCAAAGATACTGGTTTGTCCGAGGTCGCGCTCGCGCTGTGCGGCTGCGCCGTCATCGACGGCTTGGTCCATCACGGCCATGAGTTGCGCCCGTTTGGCGCCGGTCGAGTCAAACGCGCCGGTCTTGATCAGGCCTTCGAGCATGCGCTTGTTGACTTTGTGCAGATCGACGCGGCGGCAGAAATCGAAGAATGATTTGAAGGGGCCGGTCTCTGCCCTTATGGCGAGAACTGATTCGACGGCTCCTTCACCCACGTTCTTGATCGCCGCCATGCCGAACCGGATAGCGCGGTCGACGACCGTAAAGTTCTTGCCGCTCTCGTTGATGTCGGGACCCAGCACTTTGATGCCGAGATCGCGGCATTCGGTGAAGTAGCCGACGATCTTATCCTGATTGCCCATGTCCGTTGTCATGAGCGCGGCCATGAACTCGGTCGGGTAGTGTGCCTTAAGGTAGCCGGTGTGATAGCAGACGACGGCATAGGCCGCCGCGTGCGACTTGTTGAACCCGTATCCGGCGAACTTTTGAATCAGCTCGTAGAGCTTCTCCGCCTTCTTCTCGGCGATCTTGTTGTTCTTCGCGCCCTCCAGGAATTTGACGCGCAGCTTCTCCATCTCCTCAGGCTTCTTCTTGCCCATGGCGCGACGGAGAATATCGGCTTGTCCCAGTGAGAAGCCGGCGACCTTGTTGGCGATCGCCATGACCTGTTCCTGATAGACGATGACCCCGTAGGTGTCTTTCAGGATCGGCTCAAGTTCGGGCGTCTCGTACGTGATCGGGACTTTGCCCTGCTTGCGCTTGATAAAGTCTGGGATCAGGTCCATCGGGCCAGGGCGGTAGAGGGCGATGATGGCGATGATGTCTTCGAACCGGTCCGGCCTGAAACCGGTGAGCAGATCGCGCATGCCGGAACTTTCCAATTGGAAAATCCCGGTGGTTTTTCCGGACGAGAGCAGCTCGAATGTTTTCACGTCGTCAAAGGGGAGCTGTTCGACCGCGAGCGGAGGCTGGTCGGGATGCGTTTCGTTGATAAGAATTTCCGCCCGGTGGATCATCGTCAGGGTTTTGAGACCGAGGAAGTCGAATTTGACCAGGCCGATCTTTTCGACGTCGCCCATGGTGTACTGCGTCACGATTTCGTCGTTGGCCCCTTTGTAGAGGGGCACATGGTCGGTCAGCGGGCCTTCGGAGATGACGACGCCTGCCGCGTGAGTCGAGGCGTGCCGCGCCAACCCTTCCAGCGACTGCGCGACTTTCATGAGCTCGGCGATGCGCGCGTCGGTGTTGACCAGCTCCATGAGCTTCGGTTCCAGCTCAAGGGCCTGTTGCAGTGTCATGTTGAGCTGGTTGGGTATCAGCTTGGCGACTTTGTCGGCTTCGGCATAGGGGATTTCAAGTACACGACCGACATCGCGGATCGCCGCTTTCGCACCGAGCGTTCCGAACGTAATGATCTGGGCGACGTGGTCCTTGCCGTACTTGTCCACGACATAGTTGATCACCTCGCCGCGGCGATCCATACAGAAGTCCATGTCGATATCGGGGAGGGACACACGTTCCGGATTCAGGAACCGCTCGAAGAGCAGCGTATACACCAGCGGATCCAGATCTGTGATGCGCAATGCATAGGCGACGAGACTTCCCGCAGCCGATCCGCGTCCCGGCCCGACGGGAATGCCGCGTGAGCGGGCGAAGCGAATAATGTCCCAGACGATCAGGAAGTAACCGGCAAAACCCATGGAGCAAATGACCATCAGCTCTTCGCGCAGCCGCAACTCATAGGCGGCCGGCAGGATCGTGCTGGGCCGTTCTTTCAGCCGGGCCTTGAGTCCTTCGATGGCCAGATGTTCCACGTAGGATTCGCGCGTATAGCCCTCCGGAACTTTATATTGCGGCAAGTGCGTCTTGTTGAGGACGAGCTCCAGGTCGCAGTTGTCGGCGATGCGGCAGGTGTTCGTGACGGCGCTGGGGAATTCGGCAAAGGCCGGCGTAATTTCTTCCGTCGATTTGACGTAGAGCTGATCGGTATCGAACTTCATCCGGTTCGGGTCGCTGAGGGTCTTGCCGGTTTGGAGGCAGAGCATCAGTTCGTGCGGATGGGAGTCTTCTTTTTTGAGGTAGTGGCAGTCGTTGGTGCCTGCCATCGGGATGTTCATCTTTTTGTGGATTTCGATCAGGCCGGCATTGGCGATGCGCTGGTGATCGAGACCGTTGGCCTGCACTTCGAGGTAGAAGTGTTCCTTCCCGAAAATCTCCTGGAATTCACCGGCTACGGCCATCGCGCCGTCCATATCTTTTTGGCCGATGAGGTAGGGAATCTCGCCGCTGAGGCAGCCGGATAGCGCTATGAGCCCCTCATGATGTTCTTTGAGAAGTTCCTTATCCATCCGTGGCTTGTAATAGAATCCTTCAAGGTATGCTTTGCTGGATAGCTTGATGAGGTTCTGGTAGCCGGTCAGGTTACGAGCCAGGAGAATCAGGTGGTAATAATCGTTGTGGGCAAGGCCGCTGTCCTTCTTGGCGTGTCGGCTCCCCAGCGCCATATAGGCTTCGCATCCGATGATCGGTTTGACTCCCGCATCCTTGGCTTTGCGATAGAACTCGATTGCGCCGAACATGTTGCCATGATCGGTCATGGCCACGGCCGGCTGACCGAACGACTTGATCTGCTGCACGAGCGGCTCGATTTGATTCGCGCCGTCGAGAAGGCTGAACTGGGTGTGCAGATGGAGATGGACGAAGGACGAAGCCATAGTCGAATTCTAGGAGGGCGGGGAAGGTGAAGTCAACGCAGCGGGAAAGTAGCTCGTGCTCACGGTCCACCAGGAAGGGATAACATTGAGTTCTGATCGAACCTGAGATCGCATTGTTGATGCAGCGGCAAAGTTGGGAGGCCTACTGAGGCCTACTATTGTTGCAGTATGTCGCATTGTCGTGAGACCATCGCTCCATCGGCTTCTTGAACTTCCCCGACCCATTTGCTATTCTTCGCTCGCCTTCCAAGATACAAACCATTACTTTATCGAGCATTTCTGAAGGGGTGATGACATGGCCAGCATCAAGCGGGCGCTGATCAGTGTTTCAGATAAGACCGGAGTTGTTGAAATGGCGAAGGGCCTGGAGGCTCTTGGCGCGGAGATTCTTTCGACGGGCGGCACGGCCAAGGCGTTGCGAGATGCCGGGGTAAAGGTCACGGATGTGGCGGCCTATACAGGCTCGCCGGAGATTCTGGATGGCCGGGTGAAAACGCTCCATCCGAAAATCCATGGCGGGTTACTCGGTCGCCGTTCGGTGCAGGCCCATGTCGATCAGATGAAACAGCACAACATCGGTCCGATCGATGTGGTGGTGGTGAATCTCTATCCCTTTGAAGCCACCATTGCGAAGCCGAATTGTCCGTTTGAAGAAGCGATTGAGAATATCGATATCGGCGGTCCGTCGATGCTGCGCTCTGCGGCGAAGAATCATGAGGATGTGCTGGTTGTGGTCGATCCGGCGGACTATACGCGGGTATTGGATGCGGCAAAGGCGGGGACGGTTCCGCACGCGTTACGTCGCGAGCTTGCCATGAAAGTGTTTCAGCATACGGCGCGCTATGACAGTCTGATTGCGGGCTATCTCGAAAAGCAGGTGCAGGGCGGGCAGGAGGGGACCGTGAAGTTCCCCAAGATTCTCTCGTTGCAATTCGAGTTGGCGGAGACGTTGCGGTACGGAGAGAATCCTCACCAGCAGGGCGCGTTCTATCGCGAATTCAACTCCAATGAGCCGTCGGTCTCGCGCGGGAAGATTCTGCACGGGAAGGCGATGTCGTACAACAACTTCCTCGACGCGAATTCGGCCCTCGAACTGGCGAAAGAATATGATGAGTGTGCGGTTGCCATTATCAAGCACAACAATCCCTGCGGTGTGGCGCTGGGCTCGACGCCCGTCGAAGCCTATGTGAAGGCGCGGGCGACGGATCCGGTCTCGGCGTTCGGTGGCGTCCTGGCGTTCAACCGGCCGGTCGATCTGGCCACTGCCAAGGAAATCACCTCGACCTTCGTCGAGGTCGTCATTGCTCCCGGTTTTGCCGAGGATGCGCTGGCTGAATTGAAGCGCAAGAAAGATCTGCGTCTCCTGGATGTCGGCCCGCTCACGAAGGTGAAACAGGTCGGGTTCGATCTCAAGAAACTGGTTGGTGGATTGATTGTTCAGGATCGGGATTTGGGGGTGCTGACGGATCTTCGGGCGCTCCAGGTGCCGACCGCCAGAAAGCCGACGGAAGAAGAATATGCCGCCTGCGCCTTTGCGTGGAAGGTCTGCAAACATGTGAAGTCGAACGCGATCATTTACGCGACGCCGGGCCAGACCGTCGGGATCGGCGCCGGCCAAATGAGCCGCGTCGACAGCGTGAAGCTGGCGGTGATGAAAGCGCAGATGCCGGTGAAGGGCTGCGTGATGGCGTCAGATGCGTTCTTCCCGTTCCGCGACGGATTGGATGCAGCGGCGCAGGCCGGGATCACGGCCGTGATTCAACCGGGTGGCTCGATTCGCGATGCCGAGATTATCAAGGCGGCGGACGAGCAGGGATTGGCGATGATTATGACGGGCATGCGCCACTTCCGCCATTGAGAAGACTGTGAAGGGTGATGAGTGATGAGTGATCAGTTCAGCAAAGAACCTAGCCTTGTTCTCTTAGTTTTCTACGGGTCACCTCCGATGCCAGCATACCCATCACCAACGGGCTTCCTGTGAAAATTCTTGTCGTCGGAAGCGGTGGGCGGGAGCACACGATGGTGTGGAAGCTCTCGCAGAGTCCGCGGAAGCCGCAAATATTTTGTGCACCGGGGAATGCCGGAATCGAGTCGCTGGCGGCTTGTCTGCCGATCAAGGCGGACGATATTACGGCCCTCAAAGATTTTGTCATCAAAGAACAGGTTGATCTGACCGTGGTGGGCCCGGAAGTGCCGCTGGCGAACGGCATTGTCGATGAGTTTCGCAAGGCGAAGTTGAAAATCTTCGGTCCGACGAAGAATGCTGCCCGGCTGGAATCCAGCAAGATTTTTTCAAAGGATGTGATGGCCCTGGCCAAGATTCCGACGGCGCGGGCGAAAAGTTTTGAAAAGATGGAAGAGGCGCTCGCGTATGTCGAGGCGCACGAACTGCCGGTCGTTATCAAGGCCGATGGGCTGGCTCAGGGCAAGGGCGTGATCATTGCGACCACTCGCGAACAGGCGAGGCAGGCGATCGTCGATTCGATGGAACATGCCGTGTTCGGTCAGGCCGGCCAGCGCGTGCTGATTGAGCAATTCCTCGACGGCGAGGAACTGACCATCATGGCGTTTACGGATGGGAAGGCGGTGGTCCCTATGCTGCCGGCACAGGACCACAAGCGTGTGGGTGATGGCGACTCGGGGCTCAACACCGGGGGCATGGGCGCCTACTGTCCTGCTCCGTTGGGCACCCCGGCGTTGCGTGTGCAGGTCACTCGCGAAGTGTTACAGCCGATTGTGTCGGCGATGTCCCGGATGGGCTCTCCGTTTCAAGGGGTGTTGTACGCCGGGATCATGGTCGTGAAGGGCGTGCCCTATGTGCTTGAGTTCAATGCGCGTATGGGCGACCCGGAAACGCAGGTGGTATTGCCGCTGCTCAAGTCTGATCTCATCGATGTGATCGAAGCCGTCGTTGAGCATCGGCTGGATCAGTTTACGGTCGAATGGCATGACGATTGTGCTGTGTGTGTGGTCATGACGTCGGATGGGTATCCCGGTAGCTACGAGACGGGGAAGACCATTCATGGACTCGCAGACGGGGAGCCGTCAGCCACTGTTTTTCATGCCGGGACCGCTCGAAAAGGATCGGATATTGTGACGGCCGGCGGCCGGGTGTTGGGGGTGACCGGGCGGGGGGCCACGATTGCCGAGGCTCAGCAAGCCGCCTACCGACGTATCCAGAAGATTTCTTTCGCCGGCCAGCATTTCCGAACCGACATTGCCCATCGCGCACTTCGGCGCAGCAGTTAGCAATTCCACGCATCCCGCATTCCTCATGGCTGTCATCGAGTCGTACACTTCAACGGATCCGGTTGCGCTCTTTGCCAGACTTGCCCGACTGGTGCAGACCGGCGGGGTCATTGCGGTTCCCACGGAGACCTATTATGGGCTCGGTGTGAATCCGTTTGACGCTGCGGCAGTCGGGCGTCTGCTCTCAATAAAGGGCCGCCCGGACGGTAAGCCTATTTTGATTCTCATCGGTGAGCAAACGCAGCTCCAGGATCTTGTGGCGAGTGTGCCTCCGGTTGCGCGGGTATTGATGGAGACCTATTGGCCTGGGCCATTGACGCTCGTGCTTCCCGCCGGCGTAAGACTCTCGGAATCCGTTACTGCGGGAACTGGAACGGTTGGTGTCCGTCATACATCGTGCGCCGCCCTCGCGGAGTTGCTTCGGCATACCGGTCCCCTGACGGGCACGAGTGCCAATCGCTCAGGAGAGCCGCCGGTTCAGACAGCGGCGGAGGTGGAACGGACGATCGGCGCCATGGTCGATGTCATTGTTGATGGCGAGCCCACGCCGGGCGGTTTGCCGTCGACGGTGTTGAATGTGTGTGATGGTGTGCGAATGATTCGCGAGGGTCCGATCGATCGGAAGATGATTCAACTGACACTCGCAGCGCGAGGATTTCACCTCAAGTTGTGAGAAGTGTGCTATATATCGGCGATATTGTGAGAAAGGAGGGTTACATGGTGAATGTGATGTGTCAGCGAATGCTCGTCGGTGTGGTGGCTGTGATGGGGGTGGCGGTGTCGGGGTGTGACTATTGGCCGCCCGCGCTTCAAGCGCAAGTGGAGCAACTGCGTTCAGAAGTGCAGACCGTCAATATGGAGAAGGCCCAGCTTCAGAACCAGATCAACGATCTTTCCAAAGCGAAGCAGGATTTACAGACACAGGTCGATGACCTGAGTCGGATGAATCGGGAAAAGACCGGAATGATCTCGAGCCTTCAGAATCAGGTGGACACCTTACGTGCTAAGGCTGTGAAATCGATGGCCCCCAAGGCTCCAGCGAAAGCTGCAGCCAAGCCGGCAGCCAAGCCTGCGGCGAAGAAAAAGGTTCCTGCCAAGCGGACCTAGCTCAGCGAAGGCTGTCTACTTTGAGCTTGAGTTTGTACCGGATGCAGGCGCGCTGCTGGTTGATGGAGTAGAAGAGCTGGACGCTCCTCCGGAGGCCGGTGGCGCAGGGGATGCGGCTGCTGGCGACGACGAAGAGGTTGCTGTCGGGGTAGCTGATGAGTCAGTTGGCGCCGTTGTCGTTGCTGTAGGTGTTGGTTTTGAGGTGTCGCCGGTCGGCGGTTTCATCTTGTCTGAATAATCCGTAATGTACCAGCCTGATCCCTTGAACATGATAGCAGGTGCCGAAATAATCCGGCTGACGGATTTGCCGCATTTTGAGCAAGTGGCAATTGCCTCGTCTTTCATGCTCTGCTTGAGTTCAAACGTGTATGAGCAGTCGTGACAGAGATATTCGTAAATGGGCACGTGTGATCCTCCGGAATGCGTGATCTGTATCACTATTCATAATGCTTCTTGCGAAAGAGTCAAGGGGCGGTTACGCCGTCAATTTCCCAAACGCGGTTGCAATTCGATCCAGCCCCTTTGTAATAACGTCCATGCTGGTCGCATAAGACAAACGTACGTGATGCTGGCTGCCGAACGGTTCTCCCGGCACAACTGCCACGTAAGCCTCTTTTAAAAGATAGTCTGCTAATTCCTGCGGTGAAGTAATAGGTCCGTTCGGTCCTTTTCGGCCTAGCACTCCACTGATATTGGGAAACGCGTAGAAGGCGCCCCCGGGCATGCGACAGGAGACGCCGGGAATGGTGTTAAGGCGCTCCACCATCACTTTTCTTCGCCGGTCAAATTCCACTACCATCTTCTCCGTAAACGGTCCGCCGAGTTTCAGCGCGGCGACGGCCGCCTTTTGCGAAATGGAGCAGGGATTCGACGTGCTTTGGCTCTGAATATTGGCCATGGCAGTCAGGAGCGGCTTGGGTCCGGCCGCGTAGCCGATGCGCCAGCCTGTCATCGCGTAGGCTTTGGAGACGCCGTTAATAATGACGGTGCGCTCGGCGACTTCGGCGCCTAGTGTGGCGATGCTGATATGCTTGGCCCCGTCATACAGCACCTTCTCATAGATTTCGTCGGAGATGATCAAGATGTTGTGCTTGACTGCAATCGTCGCAATGGCCTCCAGCGTGCGCTTGTCGTAGGTGGCGCCAGTCGGATTGCAGGGGCTGTTCACAATGATGGCTTTCGTGCGCGGAGTGACGAGCTTCTGTAGTTCCTCAGGATTGATGGCATAGCCTAAATCCTCCCTGGTGGGAAGCAGGACGGGAGTGGCATCGTTAAGGAGGGCCTGGTCTGCGTACGAGACCCAGTAGGGTGTGGGAATAATGATCTCATCCCCCGCTTCCAGGAGGGCTTCGGCAACGTTATAGAGCGAGTGTTTGGCTCCACAGGACACCAAGATCTGCGATTTTTCATACCGCAGACCTTGTTCGGTTTGGAATTTGTCCGCAATCGCTTGGCGAAGTTCGTCGATTCCTGACGAGGGCGTATATTTTGTAAAGCCTGCCCGAATTGCTGCTTCGGCAGCAGCCTTGACGGGCTCCGGTGTATCGAAGTCAGGCTCTCCTGATGAGAAATCGACTACATCGATTCCTTGCGCGGCCATGGCTTTGGCCGTCGCTGTCATGGCCAATGTCGGGGATGGAGTGATGCGACTGACGCGTGCGGCGAGTTTCATGTTTTTAGGCTCCGGATTCGTTCTTCAAGACGTCGAGCCACTTCGGGATGGAGGAATTCCGTTAACGCACCTCCGTGCTGGGCAACATCTTTGATGATGGTGGATGAGAGATAGGAATATTCTTCGCTGGGCATGAGGAACACCGTCTCAACCTTTTTGGCTAATTTCCGGTTAATCAGAGCCATCTGAAACTCATGTTCAAAGTCAGAGATAGCTCGCAGGCCACGGATAATTGCATGGGCTCCTGATCGCGCTACATAGTCAACCAGGAGGCCTTCGAAGACCGTCACATCGACCTGGGTCAGGTCTTTCATGACCAGCTTTACCATCTCCAGGCGCTCGGTCAGATTAAAGAGCGGATGTTTGGCCGGATTGGGTGCAACGGCCACGACCACTTTGTCGAAGACGCGTAGGCTTCGCGTGATGATATCGGTATGGCCGTGCGTAATGGGGTCAAATGTACCGGGGTATATACCTATCTTCATAGCATCACCTCAGCGGGAAACGAAAAGATCGACAGTGCCGTGTCCCCGTATTGATATCGTTTCTTAAAGACTGTCGTGCCGAGCCGATCAGGGACTGTTGTTTTCGAGGCATGTTCCACGACGAGCCAGGCATCGGGTGAGGCGAGTGTAGCATGGACGGTCTCAAAGATGTCTTCCAGCTTGTACGCCATGTCATACGGCGGATCGGCAAACACAATATCATAGGGCCCGGTCCACAGATCCGGCCTGGTCAGAAATTGTTTGACCGTTCTTGCTTGCACCACCACGAGGGTGTTCATCCGGCACTCCGCGATATTGTGCCGCAAGAGCTTTAACGATTCGGCTTGAGACTCGACGGCGGTCACGTGCGCTGCTCCACGGCTGAGTGCCTCAATACCAATCGCTCCGGTTCCCGCAAAGAGGTCCAACACTCGACTGTCTGGAAGCCGGTTGCCAAGAATAGAAAACAATGCTTCCCGGACTCGGTCAGAGGTAGGACGAAGTGCAGTTCCTTGCGGTCCCTGAAGGCGTCGACCCCGGTGGGATCCAGCTATAACTCGCATGTCTTCAGATGCATAGCGTCGTTAAGAGAAGACGACTGTAACACAGCGTTTTTGAAGGGGTCAAGCAACGAGAGGACGTTGGGGAAGCGGGAACGAGTCAGAGAGTTTTACAAGGCGGATTGGGGCGTAAGGCTGTGCGGGAGAGAATGTTTTGACCGTCAATTAGGAACCCGCTATACTTTCTGCCGCATCCAATTCTGAGCGGATACGCGACCCGGTCCGATAAGGAGATTCGATATCCTGGGTCGGATTGGGCGAAAGCGAATAACCAGTTGATCGTTAGCTGGCAGACACCGGTTGACCGTCCCGCGCGGCCAGGCTCTTTCTTCGATTGTTGGAAATCGTGCGATCAATGATCGCGCCGCAGTTGATGCATTTCCAGGCGTAAAAAATGAGGAAGAAGTCTGAGAACCGTTCCAACATCATCAGCCCTTTGCATTTCGGACATTCCATCGAAGCCTCCCAGGTGTCTGCGTTAACAGCTGTGAGCCGAATAAAGCAAAAGCTGCACCAAATTGTCGTCTGTCAATATTTCAATGGTTTATCGGTTACGTATTTGTCTCCATGGGGTAAAACCTACCCCAGCAGTCCGTGCAAAAACGTTCGTGGCGTCAGATTTTTGTTCAGAGAGAGGGAAATATGACGACGGCAGATCTTCACAAGGGAATCGGGCAGTGGCCGACAACCGAACGTCCCAGGGAGCGTCTTCTTGCCAAAGGGCCCGAGAACCTCTCGGATGCGCAGCTATTAGCAATATTGCTGAGGACGGGACGTCGGGACTCTTCCGCCGTTCAGGTCGCGATGGAATTACTCCATTGTGTCGGGAGTCTGGCAGGTCTCGCCCAAAGCGGAGTTGAGGAACTGTGCAAGATTTCCGGAATAGGACCGGCAAAAGTTGCCCAGCTCAAGGCGGCGCTTGAATTGGGTAAGCGAGCCATGGCAGTTCCCGTCTCGACGGGGACAAAGATTTCATCGAGTACTGATCTGTTTCGACATTTTCATCCCTTGCTACGCGATCTGAAACGGGAAATATTTAAGGTCATCTTGCTTGATGCGAAGAATGCGGTCATCAAAGAAGCCACGGTGTCGGAAGGGAGCCTGACGTTGAGTATTGTCCATCCTCGCGAAGTGTTTGCCCTTGCGGTCCGTGAGTCTGCCGCGGGTGTGATCTTCCTGCACAATCATCCCAGCGGTGATCCGACACCGAGTAACGAAGATCGTCGATTGACGGATCGACTGGTGACGGCCGGCGAAGTGCTGGGGATTCGTGTCTTGGACCACATGGTCATCGGAGACGGTCGATACGTAAGCTTTGCCGATGAAGGATGGATTAAGATATAAGGGTGTACTTGATCAATCAGGGCGAGAGAGCAAACAGGCAGAGACAACAATGAGGAGGCAGATGGTCTAACAATATGTGTGTCTAGCTATAAGGAGGGTCTGCCATGGGCGAGATCTGCATAGAGCCCGTCAGGAATATCGCGTTGGTGTCCAACGTCGGCGCAGGCAAGACATCCCTCACTGAGGCTCTGCTTTACGTGAGCGGGGCCACTCCAGCTCTTGGTTCGGTGCTCCAGGGCACGACTGTTTCCGATTTCGAACCGGAAGAATTCCACCATCACTGTTCCGCCAGCACCAGCCTTCTCCAGTTCACATGGAACCAGACGGCGATCACGCTCGTTGATTCACCTGGTGCATTGAGCCTGCTGGGCGAGTCGCTGTCTGCCTTACGGGCTGTCGATGCCGTCATCATCGTACTTACTTCCGATGCCGGAGTCCGGACTGAACTGGCCCGCCTTTGGCAAAAAGTACGGGAGCTGGATCTGCCCTGTATCGCCTTCGTAAACGGGTTGGATAAGGAAGGTGCCTCGTTTGACGCCGTCTTGGATATCTGCAGGACGCAGCTTGAGTGTGCGCCGATTCCTATGGTGCTGCCCGCTCACTCCGGTTCAGGTTTCGATTCCGTGATCGATCTGCTGAATGAAACAATGATCCGCTCAGGGTGCTCCTCTCCCAAGGCTGAACGAACCGCCGTTCCTCCTGAAATGGAACAGGCGGTCCGGCATGCGCGGAAACAATTAATCGAAGCTGTTGCTGAGCGTGATGAGGGGCTGTTGAGTCATTATTTGGAACAGGGAGACTTGAGTCGTGATCAATTGGTTGAAGGGCTCCGGAGCGATATCCTGACCCGGCAGTTTTTTCCGGTCTATGCCGGTTCGGCGTTGCGCAACGTCGGCGTCTGGTCGTTGCTCGATGCCTTTGTAACCCTTCTGCCGTCGCCTGCGGAGCGTGCTGCCATTCATCCTGTGCTTGGGCGGCACCCAGACACTGGGCAGCCGTGTGAGCGGAAGGGGAGCCTGCAAGAGCCATTTTCAGGTCTGATCTTCAAGACGATCATCGACCCCTTCGTCGGGAGGCTCTCCTATTGCCGGGTCTTGTCAGGTACCATCCACGCCGACTCGACGGTTCTCAATGGGACGAGGCATGTCCGTGAGAAGCTCGGCCATTTCTATACGGTCTTGGGCAAAAAGCATGTGGCCATCAGTTCGGCAAAGGCGGGGGAGATTGTGGCGATCGGGAAACTCAAGGATACGCAGACTGGTGACACGCTCTGTCACGAGAGTATGCCGATCTGTTATCCAGCCTTCGCATTGCCTCGTCCGGTGTTATCGTTTGCCATTGAGGCGAAATCAAAGTCGGAGATCGACAAGGTAAGTCTCGGCTTGCACAAGTTGATTGAGGAAGATCCGACGCTGGAGTTTGTGCGCAACCCGGAGACCAAAGACATGGTGCTCAGTGGAATGGGGCAACTCCATATCGATCTGGCGCTGGAAAAGCTCCGCCGGAAATTCGGAGCAGAGGTCACGCTTCACACGCCCAAAGTACCGTATCGGGAGACGATCAAAGCCACGTCGCAGGCGCAGGGGAAGTATAAGAAACAAACCGGTGGCCACGGCCAGTTTGGTGATTGCTGGTTGAAAATCGCTCCTCTGGCGAGGGGGGAAGGATTTGTCTTCGAGAATCGTGTGGTCGGGGGCGTGATCCCGCGCAACTTTCTTCCGGCAATTGAGAAGGGAGTGGTGGAGGCCATGCAGGAGGGGGGATTGAGCGGATTTCCTGTTGTGGATGTGCACGTGACGGTTTATGACGGCTCCTTCCACGTAGTCGATTCCTCCGAAATGGCATTCAAGATTGCCGGGTCGATGGCCTTCAAGAAGGCGATGGAGGCGGGACATCCTGTTCTGCTTGAGCCGCTGATGCTGGTGGAGATCGAGGCCCCTACGGACACCGTCGGCGCCGTCATGGGGGATATCAATGCGCGTCGGGGACGTATTGTTTCGGTGCAGGCGGATGACCATGCCGAGCAGATCAAAGCCCTCGTGCCTCTAGCGGAGTTGCTGAAGTATGCACCGGCGCTGAACGCAATGACCGGTGGACGGGGTAGCTACGCGATGGAGTTTGCTCGCTACGAAGAAGTGCCCCGGGAGTCGGCAGAAAAAATCATCGAGGAGCACAAGATTGAGCGGCATGCCGCCGTGGCGCATTGAGACCCTTTAGTCGGTGGATTTGAGGACAACGTAGAACGCGCGATTTTCTCGAAGCACGCGGAGCAGTACTGTGTCACCTCGTCTGACCTTTGCGATCGCCGTCGTGAATTCGCCGACCGTGCTCACATCGGCGCGGTTGACTTCCTTGATCAAATCGCCTTCCCGAAGACCTTCCGCGTGTGCCAGGCTCCCCGGATCGACTTTGGTAATCAGCACGCCACGCGTTTCATGGAGTTTGAACTTATCTGCGAGTCCGGCTGAGAGATCCTGAAGGTCCAGCCCCAGCTTCACCTCGGTTCGGGACTGGGGGAGAGAGGCAACGATCGCCGTGTCCCGCCGCTCACTCAAGGGGACGGTGAGCACTTGTCGGGTGAAATCGCGGACGACTTCGATTTTCGGGGCAGCGCCTGGCGGGAGCGCGCCGATCAGTCGGGAAAGCTTGTTGGGGGAGTCCACCACGCTTCCGTCGATCGTGAGAATAATGTCGCCGGGTTTGATCCCGGCTTCGGCTGCCGGGTCTTTCTCAAAGACTTCGTTGACCAGCACGCCTTCGCCTTCAGCCACTCCGAACTTTTTTGCCAACTCGGGCGTCAGAGGCTGAATGCCGACCCCCAGCCATCCGCGCACCACTTTGCCGCGAGCGATCAGTTGCTGAATGACCTGTTTGGTCATATTCGAGGGAATGGCAAATCCGATTCCCTGCGCAAAGTTGATGATCGCCGTATTAATGCCGATGACTTCTCCGCGCAGGTTGAACAACGGTCCGCCGGAGTTACCGGGGTTAATCGACGCGTCGGTCTGAATAAAGTTCTCATAACGGGAGAGATTGACATTTTCCCGTCCGATTCCGCTCACCACGCCCAGCGTGACGGTGCGATCAAGTCCAAACGGGTTTCCCACAGCCAGTACCCACTGACCGACGCGTACGGCGCTGGAGTCACCAAAGTGGGCGTAGGGTAAGGGCCGATCAGCCGTGACTTTCAGGAGCGCAAGGTCCGTGTCCGGATCTTTGCCCACGACTTGTGCGATCAGTTTCGTCTTGTCGAATAAGCGGACCTCAACTTCAAGAGCCTCGCCGATGACATGGTTGTTCGTGACGATGTGTCCATCAGTGTCCACGATCAGGCCGGACCCGGATCCGGAAGCACTGGGTGAACGGTCACCGCCTGATTCACGAGGCCGCCCTGCGCCAACGATGGGAAATAAATTGACCACCGACGGTTTGGCATGCTCCGCGAGTTCGGTAATCACTGTTTGAATTTCTTCGAGCATCCGAATGCCGGTGGAGTCGGAGAGCGCTGCCGTGGCGACGGGGGTTGCCCAGGGGGATAGGATCAAACAAAGAGCGACAGTAATTGTAAAAGATCTGTAACCGCGCATTATGTGTTTATTCTACCGGAAGAAATAGCGCTGTGCATATCTAAGGCGTCAGGCTGACTGGGTTACCGTCGAGGTGGAAAGACGACGGCGCGTAAACCAGACGGTCAGATGATCCAGCTCAGTTTGCCCTCCCATCAGCACGACGATATCGCCGGGACGGAAAGTCAGGTCCTCAGCAGGGGCCAATAAGAATGGACCGCGCATCACGGTGGCGATGTGAATCGACGACGAGCGCGGCACCTCACCGAGGCGTTGACCGATAGCGGAGGAGCCTCTCGGAATCATGATTCGTTCGATGCCGGCGGAACGTTGACTCAGGTCTTGCTGGAGGCGCAAGAGATCATCGTGAATGGTTTCCAGCTTCAACTGCCTGATCTGAACGTCGATTTCTATCAGCGATTGCTTGAGCGCTTGGATGCGCATGGCGGCTCGATTGACGGTATTGTCGACATCGGAGAGATCAGCGTCAGGCAGCTGCCGTTCGGGAGAGCGACGTTCTATCTGGCCGGCGATCTCATGTCCGAGATCGTGAGTCACTTCATCGATCCGCTCGAGCAAGCTCGAAGCCTCCCAGTGGAGCCGGAGGATCTGAACCTTACGGTTCACACGTTCAGCAATGGCGAGGACCGATTCATGGAGAACGGTGCCAGTAATTGATAGTTCTTTTTGAAGGCGATTGAGGAAGTCAAAGCGCATAGTTGGACTATCTATAGAGTCTGATAAGATTGATTATGTAAACTTATTAATCTGGATGAGATTAGATCATTAGACTTTTTACTCTCTCTTCATGGGTTGATCAATAGAGCCTCGCCTTTCCGGTACTTGTCTTGTGCTGGTCGCGTTTCCTTCATTGACAGTCTAATATTCAAGGCGTACATGCAGAAGACAACTACTCAACTCAGATTGTTATCTTGAGAGGACATCTATGCCCATTCATTCTCTGGCCGGTCAGCCGGCTCCAGTGTCCATTCTCGTTAATGTCGCTCAGCTGTTAGAGGCTTATACGGTACTCCAGCCGGATGTGTCCGTCCGTGACCAGCGTGTAACATTCGGGACATCCGGCCATCGAGGCTCATCCTTCAAGCAAAGCTTTAATGAGCATCATATTCTCGCCGTCACACAGGCGGTCTGCGAATACCGAGCCGCACAGCACACGACCGGGCCGCTGTATCTCGGGAAAGATACCCATGCCCTTTCCGGGCCTGCCGTCGTCACAGCGCTTGAAGTACTCGCGGGAAACGGCGTCAACGTGATGATTGATCGAGATGGCGGTTATACGCCGACGCCGGTCATTTCTCATGCAATCCTGACCTATAACCGAGGCCGCACATCCGGGTTAGCTGATGGGATTGTCATCACCCCGTCACACAATCCTCCGGAAGACGGCGGCATCAAGTACAACCCGCCACATGGTGGACCGGCCGATACCCAGGTCACCAAATGGATCGAGGACCGTGCCAATGCGCTCCTGGCCGCCAAGCTCAAAGGGGTGAAAAGACTTACCTATGAACAGGCTAGGAAATCCTCCACGACTCATCAGCATGACTACATCAGCGTCTACGTGAGCGACCTGGAGAACGTCATCGATATGGATGTGATCAAGTCGGCCGGGCTGAAGCTTGGCATTGACCCGCTGGGCGGGTCCGGCGTCGCCTATTGGCAGCCCATCGCCGAACTGTACGGGTTGGACATAGAAAATGTGAATCCAACCGTCGATCCCACCTTTCGGTTTATGCCGTTGGACTGGGATGGCAAAATCAGGATGGATTGCTCTTCACCCTATGCCATGGCGAACCTGATTGCGCTGAAGGATCGTTTCGATGTCGCCTTCGGCAATGATGCCGACAATGATCGTCATGGGATCGTGACCAAGAGTGCCGGCTTGATGAATCCGAATCATTACTTGGCTGCTTCGATTGCCTACCTCTTTGCCAATCGTCCTGGCTGGAAACCCGATGCCGGTATCGGGAAAACACTGGTCAGCAGCAGCCTCATTGATCGTGCGGCTGCCAAGCTCAAACGGAAGTTGGTTGAGGTTCCGGTAGGCTTCAAATGGTTTGTGAGTGGATTGCTGGATGGCTCGCTCGGTTTCGGCGGTGAAGAAAGCGCGGGAGCGTCATTCCTGCGGCGGGACGGCACCGTGTGGTCCACAGACAAAGACGGCATCATCATGGATTTGCTCGCGGCTGAGATGATGGCCAGAAGCGGCAAGGATCCGGCGCAGCTCTATCAGGAGTTGACGAAAGAGTTGGGCGAACCGGTTTATGAACGAATCGATGCAGCGGCGACGCCTGAACAGAAGGCCATTCTCTCGAAGCTCTCCCCTGCTCAAGTTCAAGCCGCCGAACTTGCAGGTGACAAGATCATCGCCATGATGACGACCGCCCCTGGTAACGGCGCGGCGATCGGGGGATTGAAAGTTGTGACCGATCAAGGCTGGTTCGCCGCGCGTCCGTCCGGTACAGAAGATGTCTACAAGCTCTATGCGGAGAGTTTTCGCGGCAACGAGCATTTGAAACGGATTCAGGATGAGGCCCAGGCATTGATCGCGAAGGCATTAATGTCCCTCTGAGTATTGGGATCGCATGGGCAGCCATCATTAGTCAATGGCTGCCCATGTCCTAGGACTTTCTCAAGAGGGAGCTATTACTTGTTGTAGAATGACACGATGCGATCCACTCCGGTTCGGAGTGTTTTCCGCCACTCAGCTTCAAGCGCAGGGATCCACTTCTCATCGCACTCCTGTGCACTTTTCACAAGGGAGTTGATCCAATAGTCGTAGAGGTTCGGATCGATATTCATTTTCTTCTTGCTGTGACTCTCCCCGATGCGATCGATGCCCGTTGTGCCCACACCATTGCCGCCTAAGTGCATAAACATCATCGTGAGCCCTTGCCTGAGGAGGGATTTCTGTTTCGACATTTCGGTCTTGGCAAACATCGGGGCGATGGTCGGATGGCTGGCCAGGAAGTTGGCATAGAACACATCGAAAAATTTTGGATTCACACAGCAACGGCTGTAACTCTCCTTGACCTCTGCTAGGGACATGTCCTCTCCTCGCAAGAGACGTTGTGAGTCTCTTGCAGTGCTCAAAGTGAGATGAGCTTGGGCGAGAGTGAGCACATTCCCATCGCCCAAGCCGGACCGGCAATCCGTTTCAAACATGTATCGGCGCATTTAATAAGAACTTAAGTGATTGAAATGTCTAATCTATTAGACAGTGGCGCCCCGGTTGACCAGGCGACCCCACTCGATGATCTTCACGGAAGGAGGCTCTATTAGAAGAAGGAGAGATGTGTTGGGAAAGAAACGGGACTATGGTTTCATTGTGGGAGTGGTTTGTTGTTCTGCGTGATAGGAGCTTCTGACCAGCGGTCCTGATTCGATGTGGGTGAAGCCCATGGCGATCCCCTCCTCTTTTAAGAGTGCGAAGTCGGCGGGATCGTAATAGCAGGCGACCGGCAGATGTTCTCTGGTTGGCTGAAGATATTGCCCGATCGTCATGATATCGCAGTCGACGGCTTGCAGGTCGCGCATGACTTGGCGGGCTTCGTCGAGCGTCTCGCCCATTCCTAAAATCAAACCGGATTTAGTCGTCATCCCCTGCTGCTTGGCCTTTCCGAGTAATTCGATCGACCGCTGATACTTGCCTTGCGGTCTGAGCGACGGAAAGAGCCGTCGGACGGTTTCAATGTTGTGGTTCAGGATCTCCGGCTTCTCAGCGCAGACGGTTGTGAGCGCCGCCTCATTCCCCTCGAAATCCGGAATCAAGACTTCAATCGTACAGTCTGGGCTGAGTGCCCTCGTTTGTCGGATTGTTTCCGCGAAGATGGCGGCACCACCGTCTGGCAACTCGTCACGATTTACTGAGGTGATGACGGCATGGCGCAGGCTGAGTGCCTGTACTGCTTCAGCAACCCTCTTCGGTTCTCCCTGATCGACCGCGTGCGGTCTCCCCGTTTCTACGGAGCAGTAGTGACAGCGCCTGGTGCAGATGTCACCGAGTATAAGGAAGGTAGCGGTGCGCGCGTTCCAACATTCCCATCGATTGGGACAGCGGGCTTCTTCGCAAATGGTGTGGAGCTTGAGCCGGTCCATCGTCTGCTTGATGTCGAGATAGTCAGGGCCGGTCTGTGCGTTGACCTTGAACCAGGATGGCAAGCGCGGACGTTCAGCAGATCGGAGTTGGTCGATAGAGATCAAGCTCATGAGCGGGTGCTGCCCTTCCTGCTCGGTCGAAACCATCCGGCAATCTTCGTCAGTAACCCTTCCGGGTTGGGAGGTGACGTCGGGTCCGGATATTCGACCCACGTTTCTTGCGAACCCAGATAGATGCCGTTGCGAAAGCTCACCTGGGTTCTGAGTTGTCGATATCCTTGCCGGTGCAGATTTTCAATCAGCGCGAGAAGCGCCGCGTCTTGGGCTGGGTGTGGTTCGGTGCTGATCCGGACGGTTTCATACCGCAGGATAGCGCAAAAGCGATCTCCTGCTCGCTCGAATTCGATGGGCCGGTTAAATCCCCTCTCCCGGTAATCCAGTCCCGAGAGTTGATGCTTATCGAGTCCGCCCTCTCCCATATCCTGCTGCGCCTTTACTCCAGCGCGCGAAACACTGCGACGAGATCGCTCAAGGCGAGGGTTTTACTTTTAAGGATGGTCCGCTCGGCCTGAATAGCTTCACGGGTATTGGGATCCGCCGCGCCGGACTTCAAGCAGGTCGCACCCAGAGCCAGGATGCGGTCGCATTCCTCTCCCAGTTTCTTTTTTACCACGGGATTCACGGAGAGAATGTCCATGAGCTGGCGGCGAGTCTCTGTCAGATGGGCCTGCAGGTCTGAATCCGGATAACTCTTGCGGGCGGCCTCGTCGAAACAACGATCGAGATATTGGGCCAGGAACACATAGAGCCGCACCAAGGCAGCAGTGATCTCGATCTGATCTTTTGTGGAGGTAGCCATGTGTCCCTCTTTCGGTGTGACGGAATTACGCGAGGACTGTAATGTTTTCGCCTTCGACTTTCACCTGATACACCTCAACCTTTGCCGCCGGATTCTTTACGCATTCGCCGGTGGTGACGTCGAATTGCCAGCCATGCCAGGGGCACGCGACGACATTGCCGTGGATATCCCCTTCGCCCAACGGTCCGCCGCGATGGACGCAGGTATTGTCGATAGCGTGGAAGGTGCCGTCGACATTGAAGACCGCGAGGGTCTTGCCGTTCACTTCAACCACGACGGCCTGCCCCGGCTTAACCTCCGCCGTACTCGCGACTCGTACGAAATCTCCCATTGCCGTTCCTCCGCTGTGAGCAGTCCTGTTAGCTGTTGGTAAACGGTTGCTTGATCTTTTTCAGCAGGCTGTCGATGGACGAGCCGCTCTGTTCCGTCGCGCCCAACGCTGCGATGATCTTCTGTGCAATGTCACGAAATGCGGCGGCCTGGGGAGAGGCGGGATCGCCCACCACGATGGGATGACCGGAATCGCCTCCGTCTCGAATAGCCGGATCGATGGGGATGCGACCGAGGAAGGGAATACCTAACTTCTCCGCGGCTCGCTCCCCGCCGCCGCGGGAGAAAATGTCGGTACGTTCACCGCAATGGCCGCAGACGAACGAGCTCATATTTTCGACAATGCCAAGCAGCGGGACGTTCACTTTCTGGAACATCGCCATGCCCTTCCGGACATCGTAAAGGGCAACTTCCTGCGGAGTCGTCACGGTAATGGCCCCGGCCAGCGGCACCATTTGCGAGATGGACAGTTGCACGTCGCCGGTACCTGGCGGTAGGTCGAGCAGCAAATAATCCAGCTCACCCCACAGCACGTCGCGGAAAAATGCCTGCAGATATTGATGGACCATCGGGCCGCGCCACACAAGCGGAGCTTCTTCCGGCACCAGGTATGCCATTGAGATCAGCTTGACGCCGTAATTTTCAACTGGGACGATCTTGCCGTCTTTCTGCTCTGGCCCCTTTGAACTACCCATCATCATGGGAATATTGGGACCATACAGATCGGCATCCATCAGGCCGACCTTTGCACCGGTCAAGGCCAATGCGCAGGCCAGGTTGGATGCGACGGTCGACTTGCCGACGCCCCCTTTGCCGCTGCTCACGGCAATGACGTGTTTGACACCTGGAATGAAATTCTCTTTTGCGGGAGCTGCCTGTCCCTCATGAGGCTGTTCGTCTGCCATGGGTCGATCCTCCGCTGTATCGTAGTGTCGGCGCGCAGATTTGCTGCAGCGGCCGAGAGAAAATTGTGCACCGTATTACGGCCATCATAAGCGATGCGCTGGGGGAAAGGAAATGGGCCGGTCGGACCATAGACAGCTATGGCCCGACCGGGGAAACGGAAGGGGTGTCTAGAACACTGTAGGGTCGAGGCGACGCAGGTTCGTCGCCAATCCGAACAATGACAAGGTGTAGATGATCCACTTTGAGGGGTCGAAGTTGTACCACTTGGGCCCGTTGCGGTAATCGCGAGCATAGGTGTGATGGTAGTTGTGATAGCCCTCTCCGAAGCTCACGAAAGAGACCAACCAGCTATCGCGGCTGCTGTCCTGAGTGCCATGTGGCTGGCTGCCGATCATATGGCAGAGCGAATTGATCGTGAACGTGGAGTTCAGCACCATAAACATGCGAAAGAGTCCCCCGAGGAGGAGCGCGCTCACTCCGCCCATCATGCCGCCATGCCACCAGACGCCAAGGACGAACGGTATGGCGAGCCCGGAAACGACGATTGGCCAATAGTAGCGATGTTGCCACAGAATCACAGGATCGCGGCGCAGTCTGATTTCATACTTGTCCGTGCGGTGATTGGTCTCGTAGAAGAGCCAGCCGCAGTGGCTATGCCAGAAACCTCTACTGGCATTGTAGGGGTCTTCGTCTGTGTCCGTTCGGGCGTGATGGCGAATATGATCTGCGCACCAGATGAGCGCCGAGTTCTGCAACGCCCATCCGCCGGCGATCAATGCGCAACGCTTCACCCAATCAGGACATTCAAAACTCTGATGGGACACCAACCGGTGATATCCGACGGTGATCCCCATGCCGGTCACGATATACATGACGAAGGAGAGGATCCAGTCGAAGGTCGAAAAGCCGATGAAATACCCATACAGTGGAATTCCAATGACTGTGGCAACGACGACAGCGCAAAACAGCAAAAAATTCACATAGGAAAATGTGGAGTGATCATTCGAGATTGCTTGAGCCTGTGCAGTCATTCATCCTCCTGGAGCTGGGATTCGTATAGTCCACGCGTACGGCCTCGGTGAACGCCCATTTCTTCTTTTATGCTACCGAATAAACCCGTTTTTTACAACTGCTTCTTCGTTGCGTCCTTCCGATCCCGTGTCGATTAGAAGAAGGATTCCAGGTGAAGCAGCGTGCGGTCGATCAGCGTATACTGTGCCAATCGGCAGTGGGCATAGTTCAGGAGGCCGCATGACGTCCCCCGCATCATCGCTCGAATCGGCCATCGTCCGTATCGGAACTCACCTCTCGAAATTATCTGCCGGCCGTGTACCGACGGTCTTTGAGAGTCGTTGGTGGTCGCAAGGTGTAATTAATCTGGCGATGAAAGATCCTGCGTTCAAGGTGCAGTTATTTCGTTTCATCGATGTGCTCCCTGCCCTGGCGTCGGATCACGCAGTCGTGAAGGTGGCGGAAGAATATTTCGGCGCTATGCACGGCCGCGTGTTTGGATTGCAGTGGGGGCTCAAAGCGCTCGCCTCGACGAGTCTGGGGGCAGCCATTACAGGCAAGTCGATCCGTCATCAGGTCGAGCAGATGGCGCGGACGTTCATCGCCGGAGGATCGGTGACTGAGGCCCTCCCCGTCCTGGCGGGATTATGGAAGGACGGGCGTGCCTGGTCCGTCGATCTGTTGGGCGAGTCGACGATCAGTGACCTCGAAGCGGATCAGTATCGTGATCGCTGCCTGGAGGCGTTGTCACAGCTGAGTCAGGCCGCTGACCACTGGCCTTCCTCTCTTCTCTTGGAACGGGATCATCTGGGATCCCTTCCGCGCGTGCAACTCTCGCTCAAGGTGTCTGCGCTCACCTCGCGATTGGATCCCATCGATCCGGATGGAACCTATCGCGTGGTAGCCGCGCGATTACGGCCGATCGTGGATCTCGCGGCAGCCAGTTCTTGCGGACTGATCTTCGACATGGAGCAGGCTGAGACCAAGGGTCTGCTGTTGGAGATCTTTCGACGGTTGTTTACGGAAGACGCCTACCGGTCATTTGCACAGGCCGGTGTCGCGATCCAAGCCTACCATCGTGAGACGGAGCAGGATGTTCGCGACCTACTCGTATGGACAGAGCGTCGCGGCACACCGATTACGATCCGTCTCGTCAAGGGAGCCTATTGGGATTCGGATACCGTTCGCCATCATCAGGCGGGATGGCCACCGCCCTTGTTCGAACACAAGGCCGAAACCGATGCGAACTATGAATCGCTCGTTCCCCTGCTGCTCCGGCATCGGGATGTCGTTCGCCCCGCATTCGGTACGCACAATCTCAGGACTCTGGCGGTGATTGAAGCGTCGGGAGAGTCCCTTGGCGTGCCGCCAGAGGCGATCGAGTATCAGATGATCTATGGAATGGCTGAACCCTTCCAGCATGCGATGGCGGCTCATGGACGGCGGGTACGGCTCTATACGCCGGTCGGGCGTCTCTTGCCGGGCATGGCCTATCTCGTCAGGCGCCTGCTGGAGAACACGTCGAATGAATCTTTCTTGCGCAAAGAGTATGTCGAGTCGCAATCCTTGAGCTCGCTTTTGGCGCCACCGGTTGTCTCATCTTCATCCCCGATGGCGTCTTCCCTCGCTTCTGATGACTTTATGAACGAACCGCATCGTGATTATTCGAAGGCTGCCAGTCGTGTTGAGATGCAAGAGGCGATTGGTAAGGTACGTGCGCAGATGGGGCACAGTTGGGAATCCCCGCATCAAGAGTTTCGGTTGACCGGACTACTCATGGAGTCACGCAATCCTGCTCATCCCGATGAGGTCGTGGCGCTGGTGCAGGGCGCGTCCGGCGAGGATGTCGAGAAGGCTGTCGAATTGGCGGCAACGTCTGCAGTGGAATGGCGGGAGCGACCTGCCTCGGAACGCGTGGCCGTGATGAGGCGCGCGGCAGCGCTCATGCGCGAACGCCGGCGCGAGTTAGCCGCGTGGGAAATCATCGAGGTCGGCAAGCCCTGGCGGGAGGCCGATGCGGATGTGGCGGAGGCCATCGACTTCCTCGAATTCTACGCCGGGCAGATGGACCGGCTGGCCTCTCCGCTTCAGTTGGGCCATTACCCTGGGGAACGTAATCATCGGGTCTATGCGCCGCGGGGCGTGGCGGCGGTGATTGCCCCGTGGAATTTTCCTCTCGCGATTCCGACCGGCATGGTCAGCGCAGCGCTCGTCACCGGCAATACCGTCCTATTCAAGCCATCAGAACGCTCCCCGCTGATGGGCCGATTGCTCACCGACATTCTTCTTGAGGCCGGCGTTCCATCGGGTTCGTTGGTCTTATTGCCCGGAGGGCCGGAGATCGGTCGGGCGCTGGCCGCGAGTCCGGACGTGTCGACGATCGCATTTACCGGATCAAAGGATGTCGGTCTGCAATTGTTGGCCGGCGCCACCGCTGTTCAGCCCGGCCAGCGTCTCGTGAAGCGAGTGATTGCAGAAATGGGCGGGAAAAATGCGATCATTGTGGATGAGACGGCAGATCTTGATGAAGCCATTGCCGGTGTGGTGTCGTCCTTCACGGGCTATGCCGGGCAGAAATGCTCCGCTTGTTCGAGAGCGATTGTGCATGAGGGAGTGTACGACCAATTTCTCTCGCGATTGCACGATGCGGTGATGAGCCTTTCTATCGGTGATCCGCTCGATCCCGGCACGCAGGTCGGCCCGGTGATTGATGCCAGGGCGAAGGAGCGTATCGAGGGGTACATTGCGCATGGCCGTCGGGAAGGTCGACTTCTGGTCAATCGCTCAGTCGATGGGCCTGGGCATTTCGTCGGACCGACCGTATTTGCGGATGTCACTGCCCGCCATCGTCTGGCGCAGGAGGAAATCTTCGGTCCCGTGCTGGCGGTGATGAAAGCGGCCACCGTGACGGATGCGCTGGAGCTTGCCAACTCGACGAGCTACGCGCTCACGGGCGGAATCTATTCGCGTAGCCCGGCGAACCTGGCGCTGGTTCGCGAGCAGTTTGATGTCGGGAATCTGTACGTGAACCGGCCGATCACCGGGGCGTTAGTCGGCCGTCAACCGTTCGGCGGCCATCGGCTCTCCGGAGTCGGTGCGAAGGCGGGAGGCGATGAGTATCTGACGCAATTTATGATTGCGCGAGTCATCAGCGAGAATACGCTGCGCCGCGGATTTGAAGCGACGGACTGATCAGCGAGCCGGAGTAAATTCTTCCAACTCTTCGGTGATCTCGGTCACCATGCCACGATCTTCCTTCGAAGCGGATAATTCTTGCCGCTCCACATATTTGACCAGCCCGACCCCTTTGGCAAACCAGGCGGTCATGACATCGGTCCCACGGGCCGGCTTGTCTCCTCCGGACAGATGAATCTGCATGCTCATGCGGGCTTCGACCTTTACCGCATTCGAATAGGTCCCGGCCGGTACGGTGATCGTTTCGCGGCTGACCACACTGGTGGTGCCGATCATATCAACCTTCTCATTCACGCCATCTCGATCCATATCGCTGCCGAAATCGAGACCGTTCCGGTTGAATTGCTCAAACGACGACGGAATGGTGATGGGAAAGCGGATGATTTGATAGGGCACGATCTGTTTTTCGAGCGGCGTTCCTGGATCGGATCCGTAATACACCATGCCGACGCTATCGCGGCGATAGTAGCTGTCGGATTCCCCGTGGTTGCCGGGATTCGTATCATGGAACACGGTGACCGTCACTCCGTTGAGCTTCTTGGTTCCGGTGACTGACGACGTGTTGGCGAAGAATTTATTGTCGATCACCTGTACAGGGCCTTCGGAGATCTGCCCGCGATATTGCCAGCGGGTGCCGATCTGATCGGGGAAGTAGTCGGCGGATTGTGCGATTTGCAAGGGTTCTTCAGCCGCGAGCGGCGCGGTCGCGAATGATCCTACGGCGAACAGCGCGGCGGTCACTGCGAGTGACGAGAAGATATGGGGCAAGGCTTGGGGAACGTGCGGCATCAGAATCCTCCTCTGTTGGAAGGACCGTACCATAGGCATTGAGGAGGCAGCAAGGCATGGGCTGATGCGGATTCCGCAGACTTGCGTTGTCGAATGGCTGTCGACATAATCCTTCTCGCCATGGCTTCTCCAATGCGAAACAAAACGCGCGCCGGATCAGCGACACGGATCGCGGCGCGCAAATCTGGACGACGTTCAGTTCTGGTCACCGGGGCATCCGGCGGCATCGGGCGCGCGATCTGCCGGGCCTTCGCTGCAGCCGGTTGGTATGTGGGCGTGCATTATCATCGACAGAAGTCGGAGGCGGAGAAGACTTTGCGCTCGGTCCGCGTCACTGGAGGCAGCGGCGATCTCTACCAGGCCGATGTGCGCGAGGCTGAGGCTGTTAGACGAATGATCGATACGTTCACCAAGAAGGCGCCGCAGCCGATGGCCTTCATCTGTAATGCGGGGATCGGGGCAAGCAGTCTGGTGCTACGCCAGCGGGAAGATGAATGGATGCGTGTCATTCACACCAATCTGACCGGCACGTTCCACTGTGTGCAGTTAGTCGCCCCTGCCCTCTTTGCCCAAGGCGGCGGGTCGATTGTTGTGATCGGATCGCATGCGGGATTGCACGGTTCAACAGGTCAGGCAGCCTACGCGGCGTCGAAGGCTGGATTGATCGGATTGGTCAAGACCGCGGCTCAGGAATGGGGACCGCAGAACGTGCGGGTGAATCTGGTGCTGCCGGGCTGGCATCAGACCGGGCTTTCAGAAGGGGCGATGCCAGAAGATCATGATTGGCCGGACCATGCCCTCCGCCGGCCACCAGCCATTGAGGAAGTTGCGCGGACGATCGTACACATGGCACAGCTCAACGATCTGTCAGGCCAGGTCTGGAACTGCGACAGCCGG
>Ga0209253_10000707_pt1 | contig 28969 bp, 28 predicted proteins | sample FrelakmetBRP12BR_FD_187145 | JGI IMG/M metagenome (GOLD analysis project Ga0209253, IMG submission 187145) | Freshwater lake sediment microbial communities from the University of Notre Dame, USA, for methane emissions studies - BRP12 BR (SPAdes)... | ecosystem: Environmental > Aquatic >...
TGAGGGGCGCAGCTTTGCCGTTCGCGGCATACCCGAGGCCGTCCAAGCACATTTCTCCAAGCGTTCCGAGCAGATCAAGGCGTGGCTGGCCGAGCGCGGTTACCGCGGCGCGGAAATGGCGCAAGCGGCCACGCTGGATACCCGCCAGACCAAGGCGGCGATCGACCGCCCGGCCCTGTTCGCCCGCTGGCGGGAAGCAGGCGCGGCGGCGGGCTGGGGGCCGGCGCAGGTGGCGACCTTGCTGGAACCACCGCAAGCCACGCCCGACCGCGTGGCCGCGCCCGCCTTGGAACAGGTTCGGGAGGGGCTGGTTGCCCAGCAGTCGACCTTTGCCGAGCGGGAGGCGTGGCGGGCGATGGCCGAAGGGATGCAGGGCGTCGGCGGCCTGTCCCAGATCGAAGCCCGCATGCAGGAATTTTGGCACGATCCGCAGGTGGTGGCGGTGGGCGAAAATTCCCGCGGCGAAACCCGCTGGTCCACCGAATCCCTGCGGCAATTGGAAGCGGTAACCGTCGTGCGCGCCGAGCTCGGCGCGGAACATCGTCAGCATAGCCTCACGCCCGCCCAGGTCGAACCCATTTTGCAGGCCCGGCAAGCCCGGCCCAAAGACGAATCACTGAACGACGAACAAATCGACGCGGTTCGTTACCTGTGCGAACGGAGCGGGGCCGTGGCGACCGTGGAGGGGATGGCGGGCACCGGAAAATCACGCCTGCTCGATACCGCCCGCGAGGCCTGGGAAGCGGCCGGCTATCAGGTGGTGGGCGCGGCGCTGGCGGGCAAGGCGGCGCTGGGCTTGCAGGAGAGCGCCCACATTCCCAGCGCCACGCTGCACGCACGCTTGCAAGCATGGGCGCAACCCGGCGCGCTGGACGGCAACACCGTGGTGGTGGTGGACGAGGCCGGGATGGTGGACAGCCGGAAACTGGCGGCGCTGATGGAAGCTACCCACGCCGCCGGCGCCAAGCTGGTACTGGTCGGCGATCATCGCCAGTTGCAGCCCATCGAGGCCGGCGGGATATTCCGCGCCCTCACCGAACGCCTGGCAACCGCGAACTTGACCAAGATTATCCGCCAGGCCGAACCGTGGGCGCGGGACGCGGTCCACGCCATCGCCGCAGGACGGGCCGCCGAGGCGTTGCAAGCCTACGACGAACGTGGCTTGCTGCACGTCGGCGCCACCCAAACCGACGCGATCGAGGCGCTCGTCTCCGCCTGGGCCAAGGCCGGCGAGCAAAACCCCTACGAATCCCGGCTGATGCTGGCCGGCGAGCGCGCCGACGTGCGGGCGCTCAACCACCAGGCCCGCGCCCACCTGCAACAGTCCGGGCACTTGGGCCAGGGCCAGCTGATTTCCACCGCCAACGGCGTGCGGGAGTTCGCCATCGGAGATCGCATCGTCTGCACCCGCAATTCCACGCCTTACGGCGTCAAGAACGGCCAACTCGGGACGATTGAGCAGATCGCGACCCAGCGCGACGGGGCGATGTTGCGGGTGCGGCTGGACGATACCCGCCAAGTCGTGACGCTCCCGACCGCGCGCTACGACCACTTGGATCATGGCTACGCCCTCACCACCCACAAGGCGCAGGGCGTGACCGTGGATCAAGCCTTCGTCCTGGCGGGCGGAACGATGGCGAATCGCGAACTCGGCTTGGTGCAACTGAGCCGCCACCGCCAGCACGCCCAAATTTTCGTGGATCGCGGTTATTACGCCGAGCCGCGGCCGGAGCAGGTTCCCGCCAAACCGGCTCAACAGGCCACGCCGGCCGAAACGTCACCGCAGACCCCGCAGGCCACGCCGGATCAGACGGCGCTACGCGATCATGCCGCCCGTTGGCGCGAAACCCTGCAAGGATTGGCCCGGCAACTACAGGCCAGCCAGCAAAAAGACACGACCCAGGACTATCAGCCCGTTCAACCGCCCAGCCGGGATTATGGGTTGGAGTAGGGCGCGATTACCGGGCTAACATAAACGAGCAAGCAACCAGACCGGAGACGACGCCCGCCAGGAAACAGGCCCCGGCGATGCGCATCGCTACTCCTTCAACAAGGCCACTCCATACGGAACTTCTAAAATTCTTGAACGCTTCGACGCCCGCTGGGTTGGTGCGATAAAAATGCCGCCGACCGACCCAGAGGAAAAGCGTCACGCCGGCCGCGAAACCAACCACGGTCGCCCAGAGCGCGAGCCAGGGATACTACGGAGGATGCGAAGGCGGCGGTGGCAACGAAGGTTACTAGGGACCCCTTTTTTCCCTCCCGTTCGCTCGCTGCGGGCAGTTAGCGCGGCAAGCCCTGGCGCCATTCTTCGTACTGCTTCGGGTCCCGGTACTTCATGATCGAGGGACCGTCCTCGACCAGCCCCGCCAGCCACGGATAACGGCTGTAGTCCAGAAATTGCAAGGCATCGGGCGGCCAGATGACGGCCTGCTGAGGACTACAGTACCAACCCTTCCAGCGCAACTGGGAATCTTCGATCACCAGCGCGGGTCCCACCTGCAGTTGGGTTTTGTACGTGCCGACGTTGAGAATCAGTTGCTTACCATTCCAGACATAATCATACATAGCGCCTTTATGCACGGGACTCCAAACCACATGGACACGTTTTTTTGCCGCCTCAAAGGTCCATACGCTGATATAATTCCGCTCGATATCGCCCTTGGACTTGAGAAAGCGACACCACCAGATCCCCTCAAGGTTCCGGTAAGCGGCGGGATCGACGTTCTTGACCACGCGGGGATCGTCGTCCGGGAGTAATAAATCAACCTCGCCCGCCGCCGCAGCGAAACTGGCGACCGCCAGCAGCGCCAGCCCAGCCGCGCCCTGTTTCCAAACGATCTGGTTGGCCATCTTATTGCTTGCCTCGGTTACGCCACCAGGGTCCGAGCGCACCCGCCCCGTTCACCAGCCGATCCGTGCCGCCCGGAATGCCCCGACCGCCCGCCCGCAGGCCCGTTGCCGCCGCGTCCTGAGCCGGCGCGGCGAGGTTGCCCAACGCCACGTCGATCCATTGAAACGCCAATTCGGGAACCAGGGTGATCACCCGCAGACACAGCGAGCCGAGCACGATCACCAAGAGCACGTACATACTGATTAAACCCATCGACTCGAACACTGAGTTCGGCGGATTTTGCAGGGTCGTGCCGAGGGTCTGGTTGATGAACCAGCCCAGGATGTACAGCAGGGCGATCGCGGCATACAGGCCGAAGACCAGCAGCACCGGCCGCAGCAGCAACGCCAGCAGCAGGCCGTAACCCGACTGCGCGCGGGCGCCGCTGATGCCGTCGCCCTCCCCGCTAAGGTGCATCAGCATCCACAACGGCATCCCGAACGCGGCAATGACCGCCATGATCAGCCACGCCATGAATTGCACCACCCAGATCAACAGCGGCAGGTAGCTCAGGTAGATGGAGAGCGTCCAGCCCAGGGCGTAGATGAAACCCCCCAGGCTGGCCAGCACCAGCCCGCCAGTGGTCGTGAACAGGCCGGCCCCCACGGCGGTAACCATGGTTGCGACGCCCACCTCCATCAGCGTGTGGCCGAACCGGAACCAGGTCAGCAGCGGGAATTCGTTGTGGGTGCTGGGCAGCAGCGCGCGGAAGGCGTTTTGCAGACCGGCCCCCACGAACTGGAACAGGTCCTTGCTCTGATCTTCCTCGAAGGCTCGCCCGCCCCGTGGCAGCGCGTAGTTGAAGCGGGCGGAACCGTTCTGGACGGCCCGCCAACTGGCGAAGGCTTGCGTCCCCGTGGCCTGACTGGCGTACAGCGAATCGATCATTGCATCGTTGCGGGCGACGGCCATGCGGACCCGCTCGGCGGTTTCCGGGGTCAGCGAAGTCAACTCCGACTTGAAGCCCGGTTGCTCCGCCGTCATCTCGTTGAGGGCGGTGGACACCGCCAGATTGCCCTCCGACAGTTGCCAGAACCACATCCCATAGGTGGCCCAGCCGTCTTTTTTCGCCGCGTCCTTCCATTTCTCGAGCATCGCCGCTTGGCGGGACTGGTAGGCGTTCATCCCCGCCTGAAAGAGCGTGGCGGCGTACTCTCGGATCAGTTGGGCGTAGCGATCGCGCGCCGTCGCTTCCTGGCCGCTTGCCATCAGGGCGACCACCTCGCGCATCCCGTCCAGCATCCGGTTATAGGCGTCCAGATGGGCGGTCTGAATGTCGTTGCGCAGCGCGGTCTGCACGCCGTTGGTGGCCGTGTCGTCCGCGGCGGTACGAATCGGAATCGGGATGTCGCCGCACAGGTCGGCGGCGTAATGTCCCCCGCCGAATAGCGAGTGGCGCAGGGTGGTTCCGGCCACTTCACCCGGCAAACCGCCGGTGAGGCGGTGGTAGTTGCCCAGGCCCACGTTGACGTAGTTTTGAGTTTCCCAGTACGGCGGAATGCCGCCGTACTGATCTACCTTGCCAGGCCCGGCGTTGTAGGCGGCCAGGGCGAGCGAGAGGTTGCCGTGGTACCGTTGTAGCAGTTGCGCCAGATAACGGGTGCCGCCGTCGATGTTCTGGGCCGGGTCGCGGGGATTAGTGACACCCAGGTCGCGGGCGGTCCCCGGCATCAATTGCATCAGACCCAATGCGCCCTGGTTGCTCTCCGCATAAGGGTTGTACCCCGACTCCTGCTGGATCACCGCATGGATCAAGGCGGCCGGCACGCCGTACCGCGCGGCGGCAGCGTTGATCAGGTCGTGGTATTGGGCGCCGGGTGGACTGCCCTTGAAATAGTTGCGGAGTTGGTCCAACAGTCCAGGCTCGGGCGTATCGTCTTTCGTCGTCACCCCGAGCGGCGGATAGCCGCCGGGGATGGATTCCACCTGGTTGATCGTTTCGACACACGTTAGGCTGTTGAAGGTGTTGCGCGCCAACAGACTCGCCAGCGGTTCGGCGGTCAGGACGTTGGCGTTGGCGACGAAGCCGTTGGCCGTGGTGGATTCAATGCCGACCAGACCGACCTGGTTGGCAAACCCCGTGCCAATCGCCAGCACCCAAAACAGCAGCGCGTGGACGCCCGCCAGTCCCCCCAGTGCCGGCAGCGGCAGCAACAGCATCCAGCCCAGCACCGCCCGCAGCGGCACCCACAGCGAATGCCAGCGCTCGCCCAGGAACTGGCCGGAATGGGCGCTTTGCGCCGTGCCGGCCAGGGTCAGATACAGCGCCATCAAGAGGGACACCACGAACACCCCGACCAGGAAATAGTACATCGTCACGCCGAGCACCGAGGCTTGGGCGTTGGCCTCAAAGCCGGTGGCGGCGGTCACGGCGGGGCCGAACACCGACACCACTTGGGTCATGGCGACATCGCCCGATTCTGGTAGCAACGACTTGACCGGTTCCCAAACCGAGGTGGAACCACCGCCCGGAGGCGTTTGGGCGCCGGCGCGGGTGGCCGCGAGCAACCCCGCGACGGCCAACCCTTGTCCTCGAACAGTCATCATTTTCTCCGAGAGCGCCACGTGGGGTTTCAGGAGGTTCGATCTTGATTTTACAGTTATTGAATAATATTCAATAATACTATGATGAGGATTTCAAGTGTTCTGAAACGTCAATGTCAAAATCAATGATCTCAACCATCATTCGTCCGCTCCTGTGGGCGGGCTGGTTGGGGGTCACCCCCGCCAGCCACGGGCTGGACGTGCATCTTCAGGACTTGCCGCCCGCGCCCGGCCTGACGCCGAGCGCCGCGCTCGAGCCGCTGGAGGGCCTGCGGAACACCTTGAGCTGCGGACTGGATTTTCTCGGGAACGCCAGAAACTGCGGGTTGAGCACCCCGTATGACGCGGCGGCGCCGTTCGCGGTCACGTTCGACCCCCTGTTTTGCCGGCTGACCCTGCGGTTCGCGATTGGGGAACTGATCGACGGCCTGCTCCAAAATTGGCTGGCCGGCGCGTTCGCGCGGATCGGTAGCCCCGCGGTCGGGGCGCTCTGTTGGCTGGGTATGCTCGGGCCGGGTCAATGCCACGCCACGGCCGCCGCCCCGCTCATGAGTCCCGCCGTCCCGCCAAACGCCTCGACGTGGACATCGCCATCGGCATCGACCACGACCGCGACGCCCACCCAGCAAAGGGCGTTGCAAGCGGCGCCAGGAGGACCGGAGACGCAGGAAACCGCACCCAAACCACCGATGCAACCGGGGGAAAACCACCATGGCGCGACCGGACTCGACAACCTTATCCGCTGAGGCGGTGGCGCGGGACGCCCCCTTGGACCCCCTGGCCGCCGCTGGCGTGCGTTATGAGTGGTATCGGGACGGGTTCCGGTTATTGCTGGGACTGCTGATCCTGCTGTCGTGCGTACTCACCCTGTCGATGGGTCTGAACGTTTACCTGTTCGCGTACCAGCCGCCGCCCCGGTATTTCGTGCAGACGGCGGATCACCAGTTGGTGGGCGTGGTGCCCCTCAACGAACCCTCGTTTTCCGACGAGCGGATCACGCAATGGGTGACGGAGGCGGTCGTGGCAGCGAATAACTGGAATTTCGCCGACTACCGCGAGGCGTTGCAAACAGCCTGTAACCAGTATTTTACCCCCACGGGTTGCCAGGAATACCGGGATGCCCTGATCCGCATCGGCAATCTGGATTCCGTCAAGACCAAGCGCCTCACCGTGCGGGCGGTCGTCGTCAAGCCGCCGGTGATCCTGAACAAAGTCGTCAGTGGCCAGACGCAGCGGTTTACGTGGCACCTGCAAATGGAAGTGCTGATCAGCTATCTCAGTTCGTCCGAGCAGACCGCACAACCCCTGATCGTGAACGTCGTGGTGGTGCGCCGCCCGCTGACCGAGTACGAGCAGGGGGTTGGCATCGAGAAGTATGTCGCGAGCGTGGGAGGCCATTCGTGACGCGCGCCAGCCCATCCCCTTGGGCGCGGTTACCCCTGCTGGCGGCGTTCCTTGCGGCCGGCGCGGCGACCGCGCAAGACCTCGGCGTCCTCCTGGACGAACCCCAGCCGACCCCGGACGCCAACCCCACGCCGATGGCGGTATCCCCCGATGCGACGGCGGCGATTCAGGAGACCTTGCAGTTGACGCCCGAGGAAATTCGGGCGCTGAAAGCCCAGGCGGCGCGCACGTCCAAGGCGATGGCGATCCCTCCCGGCCCGCCCCCGCGCCCCCTGACCTCCAGTGTCCCGGTTAAACTCACGCCCGGCCAGCAACCGCCGACCCTGTTTCTGGCGAGCGGCATGGTGGCGCAAGCGACCTTTTTGGACGCGACCGGCGCGGCCTGGCCCATCGAACGCTGGTCGGTCAGCAGCCAGGGCCAGAACGCCACCTTCAACGTCACCCAACTGGGTGTCAACATCCTGAGCGTGAGCAGCCCCAAGCTGTTCACCGTGGGCAACATCGCCATCAAATTACAAAACCTGGATACCCCCCTCGCGCTCACCCTGGCCCAAGGCGCGAGCCGGGTCGTGGACTACAACAAGGAGTTCCAGTTGCCGGGCCGCGGGCCGCTCGCCAAGGACACCGTCCCCGTGGCCGCGCTCCAGCCCGACATCGAACCGGCGCTGTACGATTTCCTGGACGGCATCCCCCCGGCCGGCGCGCAGATCAAGCAACTCACCGGCGCGGCGGGCACCGTCTGGCTATACAACCAGCGGTATTACCTAAAAACCCACGGTACCCTGATCAGTCCGGCTTGGCAAACCCGCGCCGACGCCAGCGACGGCACCACGGTTTACAAACTCTCACCCATTCCCGTGGTGGTGCTGAGCGACCACGGGCGGGAAATCCGTGCCCGCATCCGCTAAGGAGACGCTGCCTCATGACCCCGGTATTGCGTGTCGCCGCGCTGGGCGCGGCGGGGATTGCCCTGCTCCTGCTGGCCGCGGGCGTCGCTTATTACCTCGCCCAGCGCCCCGCCGAGTTAAGCCACGCGGGTAGCCGGGTGGCGTCAACCCCCGTCGCGCGGGCCTCGCTACCCGGCGACTCCCTGTTGCCGGACGCCCAGCAGGCTTACGACGAGCTGGAAAGCCAGACCCGCCAAGCCGCGGAGCGGCAGCCGGGCGCGGCGGCTTCGGTGCCGCCGCTGGATACCTTGGACAAGACCGACACGCTCCACCCACCCACGCTTCGGCCTGGCGAAGCGGCGACCTTGGAGCGGCAACGCCGCGAACAGGCGCGGCAACAGGCGCAGCAGCGCGAGCGCGTGGTGAAGGAAAAAGCCCAGGGCATGGCGAAGGTTCTGGCGGCCTGGAACGGCACCCATGCCACCGTCGACGCCGGGTTGCAACCGGAACCGCCCGAACAGAAAGAGGCGGCGGCGGCGCGGGTTGACCCGCTGGCGTCGCTGCCCGTCGATAAGGTCTATTACGGCCTGTTGCGCGTCTATATCAGTTCGGACGAACCCGGCCCCGTCGTCGTCGGCTTGAAGGACGGCGACTTGAACGGCGCGCGGCTGATCGGGAGTTTCCAACGCGCCGACGAAAAGGTGGTGATCCACTTCGACCGGATGACCTTCAAGGGCGCCTGGTACATGGTGGACGCCTACGCCATCGACCCGGAAACCGGGCGCCTGGGCCTCGCCACTGACGTCGACCGGCGCACCTTCACCCGCTGGGCGGCCTTGCTGGGATCGGCTATCTTGCAGGGCGCGCAGCGGGCGTACTTGAGCCAGGGCACGCAGAGTTCGTACCTGTGGGGCCAGACCACGACCACCGACTTCGACGACCGGGAGATTTTGGGCATCGCGCTGGGGGAAATCGGCACGCGGACCCGGCAGGCGGCGAACGCGTATTTCAACCGACCGCCGACCGTGACCGTCGATCCCGGCCTGCAATTGGTGGGCGTGCTGTTCATGGCGCCGCCCAGCCGGACGACCAACGGCCCGTCGCCGCGGGTGGCCGCGCTGGACCCCCGGCAACCGCTCGCGACCGCCACGAACGACGGCCCGCGCGAGCACACCCAAAACGACGCCCGCCCACCGGCGACGTTGGCTCCGGTGGCGCCGCTACCGCTTCCTGATGCTGATGCCGAGTAATGGCGATGGAAACCATACCCAGCCTGGAAACTGTGGCCCAAGGGGTCACCCAAGCGGCTCAGCATTTCCATGGGCTGTTTGAGTACCTCGGCTTTATGGTCGGATTCATGCTGGTGGGCATGGGCTGTTACCGCCTCTATTCGTGGACCAAAGACCCGTCCCGTAGCGCGTGGACGGCGCTGTTCTACCTGCTGGCGGGCGTCAGCCTGGTGTATGTCAACAAGTGGTATCGCGCGGCCAGCCTGACCTTGCTGGGCATCGACGAGACCTTGATGTACGCACCCGGCACGACCGATTGGTCCACCCTGATGATGGGGGCCTGCATCGCCATCATCCAGTTTTTGGGTCTGATCGCGCTGCTTCGGGGTTGGTTGTTGGTGCGCTGGGTGGGTTCGGGCGAAGTGGGCCGCCACGCGCTGGCGCGGGCGGCCGTCTTTTTCGTCTCCGGCACCGCCGCGCTCAACATCGTGCAAACCGCCCGCGTGGTGTTCGCCACCTTGGGCACTACCAGCCCGCTGGGCTAATTGGTTGGAACAGGAGGTGGTTGTATGAAAGTTGACACCCTGAGAACAGTCGCTTCGAGCGCCCTGTCGCTGGGTTTGGGTGCCGTGTTACTGGCGTTGGCGAGCACGGCCGTGCGGGCGGCGGACCCCTTGGGCGTCATCGCCACCAACGTTCACGGCAATTTGGATGAAACGATGAAACTGGCGACCGTGATCGTCTTTATCATCGGTTTCATGTTGGTGGGCGTGGGCTGTTTCCTGATTTGGCGGATGGGGCGGCACCAGGGGATGCACGCGCCGGCCACCCTGTTCACCTGTCTGGCCGCTATCATCGCCGGCGTGCTGATGGTCTATCAATCCACGGTGGTCGGCGTCGGCGGGGCGACCCTGTTCGGCGGCAGCGACGGCGACGTGACCATCGAAGGCACCGTCGAAGTTCGGTAAAGGCGCCGGGGCAGTGGCTATAATAGTGGCCCCCGCCGCCACCACGTGGTTGACAAACCCATGAGAAGAAAAGGCAGAAAAGACCTGAACCTGCGGGTGACCGACAGTGGCCCCGTGACGGGCGACCAGTATTTGAAGCTCCAGCAGAAACTAGGGCTCGATTTGGCCGATTACCAGTCGCTCCTCGGCGTCAGCATCAAGGAGCATTACCTGATCACGCTGGCTCGAGGCGCACCGCTGGCCGATCCGGGACTGTGCCTGCACGTTCGCCTGATCGACGACTATCCAGAACTGGTCGATCCCGAACCGGACGTGATCGAACTGGTCCAGGTCGTCAAGCAGATCAAGCGAGCACATCCCGACCTCACGCTGCCGATGCCGGCCAGCGCCAACCTGGTCGCGCTGATGTTGGGCCGCAACAGTCGGACGTCATCCACCTGGAGCACCGGCCGCGCGGCCCCTTCCCGGAAAATCATGACGCTGGTCCACCATCTGTTGACGCTGCTGGACAGCCGGGACGATCCCGACCGCGTTCTGCAACGCTATTGCGAGCTCGTCGGCCACGAAGGGAAAGCGCGGGGCATCGCCGACATCTTCAAGGACCGGCGCTGGCCCTGATGGTTTCGGCCAGCGTGACGACCTCCTCCGCCAGGTCCTGAATCAAGAGCTGGCGATCGTCCCCCGTCACCACCCTGCCCCGTGCCAGTTCCAAGCGTTCGGTGCGCTCGCGCAGTTCGGCCACGCAGGAGCCGCTGGGAAAGCGCCGCGCCAGGGCCAGCCGGGCGGCGGACGCCGGCACTTTTTCCATGACCCGCTGGCGCAACGCCCGATCCTGTTCCACGGTGGTCAAGGCCCAACGCTCTTGGACGCCGGTGGTGAGATACACGAGCTGAGTGAACCGGCCCCGCGTGGTATCCACCGACAACAGCAGCGGTGCGCCGTCCGGGGTGGGACCGTGCAAGTGCAAGCGCATGGCCTGGCGTTCGGCGGGAGTCAACCCGAATCGTTCGGCGATGTGATCGCCCTCCTCTTCCGAGGCGCCCAGGATGATCCGCGCCGAGGCATTTTGCAGCAGGGTGTCCGGGAAGTGATCGAACATCTGGCTGCACAGCGCCATCTCAACGCCGTGCTTGCGGCTTTCCAGGCCATCGGTTTCCAGTTGGGCCATGGTCGCCTGCGCGCCGCCTTTCAGGCGATGCACTTCGTCCAGGCACAACCGCTTGTGGTGCGAGCGCAGTTCGGTGATGCGCCGGCGTTGATACGCCCGATAGAGTTCCGGCCAGTCGTTGACGTGGGACTCGTGCAGGTAAAAATGGGTGGCGGCGATGTGGCGGGCTAGCAGGTAGCTGATGCTGGCTTCCCAGGCCGAGAACTGACCGCCGCGCGTGGCGATCTCTTCCACGTCGAGAGCGATCACCCGGGCGCCGCGCAGTTCCACGGCGGTCGGGGCGGAGAGCAAGGGGAAGACGCGCAGCGCGTGGGTCCATTGCCGGATCACGAATTCGATCAAGGGACCGCGATCGGTCACCGCCACGGAACCCCACACCGTGCGGATGCCCTCGGATTGCGCCAGGAAGGCAATGCAATCGTTCAGCAGCGGCGCGGCGAAGCGGTTGGCGCGGTGGGCGTTGACGAGATCGCCGGCGGCGAACAGGGCATCCACCAGCTGGAACCAGGGCGTGTGGGCGTCGGCGGGAATGCCGCGTTCCGCCAGCGCCACATCCACCCGCACGTCCCGGCGCGGTTCGTACCACTTGGGATGGCCATGCGCGTCGTCGGCGAAGGCGGGGTAGATATCCGCCACCACTTCGGCCACCAGTTCCACCACCCCCGGCGGCGCGATGGTCTCGCCGGCCGGCGTCGCCAGCGCGGTCAGGAAATTGCGGGCGAAGGCCCGTTCCGAGGGCAACAAATCGCGCCTCCCCAACTGGACATCGAGGGGATTGATGGCATCGGCGGCCACTTGCCGCAAGCGGCGGTACACGAACAGCGGGCGGCGGGTGGGCGAGACTTCGGCCTGGCAGAGTTCGATGAGACCCTGACTGCTGGCGCCCGGTTCGATGATGCTCAGGTAGGGCACCTCGCGTTCGCCGCCCAGCAGATAAGCCAAATTATCGTGGTGCATCGTCAGGCTCTTGCCCGCTCCCAGCGAGCCGGCGTACAGGGTGATCCACCAGGTTTGCAACTCGGAGCCGGGTTGAAACGGCAGGAGCTTGCCGTCTTCCGACCGGAACAGCACGGCGCCCTGGTCCCACGGCAGGGCGGGCCGCGTCAGGGGCAGCAGCCGCACCGCGTCCGACAGCGGCGCGGCGTGCGGCTCGCCCGGCGTTAAATCCAGCGCGAAACCGGGCAGGGACGCCAGCACGGCCGAGGCCGGATCGCCGCGCTCGGGACGCCACTGTTGCGCACCCCACGTTTCCAGCGCCGCGCGCAAGCGGGCGACGCGCGCCCGCGCCGAGGCTTCATCCGGCCCCCACGTCGAGGCGCACACCCGCAGGCGCGGCGTCGGTTCTTGGCGCCGCGTGGCTTCCAGCGCGGCAAAGGCGTCGCTGACGCGGCGGTTGTACTCGCTGGAAAAGGCCCAGAACTCAGCCAGGACCCGCCGCAAGCCCCAGTGCTCGAAACCACCGTCCAGTTGAAAGGCGATGCGCGCCGGCAAGGTCCGGTCCCATTGGGCGAACAACAACGCAAACTCGCGGCAGTCTTGCGGCCCCAATTCCATATAGGCGCTCGCCAGCCACCGCTCCCCCATCCGCACGACGCCATCCCGCGCGGGCCGCTCGAAGGCGCTCTCGCAAAGTTGCTGGCCGATCCGCGGATACCAGATTTCCGAGAGGTCCCGGTGCCGCCCATAAGCCCGGCAAGGCAGCGGATCGCCGGGCAACACGGCCCGCCAGCCGTCCGTCGTGAGCGGTTCCAGGGACACCCGTAATTCATGCAAAAAGGTGTGGCAGTCCAACGGCTGGAGAAACAGGCCGCGCGCATCCAACTCGCGGGCCAGGGTGGCGACCACCGCCGCGTGGGTTTCGCGCAACGACCGATACAACACCCCGGTATTTTGGCCTTCCAGGGGGGGATGGGGCGGCGTCAGTTGAGCCATGCCCTGGAAATACTGCTGGCGGGCGTGCCGCTGTTCCGGTCGGGTCAGGGCGCTGGGATGGGTCCAGAGGGTGAGCGTGGCGTGTTCGCTGGCGCAGGTGGCCAGCAGGCGGGCGTGCGTATCGTCCAGGATCCCGTCCAGACCCAGCCCGAGGCGCTTCGCCGCCCGCCGGACCGGCGCGAACAGCCGGTCCAGTTCGCGCGGGGTGCGGTCGGGATCGCGCTCCAGCACCACTTGGAGGGTGTGGGCGGCGCGGACCAGCGCCGGCGTCAGGGCCATGGTCACCTCGGCCACCAGCCGGTTGAGCGTGTCTTCGTCGAGCCGCTGGCGCAGGCCGCCGAGGCGCAACGCCGTCATCAACCCCCCCTGGGCGACCACGAAGGCGCTCCGATCATCGGCGGTTTCTAGTTGACAGTAATCCTCCGTACACAACCGCGCGCCCCGCGTCAGCGCGTGCAGGACATTTTCCAGTGCTTCCATCCCCGCCGCCAGCCCGTTCATTGGCACCACCCTCATTCAAATTGAAAAATATTTATTTGGCCTATAAAATAAATATAAAAAATGTTTTATGATTATTATAATTTAATCAATAATAATCTTATATCTAAAAAAGGAGAACACTCCATGCCCGCGCGCCGCCGTGTTTCCCGCTGGACCCTGGTGGGGGCGTTGTGCCTTTCCCTCCTGGCGCCCGTGCCCGCCAGCGCCGCCATCCCCGAATTCATCGCGCTGGTGCTGTATTTCTATCTGCTGCAACAGCCCCAGATGATGAACAACACGCAGGACGTGGTGGATGCCAACCTCAAGGCGGCGGACGCCATCACCCGGAGCCGGCTGGAAATTTGGGGCAAGGAGGTGTCCATGGCGATGTTGCCCCCGCCACAAAGCTGCGTGTCGCTGGCGCTAGCGAAGGGGTTGCGGGCCGTGGACGGGCTGACGCCCGGGTTGGTCAACCAGCAGATCAACCAGCAGATCAACACCATCACCGGCAACCTGAATCCGCTCCAGGAGGTCGTCAACCGGGTCCGGCGACACGAGCGCCACTACTGTTCGGAATCCGACCGGGCGCGGGGCCGCTGCGTGCCCGCCAGTACCGGCGGACTGCCCAATGGTGACTTGGATGCGGGTCTGTTGCTGGATACGCGGGGTTACACGCCAGAACAGCTAGCGGCCGCGACGGCGTTTGTCGATAACCTCACCACGCCCGCGCCGATTCCCCCGCTTCCCCCCCAGCTGGAAAAGTCGCCGCAAGCCGACCAGTTGCGGGGCTATCTGTTGACCTACGCGGCCCGCAAAGCGGTCGCCCGCAAGGCGCTCGCCAATGCCGTTGCCGACCGTACCCGCCACCACGACATCGCCACGCCGGCGGGCAACACCGCGCCGCAAAGCCCTCAAGAGGTACTGTACAACGATTACGAACGCCGCTTTGGCGATGCGCAATGGACGGATGAAATCCTGAGAGCGCCGCCCGGCGCGTTGGAACGGGAAAAGTTGATGATGGAGACGTGGAAAATGCAGATGGAGATGCGGCGCTATCGGCAAGCGCAGGACACGCAGGGGTTGCTGGCGACCCTGTTGGACGTCCTGACCGAACAACAGGGCGAGCCACAGATCACCCGGCTCACCGAAGTCGCGATGCGCGCGAGGGTCGAATAATGATTCGGTTCCTCTGGCGGCTGGCGGGCGGCCAGAGCTACCCGCAAGCCCGCCGACCCGGCGTCGCTGGCCAACGCCGATGGGCCCGGTGGCGGCGCGCACGGTCGGCGAGTCCCGACCCCAGCGAACCCGACGGGTTCGAGGGCTACGTCCGGCACTTCCAGTTGACCGAAGCGGAGTTGCGCCGTTTGCATCGCCACCACGCCTTGCAATGCTACGGTTGGTTCGGCGGCGCCCTGTTCGCGCTGGGGTTCGGCGTCACCACCGCGGTCCTCACCGAGGGCGCGCTCTTGGGGCTGAGCACCTGCTGGTTGGGGTGGCTGTTGCTGGCCGCCGCCGCGGGCAGCTCGTTGCGGGCGTGGCAGCTTCGCGAGCGCCGGCTGGGTTCGTTCGGGGAATGGACCCACCGGCCCCGCGAGTGGTTTCCCTCCCTGTTTTCGTGATAGCTCAAGAGAGGCAACATGCGCTGGACCCCCCTTGCGGTAAGTCCCTCGAAGTCGAGGGAATTAACCTCCGCGGTGTCGAGAGCTAGGCGCGGGATGACCCTCCTTCCCCTCGTCCTCCTGCTCGGTTGTGCGACCCCCCCCGCCACCGACACCCACCCCACGCCGGTGGCCCTGGAATTGGCCCGGGCGGCGCTCGATGCCAAGGCGGCCTTGTGGCAACTCTCGGCCCTTCAACAGGCCAGGACCGGGACCGGCTGGCGGAGTGGGATACTGGACACGCCGGCGGGCCTGGACGGGCCCGTGTCCATCGCGTGGGTCGGGCCCTACCAGGACCTCATCGCCACCCTGGCCCAGCAAACCGGCTACCGCTACGAGCCGTTGGGACAGCCGCCCGTCAATGCCATCATCGTGCGGGTGAACGCCGAGCAAATTCCCGCCGTCGGCGTGTTGCGCGATGCGTCCTGGCAGGCGCGGGAACGGGCGTCGTTGGAGGTGGACGAACCCCAGCGGGCGCTCCGGGTGAGGTTCCAGCATGCCGATTAACGCCCGGAAAACCCGGCTGGCCGCGTTCCTCGCGGCCCTGCTCGCGGTTCCAACGGCCCGCGCGGACGACGCGAACGCCGCCGCCATCCCCACGCTGCCAGAGCTGCAAAGCTGGCGTCCGGTCCGCAAGGGCGGGGTCAAGGAGCAGGAGCCGTCGCTGCGGGAACGGGCGGTGCGGGAAACCGCGCTCCAGGTCGGCAGCCAAGCGGCGTTGGCCCAGCGAACCCGCGAGCAGAACGCCGAAGTCGAACATTTCGCCCCGTGGCTGACCGAGATTTACCGCTTCGATCAACTGTTGTCGGAGCGAGGGTTGGTGTTGCCCCCGGTGGTGATCGAGGCCCGCCGCCACGCCGAGGTGTCCGGCCAGCGGCTCACCCAGATCGAACAGTCGTACCAGATGATTGAGAACGCCCGCGTCGTGTCGGCGCCGCCGACCTGGCGGGAGTACCTGATCGCGGCCGCCTATCCCCCGCCCAGCCGACCCGAAGGGGCGTTGTTGCCGCAAAACCCCGCCGAGGAACGCCTCTGGACGGACGCTGTCAGCCGGGGCTGGGAACAGGGCGAGCAACAGGCCTGGCTGGCGTTCCGGGCGCGGGTGGGCGAGCTGCATCGCGCGTTTCTCGGCCGGGTTCGTTATCTCGTGCTGTTGGAACGCCAACTCGTGACCGCGCCCGCCGTGCGCATCGCCCGGCGCGGCGTGCGGCTGGAGCGGAACGAATTACTGATCGGCCGCACCGAGATCACCTTGTCCCGCCTTCCCCACTTTCGCGGCCCCTCTAAGCAGGGAAAACTGTCCTGGAAAGCCCTGCCCGAGGTGCTGACCACCTATGATGATGGAAGCTCGGTTCAATGAGTGGCCTTATCTTCCGCCGCGCATGGCACAGGCGGAATTGGACGCCTTTTTGCTTCATGCGGCCCAGTGCGGGGTGACGGATTTGCACGTCCAGAGCTTGCGCCCGCTGGTGGTCAACCGGTACGGCCGGCTCTCCTCTGTCACCGACCGCCGCTTGGAGTCGAGCGAGGTGCAAGGGTTAGCCGCCGCCGTGTTGGGCGCGCACGTCCCGCCGACACTGGGTAAGGGCGAGGACGCGGACGGCGATTACTCGCTGTTCGTCGAGGGCTACCGGCATCGCTTTCGGGTGAATGCGACCAGCATCCAGATCGACGATCAAATCGGCATTCATCTGGTGTTCCGCATCCATCCCAACGTCCCGCCCCCGCTGGCGGAACTGGGCATTCCGGCCGCGCTGGAGAACGTTCTGTTGGGCGTGCGCAAGGGTCTGGTGCTGGTGACGGGGCCGACCGGCAGCGGCAAGACCACCTTGCTGGCCGCCACGATTCGGCGGATTCTCGAAGACCCGGAACGCCACGACGTGGTGTTGACCGTCGAGAGTCCCATCGAATTCCTGTACGACGCCGTGGACCTCCGCAACAGCGTGATCGCGCAGTCGCAAATTGGCCGGCATCTACCCTCCTGGCCGCGCGCCGTGCGCAACGGGCTGCGCCGGGGGCCGACGACCCTGCTGATCGGCGAGTCGCGCGACACCGAGACCATGGCGGCCACGCTGGAGGCGTGTCTGACCGGGCATTTGACCTTCACCACCCTGCACACCACCGGCGTGCCGGCCACCATCTCGCGCATGGTGCGGATGTTTCCCGAGCCGCTGCGCGAGACCGCCTACGCCGATTTGGTGGAGTCGCTGCAAGTGGTGGTGTCGCAACGGCTGTTGCCGGGGACCGATGGCCAACGCGTGGCGGTGCGGGAATGGCTGGCCCTGGACGTGAACCTGAAAACCGCGCTGCAAGATTTGCCGCCCGCGAAAACCAGCAACACGCTGCGCACGTTTGTTCACACCGCCGGCCAGTCGTTCAAGACCGACGCCGACGAATTACTGCGGGCCGGGCGGATTTCAGGCGCGGTGCACGCGGAGTTCTTGCGGAGCTACGCGGCGTGACGAACCCTGCGACCGCGGTACCCGAAGGCGGGTGGAACCCCGCCCCGCGGCGGGCGACCTCGACCTATGACGCGGGCCGCGCGGGCCGGTCGCTCCGCGGCAGGTGGCGCTATCGGCAAGGCGACAGCGAGGCCGGCAAGGACGCTCCCCCCGACCACGGCGCGGGTTGCCGTCGCCAGCAGGCCGGTCCCGACCCGCGGGTCGCCGCCGGTTCCAGCGGCGCGGGCCGGAGCCCGGGGAAACTGCCGGATGAGTGAACCGGCGCCGGCCCAAAACAACTGGCGGTACACGGCCACGTATCCCCGCGCGTTCTGGTGGCTGGACGCGCGGCTGGCGTGGCCGGTGCTGCTCTGGTTGGCGCACCTGTCCTGGCCGACCCTGGGGCTGGCGGTGGCCGCCGTGGCCTTGAACGCAGGGCTGCGGTACCTGGCGCTGCCCGTGCCGATGGCGCTGCGCCGGTTGAAAGCCGCCCTGCGGGGTTGGCCGCGCCAGCCGCGCCGGCCCAAGCGAAAATTTACCCGGTGAACGCCGGGGTCTGGGGTGGAAAAATCTTATGAGCCAAGCGGCCAAGGGGTATTGGCTGGCGCTGCTGCTGCTGGCGCCGGCGAGCGGCTGGGCCGAAGGGTCGTGGCTGGACGCCGAGATTCGGGCGCAGGCGGCGCGCTGGGCCGCGCACCAGGGTCGGACGGCCCCGCTCCAACCGGCCGGGGTGGCGACGCCCCCGGCGCCCGCCCGGCCCCGCCCGGCCGCCACCCCCGGGCCACCGCCGCCCGCGGTGGCGAACTCCCCGCCCCCGCTGGCGCTGGCTTCCCGGCCAGCGGGGAACCGGGGCATCAGCCACGTTATTCTGACCAGCGCCCGGCAACACCGGCTCGATCCCCTGCTGGTTCGGGCGGTCATGCTGACCGAATCCGCCGGCCAGCCGCGCGCCACCAGTCCCCAGGGCGCGCGCGGGTTGATGCAACTGATGCCCGCGACCGCCGCGCGCTTCGGGGTCGTCAACCCGGACGATCCAGACCAAAATATCAGCGGCGGCACGCGCTATTTGCGCTGGCTACTGAATCGCTACGGCGGCAACGTGGCGCTGGCGCTGGCCGGCTATAATGCGGGAGAAGGCGCGGTCGATCGTCATGGGGGGATTCCGCCCTATCGGGAGACGCGCCGCTATGTCAGGAACGTGCAATTCACTCATCAATTATTGCGCCGACTGGTCGCCGCTAAACTCGCGCAGGCAGCACCCTGATGACCTCAGGCTGGCGTGCTGAACCCGATTCCCTTCCGCGTTGCGTAGCGCACCACGAAGATAAGCGTCGCGTTACGCTCGGGAGGACGCTAACAGAAGCCGGTTATAATCACCTCGCGAGCGCCGAGGGCGCACGAAACCCGCTTAAGCGACGGCGGCGTGACCACGAGCAGGTGCGGATAATCCCCAGCGACGGGGGCCAGACCTTAACCGCGGGCGGGGCGGCGGGCGTGGTCACCCGCTGGCGGATCTGGAGACGGACGGCCCACACGCTTGACAGGGCAACGGGTAACTACTAATTTTATAGACGCTGTCGCTTGCTCGAGTCGGGATCCACCCCCTCACTGCCTATAAAGCAGCCAGTGAGGGTTACCTCAAGGCTATAAAACGGCCTTGTCCTGGTCCGACACGAGCCGGGCGGTGGATGCCGGTCGTCACCATAAAGCGGTGCGGCTGATTTACCTGGACTCTGCTTCGCGACCTTTGGCGAGGCAGCCGGTGAGTTGCTGCAACGTGATGGTGATTCTATGTTTTTGCTAATTCTGCGAGTGTTCTTTTCGACCGCCGCAAAGCGGACCTTCGCGGTCATTTCCCCGTTTCGCCGTGCCACCGCGCCAGTGGCGTTGCCCGGCTTGGCTGCCGCGCGCGCGCCCTCCCCGCTCCCTCCCCGCCAACGAGACCGCGGCAGGCTTGCGGCGGGGCAAAAATGGGCTATGATAGAAGGCAATCCCGCCACGGGAAAAAGGCGGCCCCCACCGTTATTCGCGGTGAGGACCTGACCACAACTGCACAGAGGCTGCAATCATGGCTACTCACCGCCCGCATGATACGACGTTCGCGCCCGATTTCGAGTTCCAAGTGGCGCTTGGCGTGTTGGAGGCATCCGAAGACCTCGCCGCCCGCCGCCGCCCCCTCACCCCCACTACCCTGGCCCGAGCGCTTCGCGCCAAGTCGTTCCCCGCGCGTCCGACCCTGGCGCAGATCGAACGCGGCTTGGCCCAGGTCCAGCACTGGCGCACCCAGATCCTCACCCGCGACCTCCTCCAGCACCGGCGGCAGCTCGTCGCGCTGAGCGCCCGCATCGAGACGCAACAGCGAAGCTTGGGCGAGGATTTGGTTTACCTGACCCGGATGCGGCGGGAGACCGACGCCCTGTTACAAAGTACCCTGCTCCCGCCCAGCGGGTCGGAACCGGTGCCGGCACGCTCCAGCGGCAGCGCCGGGCAGCCACCCCGATAACCCCACGCAGCGCACGACCCATGGCCGTGGCAGGCACGCGAAAATGCAGACGCCCCTGAACTCCCCCCTTCGTCTGGCAGCGAGAAAAGGGTTCAAGGGCGTTCAGCGCGGGCGGTGGGCGCGGCTACGCGACCCCCAGTATAGTCGCCCGCTGCCCGGCTTGCCACGTCCGGCCGACAGGGCGACGGTCGTGAACGCGCCTGACCGCCCGCTCCCTGGTGATTCCTTCCCCCCCCACTACCGCGGCGGCCACGGTTCGCGCGCGCGCCGTGGTGAGCGCGTCACCTTACCCGCGAACACCCACTCGGCAGCGCCGGCGGTCGTTCCCCCCGCCCAACAGAAAGCCCGCGCCCGGGCGGGGTTCGAGGGGATAGCGGCGCCCCTGCGCGGCGTTGTCAACGCCGCGCAGGCACTGACCACGCCAGGTCCGGGAGACCTGCGCAGGATCCCGGTTCCGCACTATACAGGATCGGGGCCGGGGTTGCCGCTAGCCGCTGCCGTTACCGCCGCCGCGGGGCGGCACGCGAGGCGGGGGCGGTCATGAGCCCGCTCGATGCCGCGCTGACCGCCCTGGAGCGGGTGACCGGTTATCGCCCGGTGAAGGCGGGCGACGGCTACCAAGCCCGCTGCCCCTGCCACGCGGACCACACCCCGTCCCTGTCGGTCAAAATGAACGGCCGGCTCCTGCTGCACTGCTTCGCCGGCTGCCGTTACGACCACATCGTGGCCGCCCTCGGCCTCGCCCCGGCCCCGCCAACCGGCCGGCGGGAACTCGTGGCGGCGTACAGCTACCGCGATGCCGCCGGCGCCGAGGTCCGCCAGAAGGTCCGGTACGCGCCCAAGGACTTCCGCATTCGCCATCGGGGGGACACCGGCGCCTGGGTCTACCAGGCCGGCCCCGGCCCCGCCGTGCTCTATCGCCTGCCGGAACTCCGCCAGGCCATCGCCCGCGGCGTCACGGTGTTCGTGGTGGAGGGCGAGAAAGATTGTGACCGGCTGGCGGCGGGCGGCTTGACGGCGACCACCAACATCGAGGGCGCGGCCAAGCCCGACCAGCACGCGAAGTGGCGCCCGGCGTACACTGCCCAGCTCGCCGGCGCGGCCCGCGTGGTCCTGCTCCCCGACCACGACGAGCCCGGCCGCGCCCACATGCAGGCCATCGCCCGGGCGCTCCAGGGCCAGGTGGGCGACGTGCGCGTCCTGGCGTTGCCCGGCCTACCCGCCAAGGGCGACGTGTCCGATTGGCTGAATCAGGGCCACACCCTGGACCAACTCCAGGCGCTGGCGGCCACCGCCCCGGCGCCCGCCCTCCCGGGCGAACCGACCGGCCAGGCTGCTGCGGTCTACAGTCCCCCGACCGTCAGCCCCTGTACGCACCTGGCGAACTCGCACCGGATACGCCACTACTACCAGGGGCAACTTTGGTATGCGCTGGGACTCGGCTGGATTCTGTGGACGGGCAAGTTCTGGCGTCCCGACCCGACGAGCGAAGGCTCCCTCGCGACCGGCTTTGTCGACGGTCTGTCGCGACTCATCGCGCGGGAATCCGCCGCCCTCGCCCGCCGCGCCATCGATGAAGCGGAGGAAGACCGGCGCAAGGCGTTGATGGCCCAAGCCGAGGCCCTGCTGAGATGGGCGGTGCAATCCGAGAACGAGCGCACCATTGCGGCGGGATTGAAGCTGACCAAGCACGCCTTGTTGATCGAATACGGCGACCTCAACGCCGATCCCTGGCTGTTCAACGTCCAGAACGGCACCGTCGACCTCCGCACCGGCACGCTGCGCCCCCACGATCCCACCGACCTCATCACCTTCATCGCTCCCGTCACTTACGACCCGGCCGCCCCGTGTCCGACGTTGGAGCGATTCCTGTCCGAGGTCTTCGCCGGCGCGGCCGACCTGGTGGCATTCATCCAGCGCGCGGTCGGCTGGTCGCTGACCGGCGTGGTCAAGGAACGCGCCCTGTTCTTCTTGTACGGCGACACCGGCAAGAACGGCAAGACCACGCTGGTGGAAACCCTCATGAAGCTGGTCGGCAACTGCGGCGAATCCAGTTATGGGTACGGCCGCAAGGTGGGCGCTGATACCTTCATGAAGGCGAAGCATCAGGAGGACAACCAGCGCAAGGCGGCGACGCTGGCCGGCCCGCGTTTCGTCTGCACCAGCGAAGTAGACGAAGAACATCGGCTCAACGAACAGTTGATCAAGGACATCACCGGCGGCGACACCATCGAAGGGCGGCGGCTCTATCAGGAAGCCTTCACCTTCAAACCGCAGTTCAAACCGTGGATGTACGGCAACCACAAGCCGGACATCCGGGGTACCGATGATGCCATCTGGTCGCGCGTGCGGCTGGTACCCTTCGAGGTGAGTTTCAAAGGCCGCGAAGACCTGGACCTTGCCGACAAACTGGAGGCGGAACTGTCGGGAATCCTCAACTGGGCGATCAAGGGTTGTCTCGATTGGCAACGCCAAGGATTGCGCCCCCCGGCGAAAGTACAGGCCGCCACCCAAGCCTACCGGGAAGAAATGGATGTGTTCGGCCCGTTCATCCGCGAATGCTGCGTGATTCATCCCCGTGCCGACGTGTGGGCCAACGATTTGTGGAACGCCTACAAAGCGTGGTGCGCGAACGCTGGCGTTAGGGAACATAACCAAACCAAGTTTGGGCGCTATCTGACTACCAACCGCTGGCGAGCAGACGGCACCAGCGGGCGGGTGAAGCGCCTTGGCATTGGCTTGCGGGATACTCATTCTGACAGTTCTGATAGTTCTGACAGTTATTCAGAAAACCCTTATAGAAAAACCTCATATAGGGACTTTTCGGAAAAGGGTCAGAACTATCAGAACCCTCAAAAACCACCGGCTGATGATTTTTCATCGCAACAGCCGCCAAGCATTCACGCTGTGGACGATAACGAGGAGGCGTTCTGATGGCCGCGCCGGCGTTGAGCGAACCTCACGATGCGCCCGATTCACTGGCTACGGTGGGCGCATGGAAACGGCTGGTTGCCGCTGGGTTCACGCGGTCGGTTCGGGATGACTGGCTGATCGCGGCACCCGCCGACCGGCTTACCGACGCCCAGCGAACCTATCTCAAGTTGCACCAAATCACCTTGGTCGAACCGCTACACGACACTGAAACCCTGCGCAACGCGTTGAGCGACGCGGGCGCGGCGGGCCTGGACTGGCGGGAAGGAAAACCGCCCGACTGCGCGGATGAGCGGCGGTTGGCGGCGGGCGAGGTGCAGTACGGTGATGGCCGCAGGGTCAACCGCAACGCGCGTCGCTACGCTTGCCAAGGGGCGCCGTGCGCCGAGCCCCCCCGGGGGCACACCCTAACGGAACCGGCTGCCCGGCCCGCTACGGCGGTTGCAGAGGCACCCAGCCCCGATACCGACCCCTTGGCCGTGCGGGCGAACGAACTGAGAGCGGAAGGCCGGGCGCGAGCGAGCCTGGAAGCGCGGGCACCGACGGAGGCGCCGCCCTGAATGCCTGGGGCGCACTGGCGAACGCGCAGGACGCGGCGCGGGGGTTGCATCGGGACCCTGAAGCCCTGCGGGCCTGCGGTAGCGGCGCCACGATGGACGGTTGGCAGCGCGAGCGCGTCGTCGCGGTGGTGCACCGGCGCTTGATCGTGCAAGCCGGGTGCGCGGCCGCCCGCGAGACGCCGTCATGAGCGCAGCCAAGCCCTCCCGCCCCGCCGCTGACGAGCGTATCCCGGTCGTTTGTTGCGACTGCCACCGGCAGTTCATGGCGCTGGGCGAGTGGCAGCGCCGGCGCCGGTCCTGCGACCACGCCGGGAAGGCTGGCAGGGAGGCGCCCGCGCCGGCCAGCGAAGCCACCCGTTGGCGGTTGGAGAAGCGGCCTTGAGCAAACGTGACAAACGCGCCGTCAATGCCCTGCACGCGCTCCTGATGGATCGCTTCCCGCGGGCTTTTCCGAAGGACTACGACGCGCTCCGGCCCCTGAAGACCGGTATTTACGCCGATCTACTGCAACGCCTGCCGGAGGCCGATCCCGTGCTGTTGCGGCGGGTGCTGGCCAACCACACCCGCCGGGATGGCTACCTGCTGGCCTTGCTCCACCAGCGGGGGGATCGCCGCTACGATCTGGACGGCCAGCCGGTGGACACCGTCACCGACGCCGAGCGGGCGGCAGCCGCCCGCCTCCTGGAGGCGTCCAGGCAGCGCCAGCAGGCCAAGGCCGAGCAACTACGCACCCACCAGGTTCGCGAGGAAGCCCGCCGGAAACAACGGGCCGAGGAACAACGGCGGCGGGAGGAAAAGGCCCGCCGCAAGGCCGAGCACGCCCGCCGGCTACAGGAGGCCGCCGCGCGCAAGGCGGCGCGAGGGCCACCGGCGGTGTCGCGGGACCCGCGCCCGGCACCGTACCCGGCCACGCCGGGCGCACCCCCAGCCCAGCCGAGGCCGTCGGTGGCGTTCAAGAAAAAGCGCCGGATTATCCCCCCGACGGGGGGCGGAAACCCCGATTAGCCGGTCGCTGGGGTTGACTTCGCCAGCATACGTAATTACGATTAATCGTAATAGTACAAAACCAGAAATAAGGAAATAGGGATGATCCTTGCCTTCCTGAATCAAAAAGGCGGCGTTGGCAAAACCACCCTGGCCATTCATGTCGCGGCGGCGCTGGCCCAGCGTGGCACGCCCGTGCTGTTGATCGACGCCGATCCCCAGGGTAGCGCCCTCGACTGGGCGGCGTGCCGGGCGGCGGAGCCGCTGTTTCCGGTGATCGGCTTTCCCAAGCCGAAACTGCACAAGGAAGTTCCGGCCCATGTCCCGCATTACGCGCACCTCATCATTGACGGCCCGCCGCGGGTGAACGAACTGGCCCGGTCGGCAATCATGGCGGCGGATCTGGTGGTGATCCCGGTGCAGCCCTCGCCCTACGATGTCTGGGCGGCCAAGGAGATCGTGGACTTGATTGCGGAAGCCGCAACCTACCGGGAAACCCTTAAAAGCGTATTTGTAATTAATCGTAGAATCGTCAATACGGCGATTGGCCGGGACGTGGCCGAGGCCCTCGCGGGCTACGCGATTCCCGTCCTGGCTACCCACATCGGCCAGCGGGTCGCCTTCGCCGAAAGCGCGGCGACCGGCAGCACGGTTATTGAAGACGATCCCAAGAGCCTGGCGAGCAAGGAGATCCTGGCGTTTACCGAGGAACTGTTGGGATGGATGGCGAAGCAAGAGACGGCGACATGACCAAGAAAGTATCCCTGGGTATCAAGCCGAGCCTGGCGCGGACGGACGCCGCGAAAGCCGATGAATGGGTAAACCACCGCGAATCCAAACCCCTGAAGCGGTTGACCATCGACGTGTCGGCCAGCCTGCACGCCCGGATCAAAAGCCAGTGCGCGATCCGGGGCGTGAAGATGGCGGATGAACTTCGGGCGTTGCTGGAAACGCATTTTCCGGAATCGTAACGACGATTTTGCTGAAAATCGTAGTTGCACAAAAAGAGAACGGTACCATTTGGTTCAAGATGCCGAAGGCGGTGCTTAAACATGCCCATCAATCCCGAATACCGTCACCTGTACCCGCCCCACTGGCGGGAGTTGTCGGCGCACATCAAGTTTGACCGAGCCGGAGGTCGCTGCGAATGGTGCGGCCGTCCGCACGGGCAGGTGGTGCTGGTGATCGCCGCCGGCGGTTGGCTGAATCTGGCCACTGGCGAACGCCACGACGAGCGGGGCCGCTCGCTGGGCTTGTGGCGACCCTCGGATTGGCCCGCGGGGTGGTTGGTGAAAACAGTCCTGACGTGCGCGCATCTGGATCAGAATCCCGCCCACAACGACCCGGCGAATCTGGCCTCGTTGTGCCCCCGCTGTCACTTGCGGCACGACCGGCAGCAGCATATCCAAAGCGCGTACCGGAACCGGCGCAAGCCTTGGGCCGTCAAAGACCTGTTCGACTAATCGGGCATCGGGAGAGGGCGGATGCCCATCCAACCAGGCGACTATCACTTAAAAGGGAGGTGTGCCCGGTGCGGTGATGATTGCCGCGCGTTCCCGGCGCGGATTTCGAACGGGGGATAGCGGGGAGTTTCGGGCAGCAGCCAGACGCGCTCATCCGCGATCCTGAGCCGCTTGACGGTCAGCTCGCCATTGATGACGGCGACCACGATGGTAGCGGATTTCGGTTCCAGGGCGCGGTCCACCACCAGCAGGTCGCCGTGTTGAATGCCGGCGCCGGTCATGAAATCGCCCTGCACCCGGACCAAGAAGGTGGCCGCCGGGTGCTGGACCCGCTGCTCGTTCAGGTCGAGGCTATCTTGGTTGTCGTTACGATAATCAAGATAATAGACCGAGCAACCGTCTTGTTACAGCACGATGTAACTCCAACCGCAGGAGAGTACCCCGATGTGCGGACGTTATGCGCTCACCACCGATCCCCGGAAACTCGCCCGGCGCTTCGGGGCCGAGCCGCCCCCTGATCTGCCGCCACGCTACAACGTGGCGCCGTCGCAAACCATCCCGATCGTGCGCCGGGAAGCGGAGGGCAGGCGCTTCGCCCTGGCCCGCTGGGGCCTGGTGCCGTCTTGGGCCAAGGACCTCAAGCTCGGCTATAGCACGATCAACGCCCGCGCCGAGACGGTCGCGCGCAAGCCGGCCTTTCGCTCCGCCTTTCGGCGCCGCCGCTGCCTGATCCCGGCGGACGGGTTTTATGAATGGCAGGCCAGCACTCAGACGAAGCTTAAACAACCCTGGTTTATCGCCTTGAAAGACCAGGAGCCGATGGCCTTCGCCGGCCTCTGGGAACACTGGACGGACCCCGCCGGCGAGGTGCTGGAATCCTGCTGCATCATCGTGACGGAGGCTAACGCGCTGATGCGGCCGATCCATGACCGTATGCCGGTCATTCTTGATCCCGTAAACTGGGACGCCTGGCTCGACCCCGAGGCTCACGACCCGGCCTCCCTGCAGGCGCTGCTGATGCCGTACCCGGCCAACGCCATGACCGCCTGGCCGGTCGGCACCAAGGTCAACAACCCGCGCCACGACGCGCCGGATTGCCTCGAAAGACTGGGGTGAGTGGTACCGCCGCCCCTGCACCCCGGTGGCGGCCGTCCGCGAAAAACCAGCCATCGTTGCAGGGTTCCTGTATTAGGCAGGCGGCATGATGCTTGCTGGCCTAGAAACCACCTAGTTTACTGGCTAGTTTCCAATCCATCTGAAAACTTGTCATGGGCCTCACCACCTATCAGTTTGTCTCAAACCATGTTTTCAGAGTATTTCAGCAGATTTCCTGCAACGGCAAATCAAACAGTTAATACCACCTTCTGACGAGTAAACCCGGCGATTTTAAAAACTGATAGGTGGTGAAATCATGGGCAAACCCGCCCGTCCAGGGCGGGCCGGGTGCTATGCGCTCGCGCGCACCGAGCCCCTTGGGGGGGCTTGGCCTGCCGGTAACGCTCCCTGTTGCGGTAGAGCGGCAACGGACTGCTGCCGCAGACCGTTTCGGCTTGTCCCTGCCGGATCACGCTCCGGCACCCCGAAGGCGGCGTGAACCGGCTTTTGAATGGCTAGGGGGCGCGGCCCCCCGCGCGGGACAAGAAAAATAACGGCTTTCACGGCGGAAAAACGGCTTTCAGCCGCCGCTGCGCTTTGGCCGAACCTTCCGTGTTTCCGTCGTGAACCTTCCGTGATTTTTCTTGCCCTTGCTACCCCCGGTCTCGCCGACGGGCAGGGGTGCTGGCGCCGCGCAAGCACCCTCAAACCCGACCCAAGAGGCAAAGACCATGAACGCAACTGCCAAGCTCGACGTTTATTCCCGCGTCACCAACAAGATTTTGGCCGATTTGGAAAAAGGCGAACTGACCTGGCTGAAGCCCTGGAACGCCGAACCCGCCGCCGGTCGTATGCGCCGCCCGCGCCGTGCCAATGGTGTCCTCTATCGCGGCATCAATATCCTGCTGCTTTGGGGTTCCGCCCTCGAACAAGGCTTTGCTTCCCCCTTCTGGTTGACCTTCAAGCAAGCTGATGCTCTCGGCGCGCATGTCCGCAAAGGCGAAAAGGGTTCGCTGGTCGTCTATGCCGACACCATCCACAAGACCGAAGCCGATAAGGACAGCGGCGAGGAAGTCGAAAAGGATATTCCTTTTATGAAGGCTTACACGGTCTTCAACGCCGACCAGATCGAAGACCTGCCCGCCCACTACCCCCCTGCCCTGCCGGAATCGCCCGCCGTGCTCGTGGCAGACCGTGACGCAGCCCTTGACCGATTTTTCAGGAACACCGGCGCGACGATCCGCGAGACGGGCGACAAGGCGAGTTATTCGGTCGCCCTCGATGTTGTCAAAATGCCCCCCTTCCCCGCTTTCCGCGACGCTGAAAGCTTTTACGCCACCCTTGCCCATGAAATGACCCACTGGACGCGCCACCCGTCGCGCCTCGACCGCGACTTTGGCCGCAAAAAATGGGGCGATGAAGGCTATGCCAAGGAAGAACTGGTCGCCGAGCTAGGCGCGGCGTTTCTGTGCGCCGATCTTGACATCACCCCGGAAATCCGCGAAGACCATGCCGCCTATATCACGTCATGGCTGAAAGCTCTGAAAGACGACAAGCGCTTCATTTTCTCCACCGCCGCCCATGCGCAACGCGCCGTGGATCATTTGCACAGCTATCAGCAGCAGGAAGAAGCCAAACTGGTGGCCGCCTAACGGCGGCAGTTATTCTCCCCAAGGCCCCAGAGCGCGCGCCGGCGGTACGGCGCGCGCGGAAAGACGGACAGGCGTCGCCGGGCGGCCTGGAGCATTTGCCGGATTGGGGCCGGTGTTTAATGCGGTCGTCCTACAAAACCTCCCTCCCCTACCGACGTGATAACCGGTCATGGTTAA
>Ga0209253_10000708_pt1 | contig 28939 bp, 21 predicted proteins | sample FrelakmetBRP12BR_FD_187145 | JGI IMG/M metagenome (GOLD analysis project Ga0209253, IMG submission 187145) | Freshwater lake sediment microbial communities from the University of Notre Dame, USA, for methane emissions studies - BRP12 BR (SPAdes)... | ecosystem: Environmental > Aquatic >...
GTCTTCGGGATGCACCTGAACGACCCCATCTCGGTGAGCCCTTTGAACCGCCCGTCATCCGGGCCGACGCCGCTCAACATGATGACAGGAATTCCCCTGAACCGCTCATCCTTCTTGATCACCTTCAAGAATTCGGTGCCGTCCATGCGTGGCGAATAAATGTCGCTGATGATGACGTCAGGCCGGACAATGGTCACCCGTTCGAGGAATTCGTCCTTGTAGGGAAAAGCAGCCACGTCAATCCCCACATCGTCGAAGATCCCCTTCAGGACATGAATCAGTCCGTCCTCATCATCGAGTAGCGCAACAAGAGGGCAGGCGGAATCGGGATCCTTCTTCCAGTTCTCTCTCCTCAGCCAGGCTCGCGCATCTTCCTGATACCAGTCATCAAGCTGCAGGTAGAATTCGGAGGAGACCGTGACAAAACCTCCGTACTCTTCGCGGACTTCCGGTTTCCAGAAGATCCTGGTCAAACCGATGCCGGAAGGATGCGTGCTGGTGTCTATGAGGTGTACAAGTTCACCCATGGCGAGAGGAGCGATTGATTCAGTCTCGCTCGGAAGGAATTCGGAATCGTATCCGTCCACGATTCTGTACGAAATGCGATTCTCCTCCATCCTGGCCCGGACGCTGATCGCATCGCGTGGAGCGGTGTGCAGGAATACCCGTGCGATCTCCACCTCTGCAGGCAGGAAGGCCGGGAGATGGTCACTGTCGGTGTTAACACCCAGCATCCGTCCCGGATCGCGCCGATACAACGCCGGACGAAAACTCAGATCGAAGTTCTTCATTCTTGTGCCATGGGTCCACCGAATACCCCCAACATGTGTGCCGCAACACTGGCGGCGTGAGGACGAAGGATTTCGATACTATTAGGGATGATGCAGAATGGATAGGAAGACTTTACAGGGTACCGATTATCGGACATCGGGGCGAGTCGAGCGCCCCGGGCCCGAAGCCCAGAAGCAACCTCAGTCCAGGAAGGTGACGGTCACCTAGGTGACCGTCACCTTCCTATGTAATATAGAGCAAGCCGCCAGGTTGACATAATGTACCGCCTCCACGGTCGGGGCCAGAAGGGCCCCGGACACTACCGGGCCGGCTCCCAGAATCAGCACACAAGTCAGTGCGCAAAGAATTCTAGCGTATTGTCTCTTCTGTTCCACCTCCGACAATCGTCAAATGCAGCTTTGCGGCATACTCTCCGGCCTGGTTCTCCATTGCGTAGAACGAAGCATGCACGGCACCCGGAGTCCGGACTGCTATGCCCAGAGTCTTCCCGTCGAGCATCCGTTGAAGGACTGGCTTTGATATGGTGATGAGGTTCCTCCCGCCTTGTCTTTCGACTACTTCGACGTCGATGATCATCTGTGAGTTGATGATCTCGTTTACCTCTCTCCCCCTGCAGAGACTGTTGAACGTGACATCGTCCTGTCTCCATCCAGGATCGCCCCCGATGATCTCCGACACCCGAACCATCCCGAAGTCTTTTGCGGAATCCTGCGATCGCTCAAGCGCGTACGTCGCCAACTCCAGCAAACCGGAGCTCGCCACCTTCCTTCCGGCAAGCGAACCGAAATCCCAACGGAGGATCGCATACTGGGTGCCGCACACGGTCAGCAAACGCGTCCGGCCAGTCGCATCGCCAGCCGACCAGTTGTTGAAACCCATATCCGGATATCCGGCATCGATCATGGCATCGTGCGCCACCGGTATGTGACTCGCGAATGACATCGGATCAGGAGGAGGCGGATGATATGGCATCGGGTCACCTTTGTCCGGCCCCACGGAGTCCACGTTCACGACATCCACCCTGAAGTAGTCCAGGTCTACTCGATACCGATCCAGTCCCCAATCCATGAGAGCGAGCTGGCCATACACGCTGTCCCCCGGAACCGCGTCGAAATTGCTGGTCGTCATACTGATTGTGCGCCAGTTCAGCGTATCCGGGATGTCGAATTCCGTGAGATGGCTGTGGAAATCAGTAGTCCTCTGCGTGTTGAGATGGAGGTTGACACGTCGCGGGGCGTCGCTCACGCGAATCTGTGCCTCAACGCGCAGCGCTACGCGTGGTTTGCGGAGGAGGCTCAAATCCATTTTCTCGGAAACAGGCCGGCGAATCAGTGCCCACCAGATTCCCCTCCTATCACGGGTGGCATCCACTCTGATTGATCCACGGCCCTCCGCCGAGCTGAAATCCATGACCGCGGTTCCATCGCCGGTCCTGAACGTCCACCCGTTGACTCCGCTTGGATCCAGCCTGATTGCGCCATGGAAATGATCGATGAACTGCGCCGATGCCGGGCAGCCACAGAGCATTCCGAAGACGAGAACCACAATGGCCCAATGCGGGGTCAAATGGTGCATTCGTGTCACGCCGCCAGAAAAGAAGGCGGACGGGCCGGCCATGGAGAAGTAGCGCGCTACGGTTTGGGTCCTTTCCCTGCAAGCATCTCTACGCCGATCTGCTTTGCCAGTCTCGAATTCAGGTTGTACAACAGTGCACCTGCAAACGGGATGCTCCCCCAGAGAACCGAGGGTCTGAATTTCCCGGGCTTCGCTTCGGTTCCGTCAGCAATGACGCCCATGACTGGATCGATCGCTGCGTCCACACACTCAGAGATCAGAACCATCGTCCCGATGCCGACAGGCGATATCCTGAACGCGCATGTACAGAAGATCTTCAGGAGCGGAGAAAACATCCACGAGGATAAGCATAACGCTGTGCCGCCCACCGCACATCCCGGCTTTGCTTTCCGGAATATTACTGTCGCAGGGGTCTTAGAATCGACGGTCCCACATATCGGATTGGTCTTGCAGGGCAATTACGGACGTGTCAACCTGTAACTCACAAATGCTACCCTGCTCCCATCCGGGGACCAGGATGGTACATTGATTGTGCCCTGCCCGCCGAAAAGCTTGGCAAGCACCTGCACTTCGCCTCCTTCGGCCGGCATGAGGCGGAGCATCACATCCTTGTTTTCCGGGTGGCCTTTCACCTCCTTCTCGTACGAGAGGAAGACGATCCATTTGCCGTCCGGTGACGGGTGCGGGAACCAGTTATTGAAGTCGTCGGCCGTCATCTGTTCCTGGCTGCTGCCGTCGGTTTTCATTCGCCAGATTTGCATCCTACCAGTTCGTTCAGAGTTGAAATAGATGTATTGACCGTCTGGTGAGTAGTCGGGACCGTCGTCCAATCCGGGTGTCGTCGTCAGCCGTCGTTCTTCGCCGCCATCCGTCGGGATAGTGTAAACGTCAAACTCGCCGTTTCTCTCGGCACAGTATGTCAGCGTCTTCCCATCGGGCGACCAACCGTGCCAATAGGATGGGGCGTGAGGGGTGACAAGCCGTGGTGTTCCCCCTGAGACGGGCAGAAGATAGATGCGCGACTTTCCTTCCTTGGTCTGGTCACTGATGGCCAGTTGGGTACCATCGGGAGAAATGCCATGGTCGTTGTTGCATTGTGTCGCGAAGCCGGTGTTCAGCAGAAGTGGTTCGCCGCCCCCGATCGGCAATGAGTAGATCTTCCCCTGGGTGTTGAAGAGCAGGTATTTCCCGTCGCGTGACCAATTCGGAGCTTCAATGCGGCCGCGTGTATGATATACCACGCGTCGATCCTTGGAAGCGATTGCGAGAGCCTCAAGAGTACTTTCCACCATGGCCTCACCGGCAGCGTTAGGTTTTTCGTTTGTCAGAATGACGGTGGAGAACAATGCCTTCTCTATGGTGTTGCTGTCGTGGGCGCAGACACCCAAGCCGACGAAGAACGGTTCGCGCAGTATGAGCCTGAACGAGCCTCCGGCAGCGCGGAGTGCTTCGCCTTTCCGACCGACAGACATGGAGACGTAGTCTCCCTCTCTCTCGATCCGTACCCTGGACGGAGCGGAAACGTTCGATTGAATCTCGCGCGTCGGCCCCCCACGCACCTCCCGGTATTGAAGCGAGGTGAGACCGTCACCATGGACAACGGCGTCGGCGTAGGGCGCGTCGGGATCCAGGCTTTGTCGTATGAGGAGGCATGCTTTGCGGTGCGCGTTTCCGCCGGAACCGACCCAGCGAATATCGGCAGCAAGAGAGATATCCCCCGACATCCGCTTCCAGACAAAGTGGAACGCGTCGCTCGCAAACCACATATTCTCCCCTCCTCCGGCAACGAGGTATTCTCCGCTTGACGGCCGGAATTCCACCGATCCCGATTTGTGGACCGATCCGACATCACCGTCCCCCTCAAAGAGCCCTACGGTCGGATTCTGGGAAAATGCGAGTCCGTGCTGAAAAAGCAAGCCAAGGCTCATATGGAGCAGGAGTGCTGGAATGCATCGACCCATTACCGGAACCTTTCGACAAATGGGTGAAAGACTGGGACTGCAAAAAGATAGGCGTTTTGTCTCAACAGTCAATGCGGCCAAGCTCCCAGTTGACACGGCCTGCCGCGCTGGGCAGCTTCCGAACACCGAGCAGAGCTGCGCATTGGGGGGTGTTCTCGCCATGACCGACCACGACTAATGTCATGATACACCACCGGTGAACTCGCGAAGAGCCCTCGCCCATCCCCCCTGACCTGCATTCATCCTTCCCTATCGTAGAACGATTTCATCCACAAACAACCACGCCTTCCCCCCTGCAGACTTGTGCCACGGGGGGCAGACGCCGACGTTCTTTGCCCGTACCCTGACATACCGGGTGTTCTCGCTGTTCACTTCGACACAGAATTCTTTCGTGAGAGCTTTGCCGCCCGGCCTAGCGTCGCCATACTCCACCGTTCTGGCCGGGAGGAAATGTTCTCCATCACTTGACGCAGAAACTTCCATGCCGGTCGGGAGGAATATCCAGGCATTCTGATCTTCAAGGCAGCCCAGACACACCGTCTGCACCTTCTGAGCAGTCCTCAGCTCGATCGTTGCTTCCAAATCATCTCCCTCAAATCCCAGCCACTTTCCGTCGTTGTAGTCGACGGTGCCCCGTTCGGCATCCGCCAGCGACAGATCACCATCAGCGCCGTATTTGGAGCTGTTGCGGTACTTGTACGCGATGCTCTTGACATTCGACGTCTTCTTGACCTCTGTCTCAGCGATCATGCTTTCGACAAAACCATTCTTTACTGCAACAGCCTTGACTGTGCCTGATTCCGTAAGGATGACCGGCCTTTCATACTTGCGTGACCGGTCTGTTGGAGAGCTCCCATCCAGCGTATAGAAAAGCGACGCATCAGGCGTTGCGGAACTGAGTTCCACGCGCAACGTGTCGGAAAAGACGGTTCTCGTCCCGAGTGTCTTGCCGTCGACGCGGATCGCGGGCTTATCGGCCACAATGGCACGTTCGCCTTCGACTTTGAATGCGTACGCATACCTGCATGGCCTGTTCTCTTCTCTTTGCAGTTGCGGGGGAAGGCTGATATGAAGTCCTCCTGTTTGACTCCACTGCCACTCCAGTGGTTTGCCGTAGCCAAGGAGCGTGATGACTGAATTGGCCCGGGGTTTCAGGTTGCGCACCCGGAGGGATTCACCCGGCCAATCCAGGCACACTGCATAGACGCGGTTGTCTTTTTTGGTGAACCGGATATCTCCTGCAGTATACGGCAGGCTTCTCATTTCCGAGAACATCCCCTCCTGTTCTCTCGTAATGCCTTCACCGAAAACTTCCCAGGGGCGCGTCCCGTAGATCGCTTCCCCGTTGACCGAAAGCCATGTCCCCATATCGAGAAGAACCTTTTCTTGGTCCTCTGGAATTGCCCCATCAGCCCTGGGTCCGATATTCAGCAGAAGGCATCCGTTCTTGCTGACGATATCGACGAGGATATCGACGATTTCACCGGCAGATTTGTTTTCCTCATTTCCAATGTACCCCCAAGATTTCTTCCCGATGGACGTGTCCGTCTGCCACGGAAGTCTGCGGATCTCTTTCAGCCTCCCCCGTTCTATATCGAGAACGGCCGTGTTGTCGGGAAATGCCGTATTCTTGTAGTTCAGGACGACTTCTCTCTTCCAGTCGAGTGCCTTATTATAGTAATAGGCTGAAAATTGCTGCAGAAGCGGGGCAAAGGCGGGTTGTTCAATCCACCAATCGAAATAGAAGACCTGGGGCTGATACTTGTCGACAAGTTCTTTGCATCGTGCGAGCCAATTCTTAAGATATTCCTGATCGGGTTGAATGGTATCCGGCCGGGCCGGGCCGTACAGACCGGAATACTCCGGGTCTCTGACGTCCGAGTCAAATTGCACGCCGCCGTTCATGAACCACCAGTGTTCAGCCCTGTGTGAAGAAACTCCAAAAGTGAGTCCCCGTTTGCGCACGGCCTTCGCCAAATCTCCAATGATATCCCGCTTCGGGCCCATCCTGGTGGCGTTCCAGGGAGAGAGCGCAGTGCCATACATCGCGAAGCCATCGTGATGTTCGGCAACAGGGACCACATATTGTGCGCCGGCCCTCTTGAAAACTTCAGCCCAGTGATCTGGGTCCCATTTCTCCGCTTTGAACATCGGGATGAAATCTTTGTATCCGAACTTCGACTGGGAGCCGTATGTCGCAACGTGATGGTTGAACGCATCGGTTCCTCTGAGGTACATTTCCCTGGGGTACCACTCCGAGGCAAATGCGGGAACAGAATAGACTCCCCAGTGGATAAAGATCCCGAATTTGGCATCCTGAAACCATTGGGCGGGCTGGTACTGCTTCAAGGATTCCCAGGTCGGCTCAAATGCGCCGGGTTTGAGCTGGGCGACAGTTTCGGCGCGAAACGCGAGGACGATCAGGGCTGTTCCAGTGAATAGGCCCCTCATGTACCGATAGCTCTTCATTCTTGTTCTCCTGATTCGCGTGGACAATCGGTGCCGGGGAGGCGTAGCAGGATTCACCCAAAGGTAACACGCCATATCGGCATTATCAATGATAACCCTTGGGCAATTGATTCTGAAAGGGCTTCTGGTTATTTTGAGCAACCCTCGCAATCAACTGATTGATGCACTCAATCCGGAGCAATGATGAGAAACCGCATGATTTTCTTGCCGTTGATCGTTCTGGCTGTAATCAGCCTTGCAGGCTGTTTTCCCGGTGGCGGGAGCGCCACAAATGAAAGCCCCGCAGGCTTCTTCATGGGAGTCTGGCATGGTTGGATAGCGCCGGTCTCACTGATCGTTGGTCTCTTCGATCACACCGTGAGGGTTTACGAGCCGAACAACACAGGCTGGTGGTATGATTTCGGATACTACATCGCCATCATTGCCGGATTTGGCGGACTGGCACTTTCGAGGAAGAAGAAAAAGGTCGTCAAGCAGTAGGGAGCAGTCGCGTCAACGTCCCCATCAACCATCCATGCCAACGAGGAGGCACACATGACACTCAGTGAATCGCTTCTTCCCGAATTTGACCAGGAAATGGCAAACACGCGGAAGACCCTCGAACGAATTCCCGAAGACAAATTCGACTGGAAGCCCCACGACAAGTCGTACACGTTGCTGAAGCTTGCCACGCACGTCGCGACACTGCCTGGATGGACAAAGATTACACTGGAACAGGACTCGTTGGATCTGTCTCAGCCGTTCACCCTTCCGGCGCCCCAAACCCGGATCGATGTTCTCGCGTTGTTCGACAGCAGTGCTGCGGAGGCTCGCACCGTCATTGCCGCGGCAGAGGACCATCTGTTCTTCCAGCCATGGTCACTGAAGAATGGCACCGCGACGGTTTTTTCGATGCCGAAAATCGCCGTCCTGCGGAGTTTTGTCATGAATCACATGATTCACCACCGTGCGCAGCTTTGTGTCTACCTGCGACTTAACGATGTGGCCGTCCCTGGTTTGTACGGACCTTCGGCGGATGAAGTTGGTATGTGATTTGTCGGATGGCTGAAGAATTGGTTTCATAACTCCACTTCGATGCACGGGACATTGCTTCCATGCTCCGTGCCATCGTTCTCACCCGCTCTGGCGTCCCACTGTTGCACGCAACCGCCCAAATAGTCCCTATCCACAACTACGCGACGGGCTAGCGTCTGACCATGCACCGACTTTCTGTCAGGATGGGTGCGATTACATGCGGCAAGGTACCCGGAACAGCGTCAATGTCTGCAACGGCATAGCGATGAGCTTCTTTTCGGCGAAGGTGGGTCGGCCACCAACGACAATGATCCTCTCTCGCTTCTGCCCAAGTAATCTGATCTGACACTTGAATAGCCGACAAGCCGGGCACCGAACTCCTCGGGTCACTCGTCCCAGGCCTCGAACACTGCCTCCACGTTCTTCCTGGTATTATCCTTCCCCCACTCGCACTGCGCGATGACACCGCCGCGCGGATCGTAGAGAGCCTTTCGCACGCGCCCGACGGCTGCCTTCACGTCGCCGGTTGTACCGTATGGAAGGACATGCTGCCGGTCGACCTCCCCCCAGAACGTGATTTTCCCTTTGTGCTTCGCCGAGAGCCTTTCGATATCCATGCAGAAAAGCTGCGAGTTCAGCGCGTCTACACCGATTTCAATCAGGTCGCCGTAGATCGCTTCGATGTTACCATCGGAATGGAAGAAAACGAACTTCCCGCCGGCGTGTATTGCGTCGCAATATTCCTTGTACATCGGCTTGAACACTGTGCGCCAGAGGGTCGGACTGATCAGTAGCGATGTATTGGACCCCCAGTCATCCATCAACGCCACGGCATCGACGTTTGACTTCGCCCAGCTGGTAACTTCTTCGAGGTAGAACTGATGGACCATGTCAATGAGCGTTCGGAGTTCCGCTGTGTCGTACGCAAGGTCGATGTACAGGTTTTCCGTCCCTCGCAAAAACTGGAGCCGTTCAAAGGGCCTGGCACAGACATCCGAAAGCATGAACAGATCGCTTCTCTCGCACTCACGGTTGACGGAATCCCAGTCTCGGGATCGAACGAATTCCCACGGCGGCCGAAACGTTCCCAGCCGCGACCACTCTGCAAGGGCCGGTTCTTTCACCTCTCCGATAATGCCGGGTTCTGCGAGGTGCCAGACGCTTCCCCATTCATCGACGTACGATCCGGGTCGGACAAGCTTCTGGAGGTCACGGTCGTTCGATCCGGGGCTGAGTTCCGGCCGGCCGAAGTCCATCGGAAAGCGATTCAGGAGATCGTCGAGCTCGTTCTTCTTGAAAAGGGACACGTAGGGAAGCGCCCAGAGGTCCCGGGGGACTCGGTCGGGAGTGGCAAATATCAGGGTCGCGCGAACTCGTTCACGGCTAGTCATAGAATTGTCGGAAGAAATGGGTTTGTTTATCTCATCAACAGTTGAGACTTTGTCAAAGAAGGCGGCCATGGGGGGACAGAACCCCGCTGGCCTGTTCCGCCGGTTCAATGCGGGGGCCGCTGCCGTGACAGCACTTGCCTCCTCCTGCCGCCCGGGGGAGTACCGCAACGCGCTCGTTGCCGTGGCAATGCGACGGCCAGGGATAGCAGATTGCCCACCCAAGAAACGGTCGACGCTTCGCCCGACTCCGTCGAGGTCCTGCCTCCTTTGGAGACGGACTTCGCCCGACTCGGTCGAGGCAGGCCCAACAAGAACAAGCGGTCGGCGCTCTCAATGACAGGCGGACGTCTGCCTTGGATGCTCATATCACCGATCCGGCTTCATCTCCGGCAGCTGACCCTCCTCAGGGGATGAGCCGACAACGTCATCGCCCGTCACTAGGCTTCACCTGATAGGATGAGGCCTCGTCTCCGCCTCGCGGAGACGGCCGGGCAACCTACGGGCGGATTGCTGTCGAGAGAAGCAATCGAAGACCCTGGTCATCACCGGGCATTGAGCGCAAGCGGGAGGCGGATTTCCCCGGCACTCGCAGGCGCATGAGAATCAGGATCAAGGCTGAAGACGCGCGCCGGGTCGATGAGAGCCCGGGAAATGAGATAGCTCTTCACCGCCTCCGCCCTTTTCAAGGCCAGCCCTCTCATGTCGTCGTCCGAAACACGGGCGGCGGCCACAAGCTTCTCCAGGGCCGTCGTGAGAATTGCCTCCTGGCGCTCCCCTTCCGGAACATCCTTCCCCTCTTTGTCCTTTTGCGGCACGAGTTGTTCCGGATCGGCCTTCAAGGAGTCCTTGTAGAGACGCAGGAGACGATCCCGTTCGTCATTGCCGAGCGCGCCGATCCCGGGTGTGTTCCTTGAGGCCGAAATCAACGCCATGACGGATCTCCGGGCAAGAGCCGGACGGTCCAGGCTATCCACGGCGATCCCGCGAACGTCCAGCATTAGCCCCGGTCGCTCGTTCAGTCCTTTGGCGATGTTGTCGATCTTCGTGATCTCTCCTGCCGTAAGAGAATCAGATCCCGGCTCAAATCGAACGTAGCTCAGATCATCGCTGCCGCCCCCACCGAAGAGCGCCCCGATAAGTGCAAAGGGGGCTGTGACAATCTTGATAAGCAGATTCAGGAGAACTTTCAGAATGATCGGAAAGATGCTGAATTCGGGATCATCCAGGCTTCCCTCGACGGGTATGTCGAGGTCGATCACGCCGCGCGAATCTTTCAGCAGGGCGATGGCGAGCTTGACAGGGAGGCTGGTAACGTCTGGACCCTCCACCGACTGGCCAAGCGTCAACTGGTCGATAACAATCTTGTTCTCGCCGATGAGGTACCTGTTGTTCAGCTTGTACTGAAGGTCAAGGTTCAGTTTCCCCCTGTCGATTTTGTAGCCCATGAATTTGCCGGAGTACGGAGAGAACGTCGAGAGCTCGATGTTCTGGAACTTGAATAGGATGTCCGTATAGGCTTGCCCGCTCAAGGGATTGACCTGCCCTGAAATTGAGACCGGCGCATCCCGATCCACCTCCCCTTTGACGTCGACCTCTGCACGTGCGATTTCATCGGAAGAAAGACCCTTCACCGTCCCGTTCAACCGGTAGATCCCTGTGGCGAAAGGAGGAATGAGAGACTGATCGGCGAAGTTCATCTCCCCTTCCACGATCGCCACCTGTCCTATCCGGATGGACCTTGGCTTCTCTCCCGGGACAGCCTTTCCTTCCTTTCTCGCGAGTGCGGTGTCTCGCATTGCATGTGCCATCGAGTCTCGCCGGACGAGGACCATGGAGTCCCGCCTGGCGAGAGTGGCGGAGTCCCTCACAGCTGGTGCCGTGGAGTCCTCAGTGGAATACCCGCCCATGACTGCCTGCAGATTGCTGATCCGGTCGGCCCCGATAACGAAGCGGATGTAGGACCGCCGTGCGACGATTTCACTGATGCTAAGCGCCAGCGGATCGTAGCGGTAGGATAGCTGCTTCATCTCAAGCCGTCCCCACCGGACAAGATCTTCTTTCAGCACGGTATCCGTCACCCGCAGCGAATCGACGGCTACATTTCCCTTCAGCTCCGCCTGCATCCGGGCGTTGTCGTATGTGACCAGCGTCGTGCCTTTGAAGGAAAGGAAGCCATTCTTGACCGTCACCCTGGCCACCGAATTGACATACGGCTGGAACCGCGCGAGGCCAACACGGGTAGCCTGGAATTCCGTGAGTGTGAGGATGACGGGATCCGGGTTGAGCGTTCCAGCAAAGGAGACCGTGCCGGCTCCGTTGACTCCCACCGAGCCGCTCAGCTTTGCTGGACCCTTCGTCCCATACCGCAAATCCTGGACCGACACATCAATGGGAGAGAATTCCAGAACTGCAACCGGATCGGTGGTGTGGTCTTTGTATTCGACTTTTCCCCTGGCCATTTCGATCCGGTTGAAAAGCACGTCCCAGCCCTTTCCCGCGGGAGCGGGTTTTGCCTTGGGAGGGACAGAATCACTCTCCGCCAGAACGGGCATAAACACCCTCTGGAGGTTCATTGTCGTGTCGCGCGTCATAACAGCGCTGAGGTTCATGTCTTCGCCGCGAACAAGGGCAATCCTGACCTGCTTCGGGCGGTAGTCGACTGCAACTCCCTCCAAGCTGAACTTGCCCAGAGTCAGAACTTCAGAACTGTCTTTCTTGTCCTCCAGTGTCAAGCCTTTGATGCCAAGGCTCCCATTGTGCATCCGGAAATCCGGCGTTTTCCCGGATAGATCTGTTTCATAATCGGCCTTCATGTCCATGCTTCCGTCGGTCAGCCGGAAATTGGCCTGTTGTGCCAGGTAATCCGATAGAGTGGTTGCTCGTATCCCCTTGAGCTCCAAGCTGCCGCGGGAGCGCACGGGAGTGCTCGAAACATCCCCCCGCCAGTGGAGATACTCGCCTTTCGGCGTGCTGGCGCTGAATTCGTAGAGGCCCGACTCGTCCGGCCTTGTGGTGAAGTCAGTAAGCGAGAAGCTGAGGGAATCAAGACGGACAACGAATGTTGGGAGGCGCGAGTGGTCCTCGAAGAGGAGACCACCGCGCTCCAGGATCAGATGATGAATGAGAATCGTGAAGGGCGCGCTTTCCTCCGAAATGGTGTCTTCCGGAGAGGAGCCGGCGACCAAATCCTGGAAATTGAGCCGTCCGTTCCGAAGGATCCTGATGTCCACATAGGGGTCGGTCAGCCGGACTTCGCTGAACGTGATCGCCCGGTGGAATATCGAGCTGAGCTCGAAGTTTATGAAGAACTCGCGGAATCCCAGGAATTTGCTGCTGTCACGGTCCTGGAGCTCGAAGTCATTGAGCCTAAGCGAGAGAGCAAAGGGGTTTGTAGCGAGGTCGCCAAGGCGGACAGGACGATGCGCGTACTGTGCAAGGGATTCCACCAGGCGGGGCTTGAGCACACGCGGGACGATGAAGAACCCCAGAATTGCGTAGAGTGCTACAATGATGAGAATTGTAACCAACAGTATTCGGTGCCTACGCATCCATTGCGGCATTGTGAAAGACTCTCTGATCTCGGAGCACTTTGTGATGGTGGGGCGGTGTTCAATCGAACACCACTCCTCATGTGTAACAAGGTAGCGCCTCGAGATCGGAATGTCAATCAGACGGCTCATTTGCGGAGACGACGGCGCCAAGAGGCAAGCACCTTCCTATCAGATAGTGCACGTGGTCCGTGGGAGTTGAAGATGGTTTCCCTCTTCCTTACTTTGACACCCAAAGCCCAAAACGAAAGCGTGACGCCATGATGAAGCATCTGCTCGCCCTGATCCTCTTGTGCTCGTTGGCATCACCCTCGCCAGCTCAGACCAGCTACTTGCGCGATGGATTCAGTTCCCCCCCCGATTCAACGCAGCCTTGGGTGTACTGGGTCTGGATGGACGGCAATTTGAGCCTCGAGGGCATCACCGCAGACCTTGAAGCGATGAAGCGCGCCGGCATTGGCGGTGCAATCATCATGGAGGTCAACGTTGGCATCCCGCAGGGGCCGGTGAAGTTCATGAGTCCTGCGTGGCGACAACACTTCAAGCATGTCGTCGCGGAGGCGGAGCGACTCGGCCTGCAGCTCACGTTGATGACCGGGCCCGGCTGGACCGGCAGCGGCGGGCCGTGGGTGAAGCCGGAACAATCGATGCAGCACATCGTCGCGAGCACGACCCGGGTCGCGGGACCGGATCGTTTCGAAGGGGTGCTTCCCCGACCGGCGAGGCGTCCGGCATTCTTCGGCGATGGCGCTCTCCCGGCGGACCAGGAGAAGGCAAAGAACGAATTCTACCGGGATGTGTGCGTCCTGGCGTTCCCGACGCCGAATGCTCGCGACAGCATCACCAACATCGACGAGAAGGCATCATACGTGAGGGCCCCCTACTCCTCGCAGCCCAACGTCAAAGCATTCCTGCCTTCTGCGGCGGACCACACGGCACCTCGCCCGGAAGCCGTGATCGCCTTAGCGCGAATTATGGATGTCAGCGATCGCCTCGCGCCCGACGGGAGGATGACCTGGGATGTGCCCGAGGGAGATTGGACCATTCTACGGTTTGGCCGCACAAGCACCGGCGCGAACACCCGTCCGGCCCCCGTGCCCGGCCTGGGGCTCGAGTGCGACAAGCTTGACACCGCTGCGCTTAATGATCACTTCGAAGCTTTCATCGGGACGCTCCTCCGCGAAATCGGTCCGCGTAAGAGCTCCGCTGAAGGCGGTTGGAAGACGCTGCACATCGACAGCTGGGAGATGGGCGCTCAGAATTGGACTGCCGCATTTCGCGAGGAGTTCCGCAGGCGTCGCGGATACGACCTTCTGCGGTACCTCCCGGTGATGACCGGTTCCGTCGTAGAGAGCCGGGAGATCTCCGAGCGATTCCTCTGGGACGTGCGCAGAACGGTTCAGGATCTGATTTTGCAGAACCATGCAGAGCACCTGAAAACTCTTGGCCGCCGTCATGGTTTCGGGCTTTCCATCGAACCGTACGACATGACACCCTGTGCCGACATGAGCCTGGGCGCGATCGCGGATGTACCCATGGGTGAATTCTGGCTCTATGGTTTCAATACCAGCTACAGTATCATCGAAGCCACTTCGATTGCTCACACAGGCGGCCGGGCAGTCGTTGCCGCGGAGGCATTCACATCGAGCGACGAAGAGCGCTGGCAGGCGCATCCAGGCTCCATGAAGGCGCTCGGCGACTGGGCCTTCGCCGCGGGAGTAAACCGTTTCGTTTTTCACCGGTACCAGCACCAGCCGTGGCCCGACGTGCGGCCCGGTATGACCATGGGTCCTTACGGCGTCCATTGGGAGCGGACGCAGACGTGGTGGGATATGGCACCCGCCTACCACATGTACCTCTCGCGCTGCCAATTCATGTTGCGGCAGGGCCTTCCCGTCGCAGACATCTGTTACCTTGTCGCGGAAGGTTCACCGCACGTCTTCCGCCCGCCGGTTTCAGCGGTGCGAGGGAACCCGCCTGACCGCCTCGGCTATAACTTCGACGGCTGCGCACCCGACGTCTTTCTCAAACGAGCGTCAGTGAAGGACGGAAATCTCGTCTTCCCTGACGGCATGAGCTACCGCGTGCTTGTTCTCCCCGAACAGGAAACTATGACGCCGCTTCTCCTGCGGAGAATACGAGAGCTCGTCGGAGCGGGCGCCACCGTCATCGGAGCGCGACCACGCAAGTCCCCAAGCCTTTCAGGGTATCCGGACTGCGATGTTGACGTGAAGAAGATTGCGGACGAACTGTGGGGAGATTGTGACGGCAATCGAATCACAGAACACATGTTCGGAAATGGTCGTGTAGTGTGGCAGCAGATCAAGACGGGAACAGAGTCCGTCGGAGATGGACGCAGCGTGCGGGAACCTGACCAGTACGGCGATTTTGGAGTGGCCGTCAGCGTGCTGGCAAGGAACGGCATCCCCCCCGACTTTGAGTCAGATGCGACGTTACGGTACACACACCGAAGGAATGGTGAGACGGATATCTACTTCGTAGCAAACCCCGAAGATCGTCCGATCTCCGCAGCGTGTATTTTTCGCGTGAGCGGCAGGGAGCCCGAACTCTGGGATCCGGTCCGGGGCGAAACACGTTCTTTGCCTGAATTTTCGATCAACAACGACCGGACGTCTGTAACACTTCGGTTCGAGCCGCATCAGTCGTTTTTTGTCGTTTTCGTGAAGCCTTTCGCACGGACAAACCTCGCCGGCCGGAACTTTGCCCGTCTTGACACATTGGACGAGATCCGTGGCCCATGGACCGTCTCATTCGATTCGAAGTGGGGTGGTCCGGAAGGGGTTACGTTCGAACATCTCCAGGACTGGAGCCGCCGATCTGAGGAGGGGATCAAGTACTATTCCGGGACGGCAACGTACCGCAAAACTTTTGACCTACCTCCCTCCCGGGCGTCGGTCTCCCGAAGCCACAATGAATCTCCCTCCCGAGTGTGGCTGGATCTGGGGGATGTGAAGAACATCGCAAGGGTGCGCGTGAACGGCCACGACCTCGGCATTGTCTGGTGCGCACCATGGCGAGTGGAGATCGGGGGCGTTCTTGTGGCAAAACGCAATCAGGTGGAAATCACCGTTGCGAACCTCTGGCCCAATCGTCTGATCGGGGACGAGCGGTTGGCGCCGGACTGCACGTATGGCGACGGGGGGAATCTCGTGGGCTGGCCCGAATGGCTCGTGAAGCATGAGCCGCGGCCTTCATTAGGCCGTTTCTCCTTTGCGACGTGGCGGCACTTCAGTGCGGACTCACCGTTGCTCCCATCCGGTCTGCTCGGGCCGGTTCGGTTGATCAGGGCGTTCGATTGAAGGTCACTGAGGGAATTTCGCAGGGAGGGTACGTGACAGAGGTAGGTGACAGTCACCTAGGTGACTGTCACCTTACTAGGTATTATAGAGCAAGCCCGCAGGTTGACATAATCTACCTCATTCATGATCGGGACAGCTGGCTCCTCGAGTTTCTCTCGTTCGCACGTTGGAAAACAGGAAGGTGCGTGTGTCGATGGAGGGGAGCACCAGTCTGACTTCCGCGAAGGTGCTCCCCTTTCTCTCAAAAGAAACTGTCGTTACCGCTTGGACGAGGGCCTTGGAGCCGCTGACGGGCGAGACATCGAGCCGCTCGATGGGCGAGACATCTGTTGCCGTGCCGCACCCCGGTCGCGTGCCATTTTGTCGCGGTCGAGTTGCGATCGGTTGGTGTTGGCCGCGGGATTGTCGTGATTCCACGAGTTGTTCTGGCGTGTCTCCCACCCTCCATCCTTCGTAGGCCTGTGGACATTCCCCTTTCTGTCGGAAAAGGCCTGTTGATCGCGGAGCTTCGGATCGCGCGTGACCTGGGCTGGCCGTGTGTCGGGGCGACCGGCGGTCGCGCCTCCGGGGCGCGAATGGAGCTTGCTCTGAGGGGCCACGCGGTCTCGAACCTCCGGCCGGTTGTAGAGGTTGTTGTTGCCAGGACGAGTCACACCGCCAGGGCGATTTCCTGTTCCGGGACGGTTGCTCCCGTACCCAGGTCCGCCGGGCCCGTAGCCCGGGCGGTAGGGGTTGTAGTAGCCGCCGCCGTATGGAGGTGGGCGGTACCCGCCAGGTCCGTACCATCCCCCTCCGCCGTATCCCGGTCTATAGTACGGCGGTCGATAGTAACCGGGACGGTAGTAGCCTCCGTACCCGCAGCCGAAGCCGTAGCCAACATGGAAGAATCCGACGGATCAGGTCATCCCGAAACCCCAGCCAGTCCACGGATTATATGAGACGTGCATTCCCCAGGTGACGGGACGCGGATAGTAGATTCCCGGCCAGGGACGGTAGTAGTAGCCTGTCCCGTACACGACGGTCCCGTAGTACGGGAACGACCACATATATCCCGGCGTGTATCCGACATAGACGACCTGCGGCGTTGACTCGTACACATGAACATGCGTCACATTATGGACCGGCGCACTCGGAGGAATCGTCTGTATCTTCTCCGTCGGGACTTGGTCCGCAACCATCCACGGTCCACTGGCTGAGCCGGATGTGAACCATACGCCATTGTCCACCGCGTAGTAGCGGCCATCGATCCTGAGAACCTGTGTCCCGCTATTCGCAGCGTATTCCACTGATGTTCCGCTGATGGCCTCAAACTTCGGCGCTCCGTCGTACACGACTTCCAGCTTCGCTGTCTTCCGGTCGATAGCCGTGGTCTGGGGGATCTCGACGTCAAGAAGGGCGTCATTCGCTTCTTCGGTCCCGGCAACCGACACACGTGCCAGGCGAATCTCTGATCCCGGAGGATTTTTCTTGAAACCTTCCGGAAGCTGGTCGCTCCGGACGTAGGTCCATGGTCCCCCGGCGGAGCCGCTCTTGAACCATCGACCGGAAATCAAGAGATAGTCGTTGTTCGATGCCAGTTCGCGTGTCACCACCGTCTCGGTGTTCGTGGCATACAGCAGGTCGCCGCTTTCGAGCGTCTTCCAGACCGGCTCGCCGTCGAACACCACAAGCTCCGTCGGCTCGGTCGCCACAACGATCTTCGGCGGCTTGGCGAGATCGGGAGCCTGTGTTACCGAGTCCGGCGGCAGCATCTTCAGAAGATCCTTCGGCGGTTGTGCCCCGAACTGCCAGGGCCCTTTGGCATTGCTCGCCGAGTACCAGGATTTCCCGCTGCTCAGAAAATGCTTCCCCGATTTCGAATCCTTCACGACCAGCATCGGCGTATTGGATGCCCGTTCATAAGGGGAGTCGCCGACTCTCTCGTACCGGGGCTCACCGTCGTACAGCAGTAACACTGACAGTTCATTCGTGACGATGATTTTCGGCGGGTCGTTCTTGAGTTCGGCCGCGCTCTTGGCCTCCCGCTCCGCGGCGGCCAGACTGGCGCTTAGGCGATCCATAGAGATTGGGATTCCCCGCTCCGGGACCTTCGACTCGACGAGTTTGCCAAAAACCTCCTGCTGTTCAGGTGTCGCGTCACTCCACCGCACTTTCGTCACTTCCACGTTGGTCAGGGTTGCCATCCGTGAATCTTTGTCCGTCTTGACCCGGCCTTTGAACCAGAAGGCCCCGAAGACGGGCCCGGACTTTCCTTTGGTCTTGATGGCCATTGCCCGCACGGCCCGTCAGAATTGCGTTCTTGAAGGTCTCCACCTGCGGTTGATAGACCACCACACTTCCTTTGTCAGTAGCAGCTTCCCGGGGCCAGTCCGGGTCCGAACTCTGGGCGAAGAGAGCCGCGGGAAGAATCGCTGTGACTCCCGTCGTAAGCTCGAGAATCAGCCTGCGGAGGGTTTTCGTGACTGATACTATGTGTACACCCATCAATCGTTGAGAACTGTGATGAAACGCTGACAATCTGATGATACAATCCGGGTTACCATGAAGGCAAGGCGGTTTGTTTCGATCTCCGCGAAGTGGTCGCAGCCGTTCCTAACCTATAAGTTCCGCATTCTTCTGGGAGAATTCCAAGCAGCAGTCCTTAGTTCAAGACCCCCATTCATCGATGAGGTGCCTTGAACACTGTGGTCCACTCTTCATGCATAACAGACTCCATAGACAGTCATCAGGGGTACGGTTAGAATCCCCAGGGCTTTCGGCTCTTGCGGATGGCAGCCGGCCGACCTCAACGGAGCTATTGCCGCGTCGACGGGTGAGACGAACGGCAAAAACAACAGACTATTCCACCGGATCGGCGTGGATGGGAGATTGAGTTACGAGAGTCTGAATCGTGGCTTGTAGTTCATGCCGGGGTGGCGACCAAGGAACTCAGCACTATCGACCCCACAAATGACCGTGCGTACACCGGCGGCTTCGCAGAACTCCACGGGACGAGCTCGATGAACGACCGGTTTGTCGTCTCCCTCCTGTACAACTGGGTACGCCCCCTATCATGTGACGGGTGGGAAGCGCTCAATACCTGCACGGCTTAGTGGGATATTCCTTAGGGGATCGGGCTGCGGTCAATGCGGAATTGCACGCAGAGCTTACCTTCCGCCGCACTGGAGATGAGAAGAAGCCTAGCGAACACCTTCCTGCTTCTGGTGTGGACTTCGGCTTCTAGACTCAAGAGAAGAGGTCAACCCCTCCAGGAACGTGAATCACGCGAGCATATTTCGCTCAGCATCAGGTGCGCGGGGGGACCCCGGCAGTTTTCTTCTCGGACTGCCGCTTGATCCGCTGTAACTCCTGCTGATCGCTTATCGCGGTGATCGACTCAACCTTAGCACCACAATTCAGACAAAATATCGGCTTGACGGCGAAGGCCTTCTGAAGAGCCCAGGACCATGGGACCGACATGGTCTCAGAACACGAAGGGCAGCGGATATTCAGATGGTGATCCGGCGGAAGAGCACTGCCGGACCCAACCTGACCGGCACTGATCTTCTTTTCAAAATGCTGCCGATACCACGCGCCATAATGATGCCTCGCCCACTGCCGGTCTACGTAACCCGATATCATCCCCCTGAGGCCCGTTTTCGTGTCAGGATTGACCGTCGCCATGTAGATGTGCCCGAGCATGGTGGGACTCACCAGAAGGGCCAAGAAAGCATGAACCAGCCAGGCCGCCCAGGCGATTTGATGCAGCCAGATCAACAAGCCAGTCACGATAAACAGAGGGCAGGCAACCATCACCGACATGAAATTCACTTTCTCCGCTGCGTTGAATTTGCCCTGCTCCGGAAGCACGATCTTCTTGCTGACAGCCGCCAAAGCCATAAGCGCAAGCCATTTCAGGTCATTCAGTGTCCACAGCCACGCGCATTTGATGTTGTAAAGGTGAATCTTGTATTCGTCCCTGCGTCTAATCATAACCAGCGAGGGAAACAGAATGAGGGACACGCCGGAGATGCGATGGATCCAGGAGAATACATCGCGAAAAGGCCGAGTAGGTTCTGGATTGTAGATGACGAACAGGATCAATGCACTTAGCCAACACATCATGAAGGGAACGGCAATCGCCCAGTGCAACATTCTCTCCGATTCTCGGAACCGCAATATCTTGGTAGTGTCAGACGCCTCATTTTTGCTTCGGGTCAGATCAAGCGAGAGAGGCTTGAGTGAGGGATTTTTGACGGTCTTTTCAGGCCGGGCAATCGGTCTACTGGGATCCTGCTGGCCTTTGCTTAGAGGAATGCCGGACAGACTCTGTGAAGGGATGGCGGACTGGTGTGCCGCCGGGACCGTTTGAGCTTTGACCCTTTCGGTGTCCACCAGGATGATACTCTTCGCGCCGTGGATCGAGCACGAGGAAGAATTCATATATCGTCGACACTGTCCGCAATAATGTGTCTGCATTTTCTCCCTGACCGGATGAGGAAGAGGCATGATGCCTGGGTCCGACCCGAAACTCAGGCACGAGCGCGATTACATGGTACTTCTTTGATGAAAAAGGCGCAAATAGCGTACCAAACGTGCTTTCTGCAAAATTCGGGGGAAATCGACACATTCGGCCATGCGAGTTGAAAGATATTGACCAGCGCTGTAGTCCCTTCATTCCTTCTTAAGACAAAAAAGGCCGGACATTTCTCTCCTCCGGACCGAACCTATCGAAAAGGACGCCGAGGATAGCGGGAGTCTTAGAGTAACGTACCACCGGCGGAGCCGGAGGCAGTTCAAAGGCCGAGAACCCTGCGCACATAACTTCTGCCTTCATTGTTTCTTGTTCAATATTGAATATTCACCCTCTCATCGCGTGAATATCGAGCAAGAAACACGGAATGACGGAGACGATAGGGGGGCAGACCCCCCAAGGCGAGTCAGAAAAGTACGGCGCAGCGCCTCCCTAACGTCCGTCTCTGCTCGAGAGATGGATTCAGGGTGAGTGCGGTGAGTCAGGAACGATAGTCGGCAAAGCCAACGGGGTTTCTGTTTCGCACCGAAGTCTCTCTCTTCCGCACATTCAGAATTCAGACTCAACAGTATATGAATTCCACGTTCGCTTATCGACAGAATGTCCGGGGGTCGACCGTAGACAAGTCTCCGCCGGCCAACCGAGCTTTGTTGACAAAGTGAACGAAGCAGACTATCTTTCCCGTGCTCCTGCCGAGCGTTCTGTTCTCATCCTTGTGTGTTGCTCCACCATTCTCCGGTCTTCACAAGAGTCTCCGGAGTGTCTCTGCCGGTGGAACGAGAGGCCATTGAAGGTGGTCATGAAGATAGCATTTATCGTTGGCGCGTTTCTTTATTGCCGGTTGGCATTTGCGCAGGCGCATCAGTCGGCTTCGACTGCCATGCAGGACTTGCTTCCGTCATCACTCCATCAATGGAAGGTCAGTGAGGCGCCCCTTTCCTATCCCGGAAGAAGCATCTTCGATTACATGGACGGCGCCGGGGAGGTCTACCTTGCATACAAATTCGAAGACCTCCTCGTGCAGCGATATGCGTGTCCGGGTCAGGAAGAAATCCTTGTCGAGATTTACGATATGGGTTCGCCCCGTGGTGCCTTCGGCGTTTTCACTTACATGATGGGGAGAGGTCCCACGGTTCCAATCGGACAGGACGGGGAGTACAAGAGTGGTCTGCTTTGTTTCTGGCGAGGGAGATATTTCGCCTACATCAAGATCGACAACGAGAATGATCAGGCAAAGAACGCCGTCTTTGAACTGGGGAAATGGATCTCAGCGGCCATCCATGAGGACGGAGAGAGGCCTGAGATTCTCCGGTTTTTGCCCGAAGGGGAGTACCATTCCAACACATTACGGTACTTCTTCAGGAATGAGATCCTGAACAGCCATTTCACCGTTGCCGACGGCAACCCCCTCCTTCTGAATGACAAGACCGAAGGTGTGCTTGTCCGCATGAAACGCGATAAGAGCACTCTTTTGCTGGTCGGCTATCCGGGCCAGGAGCAAGCCGATTCTGCATACAGCAACTTCTGGGCGCAATACATGCCTGGCACACGAACGACCGGCATGGTCAAGACGGAGGAAGCAAAGTGGACCGCATCGATGAAACAGAACAGATATGTCGCTGTGGTGTTCAACGCACCAACAGAGAAACAGGCAGGACATACTCTTCAAACAGTAAAAAGGAGATTGCCGTGACTGGAAGAACCATCACCCGGAGGGAGTTTCTGCAGAAGACCGGCGCTGCAGCGATTGTCGCCGCCGCAGGCATGCCGTTACGTGCATTTGCAGACGAGCAGAGAAGAGCGAAAGTGGTGTTGCTGCGCAACCGGAGCGTCATCGATGACAGCGGAAATCTCGTTCCGAAGGTCCTTGACGAGATGCTCGACGAGGCCATGGTGGAGCTGTTCGGGGGGAAGACTCCCGGCGACGCCTGGAAGCAAATCGTGAAGCCGACAGACATTGTGGGGATAAAGACAAACGTCTGGAAGTATCTCCGCACTCCGGTCGAGCTCGAGAACACCATGACGGCACGCCTCATGGCCGTCGGTGTTCAGGAAGGCAACATTGGCGTCGACGACCGGGGTGTGTTATCAGATCCCCTTTTCGCAAAAGCGACGGCGCTGATCAACGTCCGTCCGATGCGGGCTCATAACTGGTCGGGTGTCGGCGGCTGCTTGAAGAACTACATCATGTTCACTCCGAATCCCTCAGAGTATCATCCCGACTCGTGTATCGATCTGGGGACAATCTGGAACCTTCCAATCGTGAAGGGGAAGACCCGGTTGAATGTCCTTCTAATGCTGACGCCGCAGTTCAATTGTCTTGGACCGCACCACTTCGACAAGGAGTTCACGTGGCCATACAAGGGGCTCCTGATTGGCACGGATCCGGTAGCCCTTGACGCCGTTGGGTTGAGGATTATCGAGGCGAAACGCCGGTCCTTTTTCAAGGAAGATTCTCCCATGCGTCCACCGGCGAAACACATCCGTGCGGCTGAGGAGAAGCACGGAATTGGCGTGGCCGATTTGAGCAGGATCGACATCGTCAAGCTTGGATGGAAAGAGGGCGTGTTAGTCTGAGACAGACCACAGAGGCCGACGTCATCGGATTGCCTTTCGGCGACTGCCTTTCCGTTCATGCGAAGACCCAAGACTGGCCCTCACAGAAGCGTCTCATGGCGGAACCCTCCAAGGGGAACCTGGACCTCAACAGGGAGATGACCGGGGTTCATTGGGGGTAGCTCTCCGTACTCGATTCATCCAAAGGACGCTGGGCAGAGGCGTCGGACTCATCCCGGCCATGGGCTCCCGGAAGACGGGAGGCGACGCACGTGATGATGCCAATCCCCCACCTCTTCGTCCTTTCCCGGGGATTCTTGCTCTTCGCCCGTGTAGCATCCTCTTTCCTTACACAATACAGGACCGATCATGGTCGGATTGTCTCGCCGGCTCGCCCTCGTTGCTCTTACTACGCTCCCGATGTTCGCCGCTGCACAGCCACAACTGCTTCCTTCGTTCGATGCGACGTTGAAAGCCCTGAAAGATGGGTGGCCGGTCCGCGTCACGATAGAATATGCGCGCTGCAGTCTGACTGTCGACGGTGTCACGCAGCAGGCCCCGGATGCCATCGGGGGGATGGCGTTGAGCACTTTCGAGTACTTTGCCCGCGGCGTTGTCCGCAATCCAAAGGCCTATGTCGCGACGTCAGAGACACACCTCATCGCCCATCCGCGCTACGGGTATGTTGACAACTATGTCCGCCTCCGGATTTACGAAGACGATACGGTCGAGATCGTCGCGCGCTATTTGAAGCCCGCAACGCATGAGGTGGTCACGGACGAAACATTCTACGGCCGTATCAGCAACGGAAGCGACCAGGAAGGCATACACTTCACAGCGTTGCGGTGATCCGCGAGTGGCAGGGGCCTCTCATGGCCTTCACTTGAATGCCCCACTTGCTGACTGAAGGACAATCGTGGTCACTTCTGCCGGAGCGTGGTATCGGACCGGCGCTAGCGTGAGCCCCACACCATCCGTTACCACGACTGCCGTCGATCCCAGGCTGTACGTGCCGCTGTAGAATTTCGTCTCTCGCATACTCGGTGTCAGCGGAAAACCGAGGGGATGGAAGACGATCTGTCCACCGTGCGTATGGCCGGCAACGACAATGCTGTATCCGCGCTCCGCCGCGAGGCGAATGAGCCACTCTGCCGGCTGATGGACCAGAAGAATCCGTACATCGGCCTCGGGAGCGCGATCCATGATATCGTCGAGCCTGGTTTCATTCAGTCTCTGGCTGTAGACGTGCGTAAGACCCGTTATGAGAATCCTCTTCCCTTTCCAGAGAAGGAGGCTGTGCTCGTTTTCCAGAAAGGCCCACCCGCACGACTCCTGGAAAGCGCGGATTGCCTCGGGGGCAGACCAGTAATCGTGATCCCCCACTACCGCCATAGACGCCAGAGACCCTTTGATCCCGCACATCGCTTTTTTCGCTTCGTCGAGATAGTCGGTCCCGCCGGTGACAACGTCTCCGGAAGAGAGCAGCAACTCGGGGGAACGTTTATGGACGATCTCGTGCACCTGGGCGATCTTTGACTCGCCGGTGTATCTGTCCACCTGGATGTCGCCCACGAGTGTGATGCGGAAATCCTGCAGTTCCAGTGGAAGGTCTTTCAACCGCACTTCGACCGTAGTATCCTGGACGCGGGTCGTATCGAGCACGACACGTACCGGAACATAGGCAATTACGGCCACCACCAGCGCGAGCCGTCCGTAAGCGAGCACCCGGCGCCATCGCGGGAGCCGTGCCGGCACGAACCGGCCTGCGAGCCCTGCTACTTCGAGAAGCAAAAATGGGGCGGTCAGTTCCAGAACAATAATGAGGCCGATCCACTGGGGATAGAGGAACAGATAGTCAGCCACACTCCCGGCGCTGACCAGCTCCAGCCGCCCAGCGGAGCCACCAAAGGTGTGACTGATCACAATGATGAGAGGAAAACAGTAGAGCCAACCGATCAGGAGAAACACGATCCTCCTGGCGCGCCGCTTCGTTTCAGGGTGCAAGAGTCCAATTGATCCTGCTGAACGGAGACCAACGTAGAGATAGAGCGGAAGAGCAACGGCGCTGATAGTCAGAAGCGTTCGAATGGCCCAGGGCATGGAGTACGGGTATCTTCTTGTGGTCGGCAAATATACGGATATTCTCGTCACCTCCAAAACCCCGGGGCGGGGCAAGACGATTCTCTCCGCGGATCAACGTGGAATGAATTCCGCGTTACGCTCAATCTCGCATCGGCGCAGAGTCCGAAACCAGCCAAGACTGCTCGATGTCTGCCACCCTGACGCGTCGATAGACCCGTAGGGAATGATTGAACGACTCGACATCCCAGCGAGTATCGTCGACTTGTCGAGGGGTTCGACCCTGAGTGCTCGCCCGTCCAGGAAGATTGGACATGGCAGGCAGGAACTCGAAGGATCGAGCGGCAGGCACGACGGTGCATGGCTATCTGCACGAATGATCATATGTATGCCTGAGAGCTGTCACGGTACGCCCGCCCGCCTGCACCGGCCGGAAGGGCGGGCGGGGACCCCCGCCAAGAACCGGCGCAGGCAAGTGTGACAGCCGAGCGAGGTCCCGGTGCTCTGCCTAACCCTTCGGCTGAGTGCCGTGGTCAGGCAACACGGTCCCGGTCGAACCCGAACAGTGTTCCCCAGATCACCCAACCGTCAAGCGAAGGGACCGGCGTCAGTGTCCAGAGACAGACCGCGATGTTGAAGGACCCGAAGACTGCGAGCCACCGCGATGACTCCGGGCCTCCCGCCGCAAGGGCAATGACGCCGCACAGCATGTTGGCCAGCGGCCCACCGAGCGAGCGGCCCAAGCGAAGCCCCCGTGGCGCTGACGCGCCGGGCTGGACGTAGACACTCACATCTCGCGTGGAGGTCAGGAGATTCGTGCTCATGGGCGCACCCACTACCCTTCCGGCCAGGATATGCCCAACGCTGTGGATCACATTTGACCCGTAGAGAATCAGGCCGTAGCCGCACCCAACCAGAAGCGCCCCTTCTACCGTCTCATTTCTCTGCTCAGCGAACGCCAGCACGGCACCGAGAGCGGCCCAGAACATCGGACTGAGCCATGCATACCGTGTCGCCGCCCAGGTCACCCCCCCGAATCGGAACAGCGCATGGCGGGACTCCGGGCTTGTGTCCTCCAGAACAAGCAGAGGCTTTTTCATGCTCCTGTCTTCCCGAGGTCAGCACTGGCGTGAATGCTGCCTCACGGTCGGTAACTCATCCGTCCCAACGAGGTCCAGTTCTCAGGGCTATTCGCCGCTCGCCCAAAAGCCCGATCACTCAGGCGCCCAAAACGGCTCAGCCGTCGGCACGAACTCGATCGGAACTTCCTTCACAAATGTCTTTAGCCAACGCGCACACTCTTCCATTCCGGCCTGCTCAGAGGGGATATGACCAAGGACGATCAGTCCCTTTCTTATTCTTGCCGTGATCGCGTCGGCGGCGTACGCAATTGTTTCCCATTCGTGGTCTTCGCCCATCACCAACACGTCGACCCCCTCGAACTGAAAGGTGTGACGGTTCTGGTCGAACCCGGGGAAGCCCTCAGTGAGGCCCGCTCTCGAGACTTTCGCGCCAGGATCGCCGATAACGCGCATGACATGGATGCCAAGCTGTTGCTTGATTGTCGCTGCCAAGCCCTTCAGCGTGGTCGGAGGAATGTTGAAGACATCTGCATTCTTCGGGTCCTGGAACTTCCCCCAGCCGAGAGCGCGAATCATTCCCGTGCGAATGCCGTCGGGCTTTCTCTCATGCCAGAAGTCATGGAATCGCCAGACGACGAGATGATGGTCTTCGATGAAGGTCTTCTTGGCCTCGAATACCGGGTCATGCTCAGAAGCGAGAGTCGCGGTGGAGTCAAAATGACCGTAGAACGTTGGCTCATGCGTGATGATAAGATTCTCCCCCCGGGCGACCGCGCGCTGAAGGACGTCGAGCGTGGCCATCATGGTCACGGCGATGCCATTGATGGGTGTGTTGGGATCACCCCTCTTGAAAGTGTCAACGGTAGGCTCGCGCCACGAAACGCCGACGTTTTGCTTGATGCGCTCGATCACCTGGGCGGCGGTCGGCCGGATATTCTGTGCGAGCGCGAGTGGAGCAGCGAGAATCAACAGCAAGCAGATACGGATTGCCATACTTCCTCCCATGAGGTGAATTGGAGGGGGGGCGGAACAATCCGCCTCCGGTCGGGCCGCGTACTAGTCCCCCTCCAACTCAATGATTCTACACAAAAAGGGGAGCACGTTCCAACTATGAAGAATATCCCTGAGTGTTCAGAGAGTCAGTTGGAACGGCACTAGGCCACCGGTACCGCGGGTTGATTATCCCGCTCCTCCGGATTGTGTGGGATCCACTCCTCACGAAGGATTGCCATTAAGACTGTGTCCCAGAAGTTGTCCCCGATTTTTTGTAATTTCCTGAGCAACCCTTCCCTGACAAAACCCGCCCTCTCGTAACATCGAATCGCTGAGGCATTGAAACTGTACACGCGCAGGTCGATCCGTCGCAATCCCAGCTCCTCGAATCCGATCTTCATCACTTCTTGAACCATGGGAAGACAGATTCCCTTTCCGCGGAGTTCTGGAGCGACACATACACGGCATAAGGTGGCTGTCTGGTTGAGATGATTGATCGCACCGAGCTCAATGTGTCCACAGACCATACCGGCTCCATCGATGGCCGTGAAAGCCCGCCGTGAGCCACGCTCACCCTGAGCTTCAGCCAGGTAGCTCTTCAGCTGATCATCTGTGAGGGGAAACGTGAACTGGCTTGGTCCGGCCCACTGAACAAGATCCTCATGTGAGCCGATCCACGCAATCAGCCGAGGGAAACCGGATTCATCAAAAGGACGAAGCTGAATCAAGGCACAGACTCCCGATATGACATCGTGACTTCAGATGGGACCAGTTCACGTCAACAGGTGTGCAGGCTTTTCCAAGGGACTTTCCGCCGCCTCGAGAGGTCTCGTCTCCACGGAATGGAGATGGGCTGTTTCGCCGTTTGTCGAGCGGAGGCGGCGTCATACGGATCGTCAATCAGCCTGCAACGTGACAGCAGCAAGAGAGAACAATTTCAAACGTCGTGGATGAAAGTCACGGGACCTTTCGTTTGCTGGGTCAAGCAGGAGTACTCAGGTCGTTGTTGCGCGGCCTCTTCGGTTTCTGACAACAATCGTTTCAGCAATTCGGTCATGTACCGTGCGTCGGTTGGGATGGATGAAGTACTGCATGAATCCAAAGCCGAATTCCAATACCGAGGCACCATATCCAAGCGCGCGTTCAAAGGAATGCCAGAGCGTCATCCGCTCGTGAACGAGTGAGACCACGCGAATCCCAAACAGCCATTTGCCGAGGGTCCGACCGTTTCCCCAGTATGTCGAAAGCGCGAAGTACAAAACAAGAACAAGCAGGCTGTACCAGTGCTGGAAGTCGAACTTCAGGTTGATATCGCCTGTCACGAAACCCGCGCGATTCGCCAGACGTGCCCCAAGGATCAACACCACCAGGAAGAACACCCATGCAAGTAAGAAGTCGAGGACAAAGGCCGCCGCACGGGCCTTGAACGATGCGAGCGGCACGCCGTTGACCATTCGCATCCGTTCAGTCTCGTGGGCGTTGTACGTACGCGCGCTTTTCTCGATCACACTGATCTCTCCTTTCAATCAGATGTCTTCCACGGCCAGCATGACGCGTGGATCTCGCCGAGAAGATGGGGAACACTCTCCCTTCGGCCTCACTTCGGGAGAGCCTCCTTTGCGATCGATCACGCTTGCCGGCTGTCG
>Ga0209253_10000709_pt1 | contig 28935 bp, 32 predicted proteins | sample FrelakmetBRP12BR_FD_187145 | JGI IMG/M metagenome (GOLD analysis project Ga0209253, IMG submission 187145) | Freshwater lake sediment microbial communities from the University of Notre Dame, USA, for methane emissions studies - BRP12 BR (SPAdes)... | ecosystem: Environmental > Aquatic >...
GTGCGCCCTGCGGAGCCGGCAGCCTTGCCCATCCCACCAGAAGCGTGCACCAGGAAACGTACTGGACCTTCGGTCTGGGTTACCGCGCCAGCGAAGAGACTCGTGCGCGACTCCATGCCATTGAGTGCCATATTCCTGTGCCAGCGCTCTGCATTCTCGGGCATGGCTTCAAAAGCGAAGACTTTGCCCGTCTCTCCAGCGGCTTTCGCCAGCAGGAGGGAGACATAGCCAATATTGGCGCCTACATCGTAAATTACCGCGCCAGGTTGGATCAAATCGCGCAGAGCAGCCTGCAACTCGGGCTCATAAGTACCAAGCCAGTAATCCTTATCATTTTGCATGTCAAGCAGGATGGTATAACCGGCCAGGTCACCACCTGCGATTCTAACTTCGGTGATTCCAGTCGGTGAGGCACGGTTCAGCCCTCGACGGATTAAGGCTGCCAGCGGTTTGATCCTGTAAATGGCCTGTTTGAGGAAATTCGGTAATATTTTGGCAGAAAAGGCTGCGATATTAAGGAGGTGTTTTCGCATGAGGAACTCTATCACAAAGGCAGAAAGACACGAATTTATAATATAATTCTCTTGATACCATATTTTATGATGGTTACATTAAAGTTAAGTAGAAAGCCAAGCCGCTTGCCAGCTAATTTCATTTGCGAAAGTAGTTGCGTTTGATGAACATTATTCAAATTTTCTATTGTCTTTATTTCGGATTATTACTATCCCTTCAACCAATACATCTAGGCGTAGACCTTCGTTAAAAGTGATTCCATCATAGGTAATTGGCATAGAGACTTGTCTTTGGTAAGACAGTCCATGTTTTCCTAATTCAAGATAAACCATACCTCGTAAACATTTTCTAATAATCCCGGTCCTAATATCATGCACTTCATATACAGCTTCCACAATTTTTTTGGCAACATCTTCGGTTCCTGCCGGCGATGGAATGTGTTCTCCTGTCCAGACCCGGCCACCTCCTTGGATATTTCAGTGGCTTGGTGCCTTTGTGGTGTAGATTTTGTTTATCCGGCCAGCACATTCAGATATGCATCTACCATCTTATCAAGCCCGAACGCCTCTTCCGCGCGCTGCCGGGCGGCCTTGCGGTAACGTTCCTGGTTATGCAGGATCTCAATTGCGGCTTGCGCAAGCGCCGGGATATCCGGCTTGTCCAATTTCCATGGATCCCCTCCGTACGGCACCACTCGTCCGGAGTCCCCTGTGACCAATTCAGGGATGGCACCAGTGGCAAAGGCCACCACCGGCAGGCCGCAGGCCATCGCCTCGATGACGGAATTCGGGCAAGCCGCGTTTAAATCGGATGAGTAAAGCAGGTGGGCGGAACGATCGAGCAGTGGGACCTTCTCATGCGGAACCTGGCCGGCCCAGCGAATTGGGACGGTATTACGCATTTTGATTTCGGATTGGATCTCCTGGGAGGCACAGCCTGCCACCACCAGTTCAACAGGAAATTCCCGAGCTACATGTTCAACTAGCGCAAAGGCGTGCTCCACACCCACCTCGTATCCGCCTTGTAGACTGCCTTCCACCAGCAGCAATTGGAAACCGTTAATCGGGCGCTCGTGAGGACCATCCGGAGTGAATACAGAAAGATCCACGCCATTGTGGATAACAATAGATGGAACACGCTCACGGCCAAAGCACATTTGCCACCATTTGTGCACGAAATCGGATTGGTAGACAATCCGGTGGACAAAACGGGAGCGCAGCAAGGCCAGCAAGCGATTGCCGTATTCGGCCCGCAGGAAGTGGTATGAGCCGGTTCGCAGGCGGCGATGCAGCCAGTTGATCCCGTCCAGGCGCTGGACGATGCGTACACCAGCGCGGCGGGAGCGCCAAAGCCCCCTCAAATCCCGAACTCCGCCGGTAAGCAATACCGCTTCATATGGAGTCTCGGCAAGGCTGTGACAGGTCTGATAGCCACGCGCAGCCAAACCAGCCATCAACTTTGCCTGGAAGGAAGTAACACCGCCAGTGTTGGTCGCTTTGGGGATGATGCAGATACGTGACACATAGGGGATTATACCGTACCCTGTCTGACCCTCCATAAGCCCCACTCCGGGAGGTGAATATGATATAATTCTGATAGGAGTTGTCACATATGATGAAATTCGAAGGTCCCAACCGCAGGAGGGAGGAAGAACGCATCCGCAATGAAAACCGTCTCCCGCCGGGACAGGCGCTTACCCTCAAATTCCCAGTACTGCACTATGGACCGGTGCCCTCCATCAATGCAGCAACTTGGGATTTTCGTATTTGGGGTGAAGTGGAAGAAGAGATGCATTGGACATGGGAGGAATTCAACCATTTGCCGCGCACAAAAGTAGAAATGGATATTCACTGCGTGACTCGCTGGAGCAAGGCTGATACCGAATGGGAAGGCGTTTCTGTGCGGATACTGGTGGAGCAGGGTCTAATTAAAATCCTGCCTGCTGCACATTTCGTAATGCAGCACGCGGAATATGGTTTCACGGTCAATCTACCACTGGAAGTAATCCTGCAGGACAATTTCCTGCTGGCAACCCATTTTAATGGTGAACCGATCACTCCTGATCATGGCTATCCCCTGCGTGGAGTGGTGGGCGCCATCCCTGGGCGGGATGATCTCCAGACACCCTACTTATGGAAAGGCGCCAAATGGTTGCGCGGGTTGGAGTTCAGGAGCCGCGATCGACTGGGTTTTTGGGAACAAGCCGGCTACAATAATCGTGCGGATGTCTGGAAACAGGAACGTTTTGCATGAAATGCTTCCAGCAATTCGATCAAAAAGAATGAGCGGTGCTATGTACCGCTCATTCTTTTTGATCTTTATATTACCCCGGACGAGTGCCCAAGGTAAGTTTGAGGTCCACCTTCTGGTCACCCCGCATTACGGTCAGGGTAATTTCATCGCCTGGCGACTTGTTTAGTATCAAATATCGCATCAGATCGTCAAATACCAGCAAAGGCTTGCCATCCACCGCGATGATCAGATCACCACCAGACTTGAATTGCGGGAGGCTTGTCGCCACCGTCCCGGCACGCAAACCCGCCTTGTCTGCCGGCCCGTTGGGGACCACATCCGCCACGTAGGCACCGATGGTGCTCTTTAAACCCAGCACATCAATCACATCCAGTGGCAAATTATCCTGTGTCGACATCCCCAGATAGGGGTAATCGAACTTGCCCTTTTGGATGAGCTGGGGGATTACGCGTTTGACCGTGTTGACGGAGATGGCATATCCGATCCCGGAAGAGGTGCCGCTTTGTGTATCAACCTGGATTGCCCAGCTGACACCGACCACCTGGCCGTCCAGGTTGAGCAAAGGGCCGCCAGAGTTACCATGGTTGAGCAGGGCATCCGTCTGGATGATATCACCGGTGGCATAATACCCGCCGCTGGAGGTTTGAACATCCGAAGGTTGACTTCGTCCCAACGCAGATACAATGCCGGTGGTCATCGTCCCTACTAGGAGCTCAGGATCGCCGATCGCTGCAACCATATGACCGACTTTGAGGGTGTCTGAATCCCCCAGGGTGAGTGGGTGTAACTCGTTGGCAGAAACACTTACTTTAATAACAGCCAAGTCTGAGTTCTGGTCTGCCCCGATAACATCTCCATAAACCTTGGTGCCGGTCGGAAAATCCACTTCGACCTTTTTCTCACTGCCAACCACATGCGCATTGGTGACGATATATCCATCCGCGCTGTAGACCCAGCCTGAGCCAAGGGAATTGCCGGCCAGGATGGTTACCACGCCAGGGTTGACTGTCTGGTAAATGGCCACGAGTCGATCCTGTTCATCGGTCAAGCTGACGACTGGAGCTGGCGGCAATGCCGCAGATGTGGTCGGAGTTGGTGCAATCGCATTGGTGGGTACCAGGCCGCTGAATTGGCAGGCCAGCATGGTGATTGTTAAAAGTGCCACAGCGAATGATAAGGTGACTTTCTTGTTCATTTTTTTCTCTCCAATTGCCCAGTAAAAATATGGGCCAAGTCTTTATAAATCTGAAGCTTGCTCCAGCAGGGATTTCTGGTGTGCACTCAAGCCCTTGGGGATCTGTACTTTGACGAGTACATAAAGATCACCTTTCATCTCCGGAGACTTCAAGACCGGCATACCACGCCCCGCCACGCGGAAAATCTGTTCCGGTTGGGTGCCTGGGGGGATGGTCAGGATTAACTTTCCGGCCAAGGTCGTGACTCCCACTTCGCCACCTAATATGGCTTTGAAAACATCGATCGTAACCTGCGTGTGCAGATCATTCCCATCCCGTTCAAATGCAGGATCCTCGGCTACATCCAGAACCAGGTACAGATCCGAAGATCTGCTATCTCCTCCAGATGGGCCGGCACCTCGAACCCGGATCCTGGTACCCTGGCGTGCTCCAGCGGGAATTTTCACCTCGACCCGCCGGTTGTCAGTCTGCAGCGTGCGTGTGGTACCGTTGAAGGCTTCTTTCAGACTGATGGTGACAGGTTGTTGGTAGGATGGCACGCCGCGTGAACCCCTCCCTCGCAACGTCTGCCCGGCGCCCATGCCTCCAAAAATGGAACGGAAGAAATCAGAGAAAGCGCCTTCGCCGAACAGATCGTCGATGTTGACTTCCTGTACACCCGGCTGGGTAGTCCACTGACCCCAGTTAAAGTTCCCTGGCGTGCCTTGCTGTTGCCATTGTGAGTATGATTCATCCAATTGATCGTAGCGGGCACGTTTTTGCGGGTCAGACAGGACCTGGTATGCTTCGTTGATTTCCTTAAAGCGTTCCTCAGCCTGTTTATCTCCAGGATTGCGGTCCGGGTGGAATTGCATTGCCAATTTGCGGAAAACGCCTTTGATCTCATCCGCACTGGCATCGCGTGAAACGCCCAGAACCTTATAATAATCCTTGTATTCCATTATCGACTCTTCCGACTATCATTCTAGACCACGCCAGAGGGCTGGTCAAGCGCTGGGAGGTCAATCTAATGGAATTCTAACATGCTGTTGGCGAATCCGAATGTCTGGAATATACTTGCCCATATGAAAACTATCTGTGTTTACTGCGGCTCTGCCAACCATGCTTCCCGAAAATATTTCTTGGCCGCCCAAAGCATGGGCGAGACGTTCGCCCGGGCTGGCCTGACGCTCGTCTATGGCGGTGGCCGGACTGGCCTGATGGGCGCGCTGGCAGATGGTGTACTCAATGCCGGCGGACAGGTCATCGGCGTCATCGTTACGAACATGAACACGCCCGAGTTGGCCCATACCCGTCTCACCCGCATGGAGGTATCGGACACTATCCACCAGCGCAAAGCCCGCATGTACGCACTGGCAGATGGCTACATCGCCCTGCCGGGCGGTTACGGTACGCTTGACGAACTCTTCGAGACTCTCACCTGGGCACAGATCGGTGAACACCAGAAACCGGTGGGACTGCTGAACGTGGATGGTTATTACGATTCCTTATTGATAATGCTCGACCGAGCCACGGCCGAGGGATTCATTTTCCCGGAACACCGGGCCTCCTTGCTTTGTGAGACTGATCCCCAGAAACTGCTGGCAGCCATGGCTGCCCACCGTTACCCCCACGAGGCGGCTCAGCGTTGGATGAGACAGGAATAGTACCCGATAAAAGTGACCTTGAAAAAAAGGATTCTTCTTGTTGAATTTCCGCGCCAAGATGCTATAATTCTTGATCGCTTCATTCTTCCCAAGGACAAAGCTGCCTGGAAGCATATCCCGCCTGTTATTCCCTTATCCGATTATGTTTTAGATGATAACCGACAGGTTATTCCCGTTTGTTGCGCTTACTCTCACTTGTTTGACTCTGGCGGCTTGTATTGCTGTTGATAGCGCTGGTCCCCATCCAATTTTATGGTGGATTCTGGCAGGGCTGGGGTTGGCAGTATTGGTGGGTGCAATCGTCAATTACCTCAGAATCCGAAAACTCAAAATCCGTTTGAACAACATAGAAGCAGACCTCGGCGAGAGATCTGCTCAGATCGAGCAGCAGCGTAATGAACTCGAGGCTCTCTACCGGGCGGATGATGAACTTAGCCGGCACCTGCGCCTGGATGATGTTCTGCAATCCCTGGTAAATATTTCTGTTGAACTCATGCACGCAGACAAAGGATCCCTATTGGTGTGGGATGACCAAAGGGAAAAAATGTATGCGCGCGCAACCTATGGTTTCAAACCGGAGACCGTGGCAATTATGTCTTTCTCCAAGGGGCAGGGATTGGCCGGTAAAGTCGCCTTATCTGGGGAACCAGCAATTGTAGAGGACGCTCGGTTGGATGGACGGGTGACCCCAGCCATCATCGAGGCAGAAAAGATCCGCGGCCTCATGCAGATACCCATCCGGGTGGCCGGGGAAGTGTTTGGTACTTTCAGCGCAGATTATCTGCAGCCACATCGTTTCACAGATCAAGAAAAGCGACTGCTTTCAGCTTTTGCGCAACGTGCCGGCTTGGCGATCGAAAAAGCCCGTCTCTATGAGCGTGAGCAACAAATCGCCGTCATGCAGGAGCGCAATCGCCTGGCACGTGACCTGCATGACTCGGTCTCCCAGTCACTTTACGGGCTATCGCTTTACGCCGAGGTAGCGGCACAGCTGCTCAAATCAGGAGATGTTGAAAAGATAGATCAGAATCTGCAGGAACTGAAGGGCATGGCGCTGAATGCCCTAGGAGAAATGCGCTTGTTGATCTACGAACTGCGCCCTTCGGCTTTCGAGGAAGAAGGGCTGGTGGCGGCCATCCAGACCCGCCTGGATGCAGTCGAGGAAAGGGTAGGGCTTGAGACAAATTTCGTTGTCAAGGGAGAGATTTCCCTGCCCCTTCACGTTGAAGAGGGCTTGTACAGAATCACGCAGGAAGCACTAAACAATGTACTTAAACATGCGCAAGCAAAGAGCGTAGCTATAACACTAGCCCAGGAAAAAGATATGGTTCACCTGGAGGTGGCCGATGATGGTGTCGGGTTCGATGTGGTCAAGGCCTGTGAAGCGGGATGCGTGGGTTTGCACAGCATGAAGGAACGAGCCCAGGAAATGGATGCTGAATTCGAGATCATCAGCCAACTGGGCAGTGGGGCAAGGGTCATAGTCAGGAGGCCAATTCTATGAACAGTTCGAATCCCATCCGCGTTTTTATTGCCGAAGATCATGCCATCGTCAGGAAGGGCGTTCGGACCCTTTTATCGCTGGAAAAAGACATCCAGGTGATTGGTGAGGCGACCAATGGCCTGGAAGCGGTTGAACAAGTGGGCAACCTTAATCCGGATGTGATCTTGATGGACCTCGTGATGCCAGAGATGGATGGCATCAAGGCCATCCAGCAGATTAAAGCGCATCACCCGGATGCCAAGGTGTTGGTGTTGACCAGTTTTGCCACCGATGATAAGATTTTCCCGGCCATTAAGGCTGGTGCGCTGGGATACCTGCTAAAGGACTCCGATCCGGCCACACTGGCGGAGGCCATCCGCCAGGTGAACGCCGGGGAATATTCCCTGCATCCGATCATTGCCCGCAAGGTGTTGCAGGAACTGAACCTGTCGCCAAAACGTCCTCCCATGGGTCAGCCGCTCACAGAGCGGGAGGTCGAGGTTCTGCGCATGGTGGCCCAGGGCAAAAGCAATCGCCAGATCGCGGATGAACTGGTTCTCAGCCTGGGTACCGTACGCGCCCACCTGAGCAATATCCTTGGCAAACTCCATCTGGCCAGCCGTACCCAGGCCACCCTGTATGCCTTGCGGGAGGGCCTGGCGTCATTGGAGGATGCAGATCTGGCCAATACCAAACTTGAAGAATGAATGACGATAAAACAGAACTAAGACTTTCGTCATAGTCCGGCTACCACTTTAATGCAAAAAGAACCGTCCAAAAAACGGTTCTTTTTGATTATCCAAAGATAAATCATTCTTCAGGGGACAGCCAGGGGGGATTTCGTTATAGTTTGAACAGGATACATGTCATATTCAAAGGAGATATATCAATGAACAACAAAATCCGGATTCTCATCGCCGATGACAGCCTTTCCTTCCGCATGGGGATGCGGGCGCTGCTGGAAATCCAACCTGACATGCAGGAAGTCGGTTTTGCTCCAAGCGGGCACAAGGCGCTGGAGCTGGTCGAGCATCTCCAACCGGATCTGGTCCTGCTGGACGCACAGATGCCTGATTTGACAGGTATTGAGGTGACCCAAAAAATTAAGAACCAGTGGCCAAAAGTGAAAGTTCTCCTGCTCACCATGTTCAGCGACTATCGTTCGAAGGCGATCGAAGCCGGGGCGGACGCCTTCGCGACCAAAGGCATCCCACCGGAACATATGTTGTCGTTGATCCGAGGGGTCGCTCAAAAAGAAAAGAAGTAATTGGAAAGGAATAAATGAAATGGACATAAAAGGAATTCTCCGAAAATCCTGGGGAATGGTATGGCAATACCGGGCCTTGTGGATCCTGGCAATGGTTCTTGCATTAACCGCTGCGAATACGATCTATCTAGGATCCTGGCAAGGCACACAAAATCAGCCCCTGAATATCCCTCTAGAAAACAAGATTAAAATCAATCAGTACTCCACGATCATTTTACCGGGGGAGGGGCTTACGATCGATCTTACCGCCCCGAGAGGCAGCCGGGTGATTTTCACAGATGGCACCACCTGGCGCGATTTCCGATTCCTGACAGATCCCACCGGCCTGTTGCACAGGTCAGATATCAGGGCGATTGCTATTGAAATTCTCACCATGGTGGTACTCATCAGCTTATTTACCACGATTGCCCGTTATGTGGCTGAGACCGCAGTGATCCGCATGGTAAGTGAAATGGAAGAGACTGGCAAACAACTGACACTACGCCAGGGGTTGCGCTTGGGTTGGTCTGCACGGGCCGGACACTTGTTCCTGATCGATCTGGTTGTCAGCCTGGTGAGTGCAGGACTCTTTGCACTCGTGCTCTTCCTGTTCATCGGTCCAATTATGTTGGTTGAGTCGCGCGGACTTGCATCATTCCTCCTGACGGCATTTGGATTATTTGGGTTTCTCTTCCTGGCTGGCATCCTGTTTGTAGTGGGAGGCGCGATGCTCTCGCTGGTCATGCAGACAGTGCGGCGCGCTTGCGTTATAGATAATTTGGGCGTTTTTGCTTCCTTAGGCGCGGGCTTTACATTACTCAGACGCCATCTGAAAGAAGTTGGTCTTACCTGGCTGATCTGGATCGCAATCCGTGTTCTTTGGGCGCCCTTGAGTGTGCTGGTATTTCTCGTACTCTTGCCAATCCTGGTCATTTTCACCTTTACAGGCATTTTGATTGGCATTGTCCCCGCAGCATTGGCAGGTGGATTTGCTAGCCTGTTCCTCAATGGTGCAACCCCCTGGATCATTGGCCTCATTGCCGGGCTGCCCATCTTCATACTCGTAGCCATTATCCCCTTGCTGTTGGTGGGAGGTTGGGTGGAGATCTATAAGTCCATTATGTGGACTCTCACCTATCGCACCTTGCGCCTCAGCGAACATGCTCTTCATGCCGTCCAACCTCAGAAACCACTCGTGCCTGCGCATGGAGTAGCAGATTGATAAAGTGGATTAACAACAAGGAATTACCGAATATGAAATGCCCATTTTTCATCTCAAGCATCCTGATCGTTTCGATCGCGTTATCATCCTGCAGCGCCGCTCAGACTCAGTCTACAAACGTTGCTGTATACACCGACACTCCAAAGACAGACATGCCAAACCCTGCTTCAGTTTTTTGTGAGGAGCATGGCTTCAAACTCGAGATCCGCACCGCTGCAGATGGCAGCCAGAGCGGAGCGTGCATCTTTCCTGATGGCAGCGAATGTGATGAGTGGGCCTATTACCGTGGTGAGTGCGCCCTCGGTGGAATAGCTCCTGAACCGACATCTGAAACTTCCCTTGTTCCGACCGATTCCCCCACCCCTTTTCCGATCGATCCGGCTGATTACCAAGGCTGGTGGACCTATACTCACCCTGTCTACGGTTTCTCGATCATGCTTCCCGAGGATTGGATCGTGGAAGAGATCACCACATTTGACCCTCTTATGAACGGTCATACGCTCAACCTGCATCCCAATTATGTCTCTGGAAGAGAGAATATCCGCATGACCTTCCGTAGCACGGGAGAGGACGCACGACTGTGGCCAACAGGCGTCGGTCAGGGCGATTTTATCCCACAAGGCACGCTGGAGGTGGCCGGCCAGCCCGCCCTGCGCATGCTGCTGGTCTGCCCCACCGGTGAGGTGACCGCCATCTGGTACCACCAGGCAGAAGGCCAGCCGAATATCGCCCGCGGCGCCCTGGAATTTGGGTTCATCTTCAGCGCAGGCATGCACTGTGAAACCGGGCTCAGCCTGAGCGGGAAGGTCCAGCGCATGGGCGAGATGATCATCGCCAAGCTCGAGGTGCCGTAACATGGAGGTTATAAATTATGAAAATGAAACTTAGCTGGATGACGAAAATAATCCTCATTGCACTGATCGTAGGAATCAGCTCCAGTTGTACAGGAAGCAACACAAGCCGGTTCAAAGGGCCGGTATCGGTTGGTGAACCCCTGCCCAAGGTCTTGATCTCCGACCTGGAGAAATACGTCGTGAGGTTGACGAAACAATATGATGTCCCCGGCGTGGCCATGGTGCTCGTGCAAGACGACAAGATCGTCTATGCAAAAGGGCTGGGTGTGAGGGATCTCAAAACCAAGGCGCCTGTCACCACCCAGACATTATTTGGCATCGCTTCGACCACCAAGTCCATGACGGCAGTCATGATCGCCTCGCTGGTTGACGAGGGTGTCATCGCTTGGGATACGCCTCTTACAGACGTCCTGCCTTCGTTCTCATTGTCAAACCCGGAAGTCACCCAAAAGATGACCTTTCGACACACCCTGTGCATGTGTTCCAGCGTTCCTGAACATAAGGAACCGATCACAGTGCAATTCAGTGAGATGACCGCTGAGGATGTCATCGAGATGATGGCAACAGTCCCACTTTCTGGAACATTTGAACACACATTTAACTATTCCACTCCCATTGTGGCGATTGGGGGCTATCTTGCTGCGCTGGCGGATGGCGGAGAATATGGCCATTTGATGCAAGCGTATGCCGATATGATGCAAGAACAGCTTTTTGATCCCACGGGAATGTCCTCATCTACATTCTCAATTGAAGAAGTGGTTACCAGCGGGGGTTATGCAACGCCTTATTATTCCTCTCTGGCAGGCGTCAAGGCGCTTCCGCCCGAACTCGACGGGGGCATATTCATGCCGATGGCGCCGGGTGGAGCGTTATGGTCTACCGCAGATGACTTGGGAAAGTATTTGATCATGCTGCTCAATGATGGGGTTGCTGAAAATGGGCAACGTGTGGTTTCCGCTGAAAACCTATCCTACCTGTGGCAGCCTCAGATTGCCATGAACTCACAGATCAGTTATGGATTGGGCTGGTATGTGGAGGACTATCACGGCTTGACCGTCATCCATCACGAAGGCGGCTCGGCTGGTTTTGCCTCTGAACTGGTCGTCATTCCTGAGCTCAATATTGGTTTTGCCTTGCTGACCAACCAAATGGATCAGGTTAAGCCCATCGGTCGGATGGCCACCTATCGATTGCTCGAAATGCTGACCGACAGCGAGCAAGTTTACGATCAGCAAGTTCGCGAGACAGCCCGCGATATCGACCAACAACTCTTAACCCTGTCGCTGGTGACACGAAAGACCGTCGATCCTGACAAGATCGCTCCCTTCCTGGGAAGTTATCACAATGATGAACTGGGAGATGTCAAACTTGTCCTTCATGAGGATAAAACCTTATGGGTTGATTTCGGTGAATACGAATCCCAGATTCGACCGCTGATCACCGAAGAAAACCAATTCATCTTCTTTGAAAGCGTTTTTATAGGCAAGACGCTCCAATTGAAAATAACCACCGATGGATCACCGTCCATGAGATGGTCCGGTGACGAGGGTACCTACAATTTTATCGCGACGAGTGTACAGGAGTGAGTGAAATGAACCTATCCACACCTTTCGTTATCGAGACAAATGAATTGAGCAAGACATATAAAAACATCCAGGCCCTCCGATCCTTGAATCTGAAGGTACACCAGAATTCGATCTTTGGATTCCTGGGACCCAACGGCGCCGGGAAGACAACCACCATCAAGCTACTTCTGGGGCTGATCCGCTCGAGCGCAGGCAGCGCCTCCGTGTTTGGGATGGACACCGTCAAGCAGAGCGTGGAGATCCGCGCCCGTGCCGGTTACCTGCCGCAGGAACCGCATTTCTACGAACACATGACCGCCCGCCAGACCCTGCGCTTCGTGGCAAGCTGCTTCTTCAAGGGACCCAAAAAGGCCATCGAAGAACGCATCGACGAGATGCTCGACCTGGTCGACCTTACCGGCAAAGCCGACCGCCCGATCAAGACCTTCTCGGGCGGCGAACGCCAACGATTGGGCATCGCCCAGGCCCAGGTCAACTATCCCGACCTGCTGATCCTGGATGAGCCAGCCGCCAGCCTTGACCCGCTCGGGCGGCGGGATGTGCTCGAGGTGATGTCCAGGCTGCGCAAGTACACCACCATCTTCTACTCCACCCATATCCTGGATGATGTCCAGAAAGTCAGCGATACGGTCGTCATCCTGGACAAGGGCGCGCTGGTGGCCCAAGGCCCGATCGAAGAGCTGCTGGCCGGCAGCGAGGGGGTGGTCTACATCGTCCACCTGAGAGGCCAGGTCGAGGCAGCCCGCAAGCAGGTGCTCGCCCAGCCTTGGGTCAGCGGGATCATCGACGGGCAGCACAACGGCGACAAAGCCTGGCAGGTGAGCGTCAGCGACCCACAGGCTGCCGAGGCACAACTGTTCAGGTTGCTGGCCAATGATTCAGTGGTGGTGACCGAGTTCCGCCGCAAGCAGTACGAGCTGGAGGATGTCTTCGTACAAGTCATTGCCGGTTCAGAACACAGGGCCGGTGCAGAACACCGGGAAGGAGGTTCAAATGGCCGCAAATAGTGCTATGCAATTGGTAACGGAGCGCGGCTGGCGCCGCGGTCTGGGCAGCATGCTCGGCAGCGAGTTAAGCCGCTGGTGGAAGACACGCATGTGGTGGGTGCAGTGCCTGATCTGGGTGGGTCTGATCGGTTTCCTGCTCAGCGCGGTTCTGTTCAGTTCTCGCCAGGCTCCCCCCAGCCAGGAGGTGGCGGTGCTCTTTTTAGTTTTTGCCGGCTTGTTCCCGTCGGTGGGTGTGGTCATCATCATGCAGGGTGTTGTGGTGGGGGAAAAGAAAAGCGGGACGGCTGCCTGGGCACTTTCCAAGCCGATCACGCGCACGGCGTTCCTCCTCTCGAAAGTTGTTGCCAATAGCCTGGGCGTGCTGGCAACCATGGTGATCGCACCCAGCATTGTCGGCTATATCCTGAATATCATCGCCACCGATATTCCCTGGAATCTCCCCAGATTCCTGGCTGCGCTGGGCGTGGTTTTCCTCAGCCATTTCTTCTTCCTGAGCCTGACCTTGATGCTGGGTACCTTTTTCAGCAGCCGCGGGCCGGTCGTCGGCATCGCCCTGGGGCTGCTGTTCATGCAGCAATACCTGATCGGCTGGTTGCCTGTCCTGGGTAAGGTGCTGCCCATGAAGCTGGTCCTCCCGCTCGGCGAACAGCTCGACGCCGTGGCCCCCTGCCTGCTGGTGGGTTCGCACAATTACTCTCCTATCTTGATTGCAGTTGTGGTGCTGGAAAGCATCCTGTTCATCCTGATCGGACTGTGGCGCTTCAGCCGCGAGGAGTTCTAGTAGAGGAGTAAGGAGGTTTCGATGATCAAACGAGAGGTGATTGAGGCTGGATTGGTGGCAGATCTTTTTTATGATGAAAATCAGCCAGGGAAAGTGATCATCATGCTGGGAGGATCCGAAGGAGGTAAGACCTGGAGCAGGATCAGGCAGCCTGTTGATTTGCTGGTCCAACGAGGATATACCATTTTTTCCCTGGCATATTTCAAGGCTCAAGGTCTCCCCGGAACTCTGGAAGAGATTCCGCTTGAGTACTTTGAGAAAGCATTCGCCTGGTTATCTATCCAGTCAGGAATTCTCGTCGACAAGGTTGCAATTCTTGGTGGATCAAAAGGTGCCGAAGCGGCCTTGTTGCTGGGCAGCCTGTATCCGCAGATCAAGGCGATCGTCGCGTTCTCGCCAAGTTCTGTAGTCTGGCAGGGCATCCCGAAGAAGCGATTTGATCTTGGGAAAGCAGTGAAATCCTCGTGGGCTTATCAAGGGAAGGGTCTGCCATTTCTGGCATACCCAACACCGATCAGTAAGATGGCCTTGCTAACATTACGACTTCGGAAAATGCATGAAGTGGCGCTACAAGACAGAGCAGGAGTGGAAGAAGCCGCGATTCCTGTAGAGAATATTCAGGGAGCTGTACTGCTGATTTCAGGGAAACGGGATCTACTCTGGCCGGCTACATCCATGAGTGAGCAGATTTTAAAACGGCTGACAGCAAAGGGTTTTGAACACTACTATCAACACATGGCCGTTGACACGGATCACACTGGACTTATCATCCGTAGGACTTGCTGGCGAAAAGTGTTTGATTTCTTGAGGGAACACTATGCCTAGGCCAAAATTGATCTTGGCGCTGGAAAGTAAACTGTCTATCCTGATCGGGCTATGGCGGTTCAACCGTAGGGATTTCCAGGAAAAGGAGAGTTTTCCACATGAATGAAAAAACCAAAATCACCCTGACCCCTGAGCAGGAAACCCTGCTTATCCCACTCTACACAAAAGCGCAACCTGGGAACCCTCTGTTTTTTGATCCCAAAGCCCAGGAGATCCTCAACCAGGTAGAGTACGATTTCACCCGGCTGCGCGTCCCCTACAAGACTGTCATACTGATCTGCCAACGGGCGAAGAAACTGGATGCCGTTGTGCGCGCATTCCTGGCCGATCACCCTGGTGGGGTGGTTCTGCACCTGGGCTGCGGATTGGACGGACGCTTTTGGCGGGTGGACAACGGTCAAGTTGAATGGTACGACCTGGATATGTTGCCAGTTATCGAGCTCCGCCAGCGGTTTTACCCAGCGAATGAACGCTATCACCTAATTGCCTCCTCCGTAACTGACCTCGAATGGATGAAGAAGGTCATGGCCGCAAGCCGGCCTGTACTGGTAGTTGCGGAGGGGTTGCTGATGTATTTGGGTGAGGCGGACGTCAGACGCTTAGTGCTCCAACTGCGAGAGACTTTCCCTGACTGCCGACTGATCGCTGATGTTTTCAGCCGGATGACAGCCCGTGCGGCACCCCAACATCCTTCTCTAAAACAAACTGGAGCAAATATTGGATGGGGCATTGATGATCCCCACGAGATCGAAGCCTGGTCACAGGGCATCAACCTTTTAGAGGAGTGGTTCTTCACCCAGGATCCCGACTTGAATCACCTTAGCCCTGGTTACCGCCTGGCTTATAAGCTGGCCGGGGCTTTTAAGTTGGTACAGCGGGCACATTGGATTGTGTACTATCAACTGTAAGCCTTTGAAAGGAGACCACCATGAATACGTCCCCTGATTTACGCAAACCCTGGCAGCGCACACGCTGGATACAGGCGTTGGCCATCCTGCTTGGTTATATTCCGCCTCTGACGGTCTTCATCACCCAACTGTTTGGAGGACCTGTCACTGCCCAAGGGTACATGCTCTACGCAATGGGGTATACCTTTTTCGTCATCGCTGTACTCTTGCTTTTGTTGTGGTTCCTGTGTGGGGAAAAGCCTAATGTTCTCAATCTAAAGCCCGGCAAATGGTGGAAGGATCTGCTCGGCGGTATCGTGCTGGTCATTTTGACCTTATCCGTAAAATTCATTCTTGACCCTGTAATTGCCAAGTTCTTTTACCGCGCCTCAGATGTCGAGAGTGGTATGGTAAGACTGGTGAATAAATTGGCTGATAACCCATGGTTGGCCGCTTTGTTCCTGGGGCCTGCCTTGTTCATTGGTGTGGCAGGCTCTGAAGAGCTGACCCGCGTATTCTTCATCACGCGCTGGATGAAGATTTCTTCCTCAAAGTTCTGGTTGGGAGTGGGTGTGTTTTTATCGGCTTTCCTGTTTGGCCTCAACCATGTGGCACAAGGTACCGCGGGGGTTATTTCTGTGACGCTCAACGCATTGATCATGGTGCTGTGGTACCTGCGTTTTGGGCGCATCTTTCACCTGGTCGTAGCCCATTACCTGTACGATGCCATTCAACTTGTACCGGTGCTCATCCTCATGATGGTTGGAGGGTGGCGGATGTAATTCAAGATAGGAGTTGTATCTATGAACAAGCTAACCGATTGGATCAAACAGCATCAAATCGTGACCTTCTTCATTATCACCTTCGCAATCACCTGGGGGCTGGGGTTCTCCTATAGCACTTTTTACAAGGGCCAAATCTTGATGGCGCCACTGGTTTTTGTGGCTACCTGTGGCCCTGCGCTGGCGGGGATCATCATCACAGCGATATCCAACACGCAGCCCAGGCAGGGTACACGCAAAGCATTCTGGATCGCCTTCTTCATAGCGTGGGTTGTGGCTGCGCTCGTTTGTATTGCCGGCCTCATGGTCCTCGACCATGTTGCATTATCCCCAGTGTTGATCGGCTTCACCTTCGTAACAGTGGTGCCGGTTGCCTTTGTGATCGGCGCAACCCATTCGCGCATCCCGGCTGTGAAGCGCTACCTGGCTTCGCTGATCCGATTGCGCGGTGTGTGGGGTTGGGCGCTTCTGGCACTCTTCTTATTTCCGGCCGCATTACTGCTTTCGGTCCTTATAAGCAGCCTGCTTGGCAGGCAGCCCACCGCAGTCCACCAATTCCAGGAAACAGGCCTGGCACTGATCGGCCTGGTCACGGTCAAATTCTTCTACCAGTTCTTCTTTTTCAATGCCACTGGGGAAGAGACCGGCTGGCGCGGATTTGCCTTGCCCAGGCTGCAAGCCCGTATCAGCCCGTTAGTCGCCAGTTTGATAATTGCTCTCTTCTGGATAAACTGGCATTGGTTTCTATGGCAGGCTGAAGGTAATCCAATCTTTTCCTGGCAATATTGGATTGTTCAATATGCGCTCCACATTCCCGCATCGGTGATCATAGGCTGGTTCTATAACCGCAGCAAGGGGAGCATCCTGGTGGCAGGTATCGCCCACGCGGCTGCCAATACCGCCGATGGGTTTTTTAACCTGGATTCGACGGTTTTTCCATTGACTTTGGCGTTTGTTGCGCTAGTGTTGATCGTGGTTGATCGGATGTGGAAGAAACTGCCCTCCGATCACCCGGCGGTGTATCAGGCTCTGGGAGTAGATGAAAAAAACATTGAATTGCCGCAACAGTGAAAGGAGTTTTGCCATGAAACGAATTGTAAAGCCCGAAGCGATTGCTCGGGTTGACAAGTTGCTGACCGAGATGGCCCGCGCTGGCACCTTCACAGGCTCCGTATTGATCGCGCAAGAAGGGAAGATCCTGCTCAGTAAGGGTTATGGGCTAGCGGACCGCCTCCAGGGCATCCCCAATACGCCTCGGACGCGTTTTCACCTCGGCTCCATGACCAAGCAGTTCACGGCGATGGGGATCTTGATCCTGCAATCCCAGGGCAAACTGAATGTCCAAGATTCCATCTGCGATACCATCGCCGGCTGTCCTGCAGCGTGGCAGGATATCACCATCCATCACCTGTTGACACACACCTCGGGATTGTCAAGCCAGCTGTCAAACCAACTTTATCGAGAGATTGAGGCTGACACAAGCGCCCCAGTAGCACCGTCTGAACGTGCCTACTACCTTGGCCTTACCAATCAGTGGTCCCTGGACACCCAGCCGGGCGAACAGTATGCCTACAATAATTTCGGTTACATCCTGTTAGCGCACATCATCGAACAGGTATCCGGTCAATCCTATGCAGATTTCCTCAAGCAGGCCATCTTCATGTCTCTGAACATGCAGGACACGGGATACCAGGACAGTTCGAGCGGAGTGGCGGGTATCTACACCGATCGCGACGATACAACGGCAGTGCAGTTTGGGTCGCCGCCCATCTCCGAGGGCTCGGGGCATCTGTACTCCTCATCCGAAGATCTCTTCCTGTGGGACCAGGCTCTCTATACCGACCAGCTGTTGCCTCAGACTGAGCTGGAGTTGATGTTTGAGCCTTTTGTCCGTGAGATAGGCGACAACACCCCTGGAATGCCCGCCGCGTTGGGCTTCGGCTACGGGTATGGTTGGTTCGTGGGACGTGATCGAGGCCGACCTGTCGCCGCTGGCGCGGGGGGTGGGCCAGCATTCGCCACGCTTATCATGCGATATCCAGAAGACGAACTGGTAGCCATCATGCTGACGAATCAGGGGGGCATCGACTGGTCCATCTGGGCAGCCATCTCCAACGCGTTGTTCGGAGAGGAGTAGGGTCTGTCAATCCAGATAAACACAAGCAAGGAGTGAGTGATGAAAACACGAATCCTCATGGTCTGTTTAGCAACTATCCTGATGGCTGGCTGTATGTCACACGCAGCAAAGCAGAAAAAAGCAGATGCAGAAACGTTGGAAGCATATGAAGCGGAATTGGAGGCCCTGCGCCAGGAGATGAAGATTCCCGGTATGTCCGCTGCGGTTGTGAAGAATGGGGAGCTCGTCTGGGCGCGCGGCTTTGGATTCGCCGATATTGAGAACAGCGTCCCGGCTGCACCCGAGACGCCCTATCACCTGGCCTCCGTCACCAAGACTTTTGCCGCGCTGGTTATCATGCAGCTCGTGCAGGAGGGTAGGTTGAGCCTGGACGATCCGGTCTCGCGCTACGGCGTGAACCTGCCCGAGGGCGACAAGGTGCTGGTTCGGCACCTGATGAGCCACACGTCCGAAGGTACACCAGGCCAGCGCTACCAGTACAACGGTAACCGTTACGGCCAGCTCAGCCAGGTCGTCCAGGCAGCGACCGGCCGTTCGCTGCAGGAATGGGTGTACGAGCGCATCCTGCAGCCCCTGGGCATGGAGGACACCGCGCCGTCCCCTCCTGCAGCCTGCGAAGGGCTGTCCTTTGCCCCGACCTGCGAGCGGGTCTATGCCGCCCTGGCCAAGCCATATTTCCTGGACGCCGATTTTAACCCACTCCCCGGCTTCAACGAGGACTATTTCAACGCCGGCGCGGGCCTGATGTCCACGGTCGTGGACCTGGCCAAGTACGACGCCGCCCTGGATGCCAACACCCTAGTGACTGAGGCAACCAAGCAACAGATGTGGACACCCAGCGTGTCAAATTCCGGCCAGACGCTGCCTTACGGCCTGGGATGGTTCACCCAGAGCTACGGCGACATGCGCCTGATCTGGCACTCCGGCTTCTCACCGCCGTCGACCTCTGCGCTGTTCCTGAAGCTGCCGGAGCAGGGCCTGACTCTCATTGTGTTGGCCAACACCGATATGCTCAGCCGCTCTTACCAGGCGGGCCACGGTGACGCGAACAATGTGCTGAGTTCCCTGGTGGCGCTGACGTTCTACAAGCACTTTGTGCTGGCACCGCTCTACGACCAGCCACTGCCCGAGATCGATTGGTCCGCCGACAGCTCTACGGTGTACACGGCTATCAGTCAGGTGCAGGATCAGGAGGTGCAGGACCTCCTGAATAGGGAGTTTGAGGCACGCAGCGCGCTGGCAAGCTCTCTGGTTGACCTGAAAGTACTATCCGGGCGTCTAGCCTCGATGCGAACCACAGCTGAGCAGCTGGCCAAGAGCCTGGAGCCGCAAATCCTGAATCTTTACACAGGAGTCTATGAGTTTTCAGACATGGGCGGGCTCACGGTCAGTGTGACCCGGGCCGGGAATAAGCTGTACGCAGCTGTGATTGGTTCGGCACCGCAGGAGCTGCTGCCCATCTCCACATCGCGCTTCTTCGTGCCCCATGGATATGATTTCTACCAACTCGACTTCTCACCGGATGCGGTCGGCGCCCAGACCTACCAGTTGGTAATGACCCTGTATGGCATGTCTGCTACTGGAAGAAGGAAGTAGGATGGCTCGGAAATTTTTCATCATTATATGCGTAACCATTCTCACTCTGCTCGTGACGGCTTGCTCCAATCCCGCCATAAGTGGTCCGCAAGAGCTCACCGTCGAGAGCGATGAAATTACCCTGTACGTTCGGGTGACCGGTGATCCGTCTTCGGGAAATGTGCTGATCGCCATCCACGGCGGACCGGGCATGACCCTCGACTACATGCTGAATCTCGAAACGCTTGCTGGCTCTGACTTAGCCGTGGTGACTTACGACCAGCGCGGGGTCGGCCGCTCGTCCAGCCCAGCTGAAGACCCTGCCAATTACACCCTGGCCAAGTACACCCGGGACCTCGAAGCTGTGCGTCAGGCCATAGGAGTCGACCAGGTGACCCTTTTCGGGCATTCCTGGGGCGGCATCCTGGCCCAGAGTTATGCCACGCTCTACCTTGAACACGTAGCCTCGATCATTCTAATGGGCAGCGGTCCTCCCACCTGGGAAAAGATGCTTCAGTGTCAGGATGCCCTCGGCCAACGCATAATGGCCTTGATCCAGCAAGGGAACATTGTCGAGAAACCGGAACCAGGCAGCCCGGAAGCAGAGAAAGGCATTTTACCGGCTTACTTCTCGGATCCCACCTTCTGGTTCTCGCCAGACGACCTGGGCAGCGCACCGCTGGTCGATGAGAGAACTACAAAAGTCAACGATCTAACCTGGTCTGCCAACGCAGGTTTCGACCTGACTGCCGATCTTGCCGGGTTGAACCTGCATGTGCTCAACCTATGGGGCGAGGATGATCCGGTCCGACCGGTTGCCAGTCCGGAGATCATCGCTTCCCTACCCAATGCCGAGGTGGAAACTGAGGTATTCAGCCACTGCGGTCATTTCTGGCATGAGTGCCCGGACCAGTTTTTCACAGCCGTGCGTGCATTCCTGGACATCCAAAGGGATAAATGAGCATGGAAGAAACTGCCTTCAGACCACCCGGTTGTTTTTCGTGCACCGGTAATGAAGAAATGAATATCAAAATCAAGACGTGAGCACAAGTGGTTATGTAGAAAAGGAGATAGATCATGAATACCGAAAATAAAAAGTTGTATCGCTCCCGAGATGACCGGAGGATCGCAGGTGTTTGTGGCGGACTTGGGAAGTTTCTCAACATTGATTCCCGCTTGTTGCGTTGGGTTTTTATATTGACCGCCGAGGTGACAGCGCCCATTTACCTTTTGATGTGGATCTACCTGGATGAAGAGCCTGTTGAACAGCAGCAAGATCTACACCCCCAAGTGTCACGATAACAATGGTAACGATTTCAAGGAGAATCAATGAAGAAACCTATAGAATTCCTTAGCCAAGCATACAGAGTACGAGGAGAGTTCTACCTTGTTGAGGAAGAAGCTGCCACTCACACAGCAGTATTGCTCCCCGGTTTTCCAGGAACGATGGGAGATGTTCTGGACCTCGGCCAGAGGATGGCGAAGCAAGGAATAAACACGCTGACCTTCAATTATCGCGGTACGCATGGGAGTGAAGGCACTTTCAGCCTGCAAAATACCATCGAGGATATCCAGGCAGCTTATGCATATCTTCATCAAGATCAGGTTATCCGAGAATTCCAAATTAATCCCGATGTAATAGTTCTTGGAGGCTACAGTTACGGTGGCGGTATGGCGCTGCTATATACGATGAGCCACCCGGAGGTCAAGCGTGTATTCTCAATTTCTGGAACCGACCATGGAGAATTCACACGCGAATATCAGCGGAATTCTGCACTTGCAGAGGCGATTAGAGCAAGTTATGAGGAGTTGAAATTTCCGGTTGGCCTTGTGAATTTCGAGTGGAAAGACGCTGTTGAAGAGATTACGCAGAATCCAGGCCTGTATGACTTGAGGCTTGGCGCAAATGCTCTTGCGAACCGTGATATTCTCCTTATCGGTGGTTGGGATGATAAGAATGTCGTTATTGAGCACCACGTCCTTCCTTTATATCGAGAGCTTGTGGAAGCAATGGCGCAAAAAGTCCAAATAGCAGCATTCCAAGACGATCATGCATTCGAGAAGAGCAGAGAAGAACTCGCCGCGACTGTCATTCATTGGGTCAAATCGTAATATGTAAAACATTGGTAGCTGTCGTTCTAACACCGGCTCCAACGGGCGATTCGCCTTAACTCTTCTCATTTTGGCAAAGCCGGTGAGAAAGGCACATTCTAAATGAGCATAACACTATTTCCGACATCCTTCAAATTCAAGCCCATGACGGAGGCGTGCGCACGCATGGCTTTGAGTTGGCGTTATGCGCCACCGTATGATTTCTACAACCACGATTCAAAGCAACTCGACACGTTGATCCGCGACAGTTACTTGAACCCGGCATACCACTACTTCTCCGTATTCGATGAGGAGGATTCCTTGATCGCATTTCGCTGCTTTGGTGAAGATGCCCGCGTGTCCGGCGGTGACTATAGTGCTGACGCACTCGACATGGGTGGAGGGTTGCGACCCGATCTCACCGGTCATGGCTTGGGGCCTCGGATCATTCGCGCCGCGATGGATTTCCCACGGGCAGAGTTCTCTCCCCGGGCATTTCGGGCTACAGTGGCAGAATTTAACCTGCGTGCCCGGCGCGCCTGCGAGAAAGTTGGATATGTGCCTGTCCGGCGTTTCATCGCCACCCACAGTGGTGTACCCTTTGTGATCTTTATGCGGGATGCCTGATCAAGCCAGGGAAGTCGAGTTCAAGATTTCGAGAGAATGGAGTGACGGTGACTACCAAACGCAACGCCCTGACAATCTTTTATGTCGGATTGGTCGTGGTGGCTTTGAACCTGAACGCCTGCAATGGGAGTGGCAATGATCATCCTGCCTCCTCCTTGCAGCGGACGATCGCTGCCCGGCTGGCGGATCCAACCCTGTGCCCCGGCGGGGACTCGCGGGATGTGCAGCAGATCGTGGACGCCGCGGCTCCGGATGGCTTGGCGTCCCTTCCGGAAGGCTGCTACCGCATGACGTCGACCGTCAGCCTCCCGCCCGGGATCCGCCTGGTGGGTGCCGGGGCGGACAAGACCATCCTGTACCGCAACCCGGGCGGGTCCTATTCGCAGCCGATGTTACGCCTTAGAGGTGGGGGGGATGCTCCCAGTGGAACGCAGATCTCCGGCCTGGCGCTGGTCGGTGTGCGCGATACGGAAGATGCCGGCCAGGATTACGGTCTTCTTCTTTCGAACATGCCGGATTTTCGGGTCGACCATTGCTACTTCGAAGGTTTCGGCTTCGCTGCCGTGCGCGTGGAAGGGGTTTCGTATGGGGTCGTGGACCATTCCATTTTCGTGGATAACTTCAAGAACGCCATTAACAACCTGGGATATGGCGTGGTGGTCTATGGAGACGGCCGTTGGGACGAGGAGATCCAGCCGGTCGGAACTCATGCCACCTTCGTGGAGGACAGCCTCTTCGTTGGCAACCGGCACGCCATCGCGGCCAGCGCCGGAGCATACTATGTTTTCCGCTACAACCAGGTGCTGCACAATGTAGTCGCTTGTGCGGTCGATGCCCACGGAATGGGGTATGGTTCGGCTCACGGCACGCGTTATGTGGAGATCTATCAGAATGTGATCGAAGATCCAGTCTATGATTGGTGCGGCATCGGCATCCGCGGTGGGGCGGGGGTCATCTATGAGAACACGATCAAAGGGTACAAGAAACCCATCCTGCTCATCCTGGAATGGGGCACCCCTGACAGTCTGAAGGCGGAATACCCGGTCTTCGACCAGGTGCAGGACCTGTACATATGGGACAACCGGATCAAGGGCGGGCATTCCAAACCCCAGGTGGAGGAGACCGGGGTCGGATTCATCGAGGCCGGTCGGGATTACTTTCCTGAGCCAGAGCCGGGCTATGTGCCGTACGAGTACCCCCATCCGCTGGCTGGCGGCGGCGTATTTGACGCCGATCCCTGGCCGCCGGGCGGTGAGTAAACAGGGTTGTTTTGTTCGCGTCGTTGAAATATCGGTGATCGAAGAAGTTGCATGAACCAGTATTTCCTGAAGGAGTAAGCGATGTCAACTCGAAAATCTTTCTATCAACGCACATTCCTGGCCATCCTGGTTTGCGGATTACTCTATCTCGTCGTTCTCTATGTCATCCCAATGATCTTGTATGGGGCAGGAATGAAAGAGCCGGGGACCATCTTGATCATGATGGCGACCAATTGATAAGTGGTGCAAGAAAAATGAAAGGAGCAATATCATGAAAAAGATACCTGATTGGATCAAGCGTCATCAAATCGTAGCTTTCTTCATCATCACCTTCGCCATCACCTGGGGAATTGGCTCATTTGCCATTTTCCTCCCGACACAGTTTAAGGTTCTTTTGGGAGAGCTATCGGATACCCACCCCCTTTACTATATTGCGGTTGCTGCGCCCACCGTCTCAGCGACCATCCTGGTGTTGGCATTGGAAGGACGGTCCGGGCTGGGCGCGCTGTACTCACGCCTGGTGCGCTGGCGCTTCAGCATCCACTGGTACGCCCTGGTATTGATCGGGCTGCCCGTGCTTGGCTGGCTGACCACCCGCATCACCGGCTCACATCCCTTGAAAGATATCAGCACCCCGGCAATGCTCCTGGCTCTGCTGTTCAATTTGCTGATCACCGGCCCACTGGGAGAGGAGTTGGGCTGGCGCGGCTTTGCCCTGCCGCGCCTGCTCAAGCGATTCAGCCCATTCACAGCCAGCCTGATGCTGGGATTCATCTGGGGGATCTGGCACCTGCCGGCTTTTTACGTTTCGGCAATGGTACAGGCAGATCTTTCTCTTCCACTTTTCCTGCTTAATGCCGTCTGCCTGTCCTTCCTGGCATGCTGGCTCTTCATGAACACTGGAGGCAGTGTCCTGATCACTGTCTTACTTCACTACATGGTGAACTTCTGCGTCTCCGTGCTGGGCGTTCCCATCCCTGCTTTCACAGCGCTCATGCTGGCAGCAGTCATTGCCGTGGTGGCATTAGATAAAAGAGTCGCCTGGTTCTGGGAGCTATCCGATTTGGAAGACAGGTTCATAAGTACAAAGAGAAAAGAGGTAGTCTCATGAACAGGTTGTGGAAGAAGCTACCCTCCGATCACCCGGCGGTTTATCGCCAGCCAGCACTGGAAAGCAGAAGATCAATAACAATATTGTCGTGACAAAGAAGAAAGAGGAACGAACAATGGAATCCCCGAATGATAATGTGCAGATGGAAAAGAGAAAATTCCGGCTTTACGAGCATCCCTGGCTAGCACTTCTGGCTGTAATGGTGACATCAGTGTTGTCAATAATTCTAACGAGCAATGTGCTCTTTGGATGGATCGGATTGCCGGAAGGCGCACCTGCCAGCCAGTTTGCCCAGGAAAGCTCATTCAAAATTCTGACTGCCTTCATCTTCGCTCCTTTCGTTCTACGTCTCCCCAAGGGGAAAAGGACGTTCAGGCAGTATCTGGACGACATTGGACTGAGTAGAATGCAGCCGTTCGTCCGGCTCGTGTTGCTGGCGCTCTCCTGCTATGTCATTCTGGCACTGTCGCAGGTCGCCGCCTCATTTCTGTACCGGTTCTTTGAAAGGCTGCCAATAAACGGGAGTTTTATCCGGCAAATTTTCGACCTCTCACGAGATCTGCCTCCCGGTTCGCCGAGTCTGCTCATCTCCATCCCATCCATCTTTGAGGAGGTGACATTTCGAGGCATTGTCCTGACCGTTTTTCTGGGTAAGTATTCGGAACGCAAATCGATCATCTTCTCGTCGCTCGGTTTCGGACTTATGCACCTGCTCAATCTGTTGAATGGTGCTGATTTGGTGTGGGTTATGGGGCAGTTCGTTTGGGCTTTCATCATCGGTCTGTTCTACGGATACGTGTTCGTCAGGACGCGCAGCCTTCTGCCCCCGATGATCGTCCACTATCTGGGCAACGTATTTATCAGTTCATTGGTCGGCTATATACAAGCCAGGGCGACAATCGAGATTCAGGTCTTGTATGGCGTGATATTTTCGCTTGGCGTTGTCCCGGTGACTCTCATGATTTTGTGGACCAGATTCTTCTCGTCAAGGTGGCTGCCCGCCGCCTCCGATCGTGGAAAAACGGATATGGAAGAAACTTCCCCCCGATCATTCAGCGGTTTATCCGACACCCGGATCCAGTGAGAAAACGTTGAATTCCCTCAACATGAAAGGAGAAATATCATGCTAAATCTTGCGAATTGGAGGCTAATGCAGTTACCTTGGAATAAGCTGGATAGACTTGACAAGCTGTTTGTAGTTTGGGCGTTCCTATTGCAAATTGTCCTGATCGTACATTTTGCAATCCGTAAGCCCCTCTTCGACAGCTATACGGTGATGTATGGATGGATCGTTTATGCCTTCTGTATCCCTGCCGTAGTTATCAGCGTTATCCTTTTACGTGGCGGAAAAGGTTGGTCGTTCTATCTGGGAGGTTTTCTTTTCCTTCTTTATGCCATGTTTGGCTTTGGGGTTGATTATGTGGCACAAATTCCATTCCGAAACCCGCTCCAATTGTCAATAGCGATTCCATACGTATTCTTATACCTGGCCACTGTTATGTTCTACTGGTGGCCGCTTTGGCGTCTCAGTCGCCTACTGTGGATTTTATACGCAATATTGTATGTCATCGCAACCATTTTGAATATTACTTCCCATTAGTATAGGGTTGAGATTGTGAAACCACAAATCCTCATATTCTGTTTTATGGCCAGCCTTCTGGCTGGCTGCCATATAACCAGATCATCCCCGCTTGGTTATGACAGCCTCATGAACGGCTTTGAAGCAGCTTCACCAGTGCAAGATCAAGCGTTGGCGATGCCGGAAAATGCCGATCCATTCAAATATACCTTCGAAGGCCGCCTGGAACTGCTGGATGAAGCCACTGGTGGCAGCGCCAGGATCCTACGGGGAGGCGAACACCTGGAAGATGAGGCGCAACACCTGCCCGAGTTTGACTTCGAATTCGTCCAGTGCGGCAGTTACCTGGTCCCGGTGCGGCGTGGGCTGATCATCACCGATCACCCTGTCTGGAATATCATCCTCGAGCCAGGACGCCTCTGGCAGCAGAAGAATGATCGCGGGCTGTCGCGCGCCTCCTTCCCGTTCACACTGGTTGTCAAAGGCGGCAATTCCAGCTTCAATGGCGCGATGACCTTTCTGTTCGATGATACGCACGTCTCCAGGGTCTGGTATCAGGTCACGCAGGAAACTGCCACTTCCTTGCATATCGATCTGTGGGGGTTGCTGGAGGCCTTCTATCACCCCGGGCCCGTTGCCGGAGCCGGACAAATCCGCCAGCGTTTTGAACAGGAGATGAGAGAACGCTTCCCCACCAAACCTATCCAGCAGCTGGCAGTGGATTACCCGGACGTGGATATCGATGCGTTCAGCCGTCACATCACTCCGGAGCATCTGACCACCTACGGGGTGATCGTCAACGGTGTGGATTATCGCGGTAATTGTCCCACCCGCTATGGGGAATCCGCCTATTGCGATTGGATCCGCATGGCCTCCTTTTCCACCGCCAAGACTGCCTTTGTCAGCCTGGCCATGCTGCGCCTTGGTCAAAAATATGATCCGCACATCGCCGACCGGCTCGTCAGAGATTACGTCCCTGAGGCATCCACCAGCCCGGGGGATTGGAGCGAGGTCACATTTGATGACATACTCGATATGGCGACCGGCAACTTTGCTTCATCCGGTTTCATGGTGGATGAGGAGGGGCGTATTTTCGAAGAATTCTTTGCCTTGGACGACTATGCAGGCATGATCCGGGTCGCCTTTGACTGGCCGCACTCCGCCGCTCCGGGCACTCGCTGGGTTTATCGTTCCTCGGATACCTTCATCGCAGTCCAGGCCCTGCAAAACTATCTTCAGTCATATGAAGGTGCGGATGCAGACCTGTTTGATTTTGTTGTCAGAGAAATCTACCAACCGCTGGAACTGGGACCCGGCTTTTTCACCACCCAACGAACCATCGAGAACAATTGGCAGGGTCAGCCGCTCGGAGCCACTGGCATCTGGTGGATCCCCGACGATATTGCCAAGCTGACGACCTTCATGAACGTGACCCACGGAGAGGCGAACGGAGAACAACTCCTCTCCCGGGATATCCTGCTCCGCGCACTGCAGGCCGACCCTAACGATCGCGGCGTGGACCGTCCCGGCGGCAAGTACAACAACACCCTCTGGGCCGACCTCTTCACGACCGCCGATGGCTTTGACTGCACTTTCTACGTGCCCTATATGGCTGGTTATTCCGGCAACATCATCGCCCTCCTACCGAACGGCCTCACTTATTACTACTTCAGCGATAACCGCGAATTCGACTGGCATGCCGCTGTTCGGGAAGCCGACAAGATCGCCCCACTGTGCCCGGTCGGAGGTGAGTAGTGAGCAAAATTAAATATTCTCAAAAGACGGAAGAATGATTTTCAGGTAAAGGAGCCACGAATGGCCACCCAAACTTCTTATAACTCCATTGATGGCAGTCCGCACAGACAGAGAGTGTTTTTCATCATTGCAGGCTTGTGTGCAGTGATTATTGTTTTGGCAGTTATCTCTGCCTTTTCCTCTGCATCTCCCAATTTATCACTTGTTATCACTTACCTAAGCGAAGTCAGGGTGACCCCTATCTGGCCGCAGATCGGATTAGTGTCAACCCTGGCACGTTGAATGGTTAGTATCCGCTACAAAAACAAAAAAGGAGTATGACATGTACACTAAATATCGAGTCCACCGCTTTGACCTCAGTATGACCGCTGATCAAAGTAAACTGGAGCAATTCCTGAACCACCTGGAAGGTGAGATCATCGCCATCATTCCAAATGTCACGGTCACACCACTTATCCTGACTTCCCAGGTGGACTTTCTACTCATCGTGGAAAAGGTCATATGATTAGTTGGGAAAGGA
>Ga0209253_10000710_pt1 | contig 28927 bp, 24 predicted proteins | sample FrelakmetBRP12BR_FD_187145 | JGI IMG/M metagenome (GOLD analysis project Ga0209253, IMG submission 187145) | Freshwater lake sediment microbial communities from the University of Notre Dame, USA, for methane emissions studies - BRP12 BR (SPAdes)... | ecosystem: Environmental > Aquatic >...
GCCCAGTTCGCTCGCCATCCCATGTCCGGCAACACCCTCGGAACACTCTTCTGTGTGACCTCCTTCGGTGAGTCGCACGGCGTGGCGATCGGCTGCGTCGTCGATGGGTGCCCGCCGGGGCTGGTGCTTGCCGAGGCGGATATCCAGCGCGAGCTCGATCGCCGCAAGCCGGGCACCTCGCGCCATGTAACCCAGCGCCGTGAGCCGGACACCGTCGAGATCCTGTCCGGCGTGTTCGAAGGACGCACGACCGGCACGCCAATCGCGCTCCTCATCCGCAATGAGGATCAGCGCAGCAAGGACTACTCGAAGATCGCCGAGACCTTTCGTCCCGGGCATGCGGATTACACCTATTGGCAGAAGTACGGCAGGCGCGACTTCCGCGGCGGCGGGCGGCAGTCGGCGCGGGAGACCGCGGCACGGGTCGCCGCCGGTGCGATCGCGAAAAAGTGGCTGCGCGAGCGCTACGGCGTCGTCATACGCGGCTACATGAGCCAGCTCGGGCCCGTGGGCATACCCTTCCAGAGTTGGGACGTCGTCGCTACCAATCCTTTCTTTGCGGCCGACAGCGCCAAGGTTCCAGAGCTCGAAGCCTTCATGGACGGGCTGCGCAAATCCGGCGACTCCGTCGGCGCGATGATCACGACGGTCGCGGAAGGGGTGCCAGTCGGCTGGGGGGAACCCGTGTACGACAAGCTCGATGCGGACATCGCCTACGCGATGATGAGTATCAATGCGGTGAAGGGCGTCGAGATCGGCGCTGGCTTCGCGAGCGCGGCTCAGCGCGGCACCGAGCACAGCGACGAGATGACGCCGGACGGTTTTCTCTCGAACAACGCGGGTGGCATTCTCGGCGGCATCTCGACCGGTCAGGACATCGTCGTTCGTATCGCGGTTAAACCCACCTCGAGCATCCGCCTCCCGCGCCGCTCGATCGACCAGGAGGGCCGCTCAGTGCTGATCGAGACGCACGGGCGCCACGATCCCTGCGTCGGCATCCGTGCGACACCGATTGCGGAAGCCATGCTCGCGATCGTACTGATGGATCACGCCCTGCGGCACCGCGGCCAGAATGCCGATGTCCTCTGCACCACCCCTCGCGTTACAGCGCGCGCTCCCGGCTGCCCGCCGGCATTCGACCGCGCGCCCGCGGCCGAGAACCCCGACCCGAACGAAGCCTAGGCGGGGTCGGTACGGCGCCTTCTCGCGGTTGCAACCGGCCGCAATCGCTCTGACATGACCAGTCGCTCCGCGTACCTGCGTCTTTCGGGGTACTACTTTTTTTACTTCGCTTTCATCGGCGTCTTGTCCCCGTATTGGAGCCTGTACCTCCAGTCGCTGGCTTTCGGCGCGCCGGAGATTGCTGTGCTGATGTCCTTGCTGATGATCATGCGGGTGTTCGCGCCTGCAGTTTGGGGCTGGCTTGCCGACCGAACGGGCAAGCGACGCTGGATCGTACAGCTCTCCGCAGACCTCAGTCTCGTCTCCTTCATCGGGGTTTTCTTCGGATCAAGCTTCGCCTGGCTCTTTGTCGTGATGGCAGCAATGAGCTTTTTCTGGGCCGCGTCGCTGCCCCTCGTGGAGGCCACCACTTTCAGCGTGCTGAGGGACCGCACCGGAGACTATGGCGTCATTCGCGTCTGGGGTTCCGTTGGCTTCGTCCTGGCCGTGGTGGGCGTGGGTTACTACCTCGACTGGGCGGGTGTTGCAGCCCTCGTCTGGCTCGCATTGGGCGCGAAAATAGGCATCGCGCTCTGCGCTCGCGGCGTTCCGGAGACGCGCCCGTCGCCGCACGCTGGCGACGGGGGACCCGTTTGGCGCGTCCTGTTCCGAGCGGAGGTGATCGCATTTTTCGTTGCGTGCTTCCTGATGGCAGCCGCGCACGGTGCGTACTACACCTTCTACTCGATCTATCTCGTGGACCACGGTTACAGCAAGGGCGTGGTCGGCTGGCTATGGGCGCTCGGGGTGATCTTCGAGATAGGGGTTTTCTGGCAACTGCCGAGGCTCATGCGGCGCTTCACGATTAGGCAGATCCTGATTTTCAGCTTCGGTTGCGCAGTGGTGCGGTTCGCCGTGATCGGGTGGGCGGTCGAGATCGCTGTGCTGATCGCCTTGGCTCAAGTGCTCCACGCTGCAACGTTCGGCTCGTATCATGCGGCCGCGGTGGCGGCGGTTCACGGTTTCTTCAGGGGTCGCCACCAGGCCCAAGGACAAGCGCTCTACACCAGCCTTACCTTCGGGGCGGGTGGTGCGGTCGGAGCACTGGCGAGTGGCTACACATGGGAGGCGTTCGGTCCCAGCATCACCTTCAGCTTGGGGTCGGCGGCTGCTCTTGCCGGTCTCGCACTGATCGTCTGGCGCGTGCGGCCAGCGCCTGTGCACCCGGCGCGTGCGGGGCACGCGGGTACGCGGGATCGGTCGATTGTGGGATAATATTTGGCGCCTGTTTATTGGGCCGTCCGACTCTTATCTCCGAGGCATTGATACGTGGGCGCGCAAACGCTATACGACAAGATCTGGGCGAGCCACGTTGTGCGCGAGGATGCAAACGGCGATACGCTGCTCTACATCGATCGCCACCTCGTGCATGAGGTGACCAGTCCGCAAGCGTTTGACGGTCTGCGGCTCGCGCACCGGAAGCCCTGGCGGGTGGAGTCGATCGTGGCAACGGCCGACCACAATACGCCCACCCGCGACTGGCACCTGGGTATTCAGGATCCGGTCTCGCGGCTGCAGGTCGAGACCCTCGATCGCAACATTCGCGAGTTCGGCGCCAAGGCCTATTTTCCCTTCGGTGACCGCCGCCAGGGCATCGTGCATGTGATCGGTCCCGAAGTGGGTGCCACACTCCCCGGCATGACGATTGTATGCGGGGACTCTCACACCAGCACGCATGGGGCATTTGGAGCGCTTGCCTTTGGGATTGGTACCTCCGAGCTGGAACACGTGCTCGCTACCCAGTGCATCGTCGCGAAGAAGACGAAGTCCATGCGGATCGAAGTCGAGGGCTCGCTCGGCTTCGGCGTTACCGCCAAGGACATCATCCTCGCCATCATCGGGCGCATCGGCACTGCCGGGGGCACGGGTTACACGCTTGAATACGGGGGCAGTGCAATCCGCGCGCTGTCGATGGAGGGGCGGATGACCATCTGCAACATGTCCATCGAGGCCGGCGCGCGCGCGGGGTTGGTGGCGGTCGACAACACGACCATCGACTATCTTCGCGGGCGCCCCTTCGCGCCCAGCGGCGATCTCTGGGAGCGGGCGGTTGCCTACTGGCGCACGCTCGCAAGCGATGCGGGGGCAAGGTTCGATGCAACCGTGAGCCTCGCCGCGGCGGAGATCGAGCCGCAGGTCACGTGGGGCACGTCTCCGGGGATGGTGGCGAGCGTCGGCGGGCAGGTGCCGGACCCCGCTGACGAGCCGGATGCCACGAAGCGCTCGGGCATCGCGCGGGCGCTCGAGTATATGGGCCTGCGACCCGGTACGCCGATCTCGGACATCGCGGTCGACAAGGTCTTCATCGGGTCCTGCACCAATTCCCGGATCGAGGACTTGCGCGCAGCGGCGGAGGTTGTGCGGGGTAAACGCGTGGCAGGCCACATCAAGCTTGCGATGGTGGTGCCGGGATCGGGTCGGGTGAAAGAACAGGCGGAAGCGGAAGGACTGCACCGGGTGTTTACGGAAGCGGGTTTCGAATGGCGCGAGCCCGGGTGCTCGATGTGCCTCGCCATGAACGACGATCGCCTGGAACCCGGCGAACGCTGTGCATCGACGTCGAACCGCAATTTCGAGGGTCGACAAGGCGCCGGCGGTCGCACCCACCTTGTCAGTCCGCCGATGGCGGCGGCCGCAGCCATCGCCGGTCACTTTGTTGACGTGCGCGAGTGGCGCTGATGCTGGAGGGAGAACGTTGAAGGGATTGATTTCGATCGCGTTGCTCGCGTTGTCGGTGGCGGGCTGCAACACCATCCAGGGCATCGGGAAGGATATTGAGAAGGGCGGGGAAGCGGTGCAGGATGCTGCCCAGAGTGTCAAGAAGAAGATGTGAGGGACGCGGACCCGTGGAGCGATTCACCGTTCTCGACGCCGTTGTCGCACCGCTCGACCGTGCGAACGTGGACACCGACGCGATCATTCCAAAGCAGTACCTGAAGGCGATCGGACGCACCGGGTTCGGAGCGACGCTGTTCGACGACTGGCGCTACCATGATCCCGGTGCGCCGGGTATGGATCACTCGAAGCGCCGGCCGCGTGCTGACTTTATCCTGAACCAGCCGCGCTATGCCGGCGCCCAGATTCTGCTCGCGCGCGAAAACTTTGGCTGTGGATCGAGCCGCGAGCACGCTCCGTGGGCGCTGCATGAGTTCGGCTTCCGCGCGATCATTGCACCGTCGTACGCCGATATCTTCTTCAACAACTGCTTCAAGAACGGGTTGATGCCGATCGTGCTCCCCGCCCATACGGTCGACGAGCTGTTTCGGGAGGTCGAGGCGACGCCGGGTTACCGGCTAAGAATCGACCTCCCCGGGCAGCAGATCGCGACGCCTGACGGACGAAGTATCGCCTTTGGCATCGACCCGTCACGGAAGCATTCGCTCGTGCAGGGGCTCGACGAGATCGGGCAGACGCTCGAGCACCGGGAGGCGATTCGTTCCTTTGAGGCAGCTCATTGCGTTCGATTTCCCTGGCTGTTCGCGTAGCTGCATCCGGGTTCCCTGGAGCGTCACGCATCCCGCGAGCGCTCCCCTTGGAGAGCGCCATCCATTCACCCTTTCGATCCATTGAGACGCATGAAGATTGCGGTGTTGCCCGGCGACGGGATCGGTCCCGAGATCGTTGCCCAGGCGGTGAAGGTTCTGCAGGCCTTGGCGCGGGATGGCATGAATATCGAGCTCGAACCTGCGCCGATCGGTGGCGCGGGCTACGACGCGGCGGGCGACCCGCTGCCGGACGCGACGCTTGACCTCGCGCAGGCGGCGGACGCGGTTCTGCTGGGCGCGGTCGGCGGTTACCGTTACGACGACCTGCCGCGGGACAAGCGACCGGAGCAGGGACTGCTCCGCATTCGAAAAGCGCTGAACCTTTTCGCCAACTTGCGCCCTGCGGTGCTTTACGCGGAACTCGCCGCAGCCTCCACCCTTAAGCCGGAGGTCGTCGCGGGTCTCGATCTCATGATCGTGCGCGAGCTTACTGGAGACATCTACTTCGGCCAGCCAAAGGGCATCCGAGAGTTGGAGGGCGGCGAGCGTCAGGGCTACGACACCATGCTCTACTCGGAATCGGAAATTCGGCGCATCGCACACGTCGCCTTCGCGATTGCGCGCAAGCGGCGGCGAAAGGTCTGCTCGGTAGACAAAGCGAACGTCCTTGAGACCAGCGTGCTGTGGCGGGAGGTCGTGAGCGACGTGGCGAAACGGTACGCTGATGTTGAGCTCACGCATATGTACGTCGACAATGCTGCCATGCAGCTCGTGCGCGCGCCCAAGAATCTCGACGTGCTTCTCACCGGCAACATGTTTGGCGACATACTTTCGGATGAAGCGGCGATGCTTACCGGGTCCATTGGCATGCTCGCCTCCGCGTCGCTGGACGCAAACGGCAAAGGATTGTATGAGCCGGCCCACGGTTCGGCGCCGGATATCGCAGGGCAGGACGTTGCGAATCCCCTTGCGACGATCCTTTCTGCGGCGATGATGCTGCGCTACTCCTTCGGGCAGGAAGAAGCTGCCGCCAGGATCGAGCGCGCCGTGGGGTGGGTGCTCAGGCAGGGCTTACGCACCCGCGACATCGCCGCTCCCGGATCGACAACCCTGGGCACTGCCGCGATGGGGGATGCGGTCGTCTCTGCCCTGTAGCGAGAAGGCCGCCCGGGCCGCCAACGTGTCGCGCTTGCAGGGACGAAGGCGCCGCTCATCCGGTACACATGTTGCTTTGAGACGTCCCGCGCGTTTGGTCGGCGCTCTGCCTAAGCGGGATGTCATCTCTGAACAGCTTGTTCGACAGACTCGTGAGGAATGAACGCAATGAGCAAGACCTACGACGTGTGCGTGCTGGGAGCGACCGGTGCGGTGGGCGAAGTGATGCTGTCGATCCTGGAAGAGCGCAGGTTTCCGGTGCGAAACGTGTATGCCTTGGCCTCAACCCGATCGGCCGGGAGCACGGTCCGATTCAAGGGAAAGGAGCTGACGGTCGCGAATGTTGCGGATTTCGACTTCGAGAAGTGCCAGATCGGGCTGTTTTCGGCAGGCGCCGGCGTATCGGCCGAGTACGCCCCCAAGGCAGCGGCGGCCGGGTGCGTGGTGATCGACAACACCTCCCAGTTCCGGCAGGACCCGGACATTCCGCTCGTGGTACCGGAAGTGAATCCGCATGCGATTGCCGACTACAAACGGCGCGGAATCATCGCCAATCCGAACTGTTCAACCATTCAGATGGTGGTTGCGCTGAAACCGATTTACGATGCAGCGGGCATCGATCGCATCAACGTGGCCACTTACCAATCGGTGTCGGGTACGGGGAAGGAAGCAATCGAGGAACTGGCGGAGCAGACCAAGGCGATCGGCAGCCACCGCGAAGTCAAGGTCGACGTGTACCCCAAGCAGATCGCCTTCAACGTACTGCCGCACATTGACGTCTTCCTGGACAACGGGTACACGAAGGAAGAGATGAAGATGGTCTGGGAAACCCGCAAGATCATGGAAGACGCGTCGATCCGGGTGAATCCGACAGCGGTGCGCGTTCCCGTCTTCTACGGTCACTCCGAAGCGGTCCACATCGAGACGCGGCGCAAGATCTCCGCGGACGAGGCACGCAGCGTCTTGGAGAAGGCACCCGGTGTGGTCGTCATGGACGAGCGTCGCGCCGGCGGTTACCCGACGCCGGCAACCGAAGCCGCCGGCCATGACGCTGTCTACGTGGGCCGCATACGCGAGGACATCTCGCACCCGATGGGTCTCGATCTCTGGGTGGTGAGCGACAACATTCGCAAGGGCGCCGCACTCAACAGCGTCCAGATCGCCGAGATCCTGATCGAGAAATACCTAGCCTAAGCGAGCAGGTTGCCTTTGATAGCAGGAAGCGCCACCGAATGCGTTGTTGGACAGGGTATGGCTCGTCCCTTGCAGTATTCGGGGAGCGACTGGCAAGGTACGAGAAACGAGCTGAGGTTGCGGCCATAAGCTCATGATGTTACATTAATTAACTAACGAGGGAACGGGGTGACCGACCCATGAAGCCGAAACTGCTTACACGACTCATCGCATCAGCGTTCTTTGTCGCATCGACGGCCAGCACCGCCGCGGGTCTGGGCAAGATCACCGTGATGTCTGCACTTGGGGAACCGCTGCGTGCCGAGATCGACCTCGTGTCGTTGCAGAAGGACGAGCTCGCCACCCTGTCTGCGCGGATCGGCTCGCCCGACGCGTATCAGCGGGCCAATATCGAGTACAGCTCCGCGCTACCCACAGTGAAGTTGACGATCGAGAAACGACCGGGCGGTCAGCCGTTCATTACGTTGACTTCGACGCAGCCCGTCAACGAGCCGTACCTCGATCTCCTGGTCGAACTCGAATCGGGGACCGGGAAGCTCTCTCGCGAGTATGCGATTCTCATAGATCCTGCAGGTGTCCCGGCGCCGACGATGGTCGCTGCTCCGGAGGTAAAGCAATCGCCGGAAGAGCGCGCGAAGCCGGCGGAGAAGTCCGCGCAGGTGGCGCAGCCCGAAGTTCCCGCACCGTCGAGTGCTGTTGGGGAAACCTACGGACCCGTCAAGTTCGGCGATACGCTTTCTGGCATCGCACGGGCGAACAAGCCGGGTGAGGTGAGCGTCGATCAAATGCTGGTGGCGCTCTTCAAGGCCAATCCCGCTGCGTTCGCGGGCAAGAACATGAATCGCCTGAAGACCGGGTCGATCCTACGCATGCCGGATTCGAGTGACCTGGCAGGCGTCGGCAGGGCGGAGGCGTCGCAGGAGGTCAAGCTCCAATCGGCAAATTGGAATGCCTATCGGCAGCAGCTCGCGGCAGCTGCCCCGTCCGTGCCCGAAGAGTCCGCACGGCAGACGGCGACGGGCAGGATCACTGCAACCGTTGAAGACGAGACCGCCGGCAAGCCCGCGCAGGACGTGCTCAGGCTCTCGAAGGCCGATATGGGTAACGTGGTGAAAACAGCGGGCGGGGGAGGCAAGGGCACCGAAGCTTTGCAGAACCGAGTCAAATCGCTCGAGGAAGAGCTGACGGCGAGGGAGAAGGCATTGCAGGAAGCCAACGATCGCGTCGCGATGCTCGAGAAATCCGTAAAGGATATGCAGCGCCTGATCGAGATCAAGAGTCCGGTCGGCGCGGAGATGCAGAAACAGGCAGTGGGCGCAGCGCAGCCTGCAACGGCCGCCCTGCCCGCTGCGGTGTCGAAACCCGCCGACGTGGCTGTGGCGCCCGAACCAGCACAGCCCGCCGACGCTACCGCGTCAGAAGCAGCGAAGCCGACCGAAGCGGCCGCTGCGCCGCCCGCGGTGAAGCCCGTCGAGCCTGCAGCGGCGCCCGTCGCGACCGAAAGCGCGAAACCGCCTGAGCAGGCGGCAGCGCCCGCTGTGGCTGAGCCGAGCTGGGTCGATTCGATCCTCGAAGAGCCCCTCTACCTGGCGGCCGGTGCAGGCGGAATGGTGCTGCTCGCGGGGTTGGCTGTCATCAACCGCCGTAGGGCGAAACGGAAGTCCGCTGACGAGTCCGAGCCTGCGCCGGAGCAGCACGTTGCTCCCGAGGGAGCGCCTGAATCGGTGAACAATGAGCCTGTCTCACCGGAGGTTGCTTCGGCCGACGAGATGGGAGCTCTGGACGAGGCGTCCAGGTACCTGGCATTGGGCCGCGATGCACAGGCCGAGCAAGTCCTGAAGGAAGCGCTCCGGACGCAGCCGGGTCAACCCGCGCTCTTGCTCAAACTGTTGGAAGTGCATTCGGGCCGAAAGGATAAGCGTGCCTTTCAGTCCAACGCCCAGGAACTTCTCACGGCAACGGGTGGTAGCGGCGATATATGGCTGCAGGCTGCTCGCATGGGACACGCAATCGATCCTGAGAATGCCCTTTACGCTGCCGCCGCGACGGCGGTGGGAACCGCCAGCGACCTCGACTTCGATCTCGACGTGGTCGCGCCGAAGGGTTTAACAGAGACGGATATCACGATCGATGCATCGCACCTCGTTCCCGCATTTGACGAGACCCAGGTGATTGGTGACCAGGAGCTGCGGCAAATGGTTGAACAAACTGGGATCCAGGCAGCCGCGACCGATGCCTCGAGTCTCACTACGACGGACTTTGACATCGATGCGGGCGGGTCCGAAGGTACAAACACAAGCGTTGCAGTCGATGTGACGCAGGTCGATGCGGGAGGATTGGGCATCAACTTGGACCTTCCACCCGAGGCCCTCGCAAGCGGGATGGGCAAGAAGATACCCCGCGAAGTGGAGCTGGATCTGAACAAGCCCGCTACCACACCCACCTCGAGCGAAATCCTCGATTTCGATCTGTCGGGAATCAGCCTCGACCTCGACGCGACGGCGACCACTCTCCAGAGTTCACCGGCGGCGCCGATGAAGAGCGATCACTGGTTCGATGTCCAGACCAAGTTCGATTTGGCAAAAGCCTATCAGGAGATGGGTGACAAGGAGAGCGCGCGGGAAATCCTGAAGGAAGTGCTCGAAGAGGGTGACGTTCAGCAGCGGGCGGAAGCCAAGGCGCTACTGGAAGCCCTCGCCTGATACAACTACTGGTCGAGGGCGCAACGTCCTCGACCGCGCCGCACTCCCGTCCGACTGGCGGGATCCTCCAGCGTCGACAATCCGCGTCCGCAGTTGCGGGATAGTGGCGGGCCGCTCATCATTGCAGTCCTTGCAATCGGTCTGTCTCCCGCAATCGCTTGCGCTTGCGCGCTTCTGCTTCCATGTATGCCGCGGCATCCGAACTCAGGTACGAGCCGGAACCGAGCGCCCAATCTCGGACTCGTGACCTGCTTCGCCGAGGGTGCTGCGCTCGCTATTTACTTGAACTTTGCCCGCCGTGAGGATCGCAGTCGGCGTCGAATACGATGGTTCGGCCTTCTGCGGCTGGCAGACGCAGCCGAGTCGGTGCTCCGTTCAGGATGCCTTGGAGCGGGCGCTGGCCGCGATCGCCGGAGTTCCAGTTAAAGTCGTCTGCGCCGGGCGCACCGACGCTGGCGTCCATGCCCTGGGGCAGGTTGCGCACTTCGATGTTGCGGTGAGACGACCGCTCTCGGCGTGGGCACGGGGTGTGAACACCTACCTACCCGATGTGGTCGCGGTGAATTGGGCGCGGGAGGTCGACGGGACGTTCCACGCACGGCACAGCGCTCTTGCGCGTACCTACCGCTATCTCTTGCTCAATCGGCCAGAACGGCCAGGTCTCTTTCGGGGGCGGGCGGGCTGGTATCATCACCCGCTCGATCTCGATGCGATGCAGGATGCGGCGCGCAGCCTCCTCGGCGAACACGACTTTGGTGCCTTTCGCTCTTCCGAGTGCCAGGCGAGGACTGCGATCAGACGCATGTTTCGCATCGACATGCGCCGCGAGGGTGCGATGGTGATCATGGATTTTTGCGCCGATGCTTTTCTCCACGGCATGGTCCGGATCATTGTCGGGTGCCTCACCGAGATTGGCAGTGGAAGGCGCCCGGTTTCGTGGCTAGCGCAGCTGCGGGACGGGCGGGATCGCACGGTTGCCGCGCGAACGGCGGATGGTGCGGGGCTCTACCTTGCTTGCGTTACCTACGAGGCAGGATGGAACCTTCCGCCCCCGTCCGTCTCCGCGCCCCTCGACCTCCAGGAAGCGCTAGCCGGATGGCGGTAGCGGTAAAGATCTGCGGCATCACCCGGGTCGAGGATGCCATCACGGCGGCGCGCGCGGGCGCGCATGCGATCGGGTTTGTCTTCTATCCCTCCAGTCCGCGCTGCATTGCGATTGCCGAAGCGCAGCGGATTGCCCGCGCACTGCCGCCTTTCATCACCACCGTGGGGGTGTTCGTGAACCCCGAAGGCGGGTGCGTGGAGACGGTGCTGCGGCAGATTCGGCTCGGAATGTTGCAGTTCCACGGAGACGAAGATCACGACTTCTGCGAGAGCTTCGCTGTCCCCTATCTCAAGGCGTTGCGCGTTCGCCGCGACCTTGATTTGTTACAATACGCCGCGAGTTTTCCAACGGCCCAAGGCCTCTTGCTGGATGCCTACGTACCCGGTGACCACGGCGGAACTGGGCAATCATTCGACTGGTCCCTCGTGCCGGACTCGCTTCCGCTTCCGGTGGTGTTGTCCGGCGGACTCGATGCAGGGAACGTAACGACCGCGATCAGGCGCGTGCGCCCGTGGGCGGTGGATGTCTCGAGCGGTGTCGAAATCGCCAAAGGCATCAAAGACCAAGCGAAGATCGCTGCCTTCATGCGAGGAGTGCGCAATGCGGATGTATGATCTGCCCGATGCCCGGGGACACTTCGGGCCATACGGCGGGGTCTTCGTCGCGGAGACCCTGATGCACGCCCTCGGGGACCTGCGCGCCGCCTATGAGCGCTTCCGCCACGATCCCGCATTCCAGGCCGAGTTCCGCGACGAGCTCAAGCACTACGTCGGCCGACCGACGCCCATCTATCATGCCAGACGCTGGTCGCAGCTACTCGGAGGCGCGCAGATCTATCTCAAGCGCGAAGACCTCAACCACACCGGGGCGCACAAGATCAACAATACGATCGGCCAGGCCTTACTGGCGCGCCGCACGGGTAAACCTCGCGTAATCGCGGAGACGGGCGCCGGCCAGCATGGAGTGGCGACTGCAGCGGTTGCCGCCCGATACGGCATGCAGTGCGTCGTGTACATGGGATCCGAGGATATACGGCGTCAGGCACCGAACGTATACCGAATGAAGCTGCTCGGCGCGACCGTCGTACCGGTGGAAAGCGGATCCAGGACCTTGAAAGACGCGCTCAACGAAGCGATGCGGGATTGGGTTACCAACGTGGAAAATACGTTCTACATCATCGGCTCGGTGGCCGGCCCACATCCTTATCCCATGATGGTGCGCGATTTCCAATCCGTGATTGGTGAAGAGTCGAAACAGCAGATGCAGGAGCAGACAGGACGCCATCCGGACGCCGTCATCGCGTGTGTCGGCGGCGGCTCCAATGCCATTGGTCTGTTCTATCCGTACCTCCCGGTAGAAGGTGTGCGCCTGATCGGTGTCGAAGCGGCGGGGCTCGGTCTCGAGACCGGTAAACACGCTGCCACCCTGTGTGCGGGGCGCCCGGGTGTGTTGCATGGTGCGCGTACCTACCTCATGCAGGACGAGAACGGTCAGATCTGCGAAACCCACTCCGTCTCCGCGGGCCTCGACTACCCGGGAGTGGGTCCCGAGCATTCCTGGCTGAAGGACAGCGGGCGCGCGGAGTACGTGGCCGTGACCGACCAGGAAGCGTTGCAGGCGTTCCATCACCTTTGCCGCTATGAAGGCATCATTCCAGCCCTAGAGTCGGCACACGCGCTTGCTTATGCTAGCCAGATTGCCCCGCAGATGGGCCGGGACGCACTTCTGCTCGTGAACCTGTCAGGTCGCGGCGACAAAGACATGAACACGGTCGCCCAGCTCTCGGGGCTCACGTTGTGAGGGATTGACCGAGGCGACGCCCGCGGTTCGTCCACCTCCGGGGACGGCGTTTCGCAAGGGAAACACAGGCCCAACTTACAACCCCATGTCCCGTATCGAAGCGAAGTTCGAGCAGTTGAAAGCGAGTGGCCGCAAGGCACTTATCCCTTTCTTCACGGCCGGCGACCCCGAGCCCGGGCTCGCCGTGCCGATCATGCAGGCACTCGTGCGGGGCGGTGCCGACATCATAGAGGTCGGCGTCCCCTTCTCGGATCCGATGGCCGACGGCCCGACGATCCAGCGCTCCTCGGAGCGAGCGCTGAAGCATGGGACGTCGCTCAAGCAAATCCTCGGCTTCGTGTCCGAGTTTCGCGCAACCGACGCCACGACCCCCGTCGTGCTGATGGGCTACGCCAATCCCATTGAGGCGATGGGCGAGGCATCCTTTGCCGAGCGCTGCGCCGAAGTTGGCGTGGACGGCGTGCTCGTTGTAGACGATCCGCCCGAGGAATGCGAGGCGCTGGTCCGACTGCTCGCCGCACGCGGCATCGATACCATTTTCTTGCTGTCGCCGACGACGGTCGATAGCCGGCTTGACGAGGTTGCACGCCTGGCTCGCGGTTACATCTATTACGTCTCGCTCAAGGGCGTGACCGGCGCGGGTCATCTCGATCTTGCGGAGCTGCGCAGGCGCATTCCCCATATCCGCGCCCACATTCGGGTGCCTGTGGGCGTTGGGTTTGGCATTCGCGATGCAGCCACGGCACGCGCGGTTGCGGAGTTTTCCGACGCCGTTGTCATCGGCAGTCGGCTCGTGGAAGAGATCGAGCGGGCGGACCGCGCGGAACTGCTGGAACGGGTGTTCGCCTTCACGAAGGAGATCAGATCGGCTCTCGACGCCTGCACGGCTCGCGCTTGACGCCCCGCGCGCCATGTGCGGAGCCGCTCAGAACGCACCGAGGATCATGAGATGAGTTGGCTGCAAAAACTCCTCCCACCGAAGATCAAGCGCTCGACGGGCCACGGAAAGAAAGTTGTTCCCGAGGGGTTGTGGATCAAGTGCGAAGCTTGCGAAGCGGTACTCTATCGGAGCGATCTCGAGAATCAGCAGAACGTCTGCCCGAAGTGCAACCACCACATGCGCCTTTCGGCGCGCGAGCGACTCGACGTCCTGCTCGATCCCGAGGGTCGCTGTGAGATCGGTGGCGAGGTGAGTCCTGTTGACAGTCTCAAGTTCCGCGACAGCAGGCGCTACGTCGAGCGGCTCGCCGCAGCGCAGGAAGAGACCGGCGAGCTGGATGCGCTGGTGGTCATTCAGGGCAGCGTGAAGACGATCCCCATGGTGGTCGCTGCATTCGAGTTTCGCTTCATGGGCGGGTCAATGGGTTCCGTGGTGGGCGAACGCCTGGTCCGCGGCGTACGCACCTGCGTCGAACAGAGGCTGCCGTTCGTTTGCTTCACCGCAAGCGGCGGTGCACGCATGCAGGAAGCACTCCTGTCGCTCATGCAGATGGCTAAGACGACGGCGGTGCTCGCCGAGCTGGCGAAGGCGAAGCTGCCCTTCATCTCGGTACTGACCGATCCCACGATGGGCGGTGTATCGGCGAGCTTCGCCATGATCGGAGACGTCGTGATCGCCGAACCCGGCGCACTGATCGGCTTCGCCGGTCCGCGCGTGATCGAGCAGACGGTGCGGGAGACGCTGCCGGAGGGTTTCCAGCGCGCCGAATTCCTGCTCGAGCATGGTGCCATCGACATGATCGTCGACCGTCGCCACATGCGCGACCGCTTGGTAAACCTGCTGACGATGCTCTGCTGCCAGCCTGCCGTCGCTGCCTGATGTCTTCTGGCCCGTCCCAAACGCTTCTCCGGACCGCCGGACCCAACGAAGCGCCCATCGATTTGAGCGCCGTTCCCTGCCCCGGCGAGCACGGCAGTCTCGCCGAGTGGCTCATGTACCTCGAGCAGTTGCATCCGAAAACGATTGCCATGGGCCTCGAGCGCGTGGCGCGGGTTCTGAGTCGGCTCGCATTGCGTCCGAACTGTCCCATCTTCACGGTCGGTGGAACGAATGGCAAAGGGTCGATCTGCGGCATGCTGGAATCGATGCTCCATGCATCGGGCTACCGGGTCGGGCTCTATACCTCGCCGCATCTGCTCCGTTACAACGAGCGAGTGCGCATCGCCCGCGTTCCGGCCACCAACGCTGAGCTTTGCCGCGCCTTCGCTGAGGTCGAACGCGCCCGGGGCGAAACGCCGCTTACCTACTTCGAGTTCGGAACGCTCGCGGCGATGATCGTGTTCCTGCGTGCCCGTCTCGACGCGGTGATTCTCGAGGTGGGACTGGGCGGGCGGCTCGACGCGGTTAACGCTTTCGACTGCGACGTCGCGGTGATTTCGAGCATCGACCTGGACCACATGGATTACCTGGGCGACACCCGAGGGAAGATCGCGTTCGAGAAAGCCGGCATCTTCCGGCACGGCAAGCCCGCCGTGGTGGCGGAACCCGACTGCCCCAAACCGATGATCGACCACGCGGACGAACTGGGCGTGCGGCTGCTCCTCATCAACCGGGACTTCGATTGCTCTGGAAACGGGATCCAGTGGCGATACCGGGGACCGCGGGGGACACGGGGCGGGTTACCCTATCCCGCGCTGCGTGGCGAGCACCAGTTGCTCAACGCGTCCGCCGCGATCACGGCGCTCGACGAGTTGCGAGACCAACTCCCGGTGAGCATGCTGGACATTCGTCGCGGCCTGCTCGAGACCGACGTTCCGGGGCGCTTTCAGGTTCTGCCTGGACGCCCCACAGTAATTCTCGATGTCGCCCATAATCCTCATGCGGCGCAGAGCCTTGCCGCCAATCTCGAGCGAATGGGCCCGTTCCGCGAGACGATCGCCGTATTTGGGATGCTCCGGGACAAGGACATCGCGGGCGTGGTTGCGGCGGTCAAGGGGCAGATCACGCGCTGGCTGTTGGCGGACATTCGCGAACACCGGGGAGCAACGGCCGCCCAGCTCAGGGAAGCACTCGAAGCCGCGGGAGCAGCCGGCGGCATCACTGCCTTCGAGAGTGCCGGCGCAGCGTTCAGCGAAGCCTGCAGGACTGCGAGCGTGAATGATAGAATCCTGGTATTCGGATCGTTCCTCACCGTGGCCCAGGCGTTGAGAGAGCGAAATCGAAACGATGCGAAGGAGCGCGCTTCAGGGTGAAGCGCACCACTGCATCAGCGGCGTTTCCAACGTGACCGCAGCGTCCGGTCGCTGCAGCTTCGCCCTGAACCCACAGCGTCCCGTGTTCGTTCCATGCCCCGATCAATAAGCGACGAAGAACTCGCCCTCAAGAAGCGCGCGCGCCGACGCCTGGTCGGTGCGATTGCGCTGGTAGCGCTGGTCGTTGTGCTGTTGCCGATGTTCCTCGACAGCGAGCCGCGACCACTCAATCAGGAAATCAGCATCCAGATTCCTTCGCAGGCGACAGAGTTTTCCTCGCGCGTTGCTCCGCTTCCGAAGTCAGCCGCCGTCGGTGAGGGAAGCTCGAGCCCCGACGCGAAGGAGCCGGCGACGACGGCGGGGGCGACCGAACCCGCGAATAAGGTTCCCGAGGTAGAACCGGCGGTCGCGGAGTCGGGAAAACCGCGCGCTGCCGAAAAGCAGCGTCAAGCCGAGAGTGAAAAGCGGGCTCGGCACGAGACGGCTGCGAAACCAGCGCCGAAGGCCGCCGAAAAGAAGAGTCCGGGGACGGATCTGAAAGCCGAGACCAAACCAGCGCCGAAACCCGCCTCAAAGCCGGCGGCTGAAGCAACGAAGGAGAAGGAATCGGGAGGCGACGGTTTTGTCGTGCAGGTGGCCGCTCTCACCGACGCGGAGAAGGCGAGGATGCTAAAGAGCCGCATCAATGATAGCGGGTTGCGCGCGTATACCGAAGTGATCAAGACGGCCCGCGGCGAAGTCACCCGAGTGCGTGTCGGCCCTTACCCGAGCAAGGAGGCGGCCCAGAAAGCAGCCGAGGACCTCAGGAAACTCGGTTTCTCCGGCGTCGTCGCCCCCAAGGGCTGAATTTCCATGCGCCCCAGGCTTCTTACTCCGTCACGGTCTACTGACGCTGAATACGCCTGCGAGCGGCGCCGTCTTACCCGCGCTCGTCGGCAGGGAGGCGGATGTCGCTAACCCTCGTCGACGTTGCCGTCATCGCGCTGATTGCTCTCTCCGTAGTGTTCGCTCTCTGGCGCGGTGTGGTGCGCGAGCTGCTGTCGCTCGCCTCTTGGGTGATCGCGTTCTTCGTAGCGAAGTTGTCCGCGCCAAGCGTCGCCGTATGGTTTGCCCCTCTATCCGGCTACGAGACCGTGCGCATCGTTGCAGCGTGGACCGCCGTATTCATCGCCGTACTGATCGTTGTCAGCGTCATTGCCATGCTGATATCCGGAACGCTCAAGTCAATCGGCCTTGGATTCATCGACCGGTTTCTGGGGGCGCTGTTTGGGCTCGCGCGCGGGGTGTTGATCGTTACCGTACTGGCGGTGCTCAGCGGTCTCACCACTGTGCCCAAGACCGAAGCGTGGCAGAAGGCCTTACTGCGGCCGACCGTGGAGAGTCTTGGAGTATTCGCCCGCAGCTTCCTGCCCGAAGCGCTCGCGAAGCACGTGAAGTTCACGTGATGCGGGACGCTTGCGCCGTGCTGCGCAGCGATCCCAAGGAGTAAAGACCATGTGCGGAATCGTCGGAGTCGTCGCAACGTCACCGGTCAACCAACTGCTGTACGACGCACTGCTCGTGCTGCAGCATCGAGGCCAGGATGCGGCCGGCATCGCGACGGGGGAGGGCAACCGTTTTCATATGCACAAGGCGAGCGGCCTCGTTCGGGACGTGTTTCGCACGCGGAACATGCGCAACCTCTCGGGGAACATGGGGATCGCGCACTGTCGGTACCCGACCGCGGGGTCAGCGTACAATGCGGCCGAAGCACAGCCATTCTATGTGAACTCGCCGTACGGCATCGTGCTGGGTCACAACGGCAACCTCACCAATACCGAGGAGTTGAAGCGCGCGCTCTTTCGCGATGACCTGCGGCACGTCAACACAAACTCGGATTCGGAAGTGCTGCTCAACGTCCTCGCACATGAACTGCTCGAGGTGGCTTCCGACTATCAGCTCGATCCGGCGACGATTTTCGCGGCGGTCGCGGGAGTGCATCGCCGATGCCGCGGTGCCTACGCGGTGGTGGCGATGATCGCGGGATACGGTCTGCTCGCCTTTCGCGATCCGTTTGGCATTCGCCCGTTGGTTTTCGGCAAGTCTGAAACCGAGAAGGGCGTCGAGTACCTTGTCGCCTCCGAGAGCGTGGCCCTGGATACGCTCGGCTTCACGCTGATCCGTGACGTGGCGCCGGGGGAGGCGATTCTCATCCAGGAGGATGGCAGCTTCCACAGTTGCCACTGTGCGCCTCGCGCCTCGCTCAACCCTTGCATCTTCGAGTACGTGTACCTCGCCCGTCCCGACTCGTTGATTGACGGGGTGTCTGTTTACGAGACGCGGCTTCGCATGGGACAGAGCCTCGCGGAGAAGATCGAACGGAACTATCGCCACCTCGACATCGATGTCGTCATCCCGATCCCCGATTCCAGCCGGCCTGCTGCCCTCGAGCTCGGCCTGCGTCTTGGCGTGCCGTACCGCGAGGGGTTTATCAAGAACCGCTACATCGGCCGGACGTTTATCATGCCGGGGCAGGCGATCCGGCGGAAGTCGGTACGCCAGAAGCTTAACGCGATCTCGATGGAGTTCAAGACTAAGAACGTCCTGCTCGTGGACGATTCCATAGTCCGCGGCACGACGAGCCAGGAGATCGTCCAGATGGCCCGCGAAGCCGGCGCGCGGAAAGTCTTCTTTGCCTCCGCTTCGCCTCCGGTGCGCTTCCCCAACGTTTACGGCATCGATATGCCCACTGCCACCGAGCTTATCGCGAACGGGCGGGATCACGACGCGATTCGCGCCGCGATCGGCTGCGATGCCCTGATCTATCAGGACCTCGACGCGCTGGTGCAGGATGTACGCGGCAGCAACGAACGGCTCACCCAGTTCGAGACATCTTGTTTCAGCGGGCACTACGTCACGGGCGACGTGACAGCGGAATACTTGGCTGGGGTCGAGGCGAGGTGCAGCGATGGCTCACTGCGTGAACAGGCCGAAACCAGTTCCCAGCTTGATCTTAACCTTGTCCTCGAGACCGTGGAGTGACAAACTCATCAACAGGTCTTGGTTGACAATCGGGGTGAAAGCGTTTAGCTTGCCCCTCAGCGCCGATTTGATCCTCAGCTTGCGGGCGCAGGAACCAGACGTTCCGAAATTCAGCTAAAGCGAATATGAGCCCGCTGTCGCGCAAGCTGAGCGGGCTTTTTTGTTTTCCGCGCGTGGAAAGCGCGGAAGGAGCACGGGATGGACGACCACTACGCCATCGAGACTCTTGCGATTCGCGCGGGGATCCACCGCACCCACTTCGGGGAGCACTCCGAGCCGATCTACCTCACATCGAGCTTCGTGTTCGAGAACGCGGCTCAGGCAGCGGCACGGTTTGCTAACCAGGAACCGGGAAACATCTACGCACGGTTCACCAATCCGTCGGTGACCGCGCTGCAGGAACGATTGGCGGCGATGGAAGGGGCGGAGGCCTGTGTCGCTACGGCCTCCGGCATGTCCGCGATCCTGGCCTGTTGCATGAGCCTCCTGAAGGCAGGTGAGCACATCGTGTCCTCGCGCGGCATCTTCGGCGCTACGGTGCAACTCTTCGACAACATACTGCGCAAGTTCGGCGTCGAGACGACCTACGTCTCCGGCACTGACGTTGAGGAATGGCGGCGGGCGGCGAAACCGAACACGAAAATTTTCTATCTGGAGACGCCGTCCAACCCGCTCACCGAAGTCTCGGACATCGCCGCGCTCAAGCAGGTCGCGCGGTCTGCGGGCGCGTGGCTCGTCGTGGATAACTGCTTCTGTACGCCCGCATTGCAGCGCCCCATCGATTTCGGCGCCGACATTGTCATCCATAGCGCTACCAAGTATCTCGACGGACAGGGACGCGTTCTCGGTGGCGCCGTGCTCGGACCACGCGAAGTGATCATGGAAAGCGTCTTCGCTTTCCTACGCACGGCCGGTCCGACGCTCTCCGCATTCAACGCCTGGGTCATCAACAAAGGACTCGAGACGCTCAAGATCCGCATGGAGGCACAGTCCGCCGCGGCGCTGGAACTCGCGCGCTGGCTGGAGACGCGAGCGCAGATCGAGCGCGTCTACTATCCCGGTCTGCCGTCCCACCCGCAGCACGCGCTCGCACGGCGGCAACAGAAAGGCGGCGGCGCCATCATCTCCTTCGATGTGAGGGGCGGGCGCGAGGCCGCGTGGCGGGTGGTGGACTCGACCAAGCTTCTGTCGATCACCGCGAACCTCGGTGATACGAAGAGCACGATCACCCACCCGGCCACCACGACGCACGGCCGGATTTCCGCCGAGGCACGTGCAGCGGCGGGCATCGGCGAGGGGCTACTGCGGGTCGCGGTTGGGCTCGAATCGGTGGAGGATCTGAAGCGCGATCTCGCGCGTGGACTCGGAGCCTGATTCCAGCTGCTTAGAAGGGTAGCGCGCGACACCCCGCTTCGCTCACCTCCAGATATCCGCCCCGCTCGTACCAATCCGTCAGGACCCACCGCTCGCACGATCGCCCATCGACCTCGTGCGCATGCCGCGCCGGGCGGTGGGTGTGGCCGTGGATCATCCGCGCACAGCCGGATCGGTGAAACGCATCGGCGACGGCATCGATATTCACGTCCGTTATTTCCGGCGGCTTGTCCTTGACCTCCCGCGCACTCTGCTCACGCACGTGCTCGATCATCGCTTTGCGCACGGCGAGCGGCTTGGAGAGGAAATCCCTCTGCCATGCTGGATCCCGGATTTGCGCCCGGAACGCCTGGTATTTCAAGTCGTCGGTGCAGAGCGTGTCGCCATGCAGGAGCAGTGTCGTCATACCGTAGAGTTCAACGACGCTGGGATCCGCGAGCAGCTTGGCACCGGTGACGCGAGCGAAATCATCGCCGACGAGGAAGTCACGATTGCCATGCATGAAGTGGAGCGGCACGCCGTTGTCGCGCACCTGCCTCAACGCCTCCGCGATCTCGGCGTGCAATGGGTCCGCGAGATCGTCGTCACCTGCCCAGTACTCGAAGAGATCGCCCAGGATGTACAGCGCGTCCGCGCCAGGGACGCGTTCCCGCAGGAAGCGGAAAAAGATCTCGTTGATCTCCGGTCGTTCGTGGCAGAGGTGGAGGTCGGAGATGAAGAGCGTGGTGCCTTCCTCCTCCCGCCTCACAGCTCTTCCGCTTTCTCAATCACTACGTCTTCTTTCGGCACGTCCTGGTGAAAACCCTTGCTGCCGGTCTTGACGCCCTTGATCTTGTCGACGACGTCTATCCCCTCGGTCACGTTGCCGAAGACGCAGTAGCCCCACCCCTGGGCGTTCGGTGCGCGGTGGTTCAGGAAGTCGTTGTCCTGCACGTTGATGAAGAACTGCGCAGTCGCCGAGTGCGGATCGCTGGTACGCGCCATGGCGACCGTATAGCAATCATTTCGGCGTCCGTTCTGTGCCTCGTTCCTGATCGGTGCCTGAGTGGGCTTCTGGCGCATGCCAGGCTCAAACCCGCCACCTTGGATCATAAAACCATCGATCACGCGGTGGAACACGGTGTTGGCGTAATGGCCGCTTCGGACGTAGGAGAGAAAGTTCTCGACTGTTATCGGTGCCCGTTCCGGGTCGAGCTCGAGGGTGATGGATCCATAATTGGTCGTCAGCTTTACTCTTGACATGGGGTCTCACTCACTTCCCGGTCCCGCTGGAGGGTAGCACTTTCGCATCCTCGACAATGACTGCCTGCTGCGGCACCTCGGCGGGAAACGGCCCACCGGGACCGGTCGGGATCGCTGCGATCTTCTGCACGACGTCCATGCCGTCTACGACTCGCCCAAACACTGTATAACCGTATTCACGCGGATTCGGGGCGCGATGGTCGAGGAAGTTGTTGTCCTTGAGATTGATGAAGAACTGCGCTGTGGCGGAGTGCGGGTCTGACGTGCGCGCCATGGCAAGCGTCGCGGTCGCGTTCTTCAGCCCGTTTGCTGCTTCGTTCTTGATTGGTTCGCGGGTCGGTTTCTGCTGGTAGTCCTTGGTGAAACCGCCGCCCTGGACGACGAATCCGGAGATCACGCGGTGGAAGATCGTGCCCTTGTAGAAGCCGTCGTTCACATAGCGGAGGAAGTTCGCGACCGTAGCGGGCGCCTTGTCGGGATAGAGCTCCACGACGAATCTGCCGGCGCTTGTGGTGAACTCGACCTGGGGATTAGCAGAAGCCGCAAGCCCGGAGAGAGCGCTGCAGCAGAGGAGCAGGACAAACGCAAAAAAACGGATCAGTCGCACGATGGTCTGACTCTGGAAATTGGGTTGTGTTTGACGATCGCGTGCATCCATGGAACTCAGCGCGTAGCACCCGCGCCTTTCTTCTTGATACCGCCGCTCGCTGGCTTGGGCGGGGGCGGGGCGCGAAACACTGGCGTCGGAGCTTTGTCGGGAAGTAGCTGCGTGACCGTTGCAATCTTGGTCTGTAGGGCCGCATTGGATGGGTCGTACCGGGCGGCCTGTCGATAGGACGTCTCCGCGAACTTCGCGTACAAGTCACCGAGATTCTCGAGCGCCACAGAATACTCGGGATATGCCTGTACCGCCCGCTCGAGATAGTTGCGCGCGAGCTCGTAGCGGCCTTGCTGGGCGTAGATCACGGCGAGGTTGTTGTAAGGCTCTGCAAGCTCGGGAAACTCTTCGCTGATAGCCCCATATAGCGCAGCCGCCTCGTCCGCCCTGCCCTGGCTTGCCAGCAGTTGCGCCTTGAGGAATCGCCCCCGCGCATCGGTCGGGTGGTCGGCGAGATAGCCGTCGATGCGCTCCAGCGCTGCCGAGGCATTGCCTTGCTGGTAAAGCTTGGCCGCATCGTCCACGACGTCGGCGCGAGCCGGCGTCGGGCAGACCAGGGCCAGACAGAGCAGGGGCGCGGCGAGGCGGGCAAGGGTCACTGTGCTATACTGCGACGCGTTCCGAGGATTTCGCGAAGCCCGGATTCTAGCAGCATCCCTCGAACACTGTCACAGTCGCCGCGCCCGTGAGCGTCAAGACACGATTCGCGCCCAGCCCCACGGGCCTTCTCCATTTCGGCAACGTTCGTACGGCTCTCTTCAATTCCCTGTTTGCGAAGAGCGTGGGTGGGGCGTTTCTCCTGCGCGTAGAAGACACCGATGTCACCCGCAGTCGGGAAGAATACGTCCGCGCGCTGCAAGATGATCTGCGCTGGCTCGGTCTGCAGTGGCAGGAAGGGCAGGGCGCTGGCGGCGATGCGGGTCCCTACCGCCAATCCCAGCGCGCCCATATCTACGAGACCTATCTCGGCAACCTTCGGGTGCAGGGGCTCCTTTATCCGTGCTTCTGCACCTCGCTCGAATTGGAAGTCTCACGCAAGGTACAGGCGGCTGCGGGCCAACCTCCGCGATACAGCGGCAAGTGCTCGCACCTCAAGCCGGACGAAGTCGCCGCAAGAGAGGCGCAAGAACTGCCGTTCACGCTGCGCTTCCGGATGCCGAAGGCCCGGCTCATCGAGTTCGAAGACCTCGTTCGCGGGACGCAGAGGTTCCCCTCCGATGACATTGGCGACTTCATCATCCGCCGGTCCGACGGCAGCTTCGCCTTCTTCTTCGTGAATGCGGTCGACGACGCACTGATGGGCGTGACTCACGTCATTCGCGGCGAGGACCATCTCACGAACACGCCCCGGCAGATAGCGCTCTTGCAGGCGCTCGCCCTTCCCGTGCCGGCGTACGCCCACATTTCGCTCGTCGTCGACAAGCAAGGTGCGCCGCTCTCGAAACGCAGTGGCAGTCTGTCCGTGCAGGAACTGAAGGAGCTCGGTTATTTCCCCGGCGCGGTGAACAACTACCTGGCGCGTCTCGGGCACCATCTTACGGAGTCGCGCTTCCTCTCGGTGGACGAGCTCGCGGCACACTTCGCACCCGAGCGACTGGGCCGCGCGCCGGCTCGCTACGACCGGACCCAGCTCGACCACTGGCAGGCCCGGGCGGTTGCGCATGCGGATGACGGCACCATCACCGCGTGGCTGCTGCCCGCCATGCTGGGCACGGTGCCGACGGAAGACTTCGCGACCTTCGCCGAGGCGGTGCGCGACAACGTGCTGTTCCCCCACGATGCTAAGCTCTGGGCCGAGGCCGTGTACGCCGATGCGTTACCGCTCTCCGATGCGGCGCGGGAGGTGCTGGAGGCGACACCATCAGCGTTCTTCCGTCATGCCGTTGAAGCCCTGCGGGCCGACATGGACTTCGACGCCTTCGCCAACCGCGTGAAAAAGGCGACCGGCGCGAGCGGCAAGAGGCTGTTCCAGCCGCTGCGGGCGGCGCTCACAGGTCAGTTGCATGGTCCCGAGATGCCGCGGCTCTTCAACCTGATCCGCTACGAGCGGGCGAAACGCCGCCTGTCCGAGCACGTGCTGAGTACCGAGATCGACTGACGCCTGCGAGCGCCCATCCATTGGCCGCCAATCCAGCGTCACATCCGTCATGCTGAAGATCTACAACACCCTCGTTCGCGACAAACAGACGTTCGTCCCGATCGTTCCCGGCAGGGTGCGCATGTACGTGTGCGGCATGACGGTCTACGACTACTGCCACCTCGGCCACGCGCGCGTCATGGTCGTGTTCGATGCGGTGGTGCGCTGGCTGCGCGCATCGGGGTACGATGTGACCTACGTGCGGAACATTACCGACATCGACGACAAGATCATCAAGCGGGCCGCTGAGAACGGAGAGTCGATCGAGGCGCTTACGCGTCGGTTCACCGAAGCGATGCATGAGGATGCGGATGCGCTCGGCGTCTCGCGGCCGGACCATGAGCCGCGCGCGACTGAGCACATTTCCGGCATGATCCGCATGATCGGAACCCTGGTGCAGAAGGGGCTCGCTTACGCGGCGCCGAACGGCGACGTATACTACTCGGTGCACCACTTCGCGGGTTACGGAAAACTCTCGGGGAAGTCGTTGGACGATTTGCGTGCCGGCGCGCGCGTCGAGGTTGGCGAGGCAAAGCGGGAGCCGCTCGACTTCGTGCTGTGGAAGGCGGCGAAGCCCGGCGAGCCGCAGTGGGATTCACCCTGGGGACCGGGACGCCCCGGCTGGCACATCGAGTGTTCCGCGATGAGCGAGACGCTGCTCGGCGAGCACTTCGACATCCACGGCGGCGGGCAGGATCTGCAGTTTCCCCACCACGAGAACGAGATCGCGCAGTCCGAAGGCGCGCACGACCACCCGTTCGTGAACGTCTGGATGCACAACGGGTTCGTGCGCGTGGACGAGGAGAAGATGTCGAAGTCACTCGGCAATTTCTTCACGGTGCGCGAGGTGCTCGAGAAGTTCGCGCCCGAGGTCGTGCGCTTCTTTATCCTGAATGCGCACTACCGCGGCCCACTCAACTATTCCGACCATCATCTAGCGGATGCGAAGCGCGAGCTAACCGGTCTCTACCTCGCGCTCAAATATGTCACGCCTGCTTCCCTTGAGATCGACTGGAACGAGCCGCGTGCGAAGCGTTTCAAGGAGGCGATGGACGACGACTTCAACACGCGGGAGGCGATTGCCGTGCTGCACGAGGTCGCTACGGAACTCAATCGGTCGCGCTCATCGGAGGATGCAGCGCTGCTGAAGGCGCTAGGCGGCGTGTTGGGGTTGCTGCAGCAGCCGCCACGAGACTTCTTGCAGGGCGCAGTAGGCGGGAAGTTGCGCGAGTTCAGCGATGCGTTGATTCGGCAGCAGATCGAGGATCGCAACACCGCCCGGAGAGCCAAGAACTTTGCCGAGGCGGATCGAATCCGCCAAGAATTGGCCGACGCCGGCATCGTGCTCGAAGACACGCCCTTAGGTACGACCTGGCGCCGCCCCTGACCAATGCGATGGCGTAACGCAGCCGATGCCGCCGTCCATCCAGCTGACCTCAGCTCCTAGGCCATGACACTCGCCACTCGCGCGGTCAGACTCCCATCCGGCGAGGCCGTGCCGGCCCTGGGCCAAGGCACTTGGCGCATGGGTGAAGATTCATCGCGACGGAAGGATGAGATTGCCGCGCTTCGGCTCGGTATCGATCTTGGCATGACGCTCATCGACACCGCCGAGATGTACGCAGATGGCCGCGCTGAAGAGATCGTCCGCGAAGCGATCGCCGGGCGTCGCGACGAAGTGTTTCTGGTGAGCAAGGTCTTGCCGCAGAACGCGACCCGGCTCAAGACCATCGCGGCCTGCGAGGGCAGCTTGCAGCGCCTGAGAACGGACCGGCTTGACCTCTACCTCCTCCACTGGCGCGGGTATACCCCGCTCGTGGAGACGCTGGAAGGGTTCGCGAGGCTGGTCGATGCGGGCAAGATCCGCTACTGGGGGGTGAGCAATTTCGATGTAAGTGACATGACGGAACTCGATCGCCTGCCCGGAGGAGGCGCCGTCGCAACCAATCAGGTGCTCTACAATGTGACTCGCCGCGGCATCGAATACGAGCTCCTGCCCTGGTGCAACGCGCGCAGCATTCCGATCATGGCCTACTCGCCGGTCGACCAGGCGCGGATCCTCGGGCACGCGCCGCTCAAAGCAGTGGCGGCACGACACGGCGCCACAGCTGCGCAGGTCGCGCTCGCGTGGGTCCTGCGCGATGACTGCGTCTTCACCATTCCGAAGGCGGGCACGCAGGCTCATGTCCGCGAGAATCGCGCCGCGCTTGACCTGCGGCTTGCCGAGGCGGATCTCGCCGACCTCGACCGGGCGTTTCCGCCCCCGAGCGGACCGACGCCAGTGGAGCTGCTGTGACAATGCCGAGCGGCTCGAACCCGCCGCCCGTGGTGCTGGCATATGCCAACGTCGGATGACGGTTCAGCCAAGTGCGCTTACTTGCAGCAGCGTCTCGATCGTGCACGACCCTTCTATCCTTCCCGTGAACGTCACGACTGTGGTCGGCACCTTGCAGTCCAAACGACGTGAAATCCACCCCAGAGGCGGGCTATCCTCGCCTCGCGCAAGACGCAAAGCGAACCGGTCGTCCAGCGTCGACACGTCCATGAAGGTTCGCTTGCGCGCTACTCTCGCACGCGTCCCGTGCAACGACACCTCCGCATGCTCGTGACAATGCCAGTGAAGTTCTACCTGATGAGAGGTCTTGCACTGCAGGGAATCCCGCACGCGGATCGAGCCGGCGACTTTGTCGAAGAGTATCTCGCGGCGGTGTAGAACGGGATCTGGCAACCGCAGGTATCCGTCGTGACTGCCGACCAAGCGGTCAGAGCTCGAGCTGGTATCCCAGGTTTCAAGTGCGGCGTTCGCATGCTTCACCCACATGAAGTTGCCGCCGATCACGGACTGGTCCAGACCGTCCACACACACCGTATTGTGCGAACGGGTCGACCGGAAGTAATCGCGCCACACCTTCTGTGTGTGGTACGCGTAGGTGCCGGGATCGACGAGCAGCTCCTCACCGGCGACCGAAAGAACGAAAGCCAGCGCATCCGCGTGGCCGTGGGCTGCAATCGACAGATATCCCAACGGCCCGCAATCGGCCACGATGCGGATCTCGCGCGGTTGCCCCAAATCGCGCCCCAGCACGTAATAGCCGCCCTGCGGAAAGTGCCGCCGCGGGGGCTTCGGAGTGCGGGCCTGCAGCGCTGAGAAATCGGCTTCTGCAGTGTCGCCCAGCAGCCAGCGGCTCTTGTCGTCAAACCGCTGGCAAATGGCCTTGAAGTCCCCGCGGCGGAACAGCACCGACCCGGTCGCCAGCAACGACCGGTACACGTCGAAGTCGGGCTCGCGGCTGAATCGCACCATCACCGCGTCATCCGCATCGCCGATCCTCGGCATGTTGCCGCCCACGTCGATCAAACTGGCAATAAACTCCAGCATCGCCTCGAGACGCCTCCAGAATTGCGCGCCGAATGTGATTCCGTTGGCTCGCCCAGCCAGCCCACACAACAACATCATGTCAGCCACTTCGTGGTGATACCAGATCGCCTGTTCGCGGTTCACGCCATCTTCAAAGGTTTGCTTCAAGGCTTCAGCCTCGAAGGACTGGTGCGCGAGTTTCTGCCATTCTTGGCTCTCCGGCCACAGGGCCCAGGTCATCGAGCCGAAGAGCAACCCCATGTACTCGCCCAGCAGATGATTGTTAGCGGAGGAATAGAGCGAAAAATGTCCGGCGATGAAGTGGCAGTGCTGGAAGATCACCTCGAGCCAGCGGCGCCTGAATGACGGCCCGGTGGCCCCCTCGAACAAAGGGGAGGTATCGCCCCCCAGCAGATACCAGGCGAACGACCAGTTCACCAACCTCACTGCAGGCTCCAGAGAACTGGTCCAGTTTGGCCCCAACGGATACGGGCACTGGTCAAACCAAGACTCCAAGAGCCCTCGCACTCCATCTGCATAGCGGCGTTCGCCGGTCAGGTGAAAAGCCTGCGCCAGTGTGACGAACTCGAAATGACGATTAGGTTCCCACAGGTACTTGATGTCCCCAACAATATTCTCGTCGCGGTAGTTGAGCGTTTTTCCGAACACCAAGGGAGCCACCGTGCCGGTACGGCAATCGCGGTTCCACTGCGGCGGGAAACCCAGCGGCACAGCGCCCAACGCGAAAACGTCGAAGCGCCCGCGCAGGATGGCATCTGCCGCCGCAATGTAGGGCGCCACATCAAACAGGCAAGCAGTGGGACTGCGCCAAGGGTGCCCCGGCGTGCCGGTGGGCGTGCCGGCCTGTGCGAGACCGAATCCCGCACGTTCGAGCCTACCCTGAGCGGTCTGCTTAAGACGGTAAGCGATTTCAGGCAGACTCATGGATTGAATCCGCCGCAACTTCCACAGGGTCTTGTCGGCAATACTCATGACTTTAGCGTATGCCATCCGTACCAGAGTGCACCAGAGGCGTGGCTCCGGAAAGCGGGGGCACTGTCGGGGCTGTTGCCAGCAACGTGCGCGGGGGCTTCGCCTTGCGGAGAGTGAGGTCTATATAACTCAACACACCTGTCCGGTAGATTTTGGGACCATTCCCCGGTAATCCAGCAAAGGCGCGGGTTTTGGCGTGATTAACGATTCCGGCGATTTGAAATTGCGAGCGGCTTTTTCGCCATATCTTTGCCAATTTACTTGGCAAACGAGGCGACGCCATGAATCGT
>Ga0209253_10000711_pt1 | contig 28889 bp, 28 predicted proteins | sample FrelakmetBRP12BR_FD_187145 | JGI IMG/M metagenome (GOLD analysis project Ga0209253, IMG submission 187145) | Freshwater lake sediment microbial communities from the University of Notre Dame, USA, for methane emissions studies - BRP12 BR (SPAdes)... | ecosystem: Environmental > Aquatic >...
CTCGCGACGCGCGTGGGCGGCCTCGTGCTCCGCCGCGGCCCGGGCCTCCGCCACGACGCCCGCCGCTTCGCGGCGCACCTCGTCGAGCGCGCGCTCCAGCGCGGCGTCGTCCGTCTCCAGACGCTCCAGCGCCTCGCTCTCGCCGCCTGGGCGCTCCGCCACCCGGGACCCCCTCGGGCGACCGGGGGCGGGCCGCCGATCTGCGACCCGCCCGGGGGCCGCTGCCCCTGCATTGTGGCGCCCCTGCGGCGCAAGTTCCGGCGTCCCGGAAAGGGGAGGCCCCGAATGCCCGGGGCGGGGAGGTACACTGGCCGGTGCGCTGGGGGCAGCCCGGCGCGCGGAGGTCCCATGTCCAAGGCGATTCGGATCCACGAGACCGGCGGCCCGGAGGTGCTCCGGATCGAGGAGGTGGCGGTCGGGGAGCCGGCGACGGGGCAGGCGCGCGTGCGCCACACCGCGGTGGGCGTGAACTACATCGACACCTACCATCGCTCCGGCATGTACAAGCTGGCGCTGCCCTCTGGCCTCGGCGCCGAGGCGGCGGGTGTCGTCGTGGCGGTCGGACCCGGGGTCGCCCACGTCCGCCCCGGCGACCGGGTCGCATACGCGGCGAGCGGGGCACCCGGCGCCTACGCGGAGGAGCGACTCGTGGCCGCCGACCGCCTGGTGAAGGTTCCGGACGGCATCTCCGACGTCACGGCGGCGGCGGTTCTCCTGAAGGGCATGACGGTGTGGATGCTGGTGCGTCGCGTCCACCGGGTGGAGCCCGGCGAGCAGGTGCTCTTCCACGCCGCCGCGGGAGGCGTCGGCGTGCTCGCCCTGCAGTGGCTGAAGGCGCTCGGCGCCCGGGTCATCGCCACCGTCGGATCCGAGGAGAAGGCGGCGCTGGCCCGCTCGCTGGGTGCGGAGCACGTCGTGGTCTACACCCGGGAGGACTTCGCGAAGCGCACCCGTGAGTGGACCGGCGGCGCCGGCGTGCCGGTGGTCTACGACTCGGTGGGGAAGGAGACCTTCGAGCGCTCCCTCGACAGCCTGCGCCCCATGGGCCTGATGGTGAGCTACGGAAACGCCTCGGGGGCGGTGCCGCCCTTCGAGATCGCCCAGCTCGCAGCCAAGGGATCGCTCTTCCTGACGCGCCCGACCCTCTTCAGCTACGTGGCGAGGCGGGAGGACCTCGAGGCGGCGGCCGGCGCCCTCTTCGAGATGATCGGCACGGGCAAGGTCAAGGTGCAGCCGCCCCGCACCTACCCGCTGGCCGAGGCGGCCCGGGCCCACCGCGATCTGCAGTCGCGCGCCACCACGGGCTCGCTGGTCCTCCTCCCGTGACCGCCGCGGAGGGCCGGCGGCTGGGGGCGGCTGCGCCGCGCCTCACCCGGCGTGCTTGACCTCGGAGATGAGCTTCTGCAGCGACTGCTTGGCGTCGCCGAAGAGCAGCGAGGTCTGGGGCTGGTAGAAGAGCTCGTTCTCGATGCCGGCGAAGCCCGGGTTCATCGAGCGCTTCATCACGATGACGCTCTTCGCCTTGTCGGCATCGAGGATGGGCATCCCGTAGATGGGGCTCTTCGGATCGTTGCGCGCCGCCGGGTTCACCACGTCGTTCGCTCCGATGACGAGCACCGCGTCGGCGGTCGCGAAGTCCGGGTTCACGTCCTCCATCTCCTTCAGCTTGTCGTACGGGACGTCGGCCTCGGCGAGCAGCACGTTCATGTGCCCGGGCATTCGCCCGGCCACCGGGTGGATGGCGTAGATCACCTCGCCACCGTTCTTCTCGATGAGGTCGGCGAGCTCGCGGATCTGGTGCTGGGCCTGCGCCACGGCCATGCCGTATCCGGGCACCACGATGACCTTGCGCGCATAGCCGAGCTGGATGGCCGCGTCCTCGGGGGTGATGGACTTCACGGGCCGGGCCTCCGCGACCTTCACGCCGGCCTCCGGCGGGGCGCCGAAGGCGCCGAAGAGGACGTTGGTGAAGGAGCGGTTCATCGCCTTGCTCATCACGATGGAGAGGATGAAGCCCGAGGCGCCGTCGAGCGCGCCAGCGATGATGAGGACGTCGTTGCCGATGGCGAATCCCGTCGCCGACGAGGCCAGGCCGGCGTAGGAGTTGAGGAGCGAGATGACCACCGGCATGTCGGCGCCGCCGATGGGGAGCACCAGCGACACCCCGAAGAGCAGCGCCACCCCGATCATGGCGTAGAAGGCGAGCGGCTGGGCCGGCGAGGCCACCAGCCAGACGAGCAGCCCCAGGCCGCAGCCGAACAAGGCGATGGAGACGACGTTCTGCCCGCGGAAGGTGATGGGCGCGCCCGGGAGGAGCTCCTGCAGCTTCAGGAAGGCCATCACGCTGCCGGTGATGGTCAGCGCGCCGAAGAGCACCTCGAAGCCGAGCGCCGCCATCTGGGCTCGTCCCACGGCAGCGCCGTTCGCGTGGCTGTAGTACTCGGCGATGCCCACCAGCGTCGCGGCCAGCGCGCCGAACATGTGGGAGATGGCAATGCGCTGAGGCATTGCCGTCATGGGCACCCACATGCCCATCGGGTAGCCGATGAGCGTGCCGAGCGCCAGGCCGCCCAGGATCCAGCGGTAGTCGACGATGGAGTGGTGGAGCAGCGTCCCCACCACCGCCAGGAGCATGCCGAGCGCGGCGAGCTGCATGCCGCGGCGCGCAGAGTCGGGGTGGGTGAGGCCGCGGAGGCCGAGGATGAAGAGGATCGAGGAGGCGAGGTAGCTCGCCTGGATGAGCAGCTCCCGGGTCACTACTTCGGCTCCTTGGCGGCGCGCGCCTCGGCTGTCGTCGTTGCCTCCCGCGCGGCGCCTCCGGGCCGGCCGCGGCGGAACATCTTCAGCATCCGGTCGGTGATGAGGAAACCGCCGACCACGTTGATGGTGGCGCTGGTCACCGCCACGAAGCCGAGGACGGTGGCCACCTGGTTCTGGTCCGAGCCTGCCGCCACGATGGACCCCACCAGCGAGATGCCGGAGATGGCGTTGGTCGCCGACATGAGGGGCGTGTGCAGGAGCGCCGGAACCCGGGTGATCACCAGGAAGCCGACGAACCCGGCCAGGACGAAGACGTACAGGGCCGGGAGGAGGGACGTCGCGTTCATGGCTGCCCGATCCGGACCTGGCCGCCGAGCACCACCGCCATGGCGCCGACGATCTCGTCCCGTGGGTCGAGGTGGAGCTGCCCATCGCCCAGGAGGAGCTTCAGGAGCCCCTCGAGGTTGCGGCTGTACATCTGGCTGGCGTGGAGCGGAACCGTGGCGGCGAGGTCGAGCGGCCCCATCACCGACACCCCGTGGATCTCGACCGTTTCGCCGGGACGGGTGACGGCGGTGTTTCCGCCGGTCTCGGCCGCCAGGTCGACGACGATCGACCCGGGCTTCATGGAGCGGAGCGCCTCCTCGGTGACGAGCAGCGGCGCCCGCTTGCCCGGGATCTGGGCGGTGCTCACCACCAGGTCCTGGTCGGCGATGGCCCGCCCCACCGCCGCCAGGACCCGGAGCTGCTGGTCCTCGGCGAGCTCCTTCGCGTAGCCGCCCGTCCCCTCGGCGGCGACCTCCACCTCCACGAAGGACGCGCCGAGCGACCGCACCTGCTCCCGGACGGCCGGGCGGACGTCGAAGGCCGACACCACGCCGCCGAGCCGCCTGGCCGTGGCGATGGCCTGGAGTCCGGCCACGCCGGCCCCCAGGATCAGCACCTTGGCCGGGGCCAGCGTGCCGGCGGCGGTGGTGAGCATCGGCATCAAGCGGGGCAGGTGGGCGGCGCCGAGGATCACCGCCTTGAAGCCAGCCACGGTGGCCTGGGAGGAGAGCGCGTCGATCGACTGCGCGCGGGTGATGCGCGGGACGAGCTCCATCGCCAGCGCGTCCACCTTTCCGGCTGCGAGCTGCTGGAGGAGCCCGGCGCTCGCGGCCGGCTGCAGGAGCGCGGCGACCGCCGCGCCGCTCCTCATGTGCCGCACCTCTTCGTCCGACGGCCGCCGCACCTTCAAGACGAGGTCGGAGGCGAGGGCCTCCTCGGCGGAGACGAGGCGTGCGCCCGCCTTCTCGTAGAGCGCGTCGGACAGGAAGGCGGCGTCCCCGGCGCCGCGCTCGACCGCCACCTCCAGGCCGGCCCGGGCGAGTCGCGCCACGGCGTCCGGCACCAGCGCCACGCGTCGCTCGCGGGCCGCGGTCTCCTTCGGCACTCCGATTCGCATTCGCCCTCCGTTGAACCGGGCCGCTCGCCGCCCGCACCGCCCACCCGGGAAGGGCGCCGGCCATCCCGGCCGAGGCGGGAAGGTAACCCGGCCGGTGGCTTCGCGCAGCGCCGAGGTGGGGTGCTCGACCCGAGGGCTTCCTGGACAATGGTGGGGTGCGTCATGAGCGCGCCCGGCCGTCAGCCCCTCGCCGCCCGTCGCGGACCCGCGGTGGGCGCGGGGCGCGGTCCCGCGCAGCCGCTGGCCTCGCGAAGCCGCGCCAGGGCTGCCTTCCACCTCGGGACGCCGTGCACCGTCGCGGCGATGCACGTCACCCGGCCGCTGCTGTCGCTCCTCTCGCGCAGCTTCGGCCTCCCTCCCGCCACCGCCGGCCCGAGCTCGGGGAGATCCCGGAGGCGGGCGGTCCCGTCCGTACCCCGTCCGCCGGAGGCGGCTGGCCCCATGGGCGTCGCGTCGCCGTCAGGCCGGCTGCCTCTCCCACCAGAGGTCCGGGTCGCGGGGCTCGGGGCGCCGCCTCGGCTCGACGCCCAGCCGGCGCAACTCGGCGAGGACGCCGTCCAGCAGCGCCGGCACGGCGCCCTTCCCGACCGCGGTGAGGCCGGGGCCGAGCTCGACGCTCTCGGGGATGGCGCCCCACAGGGTCACGTCGGCCGGGGTGCTTCCCTGGAACTCCATGGTCAGGAGCGCGTCGCGCAGGCCCGGCTCGTGGGGGCTCATCGCGAGCCGGGGAGCGCCGCGGAGGATCTCGGCACGCGGGTAGCGCTTCACGTCGCCGGGTGCGCCGCGGTCGCGGACCGCATCCACCACCACCACCGCCTCCGCGCCGTGCAGCACCGAGATCAGGTCCAGGCCCGGCGTCCCGCCGTCGATGACCTCGACGTCCGGGGCCATCTCCCACTCCGCGTCGAGGACGTGCACCGCGTAGGGGCCCACGCCGTCGTCGCGGTTGAGGACGTTGCCGATGCCCAGGACGACGATTCGCGCCATGCGCGACCTTCTTTACTACAGCACCTCCGCCTTGGCGATCTCGCGGCGACGCCGACCTTCCGTCCTGGAACGCTCGACCGGAGGGGTTGATCTGTGGCAATTTCCGTCTACATGCTGCGCGAGATCGTGGAGATCGACGAGGCGAGGTGCGACGGCTGCGGGGACTGCATCCCGTCCTGCGCCGAGGGGGCCATACAGCTGGTGAACGGCAAGGCGCGCCTTGTCGGCGACGTGCTCTGCGACGGGCTCGGGGCGTGCCTGGGCGAGTGCCCGCAGGGGGCACTGCGGGTGGTGAAGCGCGAGGCCCTGGCCTTCGACGCGCGCGCCGTGGAGTCCCACCTGGACGGGCTCCAGGCCCCGGCGCCGCCGGCCCGCCCCGTCCCGGGCGGCTCGCTTCCGGTGACCCCGGCCGCCTTCGCGCCGCGCCGCGCCATGCTGGCGGTGATGCAGGCCCCGGTCGCCACCGGTGGCGGGTGCCCCGGCTCGCGCAGCCGCGAGTTCGGCGCCGCGGCGCCGGCTCCGCCCGCCGCCGGACCGGTGGCCGCGGCAGGCCCCGCCGCCGCGGCAAGCCCGTCCTCCCCGCCCCGGCCCAGCGAGCTCACCCACTGGCCCATTCAGCTCGAGCTCGTCGCGACACGCGCGCCGTGGCTCGCCGGCGCGGACTTGCTCGTCGCCGCCGACTGCGTGCCCTTCGCCTATGCCGACTTCCACCGCGACTTCCTGGCGGGGCGCCGGGTGGTGGTGGGCTGTCCCAAGCTCGATGACAACCGCGCCCACGTCGACAAGCTGGCCGAGCTGTTCCGAGCGGCCACGCCCCGCAGCGTCACGGTGGTGAAGATGGAGGTGCCGTGCTGCGGCGGCATCGCCTGGGCCGTGCAGGAGGCGCTGCGCCTCTCCGGGCGCGACATCCCCTACGTCGAGGCCACCATCGGCCTTCAGGGCGACCGGCGCTCCTGACATGCCGGGAGGGCCGCAGCGCTCCCCGGTGACGCGGCGGCTCGCGCTCCCGGGGCTCGTCGCCGCCACCTTCTTCATCGTCTCCGGTGGGCCCTACGGGCTCGAGGACGTCGTGGCGGGGCGCGGCTACGGCGGCGCCCTCGCCCTCCTGGCGATCCTGCCGCTCATCTGGAGCCTCCCGGTGGCCCTGGCGGTGGGGGAGCTCTCGTCGGCGCTGCCCGACACCGGCGGCTACTACGTCTGGGTCCGCCGAGCGCTCGGGCCGTTCTGGGGGCTGCAGGAGGCCTGGCTCTCCCTGTCGGTCACCGTCTTCGACCTGGCCATCTACCCGGCGATGCTGGTGGCCTACCTCTCGCGCCTCTGGCCGGGTCTCGGAGGGGTCGAGATGGGGAGCGCCGGCTGGGCCGTCGCCCTGGCGATGATCGCGGCCGGCGCAGCCTGGAACCTGCTCGGCATTCGCGCCGTGGGGCGCGGGTCGGAGTGGCTGGGAGCGCTCGTGCTCGCGCCCTTCGCGGCCATGGTGATCCTGGCGGTGGCGGGGCTCCCGTCGGACGGCGGGGAGCGGCTCGCCGGGGCGCTGTCGGCCCCGGCACCGCAGGACGGCGCCGGGCTCGTGGCGGGGCTGCTCGCCGCGATGTGGAACTACATGGGCTGGGACAACGCCTCGACCTTCGCCGGCGAGGTGGAGGCGCCGGCGCGGACCTATCCGCGGGCGATGCTCCTCGGAGTGGCGCTCGTAGCCGCGGTCTACCTGCTGCCGGTGCTCGCGGCCGCGACCACCGGGATGCCGGCCGCCTCGTGGAGCGCCGGCAGCTGGGTGGAGGCGGCCCACCGGCTCGGTGGGCCGTGGCTCGCGGCCCTGGTGGTGGCGGGCGGCGCCACGACGGTGGTCGCGATGTTCGTGGCCATCCTGCTCTCCTGGTCGCGCCTGCCGGTGGCGCTCGCCCTGGACGGCTGGTTGCCGGAGGCGTTCGCGCGCCGCAGCCCGCGCAGCGGGGCGCCGGTGGCCTCGGTGGTCGCCGGCGCGCTGCTCTGCGCCGCCGTGGTGGGGCTGGGGCTCCGGCGCCTGCTGGAGATCGACGTGCTTCTCTACGGCGGCGGCCTGGTTCTCGAGCTCGTGGCGCTGCTGGTCCTGCGGGTTCGCGAGCCCGCCCTCCCGCGGCCCTTCCGCGTGCCCGGCGGCCTCGCCGGCGCCGGCCTGGCGGCGGCGCTGCCGACCGCGCTGCTGGCCTTCGCCGCCTGGGAGGGGCGCGCCGAGCCAGGCGCGTTCGGGCTCTCGGCGCTGGAGGTCGCCGCGCTCGTCGCCGCGCTGGGCGTGCCCTGGTACGCCGCGGTGGGCTCGCGGGCCCGCAGGCCGGGGCGCCGATCGTCGCCCACCTGATCTACAATCGACAAGAACGGCGCGCCACGACCTCCGCGCCCGTCCGGAGGCTTTCATGCACCGACGCACCGCTGGCCGTTCCCTCCTGGTCGCCGCGGCGGCCGCCGTCTGGCTCGCGGCCGGGCCCGGAGCCGCACGGGCCGCTCCCCCCGGCGAGGAGGCCCTTGTCGTCCAGGCCGGGGCGGCGGTGGCGGTCGGCCCGGGGCCGGTCCGCCAGGTGATCTGCGACGACCCGTCGGTGGTCCGGCTCGTCGAGACACCGGCCGGCCCGGCGCTCCGGGGGTTGGCGCCGGGCAAGACCCTCTGCTCGCTGGTGGATGCCGCGTCGGTGAGGCGCTACTACCGGGTGACGGTGGTTGCCGCGCCGCGGCCGGGCGACCCCGCCCCGGCTTCTCCGAATCCGTAGGCGGGGCGCGCCGTGGCCGGTCCCCCGCTTGGGCCGGAGCCCCTTCGTTCCCGAGGCGCGCCCGCGAACGGGGGCATAGGCTGTCCCTGGGAAGTTCCAGGGATCGGAGGACCAAGTGAGCGTGCCCGTGCGGATCGCCTGGCGTCACCTGCATCCGGTGGAGGAGGTGGACGAGCTGGTGAGGAAGAAGGCTGCGCGCCTCGAGCGCTTCCACGAGCGCATCTCCAGCTGCGCCGTGACCGTGGAGCTGCCGCAACGCCACCATCGGCTCGGCAAGCACTTCCGGGTGCGGATCGAGCTCGCCGTGCCCGGCGCCACGCTGGTGGTGGGGCGCGACCCGTCGGCCTCCAAGGCCCATGAGGACCTGGTTGCAGCGGTGAACGCCGCCTTTCGCGAGGCGCGCCGCATGCTCGACGATCACGCCGGGCGGCTGGAGGAGCGGCTGCGCCCATCGCGCTCGACCCGCTCGCGGACCCCGGCCAGCATCTTGCGCACCATGAAGAACGAGCCGACCTCGGAGAGCGCCATCCAGAAGAGGCCGCCCGGCCCGAGCGACCAGCGGTCGCGGGTGCGGAAGACGAGCCGCGTCCCGCCGGCGACGGGGTAGAGACCGAAGCACCAGCTGGTGGCGGCATCCGGTGAGCGGTCGCCGAGGACCAGGAACCGGTCCGGCTCGACCCGCCGCACCGGAATGGGCGGCGGGCGCCGCCCCTCCGGGGCAAGCCGGATGACGTCGCCGAGGCGGAGTTCCTGCCACTCGGGGTGGACGCGCTCGGCGTTGCGGATGCCCAGCCGCAACAGCCCGTTGGCGAGCCAGGTGTAGGAGTAGAAGCCGCCGCGTCCCTGGCCGATCTGGACGATCCAGGGCCAGACCTCGCCGGGCGGCGCCGCCACGGTGACGGCGCGGGTGGCGCCGAGCAGGGGCCGGTCGACGAGGTCGTCGCCCGGCATGCTGCGGACCTGTTCCTCCTCGGTGGCTCCCCAGGCGACGGTCCACGGGCGCAGGAACAGGACGTAGGCGGCTGCGAGCGCCGCCGCGGCGAGCAGCACGGCGAGGAGCGTTCCCAAGCGGCTAGCCCCGGAGGCGGTGGAGCGGTGAGCCCGAGATCGACGCGTCCAGGATCTCGATGGGGTGGGCGGCGGGCAGCGCCTCGCCGCGCTCCGACAGCAGCCGCTGGATGTGCAGCGTGCAGCCGGGGTTCGCGCTCGCCAGCAAGGCGGCCCGGGTGGAGAGGACCTGTTCCACCTTGCGCCGGCCGATCTCGTTCGCTTCCTCGACCTGGACGAGGTTGTAGATGCCGGCGCTTCCGCAGCACTGGTCGGCCTCCGGGACCTCGACCAGCTCCAGTCCGGGGATGGCGCGGAGCAGCGCACGCGGCGGCTCCTGGATCCCCTGGGCGTGGCCGAGGTGGCACGGGGAGTGGTAGGCGACGCGCCCCGGGAGCGGCTTTCGCTCGGCCCGCGGCGGCTGCGCCGCCAGGAACTCGGTCACGTCCTGCACGCGTCGCGAGAAGGCCGCAGCCCGTTGCCGCCAGTCCGGGTCGTCGCGGAAGAGGTGGGCGAGGTCCTTCAGGTGGGAGCCACAGCCGGCGGCGTTCAGCAGGATCCAGTCGGCCCGGGTCTCCTCCAGCCGCTCCACCAGCGACCGGGTCATGCGCCGCGCCTCCTCGTCCCGCCCGGCGTGGACGGAGAGCGCGCCGCAACAGCCCTGCGACGGCGGGACGACCACCTCGAACCCCTCGGCGGAGAGCACGCGCAGCGTGGCCTCGTTCACCCCGGGGAAGAAGACCCGCTGGACGCAGCCGGTGACGAGGGCCACCCGGCCGCGCCGCTCGCCCCGCGCCGGCGTCCGCGCCGGCAGGGACGAGGACACCTCGTGCCACCCGGCCTCCGGTGCGAGCCCGTCGAGCTGCCGCAGGAAGGGGAAGAGCCGCGTGAGACCGGTCCGTCGGGCCAGCCAGCGGAGCCCGGAGATCCGGAACAACCAGAGGAGGAAGGCGGCCGCCCGCAGCCGGCCCGGGTAGGGGAGGAGCGAGAAGAGGAGCGAGCGCTGCAGCCGCTGTCGGGCGTCGCGCCCCCGCGACGCCTCGATCTGTGCGCGGGCTTCCTCGATGACGACGTCGTAGCGGACACCGGACGGGCAGGCGGCGAGGCAGGCCATGCACCCCAGGCAGCGGTCGAGGTGGCCCACGACCTCGGGCGTGGAGACGAGTCTCCCGTCGCGCAGCGCGCGAACGAGCTCGATGCGGCCCCGCGGCGAGTCCATCTCCTCGCCCCATGCGACCCAGGTGGGGCAAACCGGCAGGCAGAACCCGCAGTGCACGCAGTCGTGGACGGGGTGGCGCTCCGACATGGGCTAGAGCCCTCCGACGAAGCGGCCCGGATTCAGGCGCCGGTCGGGATCGAGGCGCTGCTTCAGTTCCCGCATGAGCGGCAACGCGGGCGGGGCGGCCCCCCAGACGTCCACGGCCGAGCGGACCTCGGTCGGGGCATCGGCGAGCACCAGCGACCCGCCCCGCTGCTCCAGCGCCGCTCGCGCCTCCTCGATGGCCTGCGCCACGGCGGGGAGGCGGGCCGGACTGCCGGCGACGAAGCCGAGGCCGAGTTCCGGATACCAGACCGCGGACGCCGGCGAGAGCTCGCCGAGGAGCGGTGCCAGCGCCTGGCGCGCCACTTCCGGGAGCGCCGAGGGCGGGGCGGAGAGCTTGGCGCGCAGGGGGCCGTCGGTCCGCACGGCGTCGTGGCGGTCCCAGAAGGCCCGGGCGCCCGGCTCGTCGAGCCGCTCCGCGGCCAGCCCGGCGGCGCGGGCGAGGGCCAGCCACCGCTCCGACTGCTGCTCCACCCCCGGCGCGAACCCCTCGAAGCGCACCGCCAGGTCGAGCCGGTCCGAGACCACCAGCGCCGCCGAGGACGAGGGCTCGAGCTGGGCCTGGCGCGCGGCCCGCGTCAGCGCCCACACGCCGGCCGCGTCGACCTCCCGGACCCTCACGGTGGCGGCGGCCTCCGGGCGAGGGTGCAGGCGGAAGGTGACGGTGGTGACGAGCCCCAGCGTCCCGAGCGAGCCGACGAGGAGCCGAGGCAGGTCGAAGCCGGCGACGTTCTTCACCACCTTGCCGCCCCCTTTCGCGGCCGTGCCGTCCGCGCGCACCAGGGACGCCCCAAGGATGAGGTCGCGGGCCGATCCGTAGCGGGCCCTCCGAGGGCCGAAGGCGTTCGCGGCGACGATCCCTCCCACCGTGGCGCGCCCCGGCCAGGGCGGGTCGAGCGCCAGCCACTGGCCGTGTGGGGCAAGCGCCCCCTGCAGCGCTGCCAGCGTCATGCCCGCCTCGACGGTGACGACCTGGTCGGCGGGTGCGTGCTCCACGACGCGCGCCAGCCCGGACGTGCGCAGGACGGCGTCGAGCGTCTCCGGCGGCGTGCCCAGCGCCAGGTCGGTGCCGCCGCCGACGAAGGCGAGCGTGAGATGGTCGCGGGCGCAGCGGGCCACCGCCGCGGCGGCCTCGGCGACGGTGGCCGGCTCGAACACGAGCCGGGGGACCACGCCCAGGACGGCGTCGGCCGCGATGCCGGGGCGCGGGTCCATCACCAGCGCTCCACCAGGCCGGCCTTCTCGGCCGGGTGGGGCTCGCCGCGCGCGCGGCTCTCGCCGCAGAGCGGGGAGGAGGGGAAGACCTTGCCGGGGTTGAAGCGACACTCCGGGTCGAAGGCGGCCCGCACCCACTGCATCGTCTCGAGGTCGTCCTCGCAGAACATCTCGCTCATGTAGGCGGCCTTCTCCGCGCCGACCCCGTGCTCGCCGGTGATGGAGCCGCCGTATCGCACGCACATCCGCAGGATCTCGCCGCCGAGGTGCTCGGCGCGGTGCTCCTGGCCGCTCTCCCGGGCGTCGTAGAGCACGAGCGGGTGGAGGTTCCCGTCGCCGGCGTGGAAGACGTTCGCGACTCGCAGCCCGTGGTCCCTGGCCATCCCCTCGATCTCGCGCATCACCGGGGCGATCTCGGAGCGGGGGATGACGCCATCCTCGACCAGGTAGTTCGGGGAGATGCGTCCCACAGCCGCGAACGCGCTCTTGCGCCCCTTCCACATCAGCTGCCGCTCCGCCTCGCTCCTGGGCACGCGGAGTTCGAGCGCCCCGGCCTGCCGGGCGATGTCGAGGGCGCGGCTGGACGTGTGCTCCACCTCCGCGAGCGGCCCGTCGGCGTCCATCAGCAGCGCGGCGCCGACGTCGGGCCAGTCGAGGCCGGTCGCCGCCTTGGCGGCGACGATGGCGAGCCGGTCCATCATCTCGATGGCGGCGGGCAGGATGCCGGCGGCGATGATGCGGGAGACCGCCTCGCCGGCCTCGTCGGTGGACGGGAAGGTGGCGAAGAAGGTCCGGGTCGCCTCGGGGCGGCGCAGCAGCCTGAGGGTCACCTCGGTGACGATTCCCAGCATCCCTTCGCTGCCGACCAGGACCGCCAGCAGGTCGTGCCCCGGCGCGTCGAGCGCCGGCCCGCCCAGGTCCATCACCTTCCCGTCGTCGAGCACCAACCGGGCGCCGAGCACGTGGTTCACGGTGAAGCCGTACTTCAGGCAATGGGCGCCGCCGGCGTTCTCGGCGACGTTCCCGCCGATGGAGCAGATGCTCTGCGACGACGGGTCGGGGGCGTAGTAGAAGCCGGCGCCCGACACCGCCCGGGTCACGTCCAGGTTGATGACGCCCGGCTGCACGCGCACCCAGCCGTCCTCGAGGTTCACCTCGAGGATCTTCCGCATCCGCGTGAGCCCCACCACCACCGAGCCCGGCACCGGCCGGGCCCCGCCCGACAGCCCGGTACCCGAGCCGCGCGGCACGATGGCGCGCCCCGCCGCGCGGGCGAGGCGCACGACCTCGGCGACCTCCTGGGTCGTGGCCGGGAGCACCACCAGGGCCGGCCGGGTGCGTCCGTGCGTGAGGCCGTCACACTCGTAGGTGAGCAGGTCGGCGTCGGAGGAGAAGCAGTTCCGTGGCCCGACCACCGCCGCCATGCGGCGGGCCAGATCGGCGAGCGTGGTGTCGGCGGCCACGGATCTCCCCCGGCGGCCCTCAGGCCGATTCGTAGACCTGGAGCGCGGCCCCCGCGGCGGCGCCCGGCGCGATCTTCTTCCCCTGGCGCACCAGCGCCTGCTCGATGGCCGAGAGGACCGCCAGCACGTTTTCCTGCGCGGAGCCATGGCCCATGAGGCCGATGCGCCACACCTTGCCCGCGAGCGGCCCCAGGCCACCGCCGATCTCGATGTTGAAGTCCGAGAGCAGGGCCTTGCGCACCGCAGCCTCGTCGACGCCCTCGGGGACGGTGATGCAGTTGAGGGACGGCAACCGGTGCCCCTCCTGCGCCTGCGGCCGGCAGCCCAGCACGGCGAGGCCGGCCATCAGCGCCGCGCTGTTGCGTCGGTGGCGGGCGAAGCGAGGCTCGAGACCCTCCTCGCCGACGATGCGCAGCGCCTCGCGGAGCGCATAGACCATGGTGATGGGGGCGGTGTGGTGGTACACGCGCTTCCCCTCGGCCCAGTAGTCCGCGATCATCCCGCAGTCGAGGTACCAGGACTGCACCTTGGTCTTGCGCGCCCGGATGGCGTCGAGGGCTCGCGGCGACAGGGTCAGGGGCGAGAGGCCGGGCGGGCAGGACAGGCACTTCTGGGTGCCGCTGTAGACCGCGTCGGCCTCCCAGGCGTCGACGGTCACCGGCACGCCGCCGAGCGAGGTCACCGTGTCCGCGACCAGCAGGCTCCCGTGGTCGTGGCAGAGCTTCCCGAGCCCCTCCATCGGCTGCTGCGCACCGGTGGAGGTCTCGGCGTGGACGATGCCGACCGCCTTCACCGGCGCGTGCCTCGCCAGGGCCTCCTCGATCATGGCGCGCGGGAAGGTCTGGCCCCACGGGACCTCGAGCTTCACGAGCCTTGCGCCGGCGCGCCCGACGATGTCGGCCATGCGGTTCCCGAAGACGCCGGCGGCGCAGACGATGGCCGTGTCGCCGGGCTCGAGCAGGTTCACGAGCGCGGCCTCCATGCCGGCCGAGCCGGTGCCGGAGACCGCGATGGTGAAGGGGTTCCTCGTCTGGAACACCCAGCGGAGCTGCGCCTGCACCTCGTTCATGATCTCGAGGAACCTGGGGTCGAGGTGGCCGAGGAGCGGCGTCACCATGGCGCGGTAGACGCGCGGGTGGACCGGACTCGGGCCCGGACCGAGCAGGAGGCGGACCGGGGTGGCGAGCTCGGAGACGGCGGGGGCGGTCATCGGATCGACCTCTCGGGGCGTCGGGTTCGCCGGGCCACGGGCCGGGCCTGGCGGGGCGCGAATCATACCCGCGCGCGCCGCGTCCAGGAAGGGCTGCAAGGGGGGCCCTGCTGGCGTAGTCTTCCGGGCCTCCGGAGGAACCTTGAGCCCGAACGTCGCCCTCCTCGCCCTGGCGCTCGCCGCCACGCCTCCGCGGCCCGCCCCGATCGTGGCGGCGGCGCTGGAGGGGCGCTCCTACGACCTGCTCGCGGAGCTGACGGACGGCATCGGCGCCCGCCCGGCCGGCTCGGCCGGCGCGGAGGCCGCGGTGACGTGGGCGGCCGACTGGTTCCGCCGGGAGGGTCTCGCCGTCCGGCTCGAGCCGGTGCGCCTGCGCCGCTGGGTGCGCGGCGTCGAGCGCGCCGAGGTCGTGGCGTCGGCCCGCTGGCGCGCCCAGCCGCTGGTGGTGACCGCGCTCGGCAGCAGCCCCCCCACCCCGCCGGCCGGCCTCGCCGGGGAGGTGGTCGAGGCAGGAGGTCTCGAGGAGCTCCGCGCGCTCGGCGAACGGGTCAACGGCAAGGTGGTCCTTCTCCAGCACGACATGAAGGACGCCTCGGGCTACGGGCGCCACGCCGGGCTCCGGCTGCACGGGCCGGCCGTGGCGGCGAAGCTCGGCGCGTCGGCAGTGCTCGTCCGGTCCCTCTCCACCGCCACGCTGCGGGCCGCCCACACCGGAGCCACCCTCTTCCCGAAGCACGGCCCGGCCGTCCCCGCCGCCGCGATCACCCTGGAGGACGCGGAGCTCCTGCACCGGCTGCTCGCCCGCGGTCCGGTGACGGTACGGCTGTGGCTCGGGTGCGGCCCCGGCGATCCACCCGAGGCCGACTCGGCGAACGTGGTCGCGGAGCTCCGGGGGAGCGTGCGCGCCGAGGAGATGGTGGTGGTGGCGGCTCACCTCGACTCCTGGGACCTCGGCACCGGAGCCATCGACGACGGCGCAGGCGTGGCGATGGTGATGGAGACCATGCGCATCCTGAAGTCGTTGCCGCAGCCGCCGCGCCGCACCGTCCGCGCGGTCCTCTTCATGAACGAGGAGAACGGCGTGGACGGCGGCGTCGCCTACGCCCGGGCCCACGAGCAGGACGGGGCCCGGACGGTGGCGGCCATGGAGGCCGACGGCGGCGCCGCCCGGCCCACCGGCGTGCGCGTCACCGCCGGTCCGGGTGGGCCGGAGCTGGTGCGAGCCTGGGCCCGGCCCCTCGCGTCCCTGGGCGCCGATCGGGTGACGGAGGGCGGCGGCGGGACCGACATCTCGCCGCTCGGGTGGCAACGGGTCCCGACCCTCGACGTGCGCCAGGACTCGACCCACTACTTCGATTGGCACCACAGTGCCGCCGACACCCTCGACAAGGTGGACCGGCGCGAGCTGGCCGAGGCCACGGCGGCCTTCGCCTGGGTCGCCTGGGCGGCCGCGGACGCGGCGGACACGCTGGCCCGGCCCCCGGCGCCCGAGGGGCCCCCGTGGTGGGCAGAGCCCGCGCCGCCCGTCGCCAAGCCCTCGCGCTGACCGGGACGGCCGGCCTCACCGCGGTGCAGCGATGCGCCCGCGCGCGCCGCCGGCGGGGGGCAACGTGTGGCATTCGTTGCAGTTTCCCGTCAGGCACGTCGGGCCGGGAGAGGCAAGGGCTGCACCCGCTTCCTTCCCGCCGTCGGCGGGGCCCCGCCGGACCTCGGCGGAGACGGGGAAGGCCACGGCCTTGTCGGACCAGAAGTTGCCGACCGCGTTGGCCACGACCTTCACGGTCACCCCCCGGGCATCCCGGAGCACGACCTCCGCCCCGCTCACGCCGCCGTCCAGCGGCGCGTCGACCGCCGGGAAGGTCGTGCCGCCGAAGGTGTGGACGTACTCGTCCGCCTTTCCTCCGGTGCGGTGGCACTCCAGGCACTTCTCGCCCGCGTTCTTCCGGGCGCCCTTGCCGGGCTCGAAGCTGCAGCCGGCCGTGAGGAGCGCGAGTACGGAGACGGCCAGGACCTGGAGGTGGCCGACAGGCGTTCCTTCCGGGCGCATGCGGGCGGTGTTCTAGCGGGGCGGCGTCCCGTCCGCTCGCTTGCGCGCGCCAGGCCCCGCTCCTTATGTCCTCGGGAGCGATGCGAGGCCCGGGCGCGAACGACCCCTGCTGGTGCGGCAGCGGGAAGAAGTACAAGAAGTGCCACCGCGACGCGGACGCGGCAGCCGGCGGCATGCCCGAGGAGGCCCGCGGCGGCGCGGTTCGGCCGGGCGTGGTGAGCCCACGTCGGCCGGTTCCGGCGCACGTCCCCCGCCCGAGCTACGCCGAGACCGGCCGCCCCCGCCCGGCGGCGCGGATCGCCGACCCGGCCGACCGGATCGCCCGGATGCGGCGGGCCGGCCGGGCGGCGGCCGAGGTGCTCGCGGAGGCGGGGCGCGCGGTGCACCCCGGCGTCACCACCGACGAGCTCGATGCCATCGCCCACGACGCCTGCATCGCCCGCGGCGCCTATCCGAGCCCGCTCAACTATCACGGCTTCCCCAAGGCCATCTGTGCGTCGGTGAACGAGGTCATCCTCCACGGCATCCCCGACAGCCGCCCGCTGCGGGAGGGCGACATCGTCTCGCTGGACGTGACCCTGTTCCTCGACGGTGTGCACGGCGACTGCTGCGGAAGCTTCGCGGTCGGCGAGGTCGACCCGGCGTCGCGCAGGCTGCTGCGGGTCGCCGAGGAGTGCATGATGAAGGGGATCGGGGCGGTGCGCCCCGGCCACCCGGTGTCGGACATCGGACGGGCGGTGGAGACGCACGCCAGCGCCGCCGGCTACGGGGTGGTGCGCTCCTTCTGCGGCCACGGCATCGGCGAGGACTTCCACGCCGAGCCGCAGGTGCTCCACTACTACGATCCGAGCGCCAGCGACCCGATGGAGGAGGGGATGACCTTCACCGTCGAGCCGATGATCACCGTGGGTGGCCACCGGCACGTCCTCTGGCCGGATGGCTGGACGGCGGTGACCGCCGACGGCGAGCGGGCCGCTCAGTTCGAGCACACCGTGCTCGTGACCCGCCAGGGAGCCGAGATCCTCACCGCCGTGCCGAGGTAGGTGCCGATGGCCGGGCTGCGGGCCGGAGCGCCCCCGCCGCTCAGCGGACGGGCCGGAGCGCCGCCGCCAGCGCGTCGGCCACGTCCTCCAGCGCCAGCACGCCGACCGGGCGCCCGTCGTCGCCGACGACCGCCAGCGCCGTGAGCCGCTCGCCGGCCATCAGCTCCACGGCCAGCTCGAGTGGGTCGTCCTCGGCCGCCGTCAGCACCGCCTCGACCATGAGGTCCCCGACGCGCCGACCGGCGAGGCGGGCCCACGCCTCGAGCAGCAGCGGCTCGGGGCTGGGTGGAGGCATCCACTGGAGGAGGTCGCGGTCGGCGAGCATCCCGACGAGACGGCCCTGGGCATCCACGACTGGAAGGTGGTGGAGCGGCCCCTCGGTGAGGATCCGGAAAGCCTGTGCCACGGTGGTGTCCAGGGTGGCGACGGCCGGACCGCGGGTCATGACGTCGGCCACCCGGCGGGGGGGACCAGCCGCCCCGGCCGGGAGCCGGGAACCCCTGTGTGGAAGCGAGGTGGCCATGGCGGGGTCGCTAGCGCGATCCGTGCCAGGAACGCCCGTTTCCAGCCCGGTGCAAAGCCGTCCGGATCCCGGGGCCCTGCGGCAGGTCGGCCTTTCGGCGCCTTGGCACGAGGTGTGGGGCGGAGGGCACCCGGGGGTATCGGAGCGCCCACTTCTCCCACCCGGGCGTTACCCGGTCGGGGCCCGCCGCGACGTGCTAAGGAGTCCCCGATGGCCGAGACCACGCGCGCCTGGAACCTCATCTCCGTGCTCTTCAGCACCGTGCCGCTCTCGCCCTCGCTGGCGACGAGCCTCTACGAGGTGGCCCGCGCGCTCCACCGGAGCGGCGAGGCGGCCGGCGAGCTCTACCAGGACCAGGTCGAGGGCAAGGTTCGAAACCTGCTCCGGTCGTTCGCGCTCGGTGCGCTGGCCGGCCCCGGCTTCGAGGCGGACCTCGAGACCCCCGAGGGCAAGGGACGCGTCCGCTTCCTCGTCACGCGCGAGGGGCTCGAGATCGGCAGGCGGCGCGACCGGGTCGACGCCGCGCTCCGCAATTGACGGCCCCGTCCGTCCGGCGGCGCTCCGGGCTCAGGCCGGCTTCCCGCCGGAGCGCGCCGCGCGCGCGTAGGGAAAGATGTCGACGATCTCCCCGGCCCGGTGACGCTCCTGCATCTGGCGCCAGAACCGGGCGGTCAAGAGCTCGGCGTGCGCCTCGAGGAACGGCTCCTTCAGGTGGGGCGCCAGCCCCAGGAAGGGCAGGAACTCCTCGGGGAACACGTCGTCCTCGCCGACGTAGAAGCTCGGCTCGCTCCCGCCGAAGTCGTCCTCGTCCGACGAGGGCCGCGGCATCTCCCGGAAGTTCACGTCGGTCACGAGCTGCAGCTCGTCGTAGTCGTAGAAGATGACGCGCCCGGTGCGGGTGACGCCGAAGTTCTTGAGCAGCATGTCGCCCGGGAAGGTGTTCGTCGCGGCCAGGTCGCGCAGCGCCTGGCCGAAGTCGAGGATGGCGCGCCGGGCGGCGCCCTCGTCGGTCTCGCGGATGAAGAGGTTGAGCGGCGTGACGCGTCGCTCGGCGTAGAGGTGCTTGATGTCCACCTGGCCGCCTTGCAGGCGCACCGTGTTCCCGCACTCCCCGAGCAGCTCCTCGAGGACCTCCGGCGTGAACCTGCTGGCGGGAAAGGAGAGGTGCTCGAACTCCTGCGCGTCGACGAGCCGTCCGGCCCGGTCGTGCCGGAAGACCAGCTGGTACTTGTTCATCACCTCCTCGCGGGTGACGTTCTTGGGCGGCCGGAAGCTGTCGCGGATCACCTTGAAGACCACGTCGAGCGACGGCAGGTTGAACACCGCCATCACCATCCCCTTGTCGCCGCGGGCGGGCTGGAAGCGGTCGGGGGAGCGCTCGAGGTGGGTCAGGATCTCCCGGTAGAGCTCGGTCTTCGCGTGCTTGTTGAAGCCGATGGCCGTGTAGATCTCGGAGAGCCGTTTCTGGGGAAGGATGCTCTTCAGGAACGAGACCAGCGCGTGCGGCCGATCGGCCTCCACGTGGAAGTAGGACCGGGTGAAGGAGAAGACCACCGAGGCCTGGTTCTCGGTGAGCAGCACCGCGTCGAGCCGCACCCCGCCCTCCTCGTGGAGGAGCGCGAGGATGAGCGGCACGTCGGACGCGCCCTGGCGGAGGCGCCCCACCAGGTAGGCCCCCTTGCCGCGGTAGAAGACCGGGCGCAGCACGTCCACGGCGTCGAAGCCGCGGCCGGCGAGGTAGGCGTCGATGCGCGCGCCGGCGTCGCGCGCGTCGCCGTCCAGGTCCGCCCAGGAGGCGCCGAGCGGCGCGTCGAGGAGGGCGCGGCGCACCAGCTCGGAGGTGGGCGCAGACTGGGAGTGGTAGGTGCGGAAGAGCGGCTGGCCCGGGTCCGGGAGCGGAGACTTCAGCTCCGAGGCGACGAACTCCACCCGCGGATCGACCCCGACGGTGGCGAATACGCGCCGGGTCACCGAGTTGTAGAAGCTCTCGGCGAGATCCATGTCGGGGCGGCGCGAGATCTGGACGAGGTAGAGCGGCTTCATGAGCGCCCAGAGCTGCCGGTCGGCGACGCGGTCGCCGAGCCGCGCCCGGAGCCGTTCCACGACCTCGCGGATGCGGGTGCCGCGCACGTCGAGGCGCTCCAGCGCGTCGCGCTGCGCCCCCTTCCAGTCTCGCGCCTCGAACCGGCCGCGCGCACGAGCCGTCAGCTCCTGGAAGTCCCGCTGGTATCCGTCGTGGGCGTCGCGGATGGCGGCGGCGCCCCAGCCGGCCAGATCGACGAGGTCCGGAGCCTCCGGGGCCGAGGAGGCGGGGACTGCCGGGGGCGCGGCGGGGACAGGTGCGTCGCTCAAGGTTCCCTCCCGGGGTGTGGGACGTCGAATCCGGAACGGGACTGTAGCATCCGCCACCGCCCCGGACGTGGGGTGATGCAGCCTCGCCGCGACGGGACGCCGCCAGGGCCCGCCGCGCTGGCCGCGCCCCTAGCGCGTCCGGATCATCCGGAGAGAGCCGCCTGCCACCCGGGTCGGCGGGCGGTAGACGACGCGCGGGGCCAGGTCGCCCGGATGGACGACGTAGAGCGGCCCCCACGACGGGTTTCCGTCGTGCATCACCTTCAGCGCCGCCACGGTGCGCTCGAAGATCCGTCCCTGTGGCGCGTCCCCCGCGAGCGAGGCGTAGACGCCGGCCGCCACGGCGTGGGCGGCGTAGACCCCCCGGGCGTACCGCATCGGCATGGGCGCCTCGCCGGCGAGCCGTGCGCGCAGCTCGGCCGCCGCGGCCTCGTCGGCGTCTCGCCAGTCCTGGATCTCGCCCAGCGCGTGCCCCTCCAGGGAGCGCAGGCGCGTCGTCACCACCGCGGCCGCGGCCGCCGCTGCAGAGGCCCGGGCTTCGCCGCGCGTCAGGGCCCGGCCGGCGACGACGACGGACCGGGCGTCGGCGTCCGTCTCGAGGTCCAGGGCGTCGGCCCAGGCAGCGGCGCCGGCGAAGGAGAGCCCCCGCACCGTCGCCGCGGCCAGCCACCCGCGCAGCACGTCGGCCGGGTGCTCGTCCTGGGCGGGACCCTCGCTGCGCAGGTGCGGCCCGCTGCCCCAGGCGGCGTTCAGCGCCCGGAAGTACCCCACCACGCCGGCGCCGGCGGCCGGTCCCATGTTGAGGATCCCGAGCACGTCCGACGCGGTCTCGTCGATCCGGTCGGCCCAGTAGCCGGGGAGCCCCTTCGCCACGCCGGCCCGCTGGACGGCCCCGCGCACCGCGGCGGCGAGCTCGGCGCGGAGCCCGGTGTCGGCGCCGAGGACGTCGTGTCCGGCGGTCTCGTGTCCGAGCGCCGCCCAGGCCAGCAGTCCCCGGCGGGCGGCGGCCGGAGGCAGGCTCACCACCGCGGCCTTCGCCCCCACGCTCCGCACCGCGTCCACCGGCAGCGTGTAGGGCCCGAAATCCGGACGCCCCCACTTCACCAGCGGCGGGATGGCCCCCTTGTCCGGCCGCTTCACGTCGCGGCGGTCCTCGGCCGAGAGGAAGCCGTCGTAGAGGTCGCTCACCACCTCCTGGAAGCCGTCGGTGGCCGCCTCGCGGTAGCGCTCGCCGTTCTGCAGCACCACCTGGGCCACGTCCAGCACCACCAGCGCCGGTCCGGCGCGGTCGGGGTCGGAGCGAAGCACCCGGGCGAAGCCCGAGGCCCCGAGGCCGTCGAGGGTGGCCTGGAACGGGTCGAGGACGCTCCGGTGATAGAGGGGCGGCAGTCGCGGCGCCGCCCTGGCGAGGCGCGTCCTCAGGTCGGCGAACTTCACCGGGTCGGGCGGTCCGGGGTCGGTCTCGAGCGCGGCCGCCCTGGCCTCCTCGACGCAGGCCGGAAGCGCCGACAGGTCCGGCCCGGCCCCTCGCCGCGCGGCTCCGCTCCGAGGGCGCGTCGCCATCTAGAAGTGCTCCTCGGCGATCTGCCGGGCGAGCTCCATCGAGCTCGTGAAGGCCGGGGAGATGGGGTTCAGGACGTGGACCGCGTTGCCGTCCCGCTCCACCGCGAAGTCCATCACCAGCTGCTTGGTCCGCCAGTCGACGAGCTGCGGTCGGATGCCGACCTTGTCTGCGGCCTCCACCTCGGCCGGGTCGAAGCCGTGCACGAGCCGGGCGGCATCGCGGTGGAGGTAGGCCGGCAGGTACTTCTTGGGCTCGCTGAGAGCCACCGACCGGAAGCCGGAGTTCCTGAAGAAGAGGACCGCGTCCTCCACGGCGATGCGGAAGCCCTCGGCGTCCATCCCGCGAAACAGGCCGTAGTTCTCGCGCCCGAAGGCCGGGATGGCGGTGGGCCCCAGGTAGACGTCGCCGTGGACACCGCGGGTGAAGTGGACCCCGAGGAAGGGGTTGCGTGGATCGGGCACCGGGTAGATGTTGCCGTTCACCTTCAGGCGGGCGTCCTTGCGCAGCTTGCGGTAGAGCCCCTTGAAGGGGATGAGCCGGTAGTGGGCGCCCACACCGAACTTCCGGGCGACGACGTCGCAGTAGGCCCCGGCGGCGTTGACCAGGCGCCCGTAGGAGAAGGTCCCCGCCGTGGTGCGCACCGACGAGGAGCCGTCGGGGCCCAGGAGCTCGACGCCGGTCAGGAGCCGCGCCCTCCCGCTGCCCTCGAGGTCGGTGCGCAGCTGCTCGAGCACGGCTCGCGGGTCGACCACCGCGGTGTCGAGCGCGTGGAGCGCGCGCTCCACCGTGCGCGCTGCCGGCTCGACCGCGGCCAGCTGCCGCTCGTCGAGCACCTCCACCCGGGCGCCGTTCGCCGTGGCGCGCCGCTGCAGCTCGTCGAGGGCCGGCAGCTCGGAGGCGTCCCGGGCCACGATCACCTTGCCGCACTCCAGCAGAGGGAGCCCCTTCTCCCGGCAGTAGGCCTTCATGAGCCGGTTGCCGGCGAGGCAGGTGTGCGCCTTGCGGCTGTCGGGCGCGTAGTAGATGCCGGCGTGGAGGACGCCCGAGTTCCGGCCGGAGGCGTGCTTCCCGAGGCCGTTCTCCTTCTCCAGGACGAGGATGTCGCGGGCGCCGCGCGAGAGCAGCTCGCGCGCGATGGTCAGCCCGATGATCCCCGCCCCGACGATGAGGACGTCCGCGCCCTGCGTGGCCATGGACCGGGATGGTAGCCCAACACCTCGGAGCGTTGGGGTCCCGCGAGGCCATGACAGGCCGGCGACCCTGACCCGGCGCCCGGAAGAGGCGTGCCGCCGAAGGGGAGGCAGCCCGCTCCGGGCCCTTGGCGCCCCGCCACGAAGCCGCTACAAGGGGCTCGGACCCGTCCCGGAGGTGCAGGATGTTCCGCGCGATCCTCGTCGAGAAGGCCGATGGCGGTCAGCGTGCCGCCATCGCCGAGCTGCCCGAGTCGAGCCTGCCCGCCGGGGACGTCTTCCTCGAGGTGGAGCGCTCCACCCTCAACTACAAGGACGCGCTGGCGCTGACGGGGCGCTCGCCGGTGGTGCGCAAGTTTCCCATGGTGCCGGGCATCGACGGCGCCGGCGTGGTGCGGGACAGCACCCACCCGGCCTGGAGTCCCGGCGATCGTGTGCTCGTGAACGGCTGGGGGCTCGGGGAGGTTCACTGGGGCTGCCTCGCCGAGGCGGCTCGGCTCTCCGGCGACTGGCTCCTCGCGCTGCCGGCCACTTTCACCGCGGCGCAGGCGATGGCCATCGGCACCGCCGGCTACACCGCGATGCTCTCGGTGCTGCAGCTGGAGCGCCACGGCGTCACGCCGGCGCAGGGGGAGGTGCTCGTCACCGGCGCGGCTGGAGGCGTGGGCAGCGTGGCGGTGGCGGTGCTCGCGAAGCTGGGCTACCGCGTGGCGGCCTCGACCGGTCGGCCGCACGAGGCCGACTACCTGCGCGGCCTGGGGGCCACGGAGGTGCTCGACCGCGCCGCGCTCGCCGCGCCCGGCAAGCCCATGCAGAAGGAGCGCTGGGCCGGCGTGATCGACACGGTGGGGAGCACGACGCTCGCCAACGCCTGCGCCCAGACCCGCTACCGCGGGACGGTGGCGGCCTGCGGCCTCGCCGGGGGAATGGACTTCCCGGCGACGGTGGCCCCCTTCATCCTCCGCGGCGTCACGCTGGCCGGCATCGACAGCGTCATGGCGCCGATGGAGCTGCGGCGTGAGGCCTGGACCCGTCTGGCGCGCGACCTCGACCCCGCCAAGCTCGCCTCGATGACGCGCGAGGTGGGGCTGGCCGAGGCCCTGGTGGTGGCGGAGGAGATCCTGGCCGGGAAGGTGCGCGGGCGCGTCGTCGTGGATCCAGGGCGCTGAGCGGGGCGCCGGGCCGGCCGCACCCCGGAGCCGGCCTCGTTCCGCGACGACGCCAGCGGTGCTAGAAACGGCGCGTGCCCGTTCGCACCGCCGCCCTGGGGCTGCTGCTCCTCGCGCTCTCCGGCCCCGCCTCCGCCTACGAGGAGGGAGTGCACCAGCTCATCGGGGAGCGGGCGCTGCCGGTCGCCCTCCCGCGCGGCCTGGCGCGCCCCGGGCCGGAAGACGCGGCCGCGCTCCGGCGCGCGGCCTGGGACGCCGGCGCCACCCACCCCCGATCGGACGTTCGCCGCCGCTTCCTGGCGCGCTACGCCGATGCCGCCGGGTTCGACGCCTGGGCGTGGAAAGAGCTCCTCGGTCTCACGCCGGAGGCGCAGGTGGTCGGGATCGACGTCTTCCCGGACCTCGGCGGCGACGCCCGCACGGTCGCGGCCCTGGCGGCGCGCGCACCGGACGAGGACCGGCGCAACCGGGAGCGCTTCGCCCACGGCCCGGACCGCAAGGTCCGCCGCGACGCCTGGGGCCGTCCGCTCCCCGCCGACCCGGCCCAGCTCGACATGGGCTCGCTCCAGGGGTTGTCGAGCCAGGCCCATGCCCACTACGGCCTGCCCAGCCTCGAGTTCTCCGATGCACCGGAGGTGCTGCGCACCGACCCCCGCCGCTTCGCCTATCCGCCCAACGCCCGGGCCTTCGCCGCCGACTTCGCCCAGCTCCACACCGACCTCGCGCTGGCTTCCGCCGGCCTCGGGACGCGCGGCGGCGACGCGCTCTCCTGGCTGTACCTGGGAAGCGCCCAGCACTACCTCGCCGACGTGGCGAACCAGATCCACACCCTCCAGGCCGTGTACCCGTTCTTCGTGGACGCGAAGATCCAGAGCTGGAAGGAGGAGGCGCTGTCGCTCGGCGGCCTGCTGCGCCCGCGCCCGGACTTCGTGGAGATCGGCATCGGCATCATCCAGAACCACCACCTCTTCCTGGAGAACCTCTGGTCGAAGCGGGTGGGCGAGGCGCTGGCCGGGCGGCCGGTGCACCCGCGCGTGTCCGCGGGGCTCGAGGCGCTCGCCCACGGCGACGCCGATCTCGGGCGCGTCCTGGACGCGCGCCGGCTCGACCCGGCCGGCCCCTTCGCGCGGGCCATCGCCGAGGAGGTCATCGAGGCCTCGAGCCGCGACGGGGCCGAGGCCTACGAGACGGCACGCGACATCGCGCGGCCGCGGCTCTCGCGCTCTGGCTACGAGCTGAAGGACGGCAGCGATCCGGACCTCGAGCTGCGCCCTTCGCCCGACCCGGCCCGGCTCGACCGCTTCCTCGAGATCCAGGGGCGCGGCTTCGCGCGGGCGGCCACCGCGCTGCGGTACCAGACCCGCCTCTTCGAGGAGGCGGTTGCCGCCGCGGGCGGCTCCGCAGCGGGGCGCGCCGCGCTGCGCGACGCGGCGCTGCGGCGGCTGGTGGCGAGCGGCCTCGACGGGCTGGAGGCGCGGGAGGCCGGGCTGGCCCGCTGGGCGCCGTCCCCCCCTCCCCGGACGCGCGTGAACTGGGCGGTGGCGCTCGGCCTCCTGGCCGGCGCGGCGCTGCTGGCCGTGGCGGTGGTCGCCACCGCCGCCCGGGTGCGTCGCCGACCGGCGCGCTAGACGGCCGCCGGCGGCCGTGGCTCGGCGAAGGCCGCGCGGAGCCGCGCCGCCACCTCCTCGGGCCAGGCCATGGAGAACCGCTCGCCGAGCAGCAGCTGCAGGTAGTTCGCGTCCGGGACATGGAGCACCGGATCGATCCAGAGACGCGGCAGGAGCCGCGCCTCGAGCCAGTGGCGCTCGGGGCCGGGCCCGAAGCGGTCCGCCAGGAAGGTCAGGTTGAAGCTCCACAGCCCAAGGCCGGCGAAGCCGGCGAGCGCGCGCCGCAGCCCCTCGGCGAAGGAGGCGATGGCACCGTCGTCGAGGTCGAGGACCGTGACCGCTCCCGGGAGGACGGCGCGGCAATCCCCCAGCACGCCGGTGGGCGCGAAGGGGACGGTCCACCGCCACCCACCGCTGTGCCCGGCGAGCCGTCCCTCCGACTCCTCGGCCGCGAGCAGGGCGCCGGCGAACGGGTGCCCCCATGTCCGGAGCCAGGCCTCCTCGGCCGCGAGCTGGCGCCGGAGCGCGTTGCCGGGCTCGCTCGTCACCACGACCTGGAGGTGGGGATGGATCTGCGTGCCGCCGGCCGGCGGCATGTGGTTCCAGGCGACGAGGCCGTAGAGGGGACGCTCCCCGGGGGGCACGCGCGGGAGCACGTGGCGCAGGAAGTCACGAGCCGCTGCCAGGCCGCTCACGACGAGCGGTACGGGAAGCGCAGCCGCCGAGACGAGGTGAGTCGGGCCGGGCACGGCGATCGCCGAGAGGTCGTCGTAGGGGAAGAGGTTCGGGAACACGACCGCCTCGCCGCGAACGAAGCGCCCCCCCGGAACGAGGTCCTCGGGGAAGCGCGGAGTGACCGTCCGGACCCGCTCCGGGCAGAAGGGGCAGGTGGCGCGGCGCGACTCGCCGAGGGCGGCGAGGTCGGCCGTAGGCGCTTGCGGGAGCGCGAAGTGGCAGATCCGCGAGGACTCGCCGGTCAGCGGGTCGTAGCGGATCTCGCTCTCCACGCCGGCGAGCTCGAACTCGCGGCGCGGATCGTGGAGATGGGCGACGCGACGCTCTCGGCGAAAGGAGACGGAAGGGCTCACGGCCTCGAGTATCGCCCGGCCGGGGAGCCGCTGGCGCCTGTGCGGCGAGCGGGAAAAACGCAGCATCAGCCCCATAAGGGGGTCAACGAAGCTTCGGTGCCCCGGATAGGCTCCCGCAGCGACAGCGAGCCCGGTCCCCGCGCCCTCCAGCGCTTGCGCCCGGCGCGCACGACTCCAATGTTCACGCTACATCCACCGGGGGAGACATGGCCCAGAAGATCGACTTCGCCAAGCTGAGCCTCAAGGACGCGCTCGACCTCGCCATCCTCATCGAGGACGAGGCGCGTGAGCGCTACGAGCAGTTCACGAAACTCGTGGGCGGCCGCTACAAGGGCGACGCCGGCGAGGTCTTCAAGACCATGGCCGGGTACGAGGCGAAGCACGGCGGCGAGCTGGCGGCACGCCGCGCCAAGCTGTTCGGCAACGCGCCGAAGGCCGTCAGCCGCGACATGATCGACGAGGTCGAGGCGCCAGACTACGGCAAGCCGCGCGTGTTCATGTCAGCGCGCCAGGCGTTCGAGGTGGCGCTCAAGTCGGAGGAGAAGGCCCACGACTACTTCGACTCGGCGTTGAAGCACTTGAAGGACCCTGACGTGAGGAAGCTCTTCGAGGAGCTGCGCGCCGAGGAGGTCCAGCACCAGGAGTACATCCGCAAGGCGATGGCGGGCCTGCCGCCGGGCGCGGACGTCGAGGAGGAGGAGGCCGACGCCCCCGGGTCCGACGCCGGGTAGAGGCGCCCCATCCGCGGCTCGATCGGCGCGGTGCGCGCCCTCCTCGGAATCGCCGCGGTCCTGCTCGCGCTGGGCGCCTCGCCGCCGGCGACCGGGCGTGAGCCCAGCGTCCCCCCGGCCGTCGGCCGGGTACGCGCCGCGGACCTGCCGCGCGAGGCGCGCGAGGCGCTCGCCGGCATCGACCGGGGCGGCCCGTTCCGCTACCGACAGGACGGCGCGGTCTTCGGAAACCGCGAGCGGCGCCTGCCGTCCCGCCCGCGCGGCTACTACCGCGAGTACACGGTGCCGACCCCGGGCGCACCCGACCGCGGGGCGCGTCGGATCGTCGCCGGTGCCCACGGAGAGCGCTGGTACACCGACGACCACTACGGGAGCTTCCGCCGCATCGAGGAGCCGCCATGAACGAACCGCGGACGCTCGTCTCCCGCCGCCGCTCCGGCGTCTTCTGGGTCGGGCCGCCGCCCGAGGCCGCCGAGCTCCAGCACCTCGCGGCCGCGGCCGGATGGGACTTCGCCAGCATCGACGGCGGAGCGGTGCGCGACAAGGCGTCGCTCCTCGCGGCCATGGCCGGCGCGCTCGGATTCCCGAAGGCGTCGGCCAGGAACTGGGACGCGCTCGAGGACACGCTCCGCGACCTCTCCTGGCGGCGCGGCGCAGGGACGCTGCTCCTCTGGGCTCCCATCGATCCGCTCGACCACGGCGACCCCGAGACGCTCGAGGTGGCCCTCGACATCCTGCGCGAGGTGGCGGACTGGTGGAAGGAGGAAGGGCGACCCTTCCTGGCCTTCCTCGGCGGCGCCCGCCGGCCCGCCGTCCTGGGTGGCGCCCGGGGCCGCAGGGCATGAAGCGGGCCCGTCCGCCCGTCCGCTTCGTCCTGGTGCGGCCCCGTGCGCCGGAGAACATCGGCGCCGCGGCACGTGCGCTCGCGAACTTCGGACTCGACGACTGGGTGCTCGTCGAGGCCGCGCCGGACCCGGCCCGGGCGCGCCGAGTGGCGGTGCATGCCGGGCATCTCCTCGACGAGGTACGCGTCGTCGCCTCGCTCGACGCGGCGGTTTCCGACTGCGCCTGGGTGGTGGGAACCACGTCCCGCCGGGTGAGGGGCCGGCGTCCGCTGCTCCCGGAGGAGTGTGCCCGGGAGGCGGTGGCGGCGGCGCCGCGGGGCCGGTCCGCGCTGGTCTTCGGCGGCGAGCGCGACGGCCTGTCGGCGGCCGAGCTCGCCCGCTGCGACGCGCTCTCCAGCGTCCCCACCGACGAGGAGCAGCCTTCGCTCAATCTGGCCCAGGCGGTGGCGCTCTACGCGCACGCGGTGCGCCGGGCCTTCTCGGCCAACGGCGACGCCGCGCCAGCCCGGCGCGATCGGACGGCGCCCGCGCCCGCCGCC
>Ga0209253_10000712_pt1 | contig 28832 bp, 24 predicted proteins | sample FrelakmetBRP12BR_FD_187145 | JGI IMG/M metagenome (GOLD analysis project Ga0209253, IMG submission 187145) | Freshwater lake sediment microbial communities from the University of Notre Dame, USA, for methane emissions studies - BRP12 BR (SPAdes)... | ecosystem: Environmental > Aquatic >...
CAATCCGAACCATCCATAATAGAAAGTTTGGATGGAACCCATAAAACCTCCGAAAGCAGCCCCTGGAGCTTGACCTAGCGCATAGATAAGTTTATGGCTAAATTTTACCTTTTCTCTAAGTTCGGTTTCCATTAGATGAAGTTTCCAAGACCATAAAAAAATATTATTTATCTGGGTGGAGGAAATTAAGACAATGAAGTATCATGATCCATAAGAATGTCAACAAAGAAAATCTAACACGCACAGTAGATATTCTGAAAATACTGAAAGCTAACTTGGACGCGGTAGGTGAATTATTGGATTTCTATATAAACCAGAAATCTGTGGATGAAGAATCTCTTTTAACTGCAATTTATCAAGTTATGCCAAAGTATCAAGAGGATTACAGAAGGATAAGTGATCAGTATCCTGTTCTTGTTGATGAGAAATGGAAGTTCCTGAAAAACAAACCAGACCTCGTTAATGCGTTTAAATCTGTGTTTTTCACTTCAATTAAACTCAAATTATACGAACGGAAGATTAAAGAGGGAAAGATTGAGCTAAAAATGGAAGATGCAATTCCTGGATACTATTTATGCGAGTTTTGTGTCAATAAATCGTTATCTGAAATCCTTCCTTTTGCTACTGCGATTAAGTACATTCAAGAGTTTACAAAATTAACCCATAGTCGTCCCAATCCACAGAGGAAAAAATTTGAGAAATTATCTGAATTTCGTGAGTGGGGGGAATCACTATGTAAAGAAACTCATCAATTTGTAAGTGATATTAATGAGGACAATTCAGAATATCGATTTTATGTATCAAAATGTTACTGGGCACAAGCGTTGCAAAAATATGGCAATCCCGAGATATTTACTGCCATGATTTGCTACGGTGATTTTGTTACCACAGGATTTTTCAATGAGAACTTCATCCTTACTCGAAATACAACCTGTATGGGTGGAGATTGCTGCGATTTTTGTTACCATGACAGACGAATTCATTCAATGATCTCGCATCCTTCTGATGAGGAATGGGAAAAATTCAAAATCCAATTTTAAACTATTGTTCTAGTGATTTGAAGCACCAATCTGCATCATGACAGAAATGCATGAGGTATTCGCGAAAATCATGGAAAAAACGAGTAGCCGGAGCACCATCAATTACCGAATGATCCATTGCAAGTGTCATCCCCACAAGATCCCGGTTCATAACTTTTCCGTCTACATTAAACGGTAGTTTTTCCATACCACCGATTCCGAGTGAGAGTGCATGTGGTGTAACGTGAACCATTTTACCCATACCTGTACCGAACATTCCAACTGCTGTTACATTAACTGTGCCCATTGCCTGCTTTTTCAACATAGGATTGTTAAACATCAGTCGAAGAAGATAGTGCCGAATAAACTTGGGATAATAGGGTAATCGTTTTACAACCTTTTGTATCCATCGTTTTTTCCCCTCGGTCGAAGTTACGGTAACTTGCTTTACTTTCTGTGCTTCCCGCAATTCATCACTGATTTGCTTAAGGGTTTTCTTGTGGGCTTTCCGGAATGTATAGCTTACGGGTCGTTTTGAGCCATCTTCCATAGTACGTTCAATATTTGTCATTACATCGACATCATTAAATGTGTAGATCTCTTTATTTTTGCGCATCAGCGAATTCATAGGATACTTATGCATGGCTACAACGCGGGCAAAAACCGTTATGATAAAAGCGGTAAAACTGATGGATTCTCCTGTTTTTTCTTTGTACTCTCGGAGTTTTTGTAAGGCTTCTGTAACGTCTGCCTCCGCCTGAGCCCAGATCATGTTTTTTTCTCTGCTAAAGGAAGTAAATTCATGGAGTAATCGTTCTAGAGGGGAAACTTTTCGTATTTCGTATCCCCGTTTATCTTCTATAATCATTTCTGAAGTTTGGTGCAGCTCCTTATTCCGTTTCTTCATATTTTGCATTTTTTCTTGGATAACTCGAGTTTCAGAATCCATCTTTACTTTAGTATATTGTAAAATTAAAACCATTCCCTAGAATGTACAATGCGATAGGATTTGCAATTAAAAACATCGTTTTTCCAAAGTTTAGCATGTATTTAGTTTTTTCATGTTAGATAAAGCACCATTTTCTATTATAAAGAAGGAAAGCAAAGTTGAGAGGATGAATGATTTTAGGATTTTTATGACAAAAAAGATCTTTATGCGTTCTTTTTCGCTTTTTTCTCTTTTCGGCGTTTTTCTCTTTCTTGTTGTTTTTTATATTCAGTCAACCTACTTCGCGGTTCTCCCGAAGCGAAACTAATGTTGAATGATTTCTGTTCCTCCCGAAAACCCTCATCACTGGAATATGTTGTTAGATTGACAAGTTTTTTGCATCGTGAGATCGCTCCCGGATCATTCATTAACATTTTTCGTGCAATGCGATCGATCTTCTCATCAAATCCATCCAAGGGAAACATTGCATTTGCTAGTCCAATTCTCTCAGCTTCTTCTGCACCTATAATTCGAGCGTTAAAGATCATTTCTTTAGCACGATTTGGACCCACGAGCCTTGCCAATCGCTGGGTTCCACCTCCTCCTGGAGTAATACCGAATACAGTCTCAATCAATCCTAATTTTGCGTTATCTGCAACATAGATTACATCCGCACAGAGAGTTACCTCCAATCCTGCGGTGATGCATACACCTTTTATCGCAGCAATCACTGGAAATGGTAATTCTTGCAGTTTCCCGAATATATCATGGCTTTTTTTAGAGATTTCTTCAGCTTCCTCACCATTTATTTGAGCGAACCAATCAATATCTGCACCCGCTGAAAAGAAATTCTCGGAAGTGCTAGAAAGGATTAAAATTCGAATTTCAGCATTATTATTGAACTTATCCAAAATATTTCCTAACTCCAAGGCTACAGCTTGATTAAAAGCATTTCTTTTCTCTGGTCTGTTTAATTTCAGCCAAAAAATTCCCATCTTATGATCTTCAACGATCCAGTATTTGGACTCTGACATTCTAACTTAGCATTCTACCTCTCTCATTATTAATTTTTTGTTGTATATAAGAAAAATAGGAGAAAATAAAGAATAATTTTATTCTACTCCAGAAAGAGGAAATTTCCTGAAGGATTTAACGATCTCGATCACCCATTATAAATGTTAATGAAAAAAAGAATGAGATATGTAAAAGTACTACCAAGAAATTTCTGCCCAATATGCAGGATGATCCGTTTGGGATTCGGGATTTGGAATGTAGCGTGCATCTATCACAGTGAATGTATTGGATACAAAAATATGATCTATTGTGCTAGTCATCACAAGTCCTTCATCATCAATTCCAGTTGGCCATCTCGTTCTCCATGTATCAAGATATGTCACGTTTATCATACTATAATAGACAGTATTTTCCCGCCAGTTGAAATCTCCTAAAAGAATGACATTTTCTTTTGGTGAAGCAAGATTCAGCATAGCAACAGTATGAGCTAATTTTGAATCCCCAGAACCAGCCGGATGGTTGACAAATACATTAAATACTCGAGTTCTGACTATTATTTCACAAAAAACGCTTCCGATTTCATCTTCATCTCCATATGTATAAAAAGAGAAATAATTTTGTATAGGATATCGACTAAGAATTGCACATCCATAAGTCTGCATAACTGATTTTGGACCATAATATATGTAGTAATCTAATTTTTTCGCAAAATATCCCACAACATCTGTATTGCCCGTATTGATCTTAGAAGTATCCGATTCTTGTAATCCAATTATATCTGGATTGATTTGTTGAATCACAGCAAGTTGTGCGTCAAAATTCTTATCTCCTGTGCTATTTACTCCTTGTTGGATATTATAGGTCATGATCTTAAGAGAAGTAGCTCCCATTCCACTGATTTGCTGTGGATGTGGAAGTGTCATGTATGCCCAGACTCCATTCATGAGGATAGCAATTAGAAAAACGGCACTAATACTGCTTTTAAACGATTTTCTGTGAATCTTAAAATTAATTCCACCACATGAAAGTTCAGGCAATCCTAGTAGTATTACAAATAATAATCCAATCCAGGCAAAAGGAAGCCAGATCAATCCTCGAAAATAGGTAGAGATAGGGGCAACATATCCCCAAACATTTGAAAAAATGAGAGCAAAGATCAAGATAATCATTAGAAATTCGTTTAATAGGAAAGAACCTACTAGTCTTCCCTTCCTAATAGGAGTCCGGTAAAGGTTGTGCATAAATATGAATATATCAAGGAATAGAATAGGGGATAATATTAGATTAAAATAGGTGAGAATCTGGATATAAAATGGGGTTGGATAAACCATAACGACTTGAAGTGTATTATCACGGATAAAGGTTGTTTGATTTAACAAAATCATTCCTATGAGCGATATAAAAAATACTAGATTCCAAATCCACAGATATATTTTTTTTAATTGGAACAGAATTTGAGGAATCCATAAGATTGTAATTATAAATGCGAAATATACCACACTGAGAGTACATACTGCACCAAGATAATTAATTTCAAACCAACGAGTAAATACAACAGGACTATTGTATACAAAATATAGTAAAATTATGATTCCGAACAGTCCGGTTATAGATAAGAGTGTTCTGTTTTTTGATCTAGTTCCCAATGAGTCTTTAACTGCTTTGAGATCTTCCTCAATTAGATCGTGATCTATATTTCTTTCCGGAAGAAACATGAAGACGATAGCAGTTATTCCAAGAGCCCATCCTATGGATTGGAAGAAACCCACCATCGAGATATCAACAGAGCTGTTGATTGTTTTGAAAAGAATCAAAATTAGACTTGACGAGGTGAGACATAAACTAAAAAGAAATCCCATAACGATTTTATTATTTCCATTCATCTTCAAAATGTATACCGGTAAATACACCAAGATACACCCGACAGATAAACCCGCGATCCAAATTTTCATCGGTGTGCGAAAAAATGGTTCCATCATCCTGAAAACTATCGCTGCTACCCCCACTATTTTGATTAATTGATCGGGAATTTTCTTCCTGAATATGAGCAAAATGGGGGTTGTGAAAAAGAAGATGATTCCAAGAATTTTTTCATCTAGCGTCGTATTCAATAAATCCATTGTATAGATAGATTCAATCAGATCATTCACCATTTGAAAAAAAAACACAAAAAATATTGATAGCACAATCCAATGTCCGATAAAATTCTTACTTAATTTAAGTGACATACACCTATCTTGCGGGAATCATCAATAAAAAACTTGTGAAAGTTATGCATCTATGTATGTTTAGCGATCTCCCAAAGGGTCTGAATGTTGGGATTTGGATTTACATGATGGGCATCACCATAGATACAGTGTTTAAGTAATTCATAGCTCTTTGCTACTCCCTCCATATCAGGCAACTTACCTTCGAACTCGATTGAATAAATCCCCTTATAATCGGCTTTTTTCAGCACTCTTACTAATTTTAGATAATCAAGTTTTGTTTCGAATCCTATGTTGTTGTATGCATACATTTTCGCATGAACGTAATTCAAACGTCGTTCTTTTATTAGATCCAACGCAGTCCATCGTTCCGTATCTGATCGATAGTTGCCAAAATCATACAACCACCCTAATGCTTTTGTGGGAAAATGGTCCAGGATTCTCTTCATAAAGGAGGCATCCGATGAGAATCCCCAGTGGGATTCAATTGAAAGCGAGACTTTTTTTGATACTGCGTGTTCTACAATGGGATTTATCGTATCTACTGCATACTGAAAACTCTTTTCTCTACTGAACTTATTGATAAAATAAGGAATATTCATCATAAAAGAGCGCACGAACGGGATTCCATTATCCCCAGCTAGGTCAATATACTTTATATAGTTCTCGATGACAGATTCTCTCTTATCTGGAGCACAGATTAAATCGCCTTTCGGTCCCAATGAATAAACAGATATTCCATAGGATTTTGCTTCCTCAACGATAGCTGGGAGGTCTTTCACTTGAAAATGAGTGTAATGTAGTTCTAATCCATATAATTCTAAATGCTTGGCTATACGAAATATCTCAGTGAGAGATAAAGTACCTTTTTTCAATTCATGACGAAATGAATAGGTAGCAATACCAATAAGCATGTTACTACATAGGGATTTTCTATTAAAAAATCTACTTCATCCAGTCCAGAATCGAACGACGATTTTTGAGGATTTTTAGGAACTTACTAGCTTGGATCCAATAGGTTAGAGGAATTGTAAGTTCTTCTGTTATCCGAGTGAGAGCATCTTCTAAGGTTTGATGATTTTTCACTTCAATTCCGTTGAAACCTTCTTTTAACGCATTCTTAACAGTTTCTCTTATTACCCAAACTCCTAGTGGAACGAGATATCCACCTCTAATCTCTCTGAATACTATCGCCCTAGCTTGTCTGTGGTTTTGATAAAGGAACTCGACAATTTCCCTTCGAGCTGCATAGTATGCACCCGTAATATTACTTGCATATTTTTTCCGACCTGTTTCCATTTCGTGGTCTTGGACAATTGTAGGGGTTTTGAAACTCTCTGCATTTTGAACACCAGGAACGGTTTGAGTCCATATGGAATTTGGAAACCAACTTTCCATCATTTCATAGCTCCATGGTCCAGGAATAAGTAATATAACAAAATGATTATCCAAATAGGTCCCATGAAAGGTATAATACTGATTGATTTCTGGATAATATCGGATTTCTTTAGCAAGATGTTTTGAAGTAATATCATCCACTGCCGTTATGGCCCACCTGGTCGGAACGATTTTTCGACTAGTTTTTTCACCAAGAAGTCCAGAAGATAATAATCGAACCATTTCCGTACCCAAAACCAAATTTACTGAATGGATATCTTCATTTTGTAAAGCTAGGTTGGGCTTATAAAGGTATTCATATATTGCATCTGTGGCTTTTAGATCCGTATCATTAACAGTATAATCGACTCTGGGATGGACTTTGATATTATCTATTACTCGAATTGACTCCGGGGTAAAGATGGGTCCAAGAGGGGGAGCGTCTGGATCCATAGTCAATTGGGGTATAAATCGAGTGATAATTGACTCTGTATCCACTGAAATCTTCGACATAGCTAGCTCTTGGCTTACATCAAGTAAATGTTGCTCCGTCACTGAAAGCTTTTGCTCCAATGTTCCCAATGTCTTGAATCCAGATGTATTTGAAGGGGAATATACATTAAGTTTGAAATTAGAGCGTGCTAAGGCAGAACGATAAGTTACAATTTCTTGAATGGATTTCCCGAACCAATATTCGCTGATGTCCAGAATCGAAGTATCTTTAAGGGATTCGGATGGATTTAATATCACTGCTTTTTCCACTAAATCCTCATTAATCGGTATCATAGGACCAATGTTCACATCAGGATATCCGAATCTACCTACAAATACACCGGGGGGACTAGCTCCGAAAATGACCTTATCTCGTTGGATTTTCTGATAATTTCCTGGAGCTATTGATTTGAGAATGGAGCTCTTGAGCAATATGGGACAATTATTTTTACCGCACAGCATCCGAGCTCCTTTACATCGCAAGCAAATCATATCGGATGACTTTACGGTTCCCATGAATTGAATAGTTCATTTTCGGTTTTATAACTTATCTCAGCACAAGCAAATCTAAAAATAAACCTAAATGAAACTAATATTATGGATCATGATCGATTAGAAGATGTTGCTACCCAAGTAGCTAAACAACTATTCAATTCTAACACTGTTGTGGTGGATGATGTGCCTCATTCAGTGATAAAAACGAGCAGTTCTCGTCTTCGAAACGTCACAGTAGAAGAGATATTATTTATGGAGCAGAACCAAAGTAAAAAGTCGAAATGGGCGCAAATGGCTAAAGAAGGTCATGAAATTATTTGGATTTTCGAAAATAACGAATATATTGGTCAAATATTAGATGGAGTAGTAAAAATTTTCTAAAATTCAGCATTTATTCTATCCGACAGATCGTAAATAAATACCCTTTAACTTAATACTATCATAAAACTGCATCCAATGTATAAAATTTGATCAATTCCACATCTATCTGAGGGCATTTTAGTATCCGATGGATAATTTGGATTAGAAACACGATTGTTAACAACTACTGGTCCATTTTAGAACCCTAATCAGCGAAAGATAATTTAAGTAAGAAATATACGGCTCGAAGGCACAAGTCTAAAGGAATACAAAACCGAATACGAAGCTTTCGAAGAACAATTATCCAATTTAGAGCCAAGTAATTAATGCAGGCAGTATTTTGATATAAAGAGAAATCTTTCGAAGCAAACAAAACATTTTAATAAGTGTTCAATTCAATAGCAGATGATTTATTTTGAGGAGATGAAAAAAATAAATAAAAAAATATTATTATTGATTCTCTTTTTGGGGTGGATATTAGTTTTCCATATTCAAGCAAGTTATAAAACAAGTGAATTCCCTAAATCTCAATTCGATCTGGATGGATTGGTTTCCTATATTAAATATAATGGCTCAGAATGCTGGGTAATAGATTTCGAAGGAAATAGTATTGGTGCACCTATGAATGATATTGAGATCAATTATTACTTCAACACTAATTCTTCAGGGACATTCATGCAAAATGAAATAATTATCAAACATCCTTATGAACAAACTATAGAGTACTCTAAATTGATTACTTTTCGCTTTAATTTCACATCAAATATGGTGTTTTATGAAAACGGTACTGTATTTGGAAAAATCCATTTATTTTTACCTTCAGAAGATTTACGAGAAGATGAAAAAATACTGCTACTAGCAAGCTACAATGGAACAGACACCTATGGTTATGTTGAATACGATAACTTCCCTCAATACATCCTGGATGAAACATATGTGGTTGAAAGCTCAGGTTTTAGAGTCACTTTTCAAGAAGATGGAGCAGATCATCTTATGATTTTTGAAACTAAATCAGGAATTCTTATTCAATTTAATCCTAATTTCCTCAATCTTGATATATTTGACTTGTTCGGTATCCAATGGGCTTCAGGAGACCCTATTTTAATTGATGATACAGATTTTATTTTTGAACAAGTTGAAATCCCACCACGCCCCAAAAATTTTTGGAGCCAAGAATTCATTATTATCTTATTAAGTGCTGCTACTTTTGTTGGGCTTTTCATATTAGTAAGAAAAAAACGAGACATATACTTCAAATCAAAAACAAAAGGAAAATCTAAGAATAGGAAGAAATAAATGCTCATAGTTAAAAGTATTTTACGAGAAAAAAAGAATTGGATTACTGGAATAAGCATAGCTATTGTGATTGGGCTCATTTTAGGATTAAATCAGGGAACTAACTCGTATTCTTCCATAAAAATCGATGAGATTTCTTCTCAAATAGATGCTGATGTCAGGGTTGGGATCAGAACAGAAAATTATATAAATGATTACGCCGAATTAAGGAATTTCCTTGGCAGTCGCAATGAATTTACATATATGGATTCTTTATTAATAAAATCTGATGAATACTGGTCATTTGAAAATTCCACAACGTCGTTCAATATTTCGGATTGCTATATTTTTGCTACTGATGTAGAACGGTATTTAACACATGCAAGAACTAAGGATGATCTTACCTTTATTGAGAAGGATTTCTCTTCAAGCATAAACAATACTGAAATCATCATAAGTAAGAAATTGGCAACAGATTTTTCACTTGAACTTGGGAATTCCATAGATATTATTTTCAACAACACTGAAAGTGAACGCTTTAACAATATAACAAATATAAAAATAGTAGGGATTGCACAGAAAAGTCCATCTTTTAAATCAAGCGAAATCTATGAAGGATCATCCTCCCATGTTCTCCAGATTATTAGGTTCGGAAACATTTTTCCTGTAAACGAGCATTATTTTATTCTTGGAAACCTTTCACTGATTCAAGATTTTCTATTACCAGTTCTTGAAGAGCAGTATAAATACTACACCGCTCTCAACATTTTTTTTAAAAAAGATCTGGAATTCACCAGACTAAACCATTTCCTTAGAAAAATGTCAAATTATAATAACGATATTCTCGATGTGCTTCATCAGATAGATTCTTCGGGCAATTCTGACATATTAGCATATAGCTTTAATCTTGAATATTTTCTTACTGAAGCAGAAAATAATATCAGACATTATAAATTTTTGACGTTGCTTAGTTTGCTCCCAGTTTTTATTTTTGTTATCCTTTTGGTGTATAATTTAAGAGATAGTTTAATTTATTCGAATCTTGAATATTATGAATTATATTTTAATCGAGGGTTGAAGCAGAGGAACTTCATTATAATATTTATGAAAGAGTCCATTATCTTGAGTATTTTAGGGATTTTTATTTCTCTATTATTCAGTGAAATTACATTCAGATTAGTTTTGATGAGATTTTCACGCAATAATATGTTATCTTCAATCATTGGATTTTTTCAGAGATTAGGGGATTCAGTTCTTTCATTAATCATTCTATTTTTCATAGAATCTATGTTAATCTTTCTAATTTCAATTCTTAGCTTCAACAAGTATCGGAAAAAAAAGAAATCGGTCTCGAGTGAAAATAAAGCCAAAAATGTCAGCTCAAACATTACATTGCTTGTGATAGGAGTAATTTACCCGATAACTTTCTATATTGTAAATAAATATAACTTGATTGAATACTATGCCTTTATATCCCCTATTTTCAATTTTTTAATGCAATTTGCTGTGTATACATCAATTTTGTTCATTAGCAAATCCGTTATGTCCTTATTCGGAACGAAAGTCTTTTCACTTGTAGCTCGAGTCTACTCATCCATTTTTAAGAAACAAAAAGAAACCTTGAGGTTAGTTAAGTCATTATATAATTATAAAAATTCTACATATGTTGCGTCGATCATTTTCCTCTTATTCTTCAGTACATCATACATTGTGATGGGAGCAATTATCACTGAAAACTCTAATTACTGGATTGATAATATCGCCTATCAGAAAATTGGGGGAGATTTAATAGCCTTAAGGATCATAACGGGAAAATATAACACAACCGAAAATGAAAGTGTGTATGAATTTTCTCAAAATAAAGAATTTTTGACCACTGAAGTAATTGGTCTTTTAGTAAACGAATATGAGATTTTGGAGAGAGTTTCATCCGATTCATTGACAATAGTAGGAATCTCACCTTTAGAATTTTCCACGATTCTCTATCCAGCAATGAAAAATATATCCGTTTTTCAAACGATGGACACTAACGTATCATATGGACTCATTGATGAAAACGATCAAGAACAATATAGCATCAATACGGGGGACAAACTGATCATCTCTAATGGTTCCTATATGGATTCGATAACGATTGTTGGGGTAGTTGATTTTCTGCCGACTATTAGCAGTACATCCCAATTAGATCTTGTAATACATAAAAACAACTCAATAATTACCCAAGAACTTGATTTGGGTGATAGATATTTAGCAATTCAATATATGTTTAGAGATAATTCCACTGTAATGACAACTAATGAATTCCAATCTGAATTGAACGCTAATTTCTCGGAATTAGATTTTATGTACCGAAGTCGTGAATCATTTGTCCATAATTTGTACAATCCTTGTTTGACTTTTGGAGTTGTTCCAAGTTCTATCCAATTTTTTAACTTCGAGTCAATTTTGATCGTCTTTGTTTCCTTTATCGGAATTATATCACTTCTAAGAAACCATTTTGATAAGGAATCAGGAAATATTTCACTTATCCTAGTACGAGGCTACCCAAAAAAGAAGATATTTCAATATAATGTTGTTTTTCAGTTACTCATTCTATTGAGTGCGTTGATTTTTACTCCTGTGGCATTCTTTTCATCATTCTTCTTTTTATATTATTACAATATATCGTATTTCCAGCAGCCAATGTTAATGAGAGTCAATATTTGGTCAATAATTCTAATCATTTTACTTACAGCAATTCTTTTTGTGACAATTGCATCGGGTACAGAGATGTACTTTTATAATAAAATATCTTCTAAGAAAAATTTACATAAATACTTGAAAAGGGAGTGATTTGTGCTGAAAACTATGAATCATACTGAAGATATTGAACCACAGACAATCAATGACAGTGGTTCTGATAATTTCCCCAAAAAAATAAACAATCGACTTATCCTTAAAGATCTTTTTTTAATCTATAAAGAGAAGGAAATCGATGTGGTTGCTATCCAGGGTTTTAATGCTACCTTTAATGCGGGGGAAATATCTGTCATCATGGGTCCATCTGGTAGTGGTAAAACTTCTCTGTTAAAATTAATCGGAGGGGTATTAACACCAAATTCGGGGGAAATTCTATTTGGCGAAGCAAAAGTCTCAGAAATGGATGAAAATGAATTAGCAGAATATAGAAGAAATTCAATTGGATTTTTATTCCAAGATAAGAACCTCATTCCTCATTTGACAATTTATGAAAATCTTGAATTCATTTTTGACTACCAAAATTTTTCGCATAAAAAAACAAGCGCACAGATTGAATTTCTTTTAAAGGAATTGAATCTACAGGATAGATCTTCCCATCGACCAACCCAATTGAGTGGAGGTCAAAATCAACGTGCAGGACTGGCAGTAGCTTTAGCAAATAATCCAGAAATTATACTAACTGATGAACCGTCTGGTGAATTAGACTCAGTGTCCCGAAATGAAATCATTAAACTGCTTAAAACAACGATTGAGAAATATCCTGAAAAAATTCTAATTATTGTTACCCATGACCCTGAATTTCTCAGCATCGCTGATCATGTTTATTTCTTGGAAGACGGAAAAATTAAATCACACATGGATTCGGTTGAGTTAGGTGAATTTCTAAAAAATAAAACCATCAACAAAGTTAAAAATGGAATCAACGATACGCAAATTACGATCCAGAAATCTGATTTCGAAGCTTTGAAAGAAAAAATTAAGGAAATGCAAAAAAAAATAGAGAAAATTGAAGCTACTAAAAGGATCTACTAGCTTTTTAACGAGGATACTGAGGTCTTTTATTAGGGGGTATCTATTGTTTGGAAATAATAATTTTCCACCCAATTGTTCCCATAGCATTCTAATCCATTTAACGTGTATTTTGAAGTAATTACTTATTCAGAATAATCCTACAAATGACCAATTTCAAATAAGTACAATAAATTCTCGTTATTTTCTCCAGAATTGATGAAATGATAAATAAAAGTTCCGGGATCTGTATGAGAAAAGAATTACGCGGTTCGAACGCATAAGTCTAAATAGTTATAAAATCGAATGCGAAGAATGATTTATAATGAATCTAAATCCTTCTATCTGTTAGGATAGGCATATCGACAGAAGTTCGTACTATATACCATCTGTTCACTTAAGGAAAGATTTTTGGGTATCACGGGATAGGATTTTATAAGTAGAATGATTGCAGTTTTCTTTACACTATTTTGGGTTGATTTCGGAAACAATAGGATAATATCGGAATTAAGGGATCTAACTGCTTTTTTAACGAAGGACTGATTCCAATAAAGGAAATGCGAGTCATTAATGCTAATGGGCAATTTAATTCATTACCATTTGGATCTATCAAAATTCCTCCCGCTTCCCTTAGAATTAAGACTGCTGCGGCTATATCCAATGCTCGCGTCCTCTTCTGAAGGTTCATAAAAAGATCTAATTGACCGGTCCCAACTAATGTTATTGCAAATCCATCTGTTCCAATTTCACGAATTCGCATGGGCTTACATTTGTCGAAAAATTCCGCATAGCGATTCACATACTCGGATAAGGGTTCATCTATCGATAAATTCATTCCAAATAAACATTTTGGGAGGGATTTTCTGGTGTTCACATGGACGGGATTTCCATTCTTAAAAGCACCCTTCCCTTTAATTGCACTGAATAAGTCACCTGTGTAAATGTCGAGAATTACTCCCACATCCACATCATTCAGATTTGGTCCATTAGCATGAGCAATAGAAATACAAGACATGGGAAAACCAAATGATGCATTATGTGATCCATCAACCGGATCGATAACTAAATAGTCTTTTATTTCATTAGTGTCTTGTTGTGTGAAGTATTCGCCTGTCTCCTCTGTAATGACCTTTATATTCAAATCCAACTTCTTAATTTCCTTTAGTATGGCATCTTCAGCGGTTTTATCGATAAGTAATGTAGAATCTCCGAGTTTGTTTTTCTGTATATGTTCTCGAGCTTTTGGGGTACCAATTATGTTTTTAATGGTATCGCGAGCTATTCTCGCTGTTTTTGAGATAAATACTAGCCAATCTTCGGTGTTAAGGAGTTGCATAATCAATTAGTTCTAAAATACATTATCCTTAATGTTTGCTATAGTGAAAAGTACCGAAAAAAAGTAACCGAAAAATGAAATTAATTGTTGACCTCAAATTCCTTTTCAGCCTTCTCATCTCCCTATAATTCATCAAATTGATAGTAATCTCTTTGAAATTTTCTTCGATCTGGGATTTCGTTTTTATTTTTGATTTAAGACTATATAAATCGATGTTCATCAGGATTTTTTTAGCAAAACAGTATTCCAAGAAAGCTTTTAAAAAAAAACAGTTAATCCATCCATAAGGATGGAGTAGTTAATCCAGAGCCAGTTCCAAATAACACTATGGATTCGTTGCGATCAATAAAATTCAATTCCAACAGTTTTCGTATAGCTGCAATTGTGGCAGCTGCCTCTCCCGCAATCATTATCCCTTCATGTTTTGCCAGCTCAAACATCGATGCTTTGATTTCTACGTCATCTACAGCTACAGCTGTACCATGCGATTCTCGGATCGCTTGAAGAATGAGATAATCTCCGATTGCAGAGGGTACACGAATCCCACCAAAAATTGATTGCGCGTTTTCCCAAGGAGTAGCATGTTTATCTCCTCGTTGAAATGCACGAATTATGGGTTGGCACCCTGTAGGTTGGACCGAAACCATTTTTGGACGTTTGGTTCCTATTAGTCCCAGAATTTCCATCTCCTCAAATGCTTTCCACATGCCTACAATACCCGTTCCGCCACCAGTTGGATATATTATAACATCCGGTAATTCCCATTCCATTTGCTCCGCAAGTTCCAATCCCATCGTTTTTTTCCCTTCTACCCTATATGGTTCTTTCAATGTAGAGACATCAAACCAGCCCTTTTCTTTTCCAGTTTTCTTCGCTTGAATACCCGCATCCGTTATTAATCCATCAATCAGAGTTAATTCCGCTCCCATTGCTCTCATTTCCGCTTGAATGAACGGATCCGTATCCTTAGGTGCAAAAATATGAGAAGAAGCTCCTGCATGTGCGGTGTATGCTGCTAATGCAGCTCCAGCGTTTCCTGCTGTGGGCATTACAAAATCACGCACTCCCAGTTCCAGACCTCTTGCCACTGCAGCACATAATCCACGGCTTTTAAATGTCCCTGTAGGATTCTGTCCTTCATCTTTTATGAATAAGTGATTTAATCCTCTAATTTTTCCCAGATTTTTCAGATGAATTAACGGTGTCCATCCTTCCCCTAAAGTAAGTCGAAATTTTGCTTTTCTCACGGGCATGATTTCATGGAATCGCCAGATATTATAGGAAGTTCTGGATTGAATGGACATTTTAGTAAGCTGTTCTTTAGCAGCCTCCAAATCATATCGCGGATATAATATTTTGCCACAATCTGGACAAACGGTGTGAATTTCATCTGGGTTATGGATTTTACCGCAATAAGTGCATTCTAGTTCAACTAAAAGAGATTGAAATTTCACTTTAATTCACGGTTCTTCTGATTCGATGTTAATAGAATTGTCTCCATCGTTAAAGAAATTCCTCAAGTTTTTGTATTAAAAAATCCACTATGAATTATGTCTAAACCAGTTGGACCATATAGTTCTTATCGAGTTATAGGAAACCAGTTGTTCGTTTCCGGGCAAATCCCAAATGATGTTGATACACCTATCAAAGTACAAACTAAACAAGTACTCGAGAAAATTAAAACTCTTGTCACACAGGCGGGTTTTACAATGAAAGATGTAGTGAAATGCACTGTTTATCTTGCTGATATCAATGATTTTGTGGAAATGAACGAAGTATATGCTTCATTTTTTGTGGAGCCCTATCCATGTCGTGCAACAGTCGCAGTAAAAGATATTGTGAAGAAAGCAAAAGTCGAAATTGATGCACTTGCAGTAAAACGATGAGAAAATTCTTGTATTAAAACCAGTTGTGAAAAAAATGAAAACCGTGAATTTTTCTGCAATAGGTACAGGTGGAATCTTCAAAACAATTCAATACTGCATGAAAAGGAATAAACGTGTCAAATTAATGTGCGTAATGGATATCAACGAGCAAGTAGCAAAAAACTGGGGGAATAGATTAGGAGTTCCTTATTGTACTTCAACAGATGAGCTATTTGAGAAATATGAAATGGATGCGGTGTATATCGCTACGCCGCATTTTACACATAAATCAATAATGGAAGAGGCTATTGCAAATGGAACCCATATTTTCGTCGAAAAACCCATCACGACAACACTCGAGGATGCTATGGATATTGTTCAAAAAGCAGAAAAAGCTGACGTGAAAATCGGAGTTGACTTTCAAAATCGGTATAATCCCGTCGCATATAACATGGTTCGTGCAGTTCAAGATGGACTTTTGGGAAAAATTTTGTATGGTACGGTAGCTGTACCTTGGAAGAGAACCTCAAATTATTATAAGCAAGGTGAGTGGAGAACTAAATGGGAAACAGCTGGAGGAGGAACCTTAATTACACATGCCATTCATTTCATTGATATTCTAGTTTGGGCTTTTGGAAATCCAATATCTGTTATGGGAAAATATGCAACCCGAAAGCATGATATTGAAGTGGAAGATATCGGTATGGGACTGATTGAATTTGAAAATGGAGCTATAGCACAAGTACTAAGTTCAGCGGTAAATGATCCCGGTCGCTCTGTTCGAGTCGATCTGTTTGGAGAAAAAGGGAATATCCTATTCCGAGGGTCATTTCCATCCTATTCTATATGGCAGGGAATTCGACGAAAGAATTACCCCCTAAGAGAGAGGAGCCCCATAATTTATAAAAATATTATCGATGCATTTGTCAATTATATTCTTGATGATACAGTATTTTTTGCTTCAGGGAGGGAATCCTTGAAAATTACATCTGTAATTGATGGAATTTATAAATCCGCTCGTTCTGGGAAAGCAGTCAAAATTAATCCATTAATATTTTAGACATACTCCCTTTTTTTACCAATATAGTTTATTTAAATATTGATTATATTCTTGAAGGGATTTTATCGGTACTTGCTGATAATAATCGTGGAGGTTATGAATTCCACGTTCATATAAGTATGTTAATGCTTCTACCACAGATTGCGCCAATTGCATATTTGTAATGACAGGAATGTTGAATTCCACTGCTTTCCTACGTATTTTGTATTCATCCTCAGTTATAGTAGGATCAATGGATTCTTCAAATGCTTGAGGGATATTAATAACAAGATCCAGCTCCCGATTCAGTATGAAATCAAGTATATTCGGTTTCTTATCAGGTTCGCTTACTTTATGGAGAACAAGGGAACCCACTCCATTGGATGCTAACACTTCAGCGGTATGAGGGGTAGCATACAGTTTATGACCGATTTTTTGTAACTGTTTTGCTGCAGGTACGATTTCTTCCTTAAGTTCTGATCCTGCCACGGTTATAAGAATATTTCCGGGAGAAAGAGGAACCGTAAATTCTGCTGCAATCAAGGATTTCACGAGAGCATCGGGAAAATCCTCCCCAATACATGCTACCTCACCTGTACTTACCATTTCTACTCCAAGAATCGGATCTGCCCCATCTAAACGCATAAAACTGAATTGAGGGACTTTCACACAATCATAAGGAGGAATCGAATGCTTTACAAGGTCTTCGGGTATTTTTCCTCCCAAAATAACATGAGCAGCGAGTTTTAACAAGTTGATCCCAATCGTTTTACTTACATATGGCATGGATCGAGAGGAGCGCAAGTTCATTTCAATAACGTAAATTTGATCGTTTCGCACGAGAAACTGAATATTAAAGGGTCCTTTCACGTTCATTTCCAAAGCAACCCGTGTTGTAATGTGCTGAATTTTCTCCCACATTTTGAATGGTAAAGATGGAGCGGGTAAGCACATAGTCGCATCCCCGGAATGAACACCAGCATTTTCAATATGCTCTACAACTGCTGCGATAAACACGTTTTCTCTATCTGCTACCCCATCACATTCAATTTCTCGAGCATCCGTATAGAATTTGGTAATAACGACTGGATTGTCTTGAGAAACCACTGCAGCTAACTCCAGAAATTCGGATAATTCGTATTCATTATGTGCTACTCGCATTGCAGCACCAGATAAGACATAGGATGGTCGAACCAGCACAGGATAACCGATTTCTTTTGCAAAGATGATAACTTTATCTAATACCCGTAATTCTGCCCAGGGCGGTTGTTTAATCCCTAATGTATCCATGATTTTGCCAAACTTCATTCGATTTTCTGCATTATCGATATCTTCTCCAGATGTACCAAGGATTCTAATCCCTCCAGATTCGTAGGCTTTCTTGTATTTGGTGAACTCATGGGTAATATTATTTCCAATTTGACCACCTACGGAAGTTACCATTCCGTCCGGGTATTCTTTATGTACAATATCTAGAATCCGCTCAGCACTTAATTCTTCAAAATATAACTTATCGGACTGATCATAATCCGTACTAACAGTTTCAGGGTTATAATTGATCATTATAACCTCGTCCACTCCATTCGATCGCAATGCATTTGCCATATTTACACACCCCCAATCAAACTCCACAGAAGATCCAATGCGATATACTCCCGAACCCAATACGATTATGCGCTTTTTCCGATCTTCGGAAATGGAACTAATCCTTTCTTCTTTCGTCTCATATGATAGATCGTCTACATTTCCTCCATAGGTCAAATACAAATAATTAGTTGATGCAGGCCATTCTGCTGCTAACGTGTCTATTTGCTTCGTTACGGGATAAATCTCATTTTTATGCCTAAATTTGCGAATTACATGGGAATCTGTATTGAGACATCGACTTACCTGTCCATCCGAAAAACCATAGCGTTTCGCATATCGTATTTCCTTGGATTTTAATGAATTCGGTGTATCATTTGAAATATCCCGCAACATAGTCTCGATTTCTATTACATGCTGGATTTTATAAAGAAACCACTTATCAATCTTTGTGAGACGAGAAATTTCATCAATACTTAATCCCTTCTTAAGAGCGATAGGAATTAGTAAAAATCGGATATCTGTGGGGTGAGAAAGTTCGTATATCACCTCTTCTCTAGGCATCAACATCCATTCCGATTCGTTATCATTGTTTACCAACCCTCGCATACCCGTGTTCAGCATACGGATAGATTTTTGCATAGCCTCTTCGAATGTTCTGCCAATTCCCATTACTTCCCCCACACTTTTCATTTGCGTTCCTATTCGTGGTGAAACTCTTCTGAACTTTTCCAAATTCCAACGTGGGATTTTAATGGCCACATAATCCAACGCGGGTTCGAAACACGCCGTAGTGATATTTGTTACTTTATTTTTCAGTTCTACAAGTGTATAACCTAATGCCAATTTCGCTGCTACATAAGCTAACGGATACCCCGTTGCTTTACTCGCTAGCGCTGAACTTCTACTTAATCGTGCATTCACTTCAATTGCTACAAACCGTTTCGAATAAGGGTGTAGGGCGTATTGGATGTTACATTCTCCAATGATACCGATGTGTTTAATTGCCTTGATGGAAGCATTTCTAAGCATTTGATATTCTTCATTGGTTAGGGTTTGACTTGGTGCGATCACAATAGACTCTCCTGTATGAATACCACATGGATCTATATTTTCCATGTTGCAGACAGTGATTGTATTGTCGTTTGAGTCTCTAACTACTTCATACTCTATTTCTTTCCAACCATAAACACATTCTTCGACTAAGATTTGCGAAATAACGGATTGAGCCAGTGCTTTTTCTACAAGTTCATCAAATTCCTCCACATTGTGAACAACACCTGATCCTTGACCACCTAGAGTGTATGCAACTCGAATCATTAACGGGAAACCAATCTCGTCTGCAATTTTCCGTGCTTGCTGCTTTGTAGATGCAGTTGCAGATTTACAAATATTGATTCCGCATTGCATCATACAATGGCGAAACAGTTCCCGGTCCTCAGTTTCCTTTATAGCTTGGATAGGAGTTCCTAATACACGGACACCGTATTTTTTTAGTATGCCAGTTTCATGTAACTTTACTCCCACGTTTAATGCAGTCTGTCCTCCAAAAGATAGCAGGATACTATCAGGATTTTCTTTTTGTATAACAGATTCCACAAATTCTACCGTAATCGGTAATAAATAGGTTCGATCCGCAAGATTGGGATCTGTCTGGATTGTTGCAATATTTGGATTAATTAGAATCGTGTAAATCCCCTCTTCTTTTAATGCTTTAAGAACCTGAGAACCAGAATAATCAAATTCTCCCGCTTGCCCAATTCGGATAGCTCCTGATCCTATCACAAGTACTCTTTTTATACTTTTATCAATAGACAATTAATGATTACCTCCAATCCCATCATGATTCGTTCGACGTGTATATACTTGTACAGCCATATTCCGGACAAATTCATCAAATAAAAAGACGGTATCTTCAGGTCCCGGATATCCTTCGGGATGAAACTGAACAGAGAATATCGGTTTGGAAGGATGAAAAATCCCCTCATTGGTTAAATCATCTGCGTTTTCAAACAATGTCTGGAATCCAGAATGGGAGCGTTTAAGCGAATCAGTATTTAAAGCAAATCCGTGATTTTGGCTTGTTATATATGCTCTCCCCGTTCGTTTATCTATTACAGGTTTATTACCTCCTCGATGCCCATATTTTAGTTTATACGTTTCTCCCCCCGCAGCTAATCCAAGTATTTGGTTCCCCAAACAGATACCCAACGTAGGAATTGAATTTTGGATTAGATTTTCCGCCATTTGTATAGTTTCAGTGCATTTCTTTGGATCTCCCGGTCCGTTGCTGATAAGGACTCCATCGGGAGAATAATCCATCACGTCCTTATAGCTCGTGTAATATGGCACTACAATTACTTTAAGATTACGGCGCCTTAGTTCTCGAATGATATTATTCTTGATTCCACAATCAATTGCGACGACGGTTCCGATAGGATGATTACCCGTAAACACGATTGGTCTATCACAACTCACTTCCTTGACAAGATCGCGGGTATTTGGATCTTCAATATCTTGTAATTGCCTTTTAATTTGAGCTTCGTCGGGTATTTTATCTTCAGAGTCATAAATATTTAATAAACCCGTCTGCACTCCTTCAGATCGGAGGATTTTGGTGAGATCACGAGTGTCTATTCCTTCAATACCAGGAATATTTTCCTCTTGGAGAAATTGATCAATAGTTTTCACGGATTCATAATGAGAGGGGTGATCACATTTTTCATGTACTATGAATCCCGAACATTTTATAGAATCACTCTCAAACCATTTAAAGAGACCAAATTCGTCTTTTTCCCAAGGAGGGATGCCATAATTACCGATTAAGGGATATGTGAGAGCGTAGATCTGCCCTTGATTACTAGGATCCGTTAACGCACAATTATATCCCGCTGCAGTGAATGTTGTGAATACTACTTCTCCCATTACACTTGTGTTAGCCCCAAATCCATCACCATAAAAGATCCTACCATTTTTTAGAGCTAGAACCGCAGATCGTTTATTTCTGAGATCTAAATGGGTTTCTGAGAACGTCACGAGAAATCATCTAAATTGGTTAAGATGAGTCTGATACAAATAAAGATTATCATGGATCATAATTTTGGATTTAATAGAAAGGTTTTTCAGAAAGAAATCGTTAATAAACTTCTCACATAAAGGATTTACTTTCTCTTTTTGTCGGTTTAGGATTTCTTTAGTAAAAGGATTTTATATATTGGTAAATTAGGGATCTCAATGTCTCAAGTTTCTGTAGTAATAACTGGTTCCACTCGAGGTCTCGGACTTGCTTATGCATCAAAATTTTTAGAATTAGGGGACCGAGTGATTATTTCGTCTAGGAATCGAGAATACGTTGAAAAAATTACTCAAGCACTCCAAAAGAAATACCCGGAGAAAGTTTTTGGTAAGGTTGCGGATGTTACGAAATTCGAGGATATGAAGACCCTTGCAGATTATGCAGTCTCGAAATTTGGATATATTGATATTTGGATTAATAATGCTGGGGTAGCTACTCCCTCACTTGAACTATTAGGAGAGTGTTCTCCCGAGAAGCTTCGGACGATTGTGGACACGAATCTCTTGGGCACTTTATATGGATCTAAAGCGGCAATATCAATAATGAAAAAAAGAGGCGGAAAAATCTACAATATGGCAGGTTTTGGTGCAAAAGGCAATGTGCAGAAAGGAATGACCGCTTATGGAGCCACTAAACGCTCAATTCCTTATATCACCAAAGCGTTATCTTCTGAATACAAACATACATCTATTAAATTCTCAACAATATTACCCGGGATGACGATTACTGACCTTCTAACAGGAGAACCGGGAACTAAACACGATACACGAGCTTATTGGGTATTTAATGTGATTTCTGATACTGCAGAAAATGTTGCTGAAAAATTGGTACCTCTCATGAAAGCAACCAATTCGGGAAATCAAACTTTAAACTACACATCTACTCTGAAGATCATGTGGAAGTTTTTTACTGCTTGGCGATATAAAAACAAATATTTTGATGCCAATGGGTCCTTAAAGATTCAGAAAATTGAAGATAGGATACTCCATAAGGAATAATTCCTTTTTTTGCATCTCTGTCAAATCTTAATAAGCTAAATTTATTTATATAGTAGTGAGGTAGTGTGAAAGCATCTTATCTAGAAATGTTAAAAAATTACCCACAAGATACGGAATGGGCGAGAGATTGGTCAAAAATAACTGAGGTATTTGATACAATCGACTATCTGGAAGATCTGTTTAAATCCTTTGCTGTTTCTTATTTACGAGAACTCCAGCAACAAATGCTGATTCTTAATCTTAAAAAATATGCGTGGTCCTTACAAGGGTTAATCTTAGAAAAATATAGTGAAAGACAAACGAATTAAAAATTTGTCGCTTGAGTTTCTATAAGTGCCTGCTTACTTCGTTCGATTTCAATTTCTTGGGGAGTTCTGCGCCGAACAAGTTCCAATAACGCAATATTATTTAAACTAAATAAAATACGGGGAATATAATCATCGAATGTGTAAGGTCCATCAGGAACATCTTCACTGAGCTCGATTAATTTCTCTTCTTGGATAACTTGACCGTTTACATGTTCATCTTGAACCTTATATTTATAGATCTTATCTTTTACAACTACTAATTCGCGTTTATATTCGACTGGAAGCTTTGTTTTGGCAAGAACTAACAAAATTTTTTCTCGTTTGACCAAATCTAATAATTCAAGATCGACATTCCTCCCTTGAAATTCAGGTCCTTCTTGTTCTTCCTCAATAGCCACTTCTTCTTGCAAACCAACCAGGATCTTAAATCCCATGGGCTCATTTCCATCATCCACAGTGGTTAATCTCATTGCGGTTATATGCTTATCGCGAACTGAAGGAGCAAGTTTTGCTGAAAGAAATTTCATTCGAGTAGACACTTCGGAACCCTGCCAAAGCCACCCTCGGAAGTGATTAGGATCCAAGAATAGCAAAGAAAAGGCAGGATCCAATAATTCATATAATTTTATACCCGGATCGAGTGCAAGTTCCTCAAAATCACCCAACTCATCATTAAGTTGATAAATGACTATGGGTTTTTCATCCTTTTTTTTTATCTCGAATTTTTTTGTTGACATATAGATGATCACATCAGCAGAATTGAAGTATATATCTGGATTAGACTTCCACTCTTAAAAATTTAAACCTCTTTTTTTTTTAGCAGATTTTTAAACGCATCGGATTCAGAATGCTGATCCAATGTATGGATTGGCATAGTTCCATGCAGATCCCGCACTTCTGGTGCCAGACGTGCTGCTAAAAATTTCATATGGATAGTCACAGCTGAACCCTCCCATATAAATGCGATCTGAGAATCCACATTAATAATTAGCAAGATATTTTCCGAAATCAGTAGCGAATGTATATTCTCTATCCGCATGATCGGAACTTTCTCGAATTGTTCTTTTTCATCACTTAATCGATATACAACAGGAGATGGTATTCCCATGTCCCATGCTTCTGCATTTTCTCCCATAGACTCACCGATGATTTCTCGATGTATATTTTTAATCCACATCGATATTTATGTTGTAGGGGTCATTCGGAAATTTTAAACTGAATCGTAAATACGTTTATTAGTATCTATCAATCTTTTAACTATTGGTAGAAGGGCTCATCTTTATTTTCAATTCAAAATTGCAGAGATTGCCGAGTATGGTCAAAGGCGCTGGACTCAGAATCCAGTCTTTAGTAGTTCGGGGGTTCAAATCCCTCTCTCTGCATTAATATGCAATAGGCATTAAGGTCTATGAAGGCAGATATTGGCTTTATGGACAAAAAGAAGGGAGATTTATTAAAACAAGAAAAGGTAAAGGATAAAGAAATAAATTTAACTGCAATAGCATATAGCGGGTTCGAATGCTGGTTCGAATATCTTACACAGTATTATGATGGTTTTTTTTATGTTTGTATCCGTTTAAACTCCTCAAGTAATTTCTCAGCATTTCCATTTAATTTGAACAGCAAATTATATTTCTCAGCAGTCATTTGTAGAGCAGATTCAGGGTGATCCCATTCATACCATGCAGATAAATCCTTTTCTAAGTAGAGTCCATCGTTGTAATTTAAGTCTGGCATTCCGATGGTTGCGAGTTTGATGGATTTAAGGTTTACTTGATTATACGATTTCCATGTGCGTGCTATTTTTTTTATTCTTTCATCGATTATCGATGGTGAACAAATTTCATCTGTAATTCGTGCATCTATTGCTTGTTTAGCATTAAATTTCTCCCCGGTCATTAAAATATGGCGCGTCCAAGATACACCACAGACACGAGACATGATTGCAATGCAACTCGCACCGGGAAAAATTCCTGCAGTCACTTCTGGCATACTCCATTCACATGAATCTACCATCAAACGGTAGTCTGCTGCAGCTGCGAAAACAATTCCCATCCCCATTGCCCTTCCATTTATAGCAACAACACTTGGTTTTCCTGAAAATAAAAGCGTTGCAATATCCCCCGCAATTAATCCAAGATTAGTTTTCCCCTCAGTGGAAAAGGAACTCACACTTCCCACATCAATTCCCGTAGTAAAATCTTTATTCCCCGAACCTGTTAATATAATAATTCTTACATCCGGATTCTGTTGGGAATCCATAATAATCTGCCGTAATTCAATTAGTAATGGAGGATTGAGGGAATTTGCCCGTTCGGGTCGATTAAGTGTCAAATATTGCACTTTATTTTTTAGTTCTTGAAGTAACTCCGGCATGTTTTAATCAATAGAATAGGCGAAAAAAAAGTTTATGTGAATTTCAATCCGAAAAATGCATGAATTTACTCAATTCAAGAAAAGATGCTGCATTTTCTCCCAAGATTCTCCTCCTATGGATAAGCTCTTTAATATAAGCTTAGTATACTTAATGACCTTATCGACGAATAAAGCATTTAAACTTAGATTTTGAGATATCCATAATGATGGAACGGATCGAAAACCATAACGAACAGGAGAAAATTCTGGAATTTTATATTCAAAATGGTGTTAGTCTATTTGAAGAGGGAGAGTATTTGAAAGCCACTGAATGCTTTGTGGAAGCTATTGATATATGTAGAAGGCAAAAAAATGACAAAATGCTAGCTGAGTTAATGTTGGGAGCAGGAAAGTCATTTATACGATTAGGAAATACAAAAGAAAGCCGAAAATATGTCAATCAAGCACTAACACTTCACGAACATCTTAACATAGTTTCCGGGATTGCAGGAGATCTAGAGTGTTTAGGGGATATTGAAAGTTTTGAAAAAAAGTATGAACTGGCACTAAAATCATATGAAAAGAGTATAGATGTCAGGAAAAAAGCGAAGATTGAACCGGAATCAGCTGATCTATACGAAAAGATTGGGACTACGTACGTGTATCTTAGTAATTTTGAGTTGGGATACAAGAGTTTCCAGAGAGCATATGAAATTCTTCAAATTGAACAGGATACAGAATTTCCGAAAAATTTGAAAGCGGCTATATTAGAAAGTCTCGGAATTTGTGCTAATAGGCTTTTATGGCATGATAAAGCCATTACACATTTCTTAAATTCACTTGAGATCTATGATACACTTCAAGACATTCATCATAAGATAATGGTTTTGAAATTTCTCGGTAATGAATACTATGATACGTCTAATTATTCCAAATCAGTTTTATATTACACAGAATGTTTAGAAATTATCGAAGCGAATAATAAGGATTATTCTTTTGTCGCTATTGATTGTCTATATAACATGGCTGATATGAAAATGACAAACATGGAATATACAAAAGCTTTGGAGTATAATAAGAAAGGATTGAATTTAGTAAACAAGAATGAAAATAAGCTCTGCTATCTACATTTTTTACTTCAACAAGGCTTATGTTACATCTATTCAGATGAAACTGATAAAGCAAATTTAATTTTAAATTCCTCTGAATTTCTAAACTTAATTAATGAGTATGGAACAAACGAAGAAAAAGAAATTTACAAAAACATTCTTTCGTTGATTGAACATAAATAAACCGTAAAATTACATCTGATTATTAATTACAAATGATGATTGATTTAATGAGTGTAATGGCACAAATATTTTATATAGGAAGATTCAACTCAGATTACCGGTGAATGATTATGTATCCTGAAGAAAAAAATCAAATTGTCATTGAAAAAGCTAAAGAGTTGGAAAAATATCCACTCTGTTTTTCGTGGGTAGATCGCTACGCAAAGGAACGACCGAATGATCTTGCAATTATTGAGTATAACACATCTCAGGAGATCACGTGGAAAGCCTTTGCGACCGCAAGTAAAGCATTCGCAGCGAAGTTGTTAAATTTAGGGATTAAAAAGGGAGATGTAGTTGCTACGAGCCTTCCGCTTTTAAAGGAGCATGTATATTTGATGTACGCATGCTATCGGATAGGTGCAATCTTTGCTCCCATCGATCTACGGCTAAAGCCTCCAGAGATCATCCAATCTTTTGATAAAATCAAACCGAAGATCTTCTTTTTCTTGGGAAAAACTCCTGTAGCAGACTTTCGTGAAATAGTGAAACCTGTAATGGAAAAACATAAGAAAATGGTAAAATATTGGGTGCAATTCCAAAAAGAAGCGGATATGATCATGGATGGAGCTATTGGAATAACGGAGTTCGCAGCTGATATCAAGAAAGTATATCTAATAAAAGGCATTTTGGGAGGGGCGGTAAAAAAAGCTCAAAAGAAAGTGCACAAGCGGGATCCATGTTTAATTATCTTCACTACAGGGAGTACCGGATGGCCTAAACCCGCATTAATCTGCCATGAAAACATACTCTTGCAGAATATAAGTCTTGGAACGGCTTTTGATATGAAAGAGGGAGATCGGATGTTAGTGAATTTACCTGCCTCACACGTGGGTTGCACAACGGAACAGCTCATGACAACGATTTACGGTGGTGGAACTGCAGTCATCCTTCATATATTCAAACCAGATGAAAGTTTGGATGCAATCCAGAAATATAAAGTAACTTGCTTTGGTCAAATTCCCGCTCTTTTTAGCATGGAATGGAGATTGCCCAATTATAACGAGTATAATCTCTCTTCTTTAAGATTTGCGATTGCAGCAGGCCAACAAGTAACACGTGCGTTTTTAGAAAAACTTTCAACCATGTGTCCGCAATATCCTACGGGACTTGGTCTCACAGAAACAGCAGGATTCTGTACCTATACTCCGATGAATTATGGAGTAGATGACCTGCTAAAAGGCATAGGATTCGACTCCCCTCTGTGTCCCATCTCAATTCGCGAAATTATGAAGCCTAATGGTTCAGCCGGAGATGAGAAACCGAAAGGTGAGATTGGAGAAATATGCTTTCAAGGACCTCAGGTGTTTTTGGGATACATGGATGACGAAGAAAATACCCGAAAGACGATTTCAAAGGAAGGAATATTATATACCGGTGATTTAGGCTCCTATGATGAAGAAGGACTGCATTTTGCCGGGCGATCTAAACTTCTTATCAAACCCAAAGGCTATAATGTGTATCCCCAAGAAGTGGAAGATTACATTGGAACTAGTCTCAAGGATAAATTATCAGCTGTTGCAGTAGTAGGTGTGCCCCATGAGGTTTTTACAGAGGGTATTATGGCGTTTGTGGAACCACGGGCTGGTCAGAAGGTTACAAAAGAGGAGATCGATAAAATATGCCAAGGAATGGCTTCTTATAAACGTCCAAGTCACGTTGAGATATTGCCACCTGAAGGTATGCCATTGAACAGAGTTGCAAAAACCGACTACGTGACCTTAAAGTCAAAAGCAAAAGAGATCGCAGAGAAATTGCGTTCAAAAGGTGGATGGGATAAATAAATCGTATTTATTTGTTATTTTTTTAATTATTTTTCCTGAAATGACTTTAATTGCATTTTCGTAGGGATAAATGCTCCCGGGAATAATTCTTGCAGTTCTTTTTTAGAGGGATATTTTCCATATTCACAAATTTCATATACTTCAATATTTTTGACTACTTCTTTTTTATAAGCTTTTAATCCGCAGTTAAAGTCATGAAGGTTTATTCCGGTTACAATGCTCGCAGTTGCATTGTATAATTT
>Ga0209253_10000713_pt1 | contig 28817 bp, 28 predicted proteins | sample FrelakmetBRP12BR_FD_187145 | JGI IMG/M metagenome (GOLD analysis project Ga0209253, IMG submission 187145) | Freshwater lake sediment microbial communities from the University of Notre Dame, USA, for methane emissions studies - BRP12 BR (SPAdes)... | ecosystem: Environmental > Aquatic >...
GCCCGCTCGCATTCGCGATTGACCATTCGCGATTCCGCCGATAGAGTGCCGATTAAGCGGATGGCCTTATCCTCGTTTTCCGTTTCGCGATAGTGACAATTGTCGCGTCGGTCTTTTCCGCAATGTTCATCCAGGTGGCGCGTGTGGTTTTCCGCCGCGTCAAACTCCTGTCAGGCCCAACTGTAGAAGATGGGCCAGGGAAAAAATCCTGCCGCTGTTGGCGTTACCACTGGAGCCATCGATCATGACCTGTACTCGCACCCTGGCCCGAGCAACGCGGTCGATGGTCGCGTCGTTGGTGCTGTTCGGCTCGGCTCCTGCCATGGCCGATAGCGGCGTGAAGGTCACCCATCTTTGGGCAAAGGCGACCGCCCCCGGCCAGAGCGTCGCGGCGGCGTACTTCGACATTGCCAGCGACGCACCCGCGGTGCTTGTCCAGGCGGAATCTCCAGCGGCCAAGGTGGTCGAATTGCACGAAATGAAACTGGACGGCAACGTGATGAAAATGCGCCCGGTCCCGAGAATTGAGCTGCCTCCCGGCAAGACGGTGAAGCTGGAGCCTGGTGGGCTCCACGTGATGCTCATTGATATCAGACAGCCCCTCAAGGTCGGCGAGAGGATTCCGCTGACGCTCGTGGTGGAAGCGGGGGGCAAGACCGAGACGCTCAACGTCTATGCCGATGTGATGGATCCCAAAGGCGGCGGTCACCGCCACTGATCGACCGCACGCAAATGAAAAGACTTCAAGCCTACGATGACTTCACGCGCAACAGTTGTGCTTTTTCCCGCGCTGGCTGCCCTGTCTACACCGGGGCATTCGGCTGCGGGCGCGGTCAACGCGGAGCCGGAACTGGATCTCTGCAAGACCAAGCCGTCGGTCATGGCGGCACTTAGCCGAGCTTCCACTCAGGCGCGAGCCGTGCCTATGGGCCAACGCCTGATCCTGCAGCTGTCCCCCGAGAAATCTGTCGTGTTCCCGGGCGTGTCGACCGACCTTGACAAGGAGCGGGCGAAGGCGAAGGGCGCGACGACCTATTCGGGTGTGGTGCGCCTGGAAGTGACGCGACCCGGTATCCACCGCGTCAGCGTGGATCGGGAAGCGTGGCTGGACGTTGCCACTGCGACCGGGGAGTTGCTCGACCCCGCACCGGAAGAAGGGATATTCGTCTGCGACGGCGCCCGGAAGGTGTTGCTCTATGGCCTGCCGGCGCCCGGCACGTACTGGCTGCAGGTTGCCTTGAGCCCGCGCCGCGAGACGGAGCTTACGGTGATTCCCCCCGACTAATCGGGGCCTGTCACCTTCGCGGTCGGAACCGGCCAGGACGAGCCGCCGAACGGGAGGCGCTCGACCTGCCGAGCTGCTCGGGGTGGAGCGGCGAGCGGCGTCATGTTCGGTGAGGACTTGCTCACGATCTGCGGAAGGGGGGCGCGCGGCTGTCTTCCGGCGTTGTCGTGTAGAATTCGGCGCGATTATTCCGCCGGACCGTTATGACCCTGACCCCTTCCGCCGCCGCCCAAAAGGCGCTCAATCTTGCCGAGGCGCTGCCCTACATCCGCCGGTTTCACGGCAAGACCATCGTGATCAAGTACGGCGGGAACGCCATGACCGACCTGCGCCTCCAGGAGAGCTTCGCGCACGACGTCGTGCTTCTCAAGCTCGTAGGCATGAGTCCGGTCGTCGTGCACGGTGGCGGCCCACAGATCGAGCAATTACTCGGGCGCCTGGGAAAGAAGGGTGAGTTTGTTCAGGGCATGCGCGTGACGGACGCCGAGACCATGGACGTGGTAGAGATGGTGCTCGGGGGCGCGCTCAACAAGGACATCGTGACCCTCATCAACCGAGCAGGCGGCAAGGCGGTGGGCCTCACCGGTCAGGACGGCAATTTCATCCACGCCCGCAAGCTGCTGCTACCGAGCCACGAGCGGCCGGAGGAACTGATCGACATCGGCCAGGTGGGGGAGATCGCCGGCATCGACCCCGGGGTCATCGACTCGCTGGAGCAAGGCGGATTCATCCCGGTGGTTGCACCGATCGGGGTCGGGCCGCAAGGGGAGTCCTACAATATCAACGCCGACCTCGTGGCGGGAAAGCTCGCCGAGATCCTGCAGGCGGAGAAACTGATCCTGCTGACGAATACGCCAGGCGTGCTGGACAAGGCGGGGAACCTGCTCACCGGGCTCACCCCCAAAGGTATTGAGCAGCTGGTAGCCGACGGCACGCTCTCGGGAGGGATGTTGCCCAAGATCGCCTCTGCGCTGGACGCCGCACGGGGAGGCGTCAAGAGCGTGCACATCATCGATGGCCGCGTCGAGCACGCGCTTCTTCTCGAGGTCCTGACCGACGAAGGCGTGGGTACGCTGATTCGCTCGAAATGACGCCTTTGCGTGCGCGCCGGCGGCGGTCGTGGACATGGGTTTTCGATCTCGACAACACCCTTCACGATGCCTCGCCGCACGTGTTTCCGCATCTCAACCGGACGATGACGGGTTATCTGCAGCGTCACCTCGACCTCGATCCCGACCACGCGAGCCGGCTGCGGCACCAGTACTGGAAGCGCTATGGTGCGACGCTGCTCGGGCTCATGCGTCATCACGGCACCGACCCGCACCACTTTCTGCGAGTGACGCACGAGTTTCCCGACTTGCCGGCGATGATCGTGCGTGAGCCTGGTTTGCGCGCCGCACTGTGCCGGCTGCCCGGTCGCAAGGTCGTGTTCTCCAACGCTCCGGTGGACTATGCCTGGGCGGTGCTCCGGATCCTTCGCGTCGCCGATCTCTTCGACGACGTCTTCTCCATCGAGGACACCGGATTTCGACCCAAGCCCGATTCAGCCGGATTCCTTCGACTGCTGCGACGACACCGCCTGCACCCGCGCGGCTGCGTGATGGTGGAGGACTCGCTCGCGAACCTGAAGACCGCCCGGCGCCTGGGCATGAAGACGGTCTGGATCACCGGCGCGGGACGCGCGCCTGCCTATGTGGATGTGACGCTGCGCAGTGTCTGCCAGCTGCCAGCCGCTGTCGCTGCCCTAGGGTGACGGCACCGTTTGGAGAGGGAGGACGCGATGCCAATCACTCGGCCAGGGGAGAGAAGGCAGCAGATCCTGGAGGTTCTCGCGGAGATGCTCGAACGACCTACGCCAGAGAAGATCACGACGGCGGCACTCGCAGCCCGCCTCGAGGTATCGGAGGCGGCGCTGTACCGCCACTTCGCGAGCAAGGCCCAGATGTTCGAGGGTCTGATCGAGTTCATCGAGCAGACGATCTTTGCGTTGGCCAACAAGATCATGGCGGAGGAAACGACTGGGTTGACGCAACTCAAGCGCATGATCTCGATGTTGCTCGCGTTTCCTCAGAAGAACCGGGGCATGACGCGGGTGCTGATCGGCGACGCGCTGGTGAACGAGAACGAGCGCTTGCAGGTTCGGATCAATCAGCTTCACGACCGGCTCGAGGCGAGCATCAAGCAGGCGCTGCGCTTCGCTGTGAGTCAACACGAAACCCAGCGCGAGTTCGACACCGCTGCCCAGGCGAACCTCATCATGGCCTTCGTCGTGGGGCGCTGGCACCAGTACGCGAAGAGCGGTTTCAAGCGCGATCCCCTCGAGCACTGGGCGTCGCAGTGGCCGGCGCTCGCACCAGGCTAATCGCGCTTGTTGTGATGAATCCCCCGGGACTATAGTTGTCACGGGGTTCGGGTGCGTCGCTGCGCAACACCCGGAAGGCGAATAGCGCTTCGGAGCGAGAAACCATGGCCATCAAGCATTACAGTGCCGGGGTCAAGGGATATCGGGGTACTTATTGGGAGCCCGATTACGATGTCAAAGACACCGACATTCTGGCGTGCTTCAAGATCACCCCCCAACCGGGCGTGGACCGCGAAGAAGCGGCGGCTGCCGTGGCCGCTGAATCGTCGACTGGTACTTGGACCACGGTTTGGACTGATCTCCTTACCGATCTCGACTACTTCAAGGGACGTGCATACCGGCTCGAGGATGTGCCCGGCGACGACGCGTGCTTCTATGCTTTCGTCGCATATCCCATCGATCTGTTCGAAGAGGGCTCGGTGGTGAACGTGCTCACCTCGCTGGTGGGCAACGTCTTTGGATTCAAGGCAATCCGCGCCCTGCGGCTGGAAGACGTACGCTTTCCGATTGCTTACGTCATGACCTGCAACGGGCCACCCCATGGCATTCAGGTCGAGCGCGACAAGCTTAACAAGTACGGCCGACCGCTCCTCGGTTGCACGATCAAGCCCAAGCTTGGGCTTTCCGCCAAGAACTACGGGCGCGCGGTCTACGAGTGCCTGCGTGGCGGACTGGATCTCACCAAGGATGACGAGAACGTCAATTCCCAGCCGTTCATGCGCTGGCGCGACCGGTTCCAGTTCGTGATGGAGGCGGTCCACAAGGCTGAGGCCGAGACCGGCGAGCGCAAGGGGCATTACCTCAACTGCACGGCGCCTTCTCCAGAGGAGATGTACGAGCGGGCCGAATTCGCGAAGGAGTTACGCGCCCCGATCATCATGCATGACTTCCTGACGGCAGGTTTCACCGCCAACACCGGGCTCGCGCGCTGGTGCCGTAAGAACGGAATCCTCCTGCATATCCACCGGGCAATGCACGCCGTGCTCGATCGCAACCCTTACCACGGCATCCATTTCCGGGTGCTGGCCAAGGCGCTGCGGCTCTCGGGCGGCGACCACCTGCACTCCGGAACGGTGGTGGGCAAGCTGGAGGGGGATCGCGACGCGACGCTCGGATGGATCGACCTCATGCGCGAGCGCTTCATCAACGAAGACCGCAGCCGCGGCATCATGTTCGATCAGGACTGGGGCTCCATGCCGGGGATCCTGCCGGTGGCGTCGGGCGGCATCCATGTCTGGCACATGCCGTCCCTGGTCGCCATCTTCGGCGACGACGCGTGCTTTCAGTTCGGCGGCGGCACGCTGGGTCACCCCTGGGGCAACGCGGCGGGCGCCGCCGCGAACCGCGTCGCGCTGGAAGCCTGCGTGAAAGCCCGTAACGAGGGCCGCCCGATTGAAAAGGACGCTACGGAGATTCTGACCGAGGCGGCAACGACGAGCCCGGAGCTCGAGGTGGCGATGGAAACCTGGAGGGAGATCAGATTCGAGTTCGACACCGTCGATCAGCTGGCCGTCGCCCAATGGTGAGCGGGCCCCTACAAGAGGGATATCGATGATGACTGACATTCAGGAGTACCGGTCGCGCGTCTCCGACCCGGCGAGCCGCAAGCTTGGAACCTTTTCGTATCTGCGGCCGATGTCGGACGCCGAGATCCGTATGCAGGTTGAGTACATCGTGAAGCGGGGCTGGCACCCGGCGATCGAGCACACCGAACCCGAACACGTGGGCGGCTCGTACTGGTACATGTGGAAGCTGCCGCTGTTCGGAGAGACCGATGTCGATCACATCCTGGCCGAGGCCGAAGCCTGTCACCAGGCGCACCCGCGGCATCTCGTGCGCCTGATCGGTTACGACAACCGCAAGCAATCTCAAGGCACTGCGATCGTGATCTATAGGGGCGCGGCCGTCGCCGGGATCGGCGAGTGACTCGCCGAATCTGGTCTGGCGGGAGCTTCGGAGAGGGCGCGCTGACGCGAGCTTGCCCGGTACATCCGCTCGACTGACAGCATGGAAAAAGAATCCATCGCCAGCCGCTACGCGCGAATTCTGCTCACCATTGTCGAGCAGATTGGGCTTTTGGTCATCGCTATCGCCACCGTTGTTGCCGGTTACCAGGAGGTAATGGTGATGATCACCAACGCCAAGGTGGCGCTTGCCGACCTGCTACTCATGTTCCTTTATCTCGAAGTGCTGACCATGGTCGGCCTGTATTACCGGTCCGGCAAATTGCCCGTGCGCTTTCCGCTCTACATCGCGTTGATCGCGTTGGCCCGCTATATCATCCTGGACGTGAAGGAGATCACAGAACTTCGGATGCTGGCTGTGGCCGGTGCGATTCTCCTTATCGCGCTGGCGGTCCTCGTCATTCGGTTCGGTCACCTGCGCTATCCCTACGTGGAGGACGACACGCGGCCGGAACTACCGGGTCACCGCAGTCTTGGTCACGAGTGAGCGCATGGCCTTCGATATAATCCCGGTTCTTTCTCGGGCCGGGCCATGGACAAGGTAGACGTCGGCATCGTCATGGGGAGCGACAGCGACTGGCAGGTGATGCAGCACGCAGCCCGTCGCCTGAAGGCCTTCCAAGTACCCTTCGAGTCTCGGGTGGTGTCTGCCCATCGCACCCCGGACCTCCTCTTCGAATACGCCGAGGGCGCGGGCGCGCGCGGCTTGAAGTGCATCATCGCCGGGGCGGGCGGGGCTGCGCACCTTCCCGGAATGCTTGCCGCCAAGACGAGCTTGCCGGTGCTCGGCGTTCCCGTCACCTCCCGGACCCTGCAGGGGATCGATTCTCTGCTCTCCATCGTGCAGATGCCGAAGGGTGTTCCTGTTGCCACGTTTGCCATCGGCGAAGCCGGTGCAGAAAATGCCGCGCTGTTCGCCGTCGCCGTCCTTGCTCTCGGCGATCCGCTCCTTGCCGAGCGGCTGCGGGGCTTCCGCGAAGCCGAAGCGGCTCGCGTCCGCGCAATGACCCTCCCCGATCCGGAATGATCGCGCCCGGCGCCTGGCTAGGTCTGCTCGGCGGTGGGCAGCTCGGACGCATGTTCACGATGGCCGCCCAGAGCACGGGCTATCAGGTGGTGGTGCTGGACCCAGGGCGGCACAGCCCCGCTGGTTCCGTAGCCGATCGTCATTTGCGTGCAGACTATCTCGATCCGGCGGCTCTGGCCGAGCTCGGTCGCTTGTGTGCGGCGGTCACCACCGAGTTCGAGAACGTGCCCGCCGAGGCGCTCAACTACCTGGCTCGCGATTGCATTGTAAGTCCCGCCGCCGGAAGCGTTGCGGTCGCCCAGGACCGCATTCGCGAGAAGCGGTTTCTCGCGGCAAACCGGCTCGGTACGGCCCCCTTTGCCGTGATCGAGACGCGGGACGACCTCGTTGCCGACCTCGATTCGAGACTGCTCCCCGGTATCCTGAAGCGGAGCCGATTTGGCTACGACGGGAAGGGTCAGGTGCGGGTGACGACGCGAGAAGAGGCGCTCGACGCCTTCATCGCCATGGGCGACGAACCCTGCGTGTTGGAGCAGATGCTCGCGCTCGATTTCGAACTCTCGGCGGTTGTCGTGCGCGGGTTCGACGGCGCCGTCGCGACCTTCCCCCTCGCCGAAAACGTCCACGCCCACGGCATCCTCGACCGCAGCATCGTGCCCGCGCGAGTGTCCCCCGCGCTTGCAGCTCAGGCGCGCGACGCAGCCATCACGGTCGCTGAGGCACTGGACTACCGCGGCGTGCTGTGCGTGGAGTTCTTCGTGGTCGAGGCCAACCGGCTGCTCGCGAACGAGATCGCGCCACGCCCCCACAACAGCGGTCACTATTCGATTGATGCGTGCTTCACCTCGCAGTTTGAACAGCAGGTTCGCGTGATGGCAAAGCTGCCGCTCGGCGATGCGGCCCTGCATTGTCCTGCGGTAATGGTGAACATCCTCGGCGATGCCTGGCACGCCGGCGAGCCGAACTGGCAGGCGCTGCTCGCCCATCCGCGGGTCAAGCTTCACCTCTACGGCAAGCGTGAGCCGCACCCCGGGCGAAAGATGGGTCACTACACGGTGCTCGGTGAGGACCTCGAGCAGAACCTGAAGCTCGCGCTCGAGCTGCAGCGTGCGCTGCATGAAGCGGCGACGCCAATGCAAGGCGAACCGGTTCCCGGCGCCGCATGATGGCGCGCTTTTCCTGGCTGCACGGCGCTCGTTGCCGTTTCCATTGCCGTTGACGGGATCGAGGTCGGCTCGATGCGGATCATCACCTCAAGGACCGCGGCAAGATCGCCGAGATGTGATGCGCGGGCGGGATAAGTGACATGAGCGATCTGCAGGGAGCACCTCTCTTTGCATCGAGCCTCGCGAGCTTGCCGTTGATCCACCGCGGCAAGGTCAGGGACCTCTACGCGGTGGGCGATGACAAGCTGCTCGTGATCCAGACCGATCGGCTGTCCGCGTTCGATGTGATCCTGCCGACGCCGATCCCTGGCAAAGGCCGCGTGCTGACCGCGCTCTCGGGATTCTGGTTTGCCCGGCTTGCACATGTGGTGCCCAATCACCTCACGGACATCGATCCGGAGTCCGTCGTCGACGCGTCGGAGCGCGAACAGGTTGCGGGCCGGTCTTTCGTGGTCAGGCGCCTCGTGCCGCTGCCGATCGAAGCGGTGGTCAGGGGATACATTGCCGGTTCCGGCTGGAAGGACTACCAGCGCACCGGGTCGATCTGCGGCATTGCCCTGCCGCCCGGATTGTCCGAGGCATCGAAGCTTCCGCAGCCGATCTTTACGCCGGCGAGCAAGGCACCCGCGGGGGCTCACGACGAGAATATTTCGTTCACGGCGGTGGAAGCGGAAATCGGTACTTCCCTCGCTGCCCGAGTGCGGGAGATATCCGTGCAGCTCTACTCCGAAGCGGCGAGTTATTCGATCACGAAGGGGATCCTCATCGCGGACACCAAGTTCGAATTTGGCCTTGACGGCTCTGGAACTCTATATCTGATCGACGAAGTACTCACCCCCGATTCGTCGCGCTTCTGGCCCCGGAATCGTTATGTGGTCGGCGGGAGCCCGCCCAGCTTCGACAAGCAGTTCGTGCGCGACTGGCTCGAATCGGTCCGCTGGGACAAGGCCCCGCCCGCCCCGTCGCTGCCCCAAGAAATCGTCGACACGACGGCGGCGAAGTACTGGGAAGCGCTCCGGTTGCTGACGACGTGAGCCGCACGCTGTCCCAAACGGCGCGACAGGACGACGTGCGGCGGTGCTCAATGCTTGGTCCGTCGGACCATGCGTGACGCGCCTCGGGGCGCGGATCCGGCCATCGAGCGCGCAGTGGTCATCCTGCGGCGCGGTGGCCTGGTCGCGTTTCCCACGGAAACGGTCTATGGGCTCGGCGCGGACGCCCGCAACGAAGCGGCGGTGCGGCGCATCTTCGAGGTCAAGGGGCGGCCGATCGACCACCCGGTCATCGTCCACCTTCCCGACGCTACCCACCTCACGCGCTGGGCGGTTGCGATTCCGGACGCGGCTATGCGGTTGGCCGAAGCGTTCTGGCCAGGCGCCCTGACCCTGGTGCTCAAGCGTGCAGAACACGTGCTCGACGAGGTCACGGGCGGCCAGGACACGGTCGGCCTGCGGGTACCGTACCACTCCGTCGCCCTCGACCTCCTGCAGGCGTTTGGCGACGGTATCGCCGCCCCGTCGGCGAACCGGTTCGGGCGCCTGTCTCCGACCAGCGCGGCGGACGTTCGGATCGAATTGGGGCAGGATGTGGACCTCGTCCTAGATGGCGGACGGTGCGAATTGGGCATCGAATCGACCATCGTCGACATGAGTGGACCGCGACCGCGCTTGCTGCGGCCGGGTGGCATCCGCGTGGCCGCCATCGCAGAGATCATAGGTAGTGAGCCCGTGGTCGCTGGCAGTGATGCGCCGCGCGCGCCGGGCCGCCTGGTTGCTCACTATTCGCCGCGCACCGAGATGGCCCTCATCGCGTCGCGAGGGTTTGCAAGCGCGGTGCGGGCCCATATGCGTGCGGGTCAACGGGTGGCCGTCTTCGCACGGCAGCGAGTGCCCCCGTCCGCGGACGTGATCGAGCTACCAGCGCCAGCTACACCCCGGGAGTATGCTCACGTGCTGTATCGCGCCCTGCGGCGACTGGACGAGGCCGGTGTCGATCTGATCCTCGTCGAAGCCGTGCCGGAAGGACCGGAATGGCTGGCTGTGCGCGACCGGCTCAGGCGGGCGGCGCGGCGCGAGCTCGTGGACGACGAGCCGTGAGCCGCTACAGCAGGGTCACCAGCATCCGAGTTGCGAGCACATAGAGCAGAATAGCAAACAGCGCCCGCAACTTTGCCGTCGAGGTTCGGTGCGCGAGCTTCGCGCCGAGCGGGGCCATCAGCATGCTGGCGACCACTAGCCAGAAGAGCGCTGGCAGGTAGACGTAGCCCAGGCTCCAGTCGGGAAGGGGCGTTTCGCCCCAGCCGTTCGCGATGTAGCCGATGGTGCCTGCGATCGCGACTGGAAAGCCAAGAGCAGCTGCCGTCCCGATGGCTTCGTGGAGGCGAACGTTGCACCAGGCGAGATAGGGCACTGACAGTACGCCACCGCCTGCCGCTACCACGCTCGCGATGCCGCCGATCACCGCCCCGGCGGTGAACATCCCGGCTGTTCCGGGCAGCGTGCGGCTCGGCTTCGGTCGAAGATTCAGGATCAGTTGCGTCGCCGCGCAGTATACGAATGCGCTGAAGAACAGCGCGAGATAGCGGGTCTGCAGCCGACCCGCGATCACCGCGGCCGTCGCTACGCCGAAGGCGATGCCAGGTGCCATGCGCCTCACGATACTCCAGTTCACAGCGCCGTGACCGTGGTGGGCGCGCAGGCTCGACGCCGACGTAAAGAGAATGCTCGCCATCGCAGTACCGAGGGCCAGATGCAGTATATGCTCGGGTGCGAATTGCTGGAGACTGAAGAGGAACACGAGCACCGGCACCTGTACGAGCCCGCCGCCAATGCCGAGAAGGCCTGCGAGCAGGCCGGCGCTGGCGCCGAGCAGCAGATACCAGAGCCAGAAGCTATCCACACACAGATCCGTTGCTGCGCCCGGGGTTAGCGATGGTCACGACTGCATCAGCCGCACGATGAAGCGCCACTCCGCGGGCTCGACGGGCGTGATCGAAAGGCGATTTCCGCGCTGCAAGACCCGCATGGCGGCAAGCTCGCCGTGACTGCGCAACTCCCTGAGCGGCACGAGCCGCGTCTTACGCAAGAGCTTCACGTCGACCTGCAGCCAGCGGGGATTCGCGGGCGTTGATCGGGGATCGAAGTACGCGCTTGCCGGATCGAACTGGGTTTCGTCCGGATAGGCGAGTCGGCACACCTCGACGATGCCGGCGATGCCCGGTTCATCGCAGCTTGAATGATAGAAGAAGGCACGATCCCCTAGCCGCATGCTGTCGCGCATGAAGTTGCGTGCCTGGTAATTGCGCACACCCCACCAGCCGGTTACCTGATTTGGCGCCGCGACGAGGTCGTCAATCCCGTACCCGGCTGGCTCCGACTTCATCAACCAATGCTGCATGTGTGATCCCCTGATTCCACGCTTAGTATTCTATAGGCATTGGTGCCTTTTGACCGCCAATGGCACGATACCTGCCGTCTCGCTCCCTCGTCATTCACAGCCAACTGCCCCCAGCGGGCATCGAGAAAAGGCGAGGCACAGCATGTTGCGGATCGCAAAGCGGAGTGATCATCGGCCTGCCGACCCCAGGGAGGCGAGGAAACTCGTCTCCACCCTTACTTTGAACGATCACGTGGGGTCGCTGGAACAGATCGTCGAATGGATCGAAAGTTTGACGGCGTTACCGGAAGTTCGACTCGATAAGCGCCTCGAGGCCATCGGTGTTTTCGAGGAGGCCGCCACGCCACTGGAGCGGCGCCTGGCGCGCGATTACGGGCGCAGCGGGCGTCTGCCGAGCATGAGGGAGAGGTTGATCTGGAGCGCGGCCCATGGCCTCTGGCATCACTTGGCCGTTGCCTATCAGCTCTGCCTGATGGAGTATGAGGCAGGGGCAACCGGCGGGGCGTCCGTGCAGCTGCGGGCCCCGGTAATGAGCTGCCACGCCATCCGCGGTTTGCGCAAGGAGATGAACTGGGTGCTCATGCGCTACGGCGTCGTGGACCGCCGGCTCTGGCAGGAGTCAGCACGCATCTATCAGATGGCGCAGGCGCGCGGCTTTGCGCGCAAGGAAGTGACGGTGCATCCGGGGCAGGCGGGCCGCTCGACGGTCGAGCGCGAGCTTGGCAAGATGTTGATGCTCGCCGTTTCGTCGCCCGGCAGCCTGATGCCGTTGCAGCTCGACATCGCGACGCATCTCGTTTCGCGGTGCGCCGAGTTCGTGCCTATCGAAGCGCTTCGGAGTCCAGAGGCGACGCATAGCTTCGACCTCGCTGGGGACGAACCTCCGCGCCGCGTTCGTGCAACGGACGGGGGTGGGTCAGTGCGCTTCCTGTCAAGCAGCGCTGCCCTCGCACATGTGGAGCGCATCAGCAAGGGTCTCGCCCAACAGGGATCGAGCGAGAGCGCCCCGTTTGCCGGGTACGATCCCCGCATGGTGCGGGAAGTCGCACAACATTTGAGCCTCTACTGGTCCGCGAATCCGCCGCTGCGCGGGTCGGAGCGGCACGCTGCCGTGGCTCGCATCAATGTTGTCCCGGGATATCAAGGACTGCTCGATGCGCTCCAGGGGTACGTCGGCGGTCCGTTCGTCGACGATCTTTCCGAAAGCTGGATTGCGGAGAACGTCAGCAAGGGCGGCTATGGCGCCGTGATCCCACACGTGACAGGAGACTGGGCACGCGTGGGACGATTGATCGCGATCAAGCCCGAAGCCGCCCCGTTGTGGGGCGTGGGGATCATCCGGCGGATGAACCGGGACGACGAGAGGCGGTGTCACGTGGGCATCGAATCCTTCGCGAAAGCTGCAATCCCGGTACACCTCGTTGCGGCCGGGGCGCCGATCTCAACGAATCCGGCCGACAATTTCCCTAACGCCGCGGTTCTGGGGCTCACTCTGAAGTCGTCGGGCGACGTCGAGCTCGTGATGGAAGCGGGGGCCTTCTCACCGCGTCTTGGTATGAAAATGGTGGCGCGAGATGCGGTCTATTCACTTGCCCCGGTGGGATTGGTCGAAGGTGGCGACGACTTCGACATCGGACGCTTTCGCGTCGAGCAGCGTGAAGAAACCTGACGCCGCAAGTGGGGAAGCAGTGGCTACGCGAGAAGCAACAAGGCGACATATGCCGCCTTGTTGTCTCTCGGGAGCATCAAATCCCGCTCAATCGGTAAGATGGGTGCCTCCTACGAATGCCGCCGAACCGGCATCTTGAACCTAGGGTTCAAGAGCGGTCGCTTTCCGAACGCATCAGGCAAATCCGATTCGGACTCGCACAACAGCGCTGCTTGAGTCCGCGACCATCGGCAGAATATTGGTTCAAAGAGTGTATGGTCCGGACGGCACCGCAGGAGACATAGCCTTTAGCGGATCAGGTCAGTTCCTCCCGATCCTCCAGCACGCCATCAATGGCTGCCTGCATGGACTCGATTCTACGCTTGAAGTCCCCGATGTCAATTGCTCCGCGACCCTTGCTGACCAGTAGCTCGTGCGCGATGTTGAGCGCAGCCATAACAGCGATGCGTTCCACGCCCACCACTTTGCCCTGCTCGCGGATCTCGCGCATCTTGCGGTCAAGGTAGACGACTGCCTCGAGCAGCTCCTTTTCCTGGTCGGGCGGGCAGGCAATGCGGTATTCCCGGCCCATGATGCTGACATCGAGGGTCTTGGCGGTGTTTGTCATGGTGCTTGGTCGGGAATCTGTTCGACGAGTTTCTCCAGCCGTGCCCGCGCACCCTCGATTCGTTCCTGGTACTGGCGCGCCTCGTTTCGGCTCTCCATCAGCTCTCGACGCAGCCGGTGATTGTCCGAACGAAGCTGCTGGCAAACCTCCACCAGTCGCAGCACTTTCCGTTCGAAGTCCCCGAGCTCGGTATCCATATACAGAGTCTATACTGACACAAAATTATCGAGCGTCAATGGGTAACACCCCGCACTGAATGCCGTTTCAGAGGTCGGGGCCGGCAGTCTTGAGCGGATCTCATTCCCGCTTGCTCGGGTCGCCGCCTCCCGAATCGATCGAGAGGGTGTTCTGGCTGGCCCGATGGCGGCGACGGGCGAGAGCAGTTCATGTGCCCGCGAGGCCACAGACGGACCTCTCTTCAGGTGCCGCCGCAGGTTTCCTTCTCCGGCAGCCAGATGGGAACTACGTCCGGGTCCGCTGGGCGAGTTGCGCTACCCGGGGCGTCGAGAGCCCGTGTTGCCCCAGCAACGGCAGGTGAGCGCGGGCGCGGCAGCCATGCCACGCTCGGACAGCGCAAGGCATGGCCCTGCGGGGGGCGATCCGCTTTGACCGGCGCGCCGCCGCTGCCGCATAATCCCGCGTGCCGCCATGCCCCGCCCGGCCCATGTTGGGGGGGGCAGTCCCTCCGACAGTGCCATCCCCGCCTTCTGCTCCGCCGACCCCAACCACGGCTGTTGCCGACCCCGACAGCCGGGCGCTGTTACGACGTCTGTTGGGCTATATGCTTCCGTACTGGCGGCGGTTTCTGATCTCGCTGGCGGGCATGCTCGTCGCTGCGGTAACCCAGCCGGCGCTCGCCGCGTTGATGAAACCCCTCCTCGACGGGACCTTCGTGCGCAGGGATCCGTTCTGGATGGACCTTGCACCGGTACTGCTCGTCGCGCTGATGGTGATTCAGGGCTTAGGTACGTTCGTGTCGGTTTATGGCTCGAACTGGCTCGGCAACAAGGTCGTGTACGATCTTCGAGAGCAGATGTTCCGCAAGCTGCTCGGCCTCCCGGCACCGTACTTCGAGAGTAACGCGAGCGGCGCACTCATCTCCCGCTTCACCTTCGACGCGACGCAGCTTGCCCTCGGGACAAGCAGCCTCGCGACCGTCGTTCTCAAGGACGGGCTCACCGTCATCGCGCTCATGGGCTATCTGCTCTACCTGAACTGGAAGCTCACGTTGCTCACACTTGTCATCGCGCCGGTCATCATGTTCGTGGTGGGCAGCGTGAGCCGGCGGCTGCGTGCCATGAGCCAGGGCGCGCAGCAGGCCATGGGCGACCTCAACCAGGTGCTGAACGAGACCACGGCCGGGATCAAGGTGATCAAGGTATTCGGCGGTCAGGAGTACGAGACAATGCGTTTTGCCGAGCAGGCCGCGAAGGTGCGGCGCTTTAACATGAAACGCGAGACCGCAGCCGCCGCGAACTGGCCCCTGATACAAGTCATGGTGTCGATCGGTGTCGCCGTGATCGTCTACCTGGCGGTATTGCAGTCGGCCGCGGACGAGACGACGGTCGGCGGTTTCGTCTCCTTCCTGGTCGCCGCCATGCTGGTGCTCTCGCCGCTGAGGCGGCTTACCACTGTCAACGAGGGCCTGCAGCGCAGTCTGGCTGCTGCCGCGACCGTGTTCGAGTTTCTGGATGCAACGCCGGAGGCTGACACCGGAACAGTCCGGCTGGAACGCGCGCGGGGAGAGATCCGTTTCGAGGGCGTTTGCTTTGCCTACCGCGCGGAAGCGACCCCGGCGCTGGAAAATGTCTCGCTCCACATCCATCCAGGGGAGACCGTGGCACTGGTGGGTCCGTCGGGCGCCGGCAAGACGACGATGGCCGTCTTGCTGCTCCGCTTCTACGAGCTTTGCGCCGGACGAATCCTGCTCGACGGCCATGATTTGCGTGACCTCACGCTGGCGAGCCTGCGGGAGAACATCGGGCTGGTGTCCCAGGACGTGGTCCTGTTCGACGATACCATCGCTGCCAACATCGCCTACGGCGCCAAGTCGGGTGCAAGCGAAGCTGAGATCATCGCTGCCGCCCGCGCAGCTCACGCCTGGGAATTCATCGAACAGCTTCCGCAAGGGTTGCAGACCGAGGCGGGCGAGCGCGGCGTCAAGCTCTCCGGGGGGCAGCGCCAGCGCATTGCCATCGCGCGCGCATTCCTGAAGGATGCACCGGTGCTTATCCTCGATGAAGCAACGTCGGCGCTGGACGCCGAATCCGAGCGCCACGTGCAAGACGCGCTCGCGACACTAATGCGTGGACGCACCACGCTGGTCATCGCCCATCGCCTGTCGACCGTGGAAAGCGCGGACCGTATCGTGGTGTTGGAGCGCGGGCGAATCGTGGAGATCGGGAGTCACCGCGAACTGATCGGACGCGACGGGCTTTACGCCCGGCTCTACCAAATGAATCTGGAGGCACCGCCTGTTACGGTGTCCGTAGGCGGCGAACTCGAGTAACGGACAGCGGCTGAACTCATTCAGTCGCCGCGCAGGACGGAGACAAGGGGCGCCCAACTGTTCTCCCGCCGGATCTGCGCTCCGCCGCGACGAGCGTTCTCCTGGTAGCGTGGGTACTCGGCAATCACCGATTGGCACGCGTTCCAGAGGGCCTCCGGCGTGGGCTCGTCTACGACCGCACCTGCATCGAAGCGTGCGACGAGCGCCGCCATGGAAGTCCCTGCCACCGTGACCACGGGACACCCGGCGCTCAGCGAATCGAGCGCAATAGCGCTCATCTTCGATGCATACTCAGCGCGCTGGTAGGGCTGCAGCGAGATGCTGCCCGGAAACAGGGCCGCATACTCTCGTGGCATGAGCGGGTCTGGCAGCGTCGACAGGGATGGATAGGTTACACGTTTCAGCCGCTCGACGTGCGCGCGCGTGGCAGGATCATAGCGCCCGTAGTGATCTCCCGATGTCTGCACCGCGACGGGCACATTGGCACCGATTGCGGCGAGGTGGCTGACGAGGTTAACGACCGCACCGAAACCCTTGTCCGCCCGCGCGGCGCCCGCGTAAAGCAGACGACGAAACGGAGTCGGTGCAGCGGGAAAGGCCTCTGCGTCGATGCCGGGCGGCAGGCTCAACGTGACCGTGTGCGCAAAACCGCAGTCCCGGAAGATCTGCTCGATGGTGGGGGTCGTGCCCATGACCATGAGGTTCGGCTGCTTGGTCGCCAGGCGCCGGAAGCTCTCCAGCTTGCGTGTTCCCAGCCGCCGCACCTGGTGGAAATAAAGAAACGCCGTGCGCGGCGGGATCGTCTTTCCCGCTGCCCAGTCGAGTGCGTAGAGATCGAGCGTCCCGGCGGTGGTAACGACGATGCGTCCCGGTCGGCGCAACAGCCGGCGATAGAGCAGATAGGCCTGGAGCTTGCGCAGCCGGCGGCGGAAGTGCGGATGGATCTCGCCCGGAATCCCCGCGAAGCCAGGCAAATGCGCGCGGTGCCCGACCCAAAGGTGGAACGGCAGGCCCTCGCCCGCCACACACAAACTCTTCACTAAGTTGAGGGCGTGGCCGGAGATGCCTTCAAGGGTGGGCTCGACGATGTGAACCGGAAGGGGAGGGTTGGTCATCGCCACCGCGCACCGGTCCCCCAACTCTGACGCCCAGCCGGCATGGAGCTTCGGATCATTGCCCGACGGGGCGTGTCAGCGGGTCCTGCCGGGGCGCACTCCAGTCCTGGGTCATCTCGTGGCACTTGGCGTGGCGCCAGAAGCTTCCTTCCATGTTTCCAAACGCGATCACAAACCCGGCCCAGCCGTCGAGGCAGCCGAGCTTGATGAAGTAGTGCTTGATGAACGCCCACATGCCGTGACCCAGCGCGCGCCACATCGTGGCACCCTCGCGCTGCAGTTTCCCCGCGCCGAGCGTCGAATAGCGGTTCATCTTGCGAATGATTTCCTCGAAGTTGCGAAACGGCACCTGCCAAATGGGATTGCGCAGGTAGCCGAGACCTCGGTCGCTGTGGGTCATGTAGCCTTCGTGGACGGGCTCGAGCGTGTAGCTGAGTGCCCCCCGCTTGAAAAGCTGCGGTTGGCGGTAATTGGGATACCAGCCGCCGAACTTGACCCAGCGGCCCATCAGCCAATTCCGGCGCGGAACGAAGTAGACGTCGTGGGGCGGATCACCCTCCAGCAGCGCGAGGATCTCGTCCCGGGTCTCCGGGGTGCAGCGTTCGTCCGAGTCTAGACTGAAGATCCAGTCGCACTTGCACGCGTTAAGGGCGCGGTTGCGCAGATCCCCGAAACCCTTGAAGGGAATTTGCACTACGCGTGCTCCGAGTTTCTTGGCGATGTCAGCGGTACCGTCCGTGCTCGCGGAATCGCAGAGGATCACTTCGTCGGCCCACAGCACGCTCGAGACGGCGGCCTCGATTTTGTCGGCCTCGTTGAAGGCGATAACGTAGGCGGAGATGGTCTTCATGATTTCGAGGAGATTGACGGATCGAGGCCGCCAGGAAGGTTGTGACTCGCAACAGAGCACCGATTCTCGCGCGCGTTCACCGGGTTGTCCATCACGTAGCTTTGGGGCCTGGCTCGACGCCGGCGCAGAGCACGCCGATCAGCCAGCAGTAGAACAAGCCCTCCGAATGATCCAGGAGGAGGGTATTGAAGAGGCATCCCAGCGCCATCGCCAGCACCAGTCCCGACGCGAGGCTGCGGTCGATCGGTGGCGAGACGCGTCGCGAGGCCGTCCAATGCATTACCAACAGCGCGAGAAAGGCGGCGAGCCCAGACACGCCGAGCTGCGCCGCCATCAGCAGGTACTCGCTATGTGGATGGCCGGGATTCACACGACCCGTTCCCTTGACCTGCTCCCCGTAAGCGAGTGGAAATCCGCCAGTGCCGACACCCGCGATGGGGCGCTCCTGAATCATTCGGAGGGTCTGGGCATAGAACTCCAGCCGCCAGCCGATCGAGCTGTCCGCCGGCCGCTCGGGCTGCCACTGCGAGAATTCGGTGATACCTCGATTCACCGCATCGCGAAACGACGTGGAGCCAAAGAAAGCGCCCCCTGTCAGGAGTGCCAGGGCGACCGCACCGATTGCGATGCTCTTCCATCCCGTCCGCTCGAAGAGAAAAAACATCAGCAGAGCCGCGACCACCAGGTATCCGGTGCGTCCCTGAACCATGAAAATCACGTTGAAGAGCGCGAGGAACGCTGCTGCATAGAGGAGTCCGCGCTGCGCCTGGTTCGAGTCGCTGCGAGCCAGGCAGGCAAGCGCAAACGCCGCGTAGGCCATGAAGAAATTCTGCGTGACATGGAGCCGGAACACGGTCGGATCGGCAGGTGTGCCCCGGAACACGCCCTCCGGAAAGAGCTTGAGGCCGATCAGGTAGGACAGGGCGAGCGTTACCAGCATGCCGGCGAGGAAAGCCCGCACGGCGTAGCGCCGAAAGCGCAGGTCGGTGAACACCGAAACCAGCATCGGGACGAGTAGCAGATCCTGATACTTGCCGAGCTGAGCGAGGGCGAGGTCCGTCGGCGCTGGGCCGTAGAGCGTGCCGATCGCGAGCAGTGCGAACAGTGCGACCGCCGCCAGCGCAGCCGGATTGTCCCGCACGGCTCGCCACTTGCCGGCGTAGTCCCCACTTGTAACCCATGCCAGCGCGAACGCCGCGACGAGCGCGCCGTCGGCCGCCACCGAAATCGGAATCGCGAACCCAACCGCGACCGCTAGCCAGCGGGCAGCGGCGGCGACCCGCCGCGCGATCGCCGCGCTCCCCGCGACGGGGATCGTCACGCGGTTGCCCGCGTAGCGGGTGCCGTGACTTCCGCGGTGCGAAACTCCTCCACCCACCGCATGAGTCCGGCGCGTGCCTCGTGGTCCTCGAGCGCCCCCTCCCGCGCCAGCCACGCCGCGACTTCTGCGAACCATTTCTCATCTACGGTTCGCGCCTTCGCGACGCGCAGTTTTGGGTGCGGGGTCGGCAGCGTCTGCTCGTCGTCCGCGAGGAGTTCCTCGTACAGCTTCTCGCCGGGTCGGAGCCCCGTGAACTCGATGCGGATATCATTCTCGCTGAACCCGGAAAGCCGGATCATGTCCCGCGCGAGATCCACGATCCGGACCGGCTCGCCCATGTCGAGCGCGAAGATCTCGCCGCCCTGGCCCATGAGGCCTGCCTGGAGCACGAGCTGCGACGCCTCAGGGATCGACATGAAGTAACGCGTGATCTCCGGATGGGTTACGGTGACTGGGCCGCCGCGTTCGATCTGCTCCTTGAACCGAGGGATCACGCTGCCGGCGCTGCCGAGCACGTTGCCGAAGCGGACCATCACGAAGCGCGTACCCTCGGCACGCTGCAGCGCCTGGCAGATCATTTCCGCCAGCCGCTTTGTCGCACCCATGATGTTCGTGGGATTCACCGCCTTATCGGTGGATACAAGCACGAATTTCTCGACCCCTGCGTGCCGCGCCGCGCGGGCGATCACCCACGTGCCGAGCGCGTTGTTGCGAACGGCTTCCCAGGCGTTCTCCTCTTCCATCAACGGCACGTGCTTGTATGCCGCGGCATGGAAAATGACGGATGGTTGTTGGGCATCCAGGATCTGGCGCACGCGCTCCGGGCTCTTAACGTCACCGATGGCGCACACCATCGGCAGATCGGGATGGCGGTCGTGAAACTCCTGCTGGATGCGATACAACGCAAACTCGCTGTGGTCGAACAATACCAGTCGCGTCAGGTGAAACCGTGCGAGCTGGCGGCAGAGCTCGGAGCCGATGGAGCCTCCGGCGCCCGTCACGAGGACCACCCGTCGGTCGAGCCAGGCGTGCAGACCGTCGAGGTCGAGCGCAACGGGATCGCGCCCCAGGAGATCGTCGAGCTCCACCTGGCGCACCTGGGAGATGGTGACCTTGCCGCCGACCAGGTCCTCCATCGCCGGCACGGTGAGGGCCTTCACCCCGGCCGCCGTGCACAGATCCACCGCGCGGCGCCGCTCCGAGTGGGTGGCGCCGGGCATGGCGACAATCGCGGTCTCCACGTCCAGATCGCGCGACCATTGCTCGAGCGTCGAAAGCGGGCCGAGTATGCGTTGGCCCTGTAGCTGCAGGCCGGTCTTTCGCGTGTCGTCGTCAAGGAGCCCGACTACGCGCCATTCGGTGCTGCGGGTGAGCTCCTTGATGAGGGTCACGGCAGCGTCGCCGGCACCCAGTACGAGCACCGGTCGCCCAGAGGCCGACGCGAGACTGTACAGGCGACGCTCCTTCGACGCGCGGTAGACGATGCGGCTGCCCCCCATGATCAGCAGCAGCAAGACGGGATCCATGATCAGTACCGACCGCGGCACGGGGCGGGGAAGCTGGAGCATGTAGACGAGCACCGGCACCGCCAGGGCGGCGAGACCCACTGCGAGCCCGATGCGCTTGAGGTCAGGCAGGCTCGAATAACGCCACATGCCGCGATAGAGCCGGAAGCCGTGGAAGCAGGTCGCCTGCAGGGCGACCACCCACGGCAGGGTCTGCAACAGGTTGTGGCTGTATTCGGGCGGGATGTCGAGGTTGAAACGCAGCCAATAGCTCAGGAACCAGGCGAGCGCCGACGCCGCCACGTCATGCAGCATTGCGAGGAGGGCACGCAGATTCAGGTGGGGAGCCCGGGGCATGGTTCAGACAATCGCGCGCTCTTTCCAGACCCGGTCAACCGCAATCATGCCGAGGGCGTATAGCACGCCCCAGATGGCGAGCGTCATCAGCTGCACGGATTGCTCGCGCGGCGCTGCCCACAGTGCACTCGCGCCGGCGGCGAGCATCATTAAGTACTCGACGATCGCCGTGCGTCGATGGCCGAGGCCGAGGCGCACGAGGCGCTGGTAGTAGTGCTCCTTGTGCGCTTGCCAGACCTGGTCACCGCGCAGTAGGCGTCGGGCGAGCGTGACCGTGGCATCGACGATGAACGGCGAGAACACCAGCACCGGAAACCAGATCGGCCACGCGCCCTCGCGCCAGCCGAGCATGCCAATCGCCGCAGCGAGGAAGCCCAAAGGTACCGAGCCGACGTCTCCCATGAAGATACGCGCCGGGTGAAAGTTGAATACCAGAAAGGCGCCCGCAGCCCCCACAATGCTCAGGCTCGCCGCGGCAAGTGCCACATCGCCCGCGGCGAGGGCACCCAGCCCGCTGCATCCAAAACCGATCGCGGCCATGCCACCCGCCAGTCCGTCGGAACCGTCCATGAAATTGTAGAGGTTAGCGAGCCACGCTGCCGCCAGCGTTGCGGTCGCGATCCACGCGATCGGCTGATCCCCGAGTGCGAGCTCCGCGAACGCACCTGCAACGAGGAGCTGGCACGCGAACCGGACGGCTACGGGCAACCCACGCAAGTCATCGACAAACGACAGGATTGCTAGCGCAGTCGCGGGCGCAAACCAGATGAGGCTGCCCGGAAGCAAGACGACCCCCGCCACTGCGATGCCGAGCATGATCGCGAGGCCCCCGGTCCGTGGCACCGGATTCACGTGCAGCGAGCGTTCGTTCGGGTGATCGAGCACGAACCGGGCGAAGCGGCTCCGCAGCATCCACACCGTCAGAGCAGCCGTGACCACGAACACAGCGGCCGGCAGCGCGACCACGAGGAGCGTGATCGGCGTCATTCAGAATGCTCGGCGCGCCGCGCGCGAAGGCGCAGGGCCGCGATGGCTTTTCGGGAGCGACGAAGCAAGGGCGCGCAGTGTGGGCTCGACGGGCCAGCCGGACGGGCATTCTGACAGGCCCCATTCTACAGGAGATAAGGGCCGCCGCCGGGCGTGGCGGCCGTTTCTGTTAGACTACCTTCGAATCAGCTAGCCGACACGTGGCGCGACGCGTCTCCCGCACGCGCATGCGATCCGAATCGTGGATGAACTCCCCCTGAAGCGCATCTTCCTGACCGGCCACGAAGGTTTCGTCGGCAGAACTCTGCGTTCCTGGCTGGGGCGCCCCGGACAGGCAGCCCGAAGCTATGAGATCGTGCTGCCCTTGCGCTGCTATGACCTTCGGGATCAGGCCTCCCTCGAACAGTCGATCCCCGCTGCGACGCTCGATTGCGTCGTCCACCTCGCGGCTCAGTCCTTCGTGCCAGAATCGTTCCGCGATCCCAGGCACACGTACGAGGTCAATTTCCTGGGGACGCTGAATTTGCTTCGGGCACTGCAGAGTGGGGGGTACAAGGGGCGTTTCCTTTATGTGAGCTCGGCCGACGTGTACGGTCAGGTCGACCCCGCCGAAATGCCGGTTGACGAACGTCTGCCGCCGCGACCGCGAAGTCCGTATGGCGTGAGCAAAGTCGCGGCTGAGACCCTTTGCGGCCAGTGGAGCCGAACGGAGCACTTGGATGTCGTCATCGCGCGCCCGTTCAACCATATCGGCCCCGCGCAGTCCGATCGCTTCGTGGTGTCGAACTTTGCAAGGCAGGTGGCCGAAATCAAGCTGGGCTTGCGCAAGCCCGTGATCGAGATCGGCGACTTGGAGGTGACGCGCGATTTCACGGATGCACGGGATGTGGTCGAAGCATATCTGATGATCTTAGAGCGGGGCGAAACGGCCGAGATCTACAACATCTGTTCGGGGCAGGAGTTCTGGATTCGAGACCTGCTCGCGACGCTGCTCAGACTCGCCGGCGTCGACGCGAAGGTCGTACAGGAGCCGGCGCGGATGCGCCCGGCCGAGCAGAAGCGGCTCCGGGGTTCCTACGACAAGCTGCATCGCCGCACGGGCTGGCGTCCTTCCATCCCGCTCGAGACGTCGCTCGCTGACGCGCTGGCGTGGTGGGAGAACAGGGTCAGGAATGCCTGAACCCGCCTGCCCTCGGCTGATCTCTTGCGCATCCGGCGATTCCTGAATCAGCGCGGTGTCGTCGTCAACGATCTCCCATCTGCGACCGTCGGCAGTCGCGAGCGCTGCGTCAAGTCTTGTTGGGTTGGTGCTGCCGATCGCGGCATTCGTGGTGGCGGCACCGCGGGTTGTCGACGGCCTTGGCAAGGAGCACTTCGGCGTGCTCATGGTGGTGGTCGCGATGACGGCCCTGTTGTCCAGCATGGACCTCGGGCTCGGTGCCGGAGCGGTGCGACTGATTGCGCGTGCCTCTGGGGAACGCGACCTCATTGCGGTGTCTGAGGTCGTCCGGGAGGTCTTTACTGCGTTCGCGGGCCTCGCACTGCTGGTAGCCGGTGCAGCGTGGTTCCTGGCGGGTCCCATTGCGACGCTGCTCTTTTCCGACACGTCGCTTGCACCCGCGGAGGTGCGCCACGTGGTGCGACTCGGCGGTTTACTCGCCGCAGTCGGGTTTGTCGGAGCCGGAGCTTCGGTGCTCGCCCGCGGGATGGAAGCGATACCGTTCGTGTCCGCTGTGCAGGGGGTTTATAGCACTGCCATCTGGCTCGGCGCCTGGGCGCTTGTCACGCACGGGTACGGGCTGACCGGCATCCTGCTCTGGCTGCTCGCAATGAGTGCAGTCGGCGCACTCGTGTTCGCAGCCTGGGGTCTGTACCATTGCCCTGGGACGAGCTTCCGGCCTACGCGACGCTGGCGTCATCTTCGAGGAGCCCTTTCGTTCAACGCATTCGCGTTCGCCTCGCAGTTGAATGCCGCGGCGATCAACAACCTGGACAAACTGCTGATCTCCCTCGTGCTCGGACCGGTAGCCGTCGCGAACTACAGTCTCGTCGCGAACGTCGCTGCCAAGCTACCGCTGGTAGCGGGGGCGATCGCGTCCTTCGTGTATCCGCGCGCCGCGGCCCTTTGCATCGGGGAGGGGAACGAGGCGATACGCATGCTCTATGTGCAAGTCTCGCGCTACCTTACGCTGATCCTCGCGCCGCTCACGGTCGTGGGCATTCTGTTGACGGAACACGCGCTGCGCCTCTGGATAGGCGACGAATTCGCGCACGATATGAATCGGGTCGCCGTGGTACTGTTCGCCGCGTTCTCGATCGCGACGGTGTCCGTGGTCCCGTCGCTCATCTTCAATGCCATGGGCAACTCCCGGATCGGTGCGGTCTTCAGCGGCATCGCAGTACTGCTTACGGCGGTCATAAGCCTGGTGCTGATCGGGCGGTGGGGCATTCTCGGCGTTGCGGTCGGGGTGCTGATCGGGATGCTGCAAGGCGTGGTCTATGCGGGCCTGCTAGAGCGATCCCTGGGTCTCGGTTGGTTTCTGAGCCGCCGTCGGTTTCTGGTTCAGGTGGCGATCTGCCTCGCTGCAGAAGCGATCGCGATCTTGCTCCTGCGAGATCTCGCGGCCGAGTGGACAGGGCTGATCGGCGTAGCGTTGTTGGGATGCTTCTTCTTCTTCGGAGCGTGGGTGTTGCTCGGCTTCGCGACGGTCGATGACCGTGCGCTTGTTCACCGGATCGTATCGTTATCATGGCTGCGAAAACCCTCGAGGTAGGCTGCGGCAACCGGAAGACGCCCGGTGCAATCGGAGTCGACATCAATCCGAACTCCCAGGCCGACGTCGTTCACGACCTCGATGTTTTCCCGTACCCGTTCAGCGACAACGAGTTCGATTTGATCATATGTCGAGACATACTCGAGCATGTCGTCGACTTCGTGCGGACCGTCGAAGAAATCTGGCGGATCGCCCGCCCCAGCGCGCGTGTCGAGGTCAACGGTCCCTTCATGAGCAGCGTCAACTATTTTTCCGATCCGACACACCGCCGGGCGTTTACGTCCCACAGCTTCGACTACTTCGTGCCGGGGAGCGCGATGCATGAGTATCGGTACTCCAAGGCGACCTTCCGGCTGATCTCGGTGGAGTATGACCGGGACCAGATCCCCTATCGAAGCGGCATCCACCGCCGCTTGCTGGAATGGGCAAACCGTAACAAGGACACCTATGAACGTCGTTACGCATTCATCTATCCCTTGTATAGCATTGCTTTCGAACTGGAAGCAGTGAAACCGTCTTGAGCCGCGCCATCCGCGCCCTGCGCAGACCGCGCACGGTCGATTGAGTCGGCATCAATTGCTCCCGATGCGAGCACCCCTCTGTCGAGTGGCCGTGAACGCCCAGTGCTTGTCGTGGCCGCTCACCGGGATCGGACAGTACACGCGGCACCTCATGCGGGCCATTAGCACGCGCGGGGAATTCGAGCTGAACTATTTCTCGGGCCACGATTGGGGACACGAGATGCCCGACGGCGACTCTCTGCGCCTAAACCGCTTCGAGCGCGCGGTGAAGCGGTTGCTGCCGAGTGCCCACGAGCTCAGTCGCCGAATTCGGCGCATCGAGTTCGCGCGGGGCGCGCGCAAGCTCCGCTGCGATCTCTATCACGATCCGAATTTCCTGCCCTACGATTTTCCGGGGCCGATCGTAACCACGGTGCACGACCTGTCGGTCGTACGCTATCCGGATATGCACCCGAAATCGCGCCGGCAGCTCATGGAAAGGCATTTCCCGGGGGCGCTCGAGCGCTCTCGGTGCATCATCACCGACTCCGCCTTCGTGCGCGACGAGCTGATCGCAACCTACGGCACGCCCGCTGGAAGGATCCATCCCATTCACCTCGGCGTGTCTGCCGCTTACCGCCCCCGCAGCGCCGATGAGACGCGCGCGACCCTGGTGGCGCATGGCCTCGCCCATGGGCAGTACGTGCTGGCCGTCGGGACGCTCGAGCCGCGCAAGAACCTGATCCAGGGGTTGCGTGCCTTCCGCCGCCTGCCCGAAAAGCTGCGACAAACCATGCCATTCGTGATCGTGGGCATGAAAGGGTGGCTTACCGAAGGCATCGAGGCGGAGATCGCCGCGCTGGCGACCAAGGGACAGGTGCGCCCGCTCGGCTACCTGCCGGATGAGGCGCTGCTGCATCTTTATGCCGGTGCCAGGATGTTGGTGTATCCGTCGATCTACGAAGGCTTCGGCCTGCCTGCGCTGGAAGCGATGGCATCGGGCATTCCGGTCATCACGTCGAATCGCTCGTCGCTGCCTGAGGTGGTGGGTGACGTCGGCATCACGGTCGATCCGTCTGACGAGGAGGGACTGGCAGATGCTATGCGGCGGCTGGCGGAAGACCCCGCCGAGCGAGCCGACAGGGCGGCGCGTGGACTCGAGCGGGCGCGCGCATTCACGTGGGCGCGCTGCGCCGAGGAGACCGAGCGCGTCTATCGCATCGCGCTCGCAGCAACCTGAGGCAGCCACGAAGTGAGCGCCGCGTCGAACCCGCTTCCCCCCTCCCGCGCCCCATTCGCGCCCGAATCATGCGCTCAGCCGATCCGCGTCGCCGTGAATGCGACTTCGCTGTTGTCTCCGCTCACAGGCATCGGCCAGTATACGCAGAACCTGATGCGGGCAATGCAGCGGCGGGGCCATTTCGACCTCTACTACTTCTACGGTCACGGCTGGGGTCGCGAGCTGCGCGAGTCGCCGATGCCCGGCATCGTGCGTGCCAAGGAATTCGTTAAGCGCCTCGTGCCGAACCCACATGAGGTGTTTCGCGCGGTGCAGCGCATGCAATTCCGCCGCGGGGTGCGAAAGTTCCGCTGCGAGCTGTTTCACGATCCGAACTACCTGCCGTTCGATTTCTCCGGGGCGATCGTCAATACGGTTCACGACCTGTCCTTTGTACGCTATCCCGAAACCCACCCCACGCTGCGGATCCGCTTCCTGGAAAAGCATCTGCCGCCGGTGTTGGAGCGCTGCAATGCCATCATCACGGACTCAGCGTTCGTGCGCGACGAGGTGGCTTCGGTATTCGGCATCGACCCAGCCAAGATTCATCCCATTCACCTCGGGGTATCCCCGGCCTATCATCCGCGCTCCGCGGACGAGACCACTCCGACGCTCTCGAACTATGACCTTCGCCACGGCCATTACGTGCTCGCCGTGGGGACGCTGGAACCGCGTAAGAACCTGATCCAGGGGCTTCGTGCCTATTGCACGCTGCCGGCAAGACTGCGGGAGGCCATGCCGTTCGTCATCGTCGGGATGAAGGGATGGTTGACCGAGGGTATCGAGGCGGAGATCGCCTCGCTTGGAGGACGGGGACAGATTCGCGTGCTCGGCTATCTGCCCACCGCGGATCTGCTGCAACTCTATGCGGGTGCCACCATGCTTCTCTACCCCTCGGTCTACGAAGGCTTCGGCCTGCCGGCGCTGGAGGCCATGGCGTCCGGCATTCCTGTCATCACGTCGAATCGCTCGTCGCTCCCCGAGGTGGTGGGAGATGTCGGGATTACCGTTGATCCGGGCGACGAGCAGGGCTTCGCAGATGCCATGCGCATGATCACTGAGGATCCGAACGCCCGCGCAGCCAGGGGTGCCGCGGGACTCGACCGCGCTCGGCACTTCACCTGGGCGCGCTGCGCGATCGAGACCGAGCGCGTATATCGCATCGCCCTCGCTGACCTTTGACTGCTCCGGGGGCGGCGTGCGGGTCCTGCACTTCGGGCGCTTCTACAATGAGAACTTCGGTGGACTCGAGCGCCACGTCGCGAATCTGCTCGACGGGCTGAGCGCAAACATTCACGTTGCGAATGTGGTGGCGAGCGAGCGCTTCCACCTGGAGGTGATCGACCTGCCCCGCTACAGGGTCTACAAGGCGCCGTCGCTGGGGCTATTCGCGAGCATGCCTGTCTGTCCGACCATGCCGGCACTCATCCGGTCGCTCGAGCGAGAGGGGCGCTTCGATCTCTATCACCTGCACTTCCCCGATCCCATGTCGCATCTGGCCCTCGCAGCGCTGCCTGGCGACCGGCGCGTGATCATCTCGTGGCACAGCGACATCATTCGCCAGCGGTCGCTGCTCGAGCTCTACCGGCCGTTCCTCAAGCGCGTGATCAACCACGCGGCTGCCATCATCGGCGCGACGCCACGCCACTTTTCATGCTCAACGCAACTCACCATGTCGCGCCACCCCGAGCGCTTCCGGGTGGTGCCTTACGGCCTCGATTACGCACCCTACCTGTCCGCGCAGGTCGACCGGGACGCCGCGTATATCCACGCAGCTTACCGGGGTCGGCGACTCGTGTTCGCGGTCGGTCGCCATGTCTACTACAAGGGCTTCGAGTACCTGATTCGCGCCATGCAGGAGGTGGACGAGAATGCCCTCCTGCTTCTGGGCGGCACCGGCCCACTCACTCCCCAGTACCGGCAGCTCATAGCGGAGCTCAAGCTCGACGATCGCGTCCGGCTGTTGGGGCGGATTCCGGACGAGGCGCTGCCCGCCCATTACCGGGCGGCCGAGGTGTTCTGCATGCCGTCGGTGGAGGCGAGCGAGGCGTTCGGGTTGGTACAGCTCGAGGCGATGGCGTGCGCACGCCCGGTGGTCGGGTGCGAGCTCAACAACGGCGCAACCTTTGTCAACCAGCATGGCG
>Ga0209253_10000714_pt1 | contig 28810 bp, 25 predicted proteins | sample FrelakmetBRP12BR_FD_187145 | JGI IMG/M metagenome (GOLD analysis project Ga0209253, IMG submission 187145) | Freshwater lake sediment microbial communities from the University of Notre Dame, USA, for methane emissions studies - BRP12 BR (SPAdes)... | ecosystem: Environmental > Aquatic >...
CCGGGCCGGTCGGCGACCAAGCGCGACTCGCCTTGCTCGCATCCCCGCTCCGCGGGGCCCCTGCTCGGTGGCTCGCGCGCTTACTGCCTCCAGAAGCTGGGGGTGAAGACGACTAGCAAGGTGAACAGTTCCAGCCGGCCGAGCAGCATGTCCGCGGTGCACACCCATGTCTGGAAGTCCGTCAGCACTTGGAAGGTGCTGGCAGGACCCACTTTCCCGAGACCTGGGCCGGTATTGTTGACGCAGGCGATGACCGCCGAAAAGGCGGTGATGACGTCGAGTCCGCTCGCGGTGAGGAGCAGCGTGGAGATCACCACCACCGAGCCGTAGACGAGCATGAACGCGAGGACCGCAAAGATGATGTTGTTCTCGACCGGCGTGCCGCCAAGCTTCACCGGGATGAAGGCGCGCGGGTGGACGATGCGCTTCATCTCGCGCAACGCCTGCTTGAGCTGCAGCTCTGCGCGGATCATCTTGATGCCGCCGCCCGTGGAACCCGAGCACGTGGCGAAGGTGCACAGGAACAGCATCCACAGCGGTGCGAAGATCGGCCACTGCCCATAGTCGACGCTCGAGAACCCCGTGGTGGTCGCAATCGAAACGACGTTGAACGCGCTCGCCCGCAGCGCCGTGGGAACGCTCTCGTAAGTCCCGCGGAGCAAGAGGTAGGCAGCAATCGCGACGACGCTTGCCGCGACCGTGAGTACGAACGGAATCGCCTCGGGATCGCGGCGGTACACCGCGATGGAACGCCGCCTCAGCGCGACGAAGTGGGTGCTGAAGTTGATGCCGGCGAGCATCATGAAGAAGATGGCGACCGCCTCGATCGCCGGGCTGTCGAAGAACCCGAAGCTCGCATCGTGCGAGGAGAACCCGCCAAGCCCCATGGTGCTGAAGGCATGCATGACGGCGTCGAGCCAAGTCATGCCGGCCACTCGGTAAGAGGCCATGCACGCGATGGTTATGCCCGCGTAGACCAGCCACAAGCCTTTCGCCGTCTGCGTTATGCGCGGGGTGAGCCGCGCCTCTTTCATGGGGCCCGGGGTCTCCGCCCTGAAGATCTGCGCCCCGCCCACCCCGAGCAGCGGCAGGATCGCCACGGCGAGCACGATGATGCCCATGCCGCCCATCCAGACGAGGAGCGTGCGCCAGAAATTGATCGAGATCGGAAGGCTATCCAGCCCGTCGAGCACGGTCGCGCCGGTGGTGGTGAGGCCGGACACCGCCTCGAAATACGCGTCGGTGAACGAAAGGTCGCGACGGTAGAGCATGAGCGGCAGAGTGGCAAATCCCGGAAGCACCGTCCACACCAGTGAGACGAGCAGAAAGCCGTCCCGCGTCTGCAGCTCCTGCTTGTGCTCGCGGGTCATCGCCCAGAGCGCTGCGCCGGCCCCGAAAGTGAGCAAGACGCCCTCGTCGTAGGCGAAGGTCGCCTCGTCGGCGAGCATCCAAGAGAGCCCGAGGGGAATCGTCATGGCCAGCGCGAAGACCATGATCACGACCGAAAGGACGTGGACGACCGCGAGCAGTCGGACCATGGCTGCTAGATGAAGCGCGCGCCGACCTGGAAGAGCTTCTCGACCTTCGGCAGCGTCTTCTTGTTGGTGACGAACACGATCACGTGATCCTCCGGCTCGATCACGGTGTCGTGGTGCGCCATCATCACCTGGCGGCCGCGCACGACCGCAGCGATGGTCGCACCCTTGGGCAACTCGATCTCCTCGACGCGGTGCATCGCGACTTTGCACGACTCGCGGTCGCCGTGAACGATCGCTTCCAGGGCCTCGGCCGCGCCGCGCCGCAGGCTGTGCACGCGTGTCACGTCGCCGCGCCGCACATGCTGCAGCAGGCTCCCGATCGTCACCTGCGCCGGCGAGATCGCTATGTCGATCCGGCCCGCTTCGAGGAGATCGGCGTAGGCGCGCCGGTTGATCAGCGCCACGACGCGCCGCGCCCCCATCCGCTTCGCGAGCAGGCAGGACATGATGTTGTTCTCGTCGTCGTTGGTGACCGCGACGAAGAGGTCCATCTCGTTCACGTTCTCGCTTTCGAGCAGGCTCTCGTCCGTCGAGTCGCCCTGCAGCACGAGCGCGTGGTCGAGGCGCGACGAAAGCTGCTCGCAGCGCTTCTTGTTGCGGTCGATGATCTTGACGACGTAGTCCTGCTCGAGCGCACATGCGAGGCGAAGGCCGATGTTGCCGCCGCCCGCGACCATCACCCGGCGAACCGGCTTGTCGAGTCGGCGCAGTTCGCGCATCACCTCGCGGATGTCCTCGGTCGCCGCCAGGCAGAACACCTCGTCGCCCGCCTCGACCACGGTGTCGCCTTCAGGAACGATGGCGCGGTCGCCGCGAAATATGGCGGCGATGCGGGCGTCGCGCTTGGGCATGTGATCGCGCAATTCCCTGATCGGATGGCCGACGAGCGGCCCACCCTCGTAGGCGCGCACCGCGACCAGGCTCACGCGGCCATCGGCGAACTCGAGCACCTGAAGCGCCTCGGGGAACTCGACCAGCCTGACGATGTAGTCGGTGACGACCTGCTCGGGCACGATGGTGTAATCGACCGCGAAGCCGTTGGGGCCGAGGATCTGCTCGTCGTCGAGGTAATCGGCTGCCCGGATCCGCGCGATGCGGGTCGGCACGTTGAAAAGCACCTCCGCGATCTTGCAGGCGACGAGGTTGGTTTCGTCGGACTGCGTCACGGCGATGACCATGTCAGCGTCCTCGATGCCGGCACTTTGCAGCACCGACGGCTGGGCCGCGCCGCCCAGCACCGTGCGCAGGTCGAAACGGTCCTGCAGGTTCTTCAGCCGGTCGGCGTCGAGATCAACGACCGTGATGTCGTTCGCCTCCGAGACGAGGCTCTCTGCGACCGTCGAACCCACCTGTCCGGCACCCAGGATGACGATTTTCAATCGGGTCCCTCGCTGTCGAGCCGGCGGATTCTAGTCGCTGGCGGTCCCCGGCCGCTTGCGCGAGATCAACCCGAGACATCTGGGGTTTTCGCCGCACGGGTCCCGCGTTGCACGTCCGGGGCAACCGGCGCGGCGGCACCCGAAACCGGGCACGCGCCAAAACGCTTTGAACCCTCGGAAACAAGCACAAGTGCCTTTGCTTATATGTCTATTCGTCGCGCTTCGGGCCGATGCCGAGCTGCTTCAGTTTTCGGTACAGATGCGTTCGCTCGAGACCGCTGCGGTCGGCAACGCGCGCGATCGAACCCTGCTCGCGCGTCAGGTGGTGCTTGAAATAGGCGCGCTCGAACGCCTCGCGCGCCTCGCGCAGCGGCAGCTCGAGCGAGAGATGCGGGACCGGCGCTTCCGACGTCATGCTCGGCAGGACGCGCTCGACATCAGTGAGCCCGATCTCGTCTTCCAGCGCAGTGAGCGCCGCGGAGCGCACCACCTGCGAGAGCTCCTCGAGGTTGCGCGGCCAGCTCGCCTGGCGCAGGGCATTGAGCGCTGCGGTCGAGAACCGCCGCGCCGGGCACACACGCGCCTCGACGAGTTGCGCGAGCATGACCGACGCGACATCGGGGATGTCCTCGGCAAACTCGCGCAGCAGCGGCAGCCACAACACCACGCCCGAAAGGCGCGCGAGCAGGGCGGGGTCGAGGCCGCGCTCGGCCACGAGGCGCTCGGGCTCCTCCGCGGTGAAAGAGATGACGCGAACCTTGTGTTTCTCCGCACGCTCGGCACCGAACGCAAGTCCACGCTGCTGAGGCCGGCTGAGCCCGCCGAGATCCTCGATGAACAGCACCCCGCCCGCCGCCTGCGTGAGCAGATCCTGGGGCGACTCCGCGAGCGCCGCGCCGCCCGCCACCCAAGGCGTGTTGGGTTGCTGCAGCATGCGGCCGAACACCTCGGGCATGCTCCCCGGGCCACCGCGCAGCAGCAGCGGAAAGTTAACCCCGGCGAGCTGGGAGAGCCGCTTGCGCACGTCGGTGAGCGCAGGCGATCGTCCGAAGTTCGCAAGCGACAAGCGCGACGCCGGCGGCGTCTCGTGCTGCCGCAGGACGCGCTTCACGGTGGCGAGCAGCTTCTGCAACGCGATCGGCTTCTCGAGGAAGTCGGTTGCGCCGATGCGCGTCGCCTCGACGGCGGTGTCGATAGTAGCGTGTCCCGACATCATCACCACCGGCATGTTGAGCTGGCCGCTCGCGGCCCACTCCTTGAGGAGCGAGATGCCGTCGGTGTCGGGCATCCAAATGTCGAGCAGCACGAGATCGGGCCGCTCGCGCGAGCGCGACTCCCGTGCGGCGGTCGCGCTCTCGGCGGCGCGCACCGTGTGTCCTTCGTCGGAAAGGATCTCGGACAGAAGCTCGCGAATTCCGACTTCGTCGTCGACCACGAGGATGCTTGCCATCGTCCTGCTCAGCTCCGCTGTTGTTGTTGCGCCGCCGCGTCACGCGGCCTTGGCGAGCCGGAGCGCGATCGATACCGACGCGCCGCGTTCCCGCCGATTCTCGATCTTCACGCTGCCATGATGCTCGTCGATGATCTTCTTCACGATTGCCAGGCCGAGCCCCGTGCCCCTCGTCTTCGTCGTCACGTACGGTTCGAACGCACGCTTGATGATCGCCTCCGAGAAGCCCGACCCGTTGTCGAGCACACGGAGCCATACGCGGTCGCCGACGGCCTCGGTGACGAGCTCAATCGCCGGTTCGGCGCTCCCCGACAGCGCGTCCTGCGCGTTCTGCACCAGGTTGTGAATGACCTGGCGGAGCTGGGTTGCGTCGCCTTTGACCGGCGGAAGCGCAGGCGCAAGTCGAGCACGCACCGGCACGCGCGAATGGTCATAAAGCGCGAGCACCTCACTCACCAGGTGATTCAGATCGAGCGGCGCCAGGGAGGGGGCCGGCAGCCGCGCGTACTCGCGGAACTCGTCCACCATACCCTTCATGGCGGCCACCTGGTCGACGATGGTCTGGGTCGCGCGCTCGAGCGCCCGCCGCTCCTCGGCCCCAAGCTTGGGCGCAAGCTTCGCGGCGAGCCGCTCCGCAGACAGCTGGATCGGCGTGAGCGGATTCTTGATCTCGTGCGCAAGCCGGCGCGCGACCTCGCCCCACGCTGTGGCGCGCTGCGCGGCGACCAGTTGAGTGACGTCGTCGAACACGACGATGGCGCCCCCGCCGCTCGCGGACGGCAGCCGTGAACCACGCAGCAGGATCACTTGCCCTTCGTCCGAGAGCTCGAGCTCACGTTGCCAGTCGGCGCCGCCGCTGCCGTCGAACCCGCCTTCGATCACCGTCGCGAGCGGTCCGAGCGCGTCGAGCTCGGCGAGACGCCGCCCGACGAGCGCGCCGAGATCGTGCCGCAGGATCTCGCTCGCACCAGCATTGACGGCTTCGAGCTTGAACTGCGCGTCGAACACGAGTACCCCCGCCGACAAGTGCCCGAGGATGTTCTCGAGTCGCGCCTTGGCGTTCTCCACCTGTCGCCGGCTCGCGTCGGCCGCGCTGCGCGCCTCATCGAGCTGCGAGGTCATCGCGTTGAACGACCGCGTGAGAATGCCGAGCTCATCACGGCTCGTCACCAGCGCGCGACGACTGAAATCGCCGCGCGCAACGGCGGCGGTGCCTTCCGCAAGCTCGGCGAGCGGCGCCGAGAGCCGCCGGCTCAGCACGTACGCAAGCGCAATCGCCGCGAATAAGGCGAAGAGCAGCGTCAGCGTCAGCGTGAGAAGGTAGATCTCCTTCAGTCCCTGGCGTGCGAGCGAGAGCTCCTTGTAGTCGCGATACACCGACTGCACGTGCTCCGCGCTCTCCGCGAGCGACGCCGGCACCGGCTGGACGACCTGTAGCAGCCGCGGTTCCTCGGTGAGCGACATGGTCGGCAGCGGCACCACGACCCGCAGCAGATAGGTCGTGTCCGCGAGGTTCTCGATCGCGGCGTAGCCGCGGTTCTGGCGCGCCTGTCGCAGCACCCCGGGCGGAGGCGGGTCGGCCACCAGCTTGGCGAGATCGCGGCTCGCGCTCGCGACGACCACGCCGCTGGCGGAAAGCAGCAGTGCCTCGGAGGCGCCGATCCGCTCGCGCAGGCGATCGAGCACCACCGGCACTGCGGCAGGCGGCACGTCGACGATCTCGAGCGCAATCACCCGCGCCTTGGCATCGAGCTCCGAGAGCATGCTCTCTAGTGCGTTGCGGCCGAGATTGATCCCTCCCTCGAGTGCCTTGTCCACGCGGACATCGAACCATGACTCGATCGAGCGCGTGAGGAACTGCACCGACACCATGTAGACCAGGGCGCCGGGCACAAGCGCCATCAGCGCGAAGAACGCGAGGAGGCGCAGTGTCAGTCGGGAGCCGAACACCTGCCCGCGCAGCTGCCGCACCAAACGGTAGATCTGGTAGCCGACCAGCCCGACCAGCGCGACGGCCACCGCGATGTTGAGGCCCAGCAGGAGCGGGTAGTACTTGGACAGGAGCGCAGTGTTGCCGCTTGCGGCGGCAAGGAGGAACAGCAGGATCCCCCCCGCGACCGCGCTCGCGACCAGGACGTAGGTCACCGTTCTCCTCCCACGGCCCTGAGCTTCCAGCGCTTCCATTCGGACGCGAGCGTCCAGTCGCGATTGGTGAGCGCAGTGACCTGGAAGGGTTTGGGGAGCTGCGCCACGTCCAGGCGCATGCGTAGGGAAGCCTCGTAGGTTTCGTCGGGCCTGAGCTGACCACGATCGAGCACGGGCCAGTCGCGGATCCGCGACAAGGCGCGCACCGCCTCGGGAAGCGTCGGGTAGTTCTGGTACAACGCGCCGCTCGATACGCGGTACTGCCGCGTCAGCGTGTGGAACGAGAGCCGCAACGGGAGGCGGCGATCAGCGATGCGCTCGTTCAGCCAATACCAGCGCCATCGCTCGGCCTGGAACTCGACCACGAACCACAGCGGCACGCCGCTCGCCAGCGCGTCCTCCAGCCGCGGGTTGAGCTCGAAAGCGAAGTCGGCATCGAGAACGTAGGACTCTTCGGTCGGTTCGACGGCGGCGCGCAGAAGCTCGATCTCATCGGCGCGCGCGGCGCCGATGCCGAGCGCAATCACCGTCACGAACCACAGGACGAAACGGCGCATGGCTAGCGGCCGGTGGGCCCGCGATCGTCCGGCGACGGCACCGCTTCACCGCGGCGACCGGGCCGGTCGGCTTGCATTCGCGAGCAGCGCGGGGGGCTTCGTCGAGGAGAGGGCACTAATCCGATTTTTTCAGCAGGGCGTAGAAGAAGCCGTCGTGATCCTCATCCGGGACCAGCGGCCCGGCGGCAAGCCCTTCGATCGGCACGCGGCTCGCATCGGGGCGGCGCGCGAGAAAACCATCCACCTGCGCCGCATTCTCCTCCGCAAACACCGAACACGTCGCGTATAGCAATTTACCACCCGGGGCGAGCACCTGCCACAGCGCGTCGAGAAGCTGCGCCTGCGTCTGCCCGAACCGCGCGAGATCGTCCTCGCGCCGTAGCCACCTGATGTCGGGATGGCGCCGCACTACTCCCGACGCGCTGCAGGGAACGTCTGCGAGCGCGCGTTGGTAAGGCCTGCCGTCCCACCAGCGCGCGGGGTCGCGTGCATCGCCGACAAGGATCCGCCCCACGAGCCCGAGCCGCTCGAAGTTCTCGTGCACGCGCCCTAGGCGCACCGGGTCGGTATCGAGCGCGGTGAGATCGAGCGACGCGAGCTCGAGGAGATGCGCCGCCTTTCCGCCCGGCGCAGCGCATGCATCGAGGACGCGCATGCCGTCTTTCACGTCGAGGAGCGGCGCCGCGAGCTGGGCGCCTGCATCCTGCACGGAGACAAGGCCGTCACGGAAGCCGGGAACGATATCGACGCGTACGGGCTTCGCGAGCCGGACCCCTTGCTCGCCCACCGCCCGCGCATCGATGCCGCCCGCCTGCAGCCGCGACAGGTAACCGGCGCGATCGGTGCGTCGCACGTTTACCCGCAAAGTCATCGGCGGGTGCTGATTGTCGGCGGCGAGCACCTCTCGCCATGCGTCGGGATAGGCTCGGCGCACGCGATCGATCCACCATTGCGGATGACGCCACCGGCCTTCCTCGGTCGCCTCGACCTCCGCCACCAGGCGATCGGCCTCGCGCAAATAGCGTCGCAGCACCGCGTTGACGAAACCCTTCGCCTGCATGCCCGCGAGTCTCCCCGCCGCCACAACCGACTGGTCCACGATCGCGTGCACGGTGCCCGGGCGCTCACGGAGTTCCGTGATCGCGGCGTAAAGCAGTGCCCGCAGGATCGGCGTGGGCGTTCGCGTGACCAGCGGTGCCACAATGCGCTCCACAAATCCGTATTCGCGCAACGCCGTGTACGAGAGATCCTGAACCGCCGCCCGAAGCGCGGGGTGGCCGGAGTTCGAGACGCCGTCACTCGCGGCGAGGGCCGTCGAGAGGCTGCCGCCGTCGAGTACTCGGGCGATGACACGGCTCGCGGCGACGAGTGCATCGGCGAGGGGTGGAGATGCGGACGATACCAAGCGTCGGGAGGTCCGTATGCCGGATTGGAGAAGAGAAATCCGTTGCCGCAGCGACGTTTTCCCATGATCGGCGCGCGCGCAACGATTACCGGGCGAGAGGCGAGCGCCCTCGTGTCGCGCAACCTATGGTGCGCGCTTTCCCGCACGCGCAACGCCCGTGACGTCGCGGCGGGGAGCGACACTCGTCAATCCGGGACCAAGATCCCACGGCCGCCCGCCTTCGAGCGCAGAAGAAGCGCGCCTCCGAGCTTAACCGAAGCTCGAAGGCGTTTGGTGAGGGGCGCGGACCCCGCGGCCCGCGAGCGACAGAGCGTCGGGACCGGCGACTCGTTCCGGGCGGTGCCTGCGTCAGGCGCGAGCCATCGCGCGGAGCAGGGCGATGCGCTCTTCCGTTGCCGGGTGCGTGCTGAACAGCCGCGCTACCGAGCCGCCGTGCAGCGGGTTGATGATCATCATCTGCGCCGTGGCGGGGTGCGCTTCGGCCGCTTCGTTCGGGATGCCGCGCGCGTAGCGGTCGATTTTCGCGAGCGCATCCGCAAGCGCGTTCGGATCGCCCGAGATTTCCGCACCTCCCTGGTCGGCGCCGAATTCGCGCGTTCGCGAGATCGCGAACTGGATCACCATCGCGGCGATCGGCGCGAAGATCATCACCAGAATTGCGAGGAACGGATTACCGCCGCCCTCGCCGTCACGGCTGTGGCCGCCGAACATCATGCCGAAGTTCGCGAGCGTCGCAATCGCGCCGGCGATGGTCGCCGAGAGGGTCGAAATGAGGATATCGCGATGCTTTACGTGCGCGAGCTCGTGCGCCATGACCCCCCGAAGCTCGCGCGGCGAGAGCAGCTGGAGGATGCCGGTGGTCGCGGCCACCGCGGCGTTGCTGGGATTTCGGCCGGTGGCGAACGCGTTCGGCTGCGCCTCGTCGATGAGATAGACGCGCGGCATCGGCAGACCGGCCCGGCTCGCGAGCTCCTTCACCGTGCCGTAGTACTGCGGCGCCGACGTTTCGTCGACCTCACGCGCCCGGTACATCTTCAATACCATCTTGTCCGAAAACCAGTAGGCAAAGAAGTTCATCGCACCGCCGAGGAGGAGCGCGATGATCATCCCCTGCTGGCCGCCAAGCACGCCGCCCAGGGCGCCGAAAAGCGCCATGATGCCTGCCATCAGGATGGTGGTCTTGAGCCAGTTCCCCAGCATGGGTCCTCCTAGTGCCTGCCTGCGTCCGGTCGCAGTTTCGACCGCGGCCATTAGATGGGTCCGCGCACAAAAAATTCAAACGGATGCAAAGCCTATCCGGGCTCCACGCCGCGCTCGGGGCGGCCTTCGAAGCGGTCCCCCGGGGCGACCGGCGTGCCGCTGAGGAATGCGCCCGCGGCGAGCCGGCGAGCGCCCGCCCGCTGCAACTCGAGCAAGCGGAGCGCGCCCGTCCCGCACGCGACCACGATTCCATCGCGCGACGCTGCGAGCACGACCCCGGGCGGGCCGCCCGAGGCCGCGGCGCACTGCGCAACGCGCCAGATCTTCACCTCGACCCCGCGAAGCCGGGCGAGCGCGCCGGGGAAAGGGTCGAACGCGCGCACCTGCCGCGCTAGCGACTCGGCGGCGCGCGACCAGTTGATCCACGCCTCTGATTTTTCGATCTTTGCGGCGTAGGTGACGCCCGATTCCGGCTGGCGCACCGGGTGCAGCGTCCCCTGCTCCAGCCGGTCGAGCGCCTCCGCCAGGAGCCGCGCGCCCACGGCGGCAAGCTTGTCGTGGAGCGTTCCGGCCGTCTCCTCGGGCTCGATGGCCAGCGGCTCGGACATCAGGACCGGTCCCGTGTCGAGCCCCGCTTCCATCCGCATGATGGACACACCGGTCTCGGCATCGCCCGCGAGGAGCGCGCGCTGGATCGGCGCAGCGCCGCGCCAGCGCGGCAGCAGCGACGCGTGGACGTTAATCGCACCGCGCGGTGGCACGTCGAGCGCCGCCTGCGGAAGAATGAGGCCATAAGCAGCAACCACCATGAGGTCCGGTGCATGCTCGCGAAGCACCTCCACGGCGGCGGGGTCGCGCAGCGTCGCGGGTTGAAAGACGGACAGGCCGTTTCGGGTCGCCGCGCGCTTGACCGCGCTCTCCTGCACCGACAGGCCGCGGCCGGCCGGCCGGTCCGGTCGGGTAAGCACGAGCACGATCTCGCGATTGGAAGCGACAAGCGCCTCGAGCGAGGGAACCGCGAATTCCGGGGTACCCGCGAACACAATCCGCATCGCGCGGAATCCTCGCGCTAGGCGGCGACGCGGCGCTCGCGCTCTTTCTTGACGAGCCGAGCGCGGATTCGCGCCTGCTTCAGCCGTGAAAGGTGCTCGACAAAGACCTTGCCCTCGAGGTGATCCATCTCGTGCTGGATACACACCGCGAGCAGTCCGTCGGCTTCGATCTCGAAAGGCTGGCCGTCGGTCCCCATCGCGCGCACTTTTACCTTCTCGGCCCGGATGACCCTGTCATAGATTCCCGGCACCGAGAGGCAGCCCTCCTCGCACTCCTGCTGTCCGGACCGCTCGAGGATCTCGGGGTTGATGAGCACGATGAGGCAATTCCGATCCTCCGACACATCGATGACGATGATGCGTTCGTGCATGTCGAGCTGCGTCGCCGCGAGGCCGATCCCGGGCGCGGCGTACATGGTCTCGGCCATGTCGCGCACGAGCTCGCGGACGCGGTCGTCCACTTCCTTCACCGGGCGGGCAATGGTGTGCAGCCGCTCGTCCGGATAGCGCAGGATTTCACGGAGCGCCATAGACAACTGTGTTGCACCAATGAATTAGATGCAGAATCTCACGTAGGTTCTTGATTCGAGCTGGTCGCCGTCCCTAACGTCAACACATGCTTTAATAGGCAATTTGCGGGCGAGGTCCGTATGTTCAAGAAGTCTAGCACGCGTCTCATCGTCGCTCTTGTTGCAGCGCTCGCCGTCGGCATGGTCGCCGCGCAAACGGCGGTGCAAATCGCCGACAATGCGCCGGATCGGTATGTTGTGCAGAAAGGCGACACGCTTTGGTTCATCTCCGGCAAGTTCCTGAAGGAGCCTTGGCGTTGGCCGGAGGTGTGGCGGATGAACAAGGACCAGATCCGCAACCCACACCTCATCTATCCCGGCAACGTCATCGTGCTCGACCGCAGCGGGCCGCGGCTCGCGCTCGAATCGGGCACGACGAAGCTGTCCCCGCGGGTCCGCCAAGAGAGCCCGCAGCAGGCGATCCCGTCGATCCCGGCGCGTGCGATCGAGCCCTGGCTGGATCGGCCGCTCGTCATCGAGGACGGCGGTCTCGATCAGGCGCCGAGGATCGTCGCGACGCCCGAGGGGCGGTACAACCTCGGCTCGGGCAGCCGTGCCTACGTTTCCGGCATCACCGCGGGCCCCGACCAGTTGTGGCAGATCTACCGCCAAGGGGCGCCGCTCATCGACCCGGAGACCAAGAAGATTCTTGCGTACGAGGCGGTCTACCTCGGCAATGCCCGGGTCGTGAAGGGCGGCGAGCCGGCCACCATTCACATCATCCAGGCCGTCCAGGAGATCGGCGTCGGCGACCGGCTGCTGCCTGCCGGCAAGCCCGAGTTGCTGTCCTACGTGCCGCATGCACCGACGAGCGACGTCGAAGCGCGCGTGGTTTCGATCTACGGCGATCGCGGGGACCAAGGTCTGCTGGTCGCGTACAGCCCGGCGCTGGCCACAAACCGGAGCGGTACCGATCTCGATGGTTACGACAAGCGCCGCGAAGCCGGTCCGCTCGAGGTCGTGGCGATCAACCGCGGCCGGCGCGACGGGCTCGAGCCCGGTCACGTCCTGGCCCTGTACAGCTGGGACGATTACAAGCTGGACCGCAGCGTCGGGCCGTTCTACCTCGGCCACAGAGCGCCCGAAGACGTGCGCTTGCCGGTAGAGCGCTACGGTCTACTGTTCGTGTTCCGCACTTTCGATCAGATTTCCTACGGCTTGGTGATGCGCGCCGAACGCCCGCTCCGAGCCGGAGACATCGCGGCCAAGCCGTAAGACCGCGGGAGGACTGCGCATGACGCCGGACCCGGGCCTTGCGGCCTGGCTCCGGCTGTCGCTCGTTCCGGGGGTCGGCGGCCAGACCTTCCGTAAGCTGCTCACCGAGTTCGGCCTTCCCGACGCGGTGTTGTCGGCCGGCCGTAGCGCGCTGGCGCGTGTCGTCGGCGATGCGCTCGCCGCACGCATTCTGTTCGAAGAACCCGGCGACGCGGTCGCCAAGGCCATGGCTTGGCTCGCGACCGAGGGCGCGGCGATCGTAACCCTCGCGGACCCCGCGTACCCGCGCCAACTCCTCGAGATTCCCGACCCTCCCGCGCTGCTCTACGTGCGCGGCAACGTCGACCTTCTGTCGCGCCGCTCGCTGGCGATCGTCGGCAGCCGCAGCGCCACCCCGCAGGGACTCGCCAACGCGGAGAACTTCGCGCGCGCATTCAGCCGTGCCGGGCTCACGATCGTGAGCGGCCTCGCGCTCGGCATCGATGCGGCCGCTCACCGCGGCGCGCTCGAAGGCCCGGGCGCGACGATCGCGGTGCTCGGGACCGGAGTCGACACGGCCTACCCGGCGCGCAACGCCCCGTTGTTCGAGACGATCGCCGCGAAGGGGGCGCTTGTGTCGGAGTTCCCGCTCGGGACGCCGGCAGCCTCGGCCAACTTCCCGCGCCGCAATCGCCTGATCAGCGGTCTCGCGCGCGGCGTGTTGATCGTCGAGGCCGCGATCTCGAGCGGGTCGCTGATTACCGCCCGCCTCGCCGCAGACCAGGGGCGCGAGGTGTTCGCGATTCCAGGCTCGATCCACTCGCCGCTCGCGAAGGGCTGCCATGCACTCATCAAGCAAGGCGCCAAGCTCGTCGAGAGCGCCTCCGACGTGCTCGAGGAACTCGGCACGGCGGTACAGCCGTCGGCTGCCGCCGCGCCGCCCGCGAGCGCCGACGACTCGGCGGCCGCGGCCCTCCTCGCGCACCTCGGACACGACCCTTGCAACGTCGACACGCTGGCCGCCCGCTGCGGCTTGACGGCCGAAGTAGTATCCTCCATGCTTCTGTCGCTCGAGCTCGACGGAAAAGTCTCATGCCTGCCCGGCGGTCGATACCAACGGCTCTCCTGAAGACGTAGCGTCCCTCCCGACGATGATCGAAGTCCTCGTCTATCTGTTCGAGCATTACTATCAGTCAGAGGCCTATCCCGACCCTGATACGCTTGCTCGCAGGTTGACCGCGGCCGGCTTCGAGAACGAGGACATCAGCGACGCACTCCACTGGCTCGAGGGGTTGGCGCAGGCCGACCGGGAGCCGCTGCCGGAGCATTTCGACTCCGGGAGTTCGTTCCGTGCCTTCGCCCCCCAGGAGCTCGCCAAACTTTCGGCGGAAAGCCGCGGCTTTCTCGTGTTCCTCGAGGCGGCGCAAGTCCTTTCACCCGATGCGCGTGAAGTGGCGATCGAGCGAGCGATGGCGCTCGGCGACGACGTGGTCGAGGTCGACAAGATGAAGATTATCGTGCTGATGGTGCTCTGGACGCGCCAGGGCAACGTCGACACGCTGGTGCTGGAAGAGTTGCTGCCCGAAGAGGGGCAGCGCTACGTCCACTGACTGAACCGCGGGGCGCGCATCGGCGCGCCTTGCCACTCGTTCCCGCTTCCTCTTATCATTCGGCGCGGCTCGCTGGCGTGATCGGCTTTGCGCCGACCCGCCCTGCCGCGAAAGGCAGCGCCGAAGCGCGGCAAGCGAGCCAGGTACTGCAACCCCGTTTCGCCGCAGCGCCTCGCGGCGCAGGCCGGGGCCGCACCGTTTGCCGATCGCGGAGGACCGTCCGGAGCCCTAACGTGGCCCGCGCGCCTGCTCCGAACGCGGACTTTCACGCCAAAGCCATCGCCGCATGAGCAAGAAGCTCATTATCGCAGAGAAGCCCTCGGTCGCCGCCGATGTCGCCCGCGCATTGGGCGGCTTCACGCGGCATGGCGAGTACTACGAGAGCGACGAGTACGTGCTCTCGTCGGCGATCGGCCATCTGCTGGAGATCGCGGCGCCTGAAGCCTACGAGGTGAAGCGCGGCAAGTGGTCGTTCGCGCACCTGCCTGTGGTTCCGCCGCATTTCGATCTCAGGCCGATCGAAAAGACCGAGGACCGCCTGCGCCTCCTCGTGAAGCTGATCAAGCGTAAGGACGTGATCGGGCTCATCAACGCCTGCGATGCTGGCCGCGAGGGCGAGCTCATCTTCCGCTACATCGCCCAGCACGCGGGCGGGAAGAAGCCGATCGAACGCTTGTGGCTGCAGTCGATGACGCAGGCGGCGATCCGCGAGGGCTTCGAACGGCTGCGCGCTGATCGCGAGATGCTTCCGCTGGCGGACGCCGCGATGTGCCGCTCCGAGTCCGACTGGTTGATCGGCATCAACGGCACGCGCGCGATGACGGCGTTCAACTCCAAGGACGGCGGCTTCTACAAGACCACCGTCGGCCGGGTCCAAACGCCGACGCTCGCGATCCTGGTGGAGCGGGAGCAAAGGATCAAGGCGTTCGTGCCGCGCGACTACTGGGAGGTGGTCGGCACCTTCATGGGCAAGGGCGGCGAATATACCGGCCGCTGGTTCGACGAAAGTTTCAAGCGCGACCCGGACGATGAGCACTTGCGCGCGGAGCGGCTCTGGGAGCAGGCCCGCGCGGAACGCATCCGGGCCAGATGCGAGGGGCGGCCGGGCATTGTCACCGAGGAATCCAAGCCCTCGACGCAGAGCTCGCCGCTTCTGTACGACCTTACGAGCTTGCAGCGGGACGCCAACGGCCGATTCGGATTCTCGGCGCGCAATACGCTCGGCCTCGCGCAAGCGCTCTACGAGAAGCACAAGGTACTGACCTATCCGCGCACCGACTCGCGCGCGTTGCCGGAGGACTACCTCGGCACGGTGAAGATGACGCTCGACGTGCTGAACGACGCAACCGGTACGACGCGCGCCTACGCACGGTTCGCCGCACAGATCCTCAAGGAGGGCTGGGTGCGCCCGAACAAGCGCATCTTCAACAACGAGAAGATCTCGGACCACTTCGCGATCATCCCGACGCCGCAGGCGCCCAAGCAGCTCTCAGAGCCGGAGCAAAAGCTCTACGACCTCGTCGTGAAGCGGTTCCTTGCGGTCTTCTATCCCGCTGCCGAGTTCCTCGTGACCACGCGGATCACCCGCGTCGAGGCGGAGCCGTTCAAGAGCGAGGGCCGCGTGATGGTGAACGCGGGCTGGCTCGCAGTGTATGGCAAGGAAGCCGAAGACAAGGACACGCCGACGCTGCCCGCGGTGCCGGACGGCAAGGTGGAAACCACCGCTGTCGAGGTGATCCAGCAGCAGACCAAGCCGCCGGCCCGTTATTCGGAGGCCACGCTGCTTTCGGCGATGGAAAACGCCGGCAAGCTCGTCGACGACGAGGAGCTCGCCGAAGCGATGAAGGAGAAGGGGCTCGGCACGCCCGCGACGCGCGCGGCGATCATCGAGGGCCTCATTTTTGAAGATTACATTCATCGCAGCGGCCGCGAGCTCCAGCCGACAGCCAAGGGGTTCGACCTCCTCTACGCGCTCTCCAAGTTCGGCATCGACGAACTCCGGTCCCCCGAGCTCACCGGCACCTGGGAGTTCAAGCTGAAGCAGATGGAGCAAGGTCGGCTCAAGCGCGACGAGTTCATGGATCACATCGTGGACACCACGCGCGACCTGGTCGAGCGGATCAAGCACGGCACCAGTATCGACGAGCCGCTCGCGACGCTTAAGGCGCGCTGCCCGAAGTGCGGCGGCGAGGTGCACGAGAACTACAAGAAGTTCCAGTGCTCGCAGTGCGACTTCTCGATGTGGAAGGTGATCGCCAGCCGCCGGATCGAAAACGAGGAGGCCGAAGAGCTCTTCGCCACGCGGTCAATCGGCCCGCTGCAGGGTTTTCGCAGCCGTATGGGCCGCCCGTTCGTGGCGATGGTGAAGCTCAAGGACGACTTTGCCGTCGAGCTCGACTTCGGCCAGCCTTTTGGAGAGGGTGAGGGTGCGGCAGAGCCGGTGGACTTCTCGAGCAAGGAACCGCTCGGCACCTGCCCCAAGTGCGGCGCGCGTGTCTTCGATCACGAGATCGCGTACGTGTGCGAGAAGGCGGTCGGCTCCCAGAAGTCCTGCGATTTCCGCACCGGGAAGGTGATCCTGCAGCGCGCAATCGAGCCGGAGCAGGTGAAAAAGCTCCTCGCCACCGGCAAGACCGATCTTCTGCAGCGCTTCATCTCGAAGAAGGGGCGGCCGTTCGCTGCGTTCCTGGTGCGCCAGCCCGGCGGCAAGATCGGCTTCGAGTTCGCGCCGCGGGCGCAGAAAAAAGACGCCGCCGCGAAGCAGTCACCGACGCCGTCCGTGCGGAAATCGCGCGACGCCGCCGACGCGCCCGTGGCCGACTACGACGCAAAGCCGAGCGCCCCGAAACGCCCGCGGACACGCGCTGGCGCCGAGCCTGCGAGTGCCGCCGCCAAGGCGCGGGCCGCGTCGTCCGCATCGGGGGACGGCCCGTCCCCGAAGCGCAAGGCCGCACGCCCGAGCGCGGCCGCCGCGAAGAAACGCCGCGCCTGAGCCTCCCCGACTGCCGGGCCGCGCCTCAGATCGCGAGGTGCGCGTTCAGTGCATCAACGTCGAGCGTATCTCCGAGAAAGAATGGTCGCGCCCCGGCGCGTGCGAACATCGACGTCACCGCCGCAGCGTGGGCCTGGTAGCGATCGCGCAACGCGGCGCGGATGCGCGGGCGCATCCAGACCCATCGCCGTCGTCCGGTTTCGCGATCGACGACCCGTGTGAGGCCGTCGGGGATCTGGCGTGCGGCATCCTCGCTTGTCCAGGCCACGACCGGCACGAGCGCGTGATCGGCGAGCGCGTCGATGCCGCTATGCAGGTCTTCGAGCGGCATCAGAAAGTCCGAGACGAGAAACACGATCGAGCGGCCGCGACGCACGTGCGCCGCGATCTCCCGAACGCCGCGCGCGCTCGTGCCGGTAAACGGCAGCGCTTGCAGACTTTGTCCGACCGCATGCGCGATGCCTTGACTCCGCGACGGTGGCAGGACCCGGGCGGTCAATACGCGCGCTGCGAAGGGGATAAGGCCGAACGCATCCCCGGTGCGCTGGGCGGAGCGGGCGAGTACGGCGGCGAAGCGGACGAGGAGCGCCCGCCGGGCCGACTCGTCGGCGGCGAGCATCGAAGCGCTGCAATCGAGCGCCAGCTGCACGTCGATCGATGCGAGCTGGCGCGGCATGCGTGCAAGCAGGCGGCGCTCCGGGTCGCGCAAGCTCGCCGCGATGTCGAAGCGCGGCCGGCCACGCACGCGATCGATCGGAACGACCGCATGCGCCTCGAGGCCGGTGCCGGCGACCCGTGCGCGATGGCGTCCCGGGTGTTGCCCAAGCGCCGCACGGCGCAGGTGATAGACGATCTCGCTTTCCTGCACGCTCACGGCGCTGGCACGTTCGCAGCGATGGCGGCGAAGAGCGCATCGATCAATCCGGCACGACGCAGCTCGTACACCGGCGCGAGGAAGACACGATGCGCGAGCGCCGGCACGAGGAGCTCGCGAACGTCGTCGGGGCGTACGTGGTCGCGGCCCTCGAGCCAGGCGAGGACGCGCGCGGCGCGGATCAGGTGCGCCATCGCGCGCGGACTCGCGCCGCTCGCCACCAGCGCTTCCGGATCGGTGTCCGGGAGCGCGATGCCGACGGCCTGGGGAGCGCGCGTTGCCGCCCACAGGCGCAGTGCGTAGTCCTCGAGCGCAGGCGACGCATGCACGGCGCGCTGGATTTCCGTCGCGAGCGGCCGCAGGTCGCGCACGTCGAGCTGGTCCTCCGGAACCGCGGTGATCAGCGCGTCGCCGTCGTAGTAACGCGGGTCGAACAGCAGCCGCCGCCGGCCGTCGTCGTCCTCGGGCACCGCAACACTCACTTCGAACATGAAGCGATCGCGCGCCGCCGCCGGCAGCTCGAACGTCTCCTCGCGTTCGATGCGGTTGCGATCGGCGAAAACGGTGAGGTAGTTGAAACGAAACTCGCGGTTGAAGGCGGCGAGGCGCCCCTCGGCCATGATCGAGAGCAGCACCGAGTGGACCTGGGGCCGGGCACGGTTGATCTCGTTGAAAAAGAAGATCGAGAGATCCTCGCCATGCGCGAGCAGCGGCCCCTTGGCGATACGCGGCGCACCGGTTTCGTCGAGATAGGTGTAGTAGAGCAGGTCGTTCGGCGCGAGGTCGACTGCACCCTCGATGCGCGAGAAGCTGCCGCCGACGCCACGCGCGTAGGCCTTGAGGAGCGTCGTTTTGCCCACCCCGACGTCGCCTTCGAGCAGCACGTGGCCGCGCGCGAGGAGGGCGATGAGGATCAGGCGCACCGCGTGCGCCTGTCCGATCATCACCCCGTTGATGGAGGCCTCAAGCGCAAGGGCGTCGTTGCGCGCGCTGGCGAGAAACGAAGTACCGTCGTTCATGGTCGTCGGAAAGCTCCGCGTGATTCGCAAGTTCTGCGGGGGGTCGCCTCGCGGCCGCAGCGTCAGACGACCGCCGGGCGGGTCCACGCCCACGGATTCGTTTGTCAGGACCGGCGCGGTATAGCATATCGGCACGTACGAAACACCCGCCATGCGCACCTCTTTCTTTGTCGCGGCCCTCGTGGGCGCGCTCCTTTGTGCGCGCACGGCACCCCTGAGTGCCCAGGCCGCCATGCCTCTCGCGGTCACCGAGATCGCCTCGGGCGTCTTCGTGCACTCAGGCTTGCAGGAAGACGTGGGGCCGCCCAACGGGGGCGACATCGCCAACATCGGCTTCGTGGTCGGCGAGCGGTGTGTCGCGGTGATCGACTCGGGCAGCACGCGGCGCATCGGTGATGCGTTGCGCGCGCGCATCCGGCAGGCCACCGATAAGCCGGTGTGCTACGTGATCAACACCCACGTGCACCCCGATCATATCTTCGGCAATGCAGCATTCCAGGCCGACGCACCGCAGTTCGTTGGCCATGCCAACCTGCCGAGCGCCATGGCCGCGAAGGGCCCGACCTACCTGAACGCGCTCGGGCGCATCCTCGGCCCCGCTGCGGAAGGTTCCACGCTCGTCCCGCCGACCACCACGGTGGCGGCCGAACGTCGGATAGACCTCGGCGGGCGCGTGCTCAGCCTCAAGGCGTGGCCCACTGCCCATACCGACAACGACTTGACCGTCTTCGACGAAGCGAGCCAGACCCTGTGGACCGGCGATCTCGTGTTCGTCGAGCGCATCCCGTCCGTGGACGGATCGCTGCGCGGCTGGGTGCGCGTGTTGCCGGAGATCGCCCGGACGGCCGCCATCCAGGTCGTGCCGGGCCACGGTCCGGTGCAGCGCGACTGGCCGAGAGCCATCGAGCCGCTCGCGCGTTACCTCGAACGCGTTCTCACCGAGACGCGCCAGGCAATTCGTGATCAGCGTACCATTCAGTCCGCCGTCGACACCGTCGCGCGCGAAGAAGCCGCGCGCTGGCCGCTTGCCGACGAATTCCATCGCCGCAACGTCACGGCCGCGTTTGCGGAGCTGGAATGGGAAGACTGAACGTGTGGCGCGATCGTGGACGCGAACCGGCGGCTCTAGGCCCCTCATGGCGTAACGGAATGGAGAGGAAACCGATGCCGAAGGCAGCACTTCTTCCCGGGATCGGGGAGCGCGGGACGGTGTCGCGTATGCGGCTTTGTGTGGATCGCCTGATCCGGACCTCCATAGTGTCACTCGTGGTGCTTGCGGGCGCGGGCACCGCGGTCGCGCAGGTGATCATGCCCGACCCCGAGGCGAGCGAAAACTGGCAGAAGGTGAAGAAGGGTGTCTTCGATGGTCGCGCGATCGTGCCTGCGAGCGCGGACATGCTCGAGCTCGAAGCGCCGATCCGCGCCGAGGACGCAGCCGTCGTGCCAATCGCGATCCGCACCAGGATCCCGCAACGTTCCGACCGGTACGTGAAAAAGCTGTACCTCGTGATCGACAAGAACCCCTCGCCGGTCGGCGCGATCTTCGAGTTCACGCCCCAGGCCGGCATCGCCGAGATCGAAACCCGGGTGCGCATCGAGGAGTACACGCACGTGCGCGCGATCGCCGAGTTCAACGACGGCAAGCTCTATTCTGCGACCCGCTACGTGAAAGCGTCCGGAGGATGCTCCGCGCCGGCGGGGAAGGACCTGCAGGAAGCCATGGCGCGCCTTGGCAAGACGCGCTTCCGCGTCGAGGGTGACGTCAAGTACGGGAGCCCCGCACTCGCGCAGCTGATGGTCAGCCACCCGAACCTCTCCGGCTTGGCGCGGGACCAGGTGACGCATCTTTATGAGCCAGCCTACTACGTGCGCCGCATCGACGTGACCTATGCCGGCAAGCCGGTGATGACCGCAGACGTCGACTTTACGATCAGCGAGAACCCGAACCTGCGGTTCTACTTCGTGCCCGAGCGCGACGGCGAGCTCAGGGCGGAGATCGTCGATACCAAGGACAAGAGGTTCGAGAGCCTGCTGCGCGTGACCGCCGGTCCGGCGTCCGTGCGCGCCGCGCCCTGAACCGGTCGCGTCAGCGTTTCTCGGGCGGTAGCCCGCAAGCTTCCGCCGCCTTGGCCTGCACGGCGAGGTACTTGCGCGCGTCCGCCTTCAGGTTGTCGGGATCGCGAAACGCGCCCATGCGCTCACCACCCATGTCGCGATAGCGCACCGTCATTGACGCGGAAACATAGTCGTCGTACTTGAGCTGCTTCGCGATCTCGTCGATTGCACAAGAGCACTTGTAGAGATACTCCTGCTTGCCCTCATGGCGATACATGCACTCGAGCACGTATTCGACGCGGCCGACGGTGGGGAAGTCGTTGGCCTGGGCGCTTGCCGTGGCGGCCAGGCCGAGGCCGAGCCAGTAGAGTCGCTTCATCATTCGATGTCTCCTCGTTGGGGTGAACGGATGATTATCGCTCGGCCTGCCGTGGAGCACGGCGCCCTCCTTGTACGAGGCCGCTCGAACCCGCGGGCGTCGGACGGCCGCGGAAATGGACGCACATACCGATGCGGCGGATGAGGCGCGCGCGCGCCGTTGCAACGTTGCTCACCGGGTCGATGTCCGTGGCATGCGGCGCGCTCGCCGCAGTCACCGTCGAGTATCCGCGCGGCTTCGGCTACGTCGTTGGCGACGAGTTCGAGGTGCATGTGCGCAGCGACGTTCGCGGCGGCGAGATCGATCCGGGCTCGCTGCCGAAGCCCGGACGCGTCGCCGCTTCGATCGCGCTCCGCGCGGTCGAGCCGGGCAGGACGCTGCGCGGCGACCCGACGGTACGGCTGCGCTACCAGGTGATCGGTGCATCGGACCGCGTGGAAACGCTCGAGGTCCCGCGCTGGGAGCTCGCGATCCGCACCGGAAAGAGCGAGGTCCGGGAATCCGTCGAGTCGCTTGCCTTCACGGTGTCGCCGCTTACACCGGTGACGCCGCTCGCCCGTGCGGGGCTCGAGGAGCTGCGCCCCCCGCTTGCACCGCCGCGGATCGACGAACGGCCGTTCCTGATGCGGCTCGCCGTTTATGGCGCGCTTGGTGTGCTTGTCGGCGCGTACTGGGCATGGCGGACCTGGGGCCGCGCCTGGCTGCAGCCGCGACGAGCACCTTTCTCGCGAGCGAACCTCGAGCTCGCGCGTCTCGATCGGGACGCGCCGGGTGCAGACGCCGAGGCCCTGCGCATCGCGCATCGCGCCTTTGACCGCGCCGCCGGAAGCGTCGTCATGGCGTCCGACCTGGCGCACTTCTTCGCCCGCCGGCCGACGCTTGCATCACTGCGAGCCGACGCCGAGCAGTTATTCGCACTATCCGCGTCGCAATTCTTTGGCGTGCGTGCCGCTGCGCCGCAGGAAATCGTCACCCTGGTCGCGGACTTCTGCCGCCGAGCAGCGCGCGCCGAGCGCGCGTGACGGAAAGCCTGGACCGCGCGGAGCGAGAACCGGCCCCATGCTGCTTCCCCGCCTCGCGTTCGATCACGTCTCCGTATTGCTGGCCCTGCCGCTCGCTGCGCTGCCTTTCCTTCCCGTAGCGGGAAACACCAGACCCGTGCCCGTCCTCGCGTTCCTGCCCTCGGACCCCCTGGGCACCGTGCTTGCCTGGGCGGCGCGTGTGCTTGCGGCACTTGCGATCGCCGGCACGGTGGTTGCGCTTGCTGCGCCTTACGTGCCGGAGCGGGTCGAGATGCACACCGCGGTGGGCGCGGAGATCGTCATCGTGCTCGACCGCAGCCGCAGCATGGACGAGAGCCTCGCGACCGAGGGTCCCCCGAACGCGGGCGGGTGGACGGCGGCGCGAGAGTCCAAGGGCAAGGTTGCCCGGCGACTGCTCGCGGCGTTCGCGGCGGGCCGGGATCACGACCGCTTCGCGCTCGTCGTATTCAGCTCGCGGCCCATGCGCGTGCTCGAGTTCACCGACAAGGCCCCTGCCGTGCAAGCCGCGATTGCCGCGAGCGACGTCGGCCGCGGTCTCGCCGACACCAACGTCGCGGCGGGCCTCATGGCCGCCCTGGAGCAATTCGAGAATCGCAGCTACAACGGCTCGCGCGTCGTGCTGCTCGTGTCCGACGGCGGCGCCCAGCTCGATCCCGAGACCCAGCAAGAACTCGCACGCGCGTTCCGCCGCCAACGGGCGCAGCTTTACTGGATCTACCTGCGCTCGCGCGCCAGCCCCGGCCTCCGCGTCGGCGCCGATGCCGATGCCGCCAGTGCCGACACGGTCCCGGAGATCGCGCTCGACCGATTCTTCCGCTCTGTCGGCATGCCGTACGCGGTTTACGAGGCGGACAATCCGAACGCAATGAGCCGCGCGATCGCCGACGTTGCGGGGGTGGTCACCCAACCCATCGAGATCGCTGAGCCGGTCCCGCGGCGCGTTTTGCGCACGCCGTGGGTAGTGCTGGCAGCGCTCTCTACGGCGCTGCTACTCGTGTGGCGCCTCGCTGCCGTGGGGTGGGAGGCGCGCGGTTCGTGAGAACGCGGCTCCTCGTTCTTACACTCCTCGCGCTCGCCGTTCTCGCGGCCATCGATGGGTGGCGGCTGCTTGCGGCGCGGCGCGTGAACGCGGCGGTCGCTGCGGGCGACGAGGACCGGCTGCGCAGGCTCGCCTCGCCGCACGCACGCTTCGCGCTCGCCTCGCAGCTCGCCGAGCGCGGCGATTGGCAGGGCGCGCTCTCCCTCTACCAGGAGATCGAGGAACGCGGACCGAGCACGCTCCATGGTACGGCCCGCTACAATCGCGCGCAGCTCTATCACCGGCTCGGGCTCGAGGCGAGCGGGCGGCAGGATGCTCACTCGCAGCCGTTGTTCGAGCTCGCGAAGCAGCACTACCGCGAGCTCCTTGCGCGCGAGCCGGGACACTGGGACGGCCGCTACAACCTGGAGCGGATATTGCGGCTCGCACCCGACGCTCCAGAGGACGATTCGGAAGCGGCCAACGCCCCGATTCCGAGCGAGCGTGCCGTGACCACGATGCGCGGCTTCACGCTCGGGCTGCCGTGAGCCGCTGGTTGCTCGTGCGGGCCGCGGACGTCGGGCTTGCGATGCGCGTAGCGGCGCTCGCCCTCCTCGCACTCGCGCTTGCGCTTCCCGGCATTTCGCGCGAGCGGCCGATCCCGCGCGCGCTCGTCGTCGTGGACGTCACCCAAAGCATGAACGCGACCGACGTGATGCTCGACGGTCAGGCGGCACGTCGGCTCGCATTCGCCAAACGCGCGGTGCGCGAGGCAATCCAGACGCTGCCCTGCGGCGCGGAAGTCGGGCTCGCCGCGTTCACCGAATACCGGAGCTATCTGTTGCTGCTGCCGCTGGAGGTGTGCGCCTATCGCCACGAACTCATGGCGACGCTCGACAACCTCGACGGGCGTCTCGCTTGGGCTGGCGCCAGCGAGGTCGCCAAGGGCTTGCACTCGGCGCTGCGCGCCGCGCGCGGGATACAGCCGCAACCCTCGGTGGTGTTCATCACCGACGGCCACGAGGCACCACCGATCCATCCAAACCACCGGCCGCGGTTCGATGGCACGCCGGGCGAAGTCGCTGGTTTGCTGGTCGGGGTCGGCGGCGATGCGCCGGTGCCGATCCCCAAGTTCGATCTCGAGGGCCGCTCGCTCGGGACGTGGACCGCCGACGAAGTGCTGCAAACCGACCCGTTCAGTGCCGGCCGCAGCGGCAGCGTGAAGGGCGAGCAGTTGGTCGAGACCGAGGACGCCGCGATCCCATCCTGGTATCGCGTCGGCAACGAGCACCTGACCTCGCTGCGCGAGGCTTATCTGCGGGCGCTCGCCGACGAGCTCAAACTTGGCTACGTCCGACTCGAGTCGCCGGGCGCGCTCGCGACCGCCATGGCCCAACACGCCGATCGCCCGGGTCGGGTGGTGTTCGACATTGCGCCGCCGCTCCTCATCCTCGCCCTCGTCCTCTTCGTCCTTGCGGAAGTCGCGCCGCGCATCGCCGAGCGGGTGGCCGGGGGTCGCATCACGCCGACGGCGCGTCGTACTTGAGGTACTTGAAGCGCGGATCGTCGTTGGGCGTGCCGGCCAGTGCGCCGCCTTCCTGGGCCGGCTGCCACTGGATCACGCTCTCGATCTTGGTCGCGAGCTCGAAGTCGAGATCCGTGACGCCCTTCGCCACATGGGTCATGAGCTTCACGATCACGAATGCATACGAGACCGTGAGGTCCGGATGGTGCCACGCCGCCTCGGCGAGGTGGCCGACCGTGTTCACCACCATGAGCGTCGCCTTCCAGCCGCTCGTCTTGTACTTGCGGCGGATCCAGCCGTCCTCGAAGTACCAGAACGGCAAGTCACGCGCGAGCCGCTCGCGAATCTCTGGCTCGGTGTAGATACGCAGATTCATACCTGGCTCCATCGATGCACCTCCGTGAGAGCGCATGTACCGATCCGATTCTGACACAGGTTGCACCGCTGTCACGCAGCACGCGCGCTTTGCTGCACCGCGGTAAGCGTCTGAGTAACCGTGAATTCCGTTATTGGTACGGGCCGTGCTAATGGGAAAATTCGCTTCGGTGCGCCCACCGGGCACACTGAATGGATCGATCGACCCAACGACGACCGAAAACAGAAGGAGGATCTATGGCAGTTCGAAGCACACGCGCCGTGGTAGCCGGCTTGGCCGCCCTGGCGGTTTCTCCCGTCGCCTTGGCGAACTCGGGCCTGGAAAAGCTCATCAATGACCCCAAGAACTGGGCGATGCAGGCCGGGGACTTCTCTAATCAGCGCTACAGCGAGCTGAAACAGATCAACAAGGGCAATGCCGGCAACATGCAGGTCGCCTGGATGTTCTCGACCGGCGTGCTGCGCGGCCATGAAGGCGGCCCGCTGGTAATCGGCGACACGCTCTACATCCACTCGCCGTTCCCCAACAAGGTCTTCGCGATCGATCTCGAAACCCAGAAGATCAAGTGGAAGTACGAGCCGAAGCAGGATCCTTCTGTGATCCCGGTGATGTGCTGCGACACCGTCAACCGTGGTGTTGCCTATGCCGAAGGCAAGATCTTCCTGCAGCAGGCGGATACGAACCTCGTCGCGCTCGATGCCAAGACCGGCAAGGAACTTTGGAAGGTCCAGAACGGCGATCCCAAGGTAGGAGCGACCAACACCAACGCACCGCACGTCTTCAAGGACAAAGTCATCACCGGCATTTCGGGCGGCGAGTTCGGCGTCCGCGGCTACCTCGCGGCGTACAACATCAACGACGGCAAGCTGGTGTGGAAGGGCTATTCGACCGGTCCCGACAGCGAAATGCTGATGGACCCCGAGAAGACCATGACCTGGACCGATGGCAAGATGGCCCCGGTCGGCAAGGACTCTTCGCTCAAGACGTGGCAGGGCGACCAGTGGAAAATCGGTGGCGGCACCACCTGGGGGTGGTACTCGTATGATCCCGCGCTAAACCTGCTGTACTACGGCTCGGGCAACCCGTCGACGTGGAACCCGGTGCAGCGTCCGGGCGACAACAAGTGGTCGATGACCATCTGGGCGCGTGACGTCGACACCGGCAAGGCCGCCTGGGTCTACCAGATGACGCCGCACGACGAGTGGGACTACGACGGCATCAACGAGATGATCCTCGCGGACATCGACGTCAAGGGCAAGAAGACCCCGGCCCTGGTCCACTTCGATCGCAACGGCCTCGCCTACACGATGAACCGGAAGACCGGCGAGTTGCTGGTGGCCGAGAAGTACGACCCGACGGTCAACTGGACGACGGGCGTCGACATGAAGACCGGCCGTCCGGCGGTGGTCGCCAAATTCTCGACACAGGCAGGGGGGCCCGACGTGAACACCAAGGGCGTCTGCCCGGCGGCGCTCGGCACAAAAGACCAGCAGCCCGCGGCGTTCAACCCGAAGAACGGCAAGTTCTACGTGCCGACGAACCACGTGTGCATGGACTATGAGCCGTTCAAGGTCGAGTACACGGCCGGCCAGCCCTACGTCGGCGCGACCCTGTCGATGTACCCGGCCCCGGGTAGCCACGGCGGAATGGGCAACTTCATCGTCTGGAACGCGTCGACCGGCAAGATCGAGCAGTCCAAGGCAGAGAAGTTTTCGGTGTGGTCGGGCGCACTCGTGACCGCCGGCGGCATCGCCTGCTACGGCACGCTCGAGGGCTACCTCAAGTGCGTCGATGCGGACAACATAAACAAGGAGCTTTACAAGTTCAAGACGCCGTCCGGCATCATCGGCAACGTCAACACCTGGGAGTACAAAGGCAAGCAGTACATCGGCGTCCTTTCGGGCATCGGCGGCTGGGCCGGGATCGGGTTGGCGGCGGGTCTCGACAAAGACACCGAGGGTTTGGGCGCCGTGGGCGGCTACAAAGAGCTGGGCCAGTACACGGAGCTCGGTGGGATCCTGACGGTGTTCGCACTGCCGGGCAAGTGAGCGAGTAGCGTCGACGCGGCGCGTGAGCGCCGCGTTTCCGTTTCCCTGGACTGGCATCTTGACGCGTGTTGGGATGCCAGTTTTCTTTTGGAGTGCAGGAGAAATTCGAATGCGGGGTCATTTTCGCAGTGTGGCGTTGCTGGCGTTCGGTCTCGGGCTTAGCCTTCCGTCGCTCGCCCAGCAGCCGCCGTACCAAGTCGTGGACGGCACCAAAGTGGACACCCAGACGCTGGACGGGTGGCGCACCTGGCGGGCGCTGGCCTGCGAGCGCTGCCACGGCAAGAACCAGGAAGGGATGGTCGGCCCATCGCTCTTGGAAGCATTGAAGACGATGAACAAGGACCAGTTCAAGCAGACGGTGCTCAAGGGCCGGCCCGACAAGGGGATGCCTAACTTCGACGGCAGCGAACAGGTGGTGAAGAACATTGATGGCCTCTACGCGTATCTCAAGGGCCGCTCGGACGGCGCGATCAAGTCCGGCCGCGTCGAAGAGCTGAAGTGATCTCGCTAGGGCTTGGGTTGGGCGCGCGCCGCCCGCATACCGCATCGGAAGGCACGTTGCGAAGGAGGAGCCTCCGAAGGCGCCTTGCGAGCGCATTTGCCGCGTTCGCGCTTGCCGTGCCGCTCGCGTGCGCGGCCCCGCTCCCGGGGTCGGAAGACAAGACCCTGCGCGTGTGCGATGACCCGAACAACATGCCGCTTTCGAACGCCAAGGGCGAAGGCTTCCAGAACCGGATCGCACAGCTCCTTGCCGACCAGCTCGGCTGGAAGCTCGAGTACACGTTCTTTCCGCAGCGCATGGGCTTTGTCAGGAACACCCTGCGCGCCCGCGACAAGGAACACGATCGCTTCAAGTGCGATCTGATCATGGGCGTGCCGGTCGGGTTCGAGCTTGCCTCGGCAACCCAGCCCTACTACCGTTCGACCTACGTGATGGTGTTCAAGCGCGGCCGGGGCTTGGACGACGTGAAGACGCCGGAGGATCTGCTCAAGATCGACCCGGCCAAGCTGAAATCGCTCAAGTTCGGACTGTTCCAGCAAACCCCGCCGACCGATTGGCTCCTGCGCAGCAAGCTGATCGACCAGGCCGTCCCCTACACCCAGCAGAGCGCCGATCCGGCAGAGTATCCGGGGCAGATGATCACGCGCGAGCTTGCCCAGGACAAGATCGACGTCGCCTTCGTCTGGGGCCCGATCGGCGGCTACTTCGTGAAGAGCGCAAGACCGGGCGAATACGCCGTGGTCCCGTTCAAGCCCGAGCCGTCCATTCAGTTCGACTATCCGATTGCGATGGGCGTGCGATTTGGCGAGAAGGAGTGGAAGGCCGAGGTCGAGCGCCTGCTGACCCAGAACCGCGGCGCGATCGATCGGATACTGCTCGA
>Ga0209253_10000715_pt1 | contig 28810 bp, 18 predicted proteins | sample FrelakmetBRP12BR_FD_187145 | JGI IMG/M metagenome (GOLD analysis project Ga0209253, IMG submission 187145) | Freshwater lake sediment microbial communities from the University of Notre Dame, USA, for methane emissions studies - BRP12 BR (SPAdes)... | ecosystem: Environmental > Aquatic >...
GCCTGCGCGCCGACCGAGACGATGTTGCGCGCCACGTTGGCCGCGCCGCCGAGGCGCTCTTCAGTCGAGCGGACGTGCACCACCGGCACCGGCGCCTCGGGCGAGATACGTTCCACGTCGCCGAACCAGTAGCGGTCGAGCATCGCATCGCCGACCACCAGCACGCGGCAGCGTGCGAGGTCGGCGAGCGACAGGGGCGAGGTCATCGGATCACGCCGCTCGACGGAATCGGCGCCGCCGCCATGTGCAGGGGCCGAGGTGCATGGCGATCGCGTGGTCGCCTAGGAATGTGTGCGCGGGCCCGGGCGAAGCGAGCTGGTTCCGCCGTCTTCCTCGGCCTCCAGCTGCTGCACCAGGCTGCGATAGCGCCAGAAGTTGGTCGAGGACCACATCCGCGCCAGGCTCGACAGGTGCCAGCGGAAATGGCGCACCGAACGATGGCTGAGCTGCTGCGCCGCGTGCACGACCTGCACCTGCGACACGAAGGCAAGCCGCCAATCGGCAAGGCGCAGGCGGGCGCAGATGTCGAAGTCCTCGCAGTACATGAAGAAGCCCTCGTCGAAGCCACCCACGGCGTCGAAGGCATCCGAGCGAAACAACAGGAACATGCCGGCGAACCAGCGCGGGGACTCGGGCGGCACGTAGTTCGGCAGGCGGCGCCGGATGAGTTCCACGGGCGTGATCAGGTCGCGCGCGGTGTCGGCGATGCGGCCATCGGGTTCGAGCACGGCGGGTGCGGCCACGCCGGCGCCGGCACGAAGGGCGGTGATCAGCGCCGGGAACGGATTGCCCATCAGCGCGATGTCCGGATTGACAACGGCGAAGTACTCCGTGTCGCACTTGCGGAACGCGGCGTTGTGATTCATGCCGAAGCCGAGCGGAACCCGGTTGCGGATCACTTCCACCGGCGGCGAGTGCGGCCGCTTGGTCACCGGCGGGATTTCCGGCAGGTTCTGGGTCAGGACGATCCGCGCCAGTTCGGGCGCGTCGATACCGGCCAGGTCGGAGATCAGTGCGTCGACGAGGGCGTGCTGTTCGTGGCTGACGACCGAGAGGGTGACGCAGCCCTTGTTCATGGAATCATCAGGTGTCTAGGCAAATGGGCGCTGCCCCATGTTCTTGATGTCGGGCCTTCGAGACGCGGCCCAGTTGCGCGCACGAGCGCAGCTATGACCCTGTCGACGACGCCAACGGCGGCGCGAGCTTAAACGAAAACCGGGCGGAGCTCGGCCAGCAGGACTGGATCCTCGCCGCGTATCGGCGCTTGCGTTGCCTGACTCGCGCGATTGGGGTATCGGTCAGTACGAATGGAGTAGCGGCGCAAGCGGCAGTGCTCACGCCTTCGGCGCTTCGCGCCTGCCCTCGGCGATGGCGCGAAGCTGCCCGGGGTCCTCGACGCGCAGGCTGTTGCCGTCGCGACGCAGGATGCGCTGCGACTGCAGCAGCTGGAAGGCGCGGGTGACCGTCTCGCGGCTGGCGTTGATCATGATCGCGATTTCCTGGTGCGTCGGCGGGCTGGTGATGGTGATCGTGCCGCCGCCCGAGGTCTCGAGCAATTGCAGCAGCTGGGCGCACAGACGCTGGAACGGGCTGGCCAGCCCGAGCAACCGCCGCTGCGTCGACACCGAGCGCAGCCGCCGGGCCAGCCGCGTGGTCACGCGCTCGGCAATCGACGGCATGCTGAACATCAGCGTTCGCGCCGTCCCGCGCGGCAGGAACGCGACGCGCGAGCGCGCCACCGCGATGACGAACTCCGACATGCGCTCGCCGTCGATGATCGACAGTTCGCCGAAGTAATCGCCGGGCTCGACGAAATACAGGCCGACCTCGCGCCCGTCGACGGTGAAGTCGACCGCCTGCAGGCGACCCTCGATCAGGAAGCCGAGCGCCGGACTCGGCTCGTCCTTCTTGATCACGATCGCGCGCCGGGCGAAGGTCGACTCGTGCATCTGCTGGCCCGCCATCGCCAGTTGGTCCGGTGGCAGGCCCCGCAGCAGTTCGAAGGCTTGCAGGGCGATCAGCGGAAAGGGCATGCGGGCGTGGAGGACGCGGCGACCGGCCTGTGGGTTGTTCAACTGCGCCGCGAGACAGCTCTATCGAGCCACCGGACGGCACGGGCCGCATGTCGATCCGGCAGGCGCAAGCGCGCGCCTGCCGAACGGGCGTGTCGGTCATGGTCCCGGCCCCTTGCTTGCATGGTGTGCATCCAGCGCGAGCCGGCGCCGGTGCGAAGGCTACCAAAGGCGGGCTGCCGGGCGACGGCCGCCGGCGTTTCCTGTGACCGGGCGCACAGCCGGCGTGGGGCATTGGTGGAATAATCTGCCGACTTCTACCCCAATCGGACGTTCGCCATGTTCAGGATGGCTTTTCTGCGCGCCGCACTTGCAGGGACCCTGCTGTGTGGTGCAGTGCTGCTGGCGCCGCACCCGGCGCTGGCCGCGGTAGGCCCCGGCGCCGAGGTCGGTGAGGTCTCGCTGGTCATTGGCGTGGCTCGGCGAACCGATGCCAACGGTGAGGTGGCGGCGGTTTCGCGCGGCATGCGCCTGAACGTCTCCGACCAGATTGAAACGCAGGCCGGCGGCCACGTGCATGTGCGCTTCGTCGATGGCGCCTTCGTCTCGGTCCGGCCGGCAAGCCGGCTGCGCATCGAGGAGTACCGCATCGACAAGGCGCAGCCGCAGAACAATGCGGTCCGCTTCAGCCTCGAGCAGGGCGTTGCGCGCAGCATCACCGGCGAGGCCACGCGCCTGGCGCGCGAGCGTTTCCGCCTGAACACCCCGATCGCCGCCATCGGCGTGCGCGGCACGGACTTCGTGGTCCTGTCCTCGGCCGAGACCGTGCGGGTCACTGTCAATTCGGGCGCTGTCGTGATGGCCCCCTTCGGGCCGGGCTGCTCGCTCGACGGCCTCGGGCCGTGCGCCACGCCGCTGGCGCGCCTGCTGTCGGCCGACATGGGGCCATCGATGCTCGAATACCAGCGGCTCGCGGACGCTCCGCGGGTGCTGCCGATCGGCCGCGGCAGGGAGACGCCGGACGAGGTTTCGCCCCCGGTACGGCAGGAACCGCGACAGGAAGCGCGCGACAACGTCCGCGGCGCTGCTGGCGAGCGCCAGGCCGCCGTCATCGTTTCCGAAGCCCCGGCTGCGGTTTCGGCACACACTGCCAGCACACAACCGCCAGCAGCCGCGCCACCTGCGCCGACCCCTGCGCCTGTAAATGCGCTTGCGCCTGCGCCGGAACCGCCACCGGCCGCCCCGCCGGAGCCCGCGCCGGCCCCTGTGCCAGCCCCTGCGCCGGTTGTTCCGGAGCCGTCGCCGCCGGCCGCGCCGGTCACGCCTCCAGCGCCGACCCCGCCCGCCATTCCGGCGCCGCCGCCCAGCCTCGTGTGGGGCCGCTACGCGCAGGATCCGTTGCCGGGGGACAAGATGACGGTCGCCTATGCCACGGCGCGGCCGGGCCATCACGTCACGGTCGGCGACGACTACTACATACTCCTGCGGCGCGACAGCGACCGCCAGTCTCTCGCCGGAGTGACAGGCCGGGTCGACTTCTCGCTGAGCGATGCACAGGCCAGCTTCAAGGACCTGGCCGGCGCCGTGTCGGCGGCGAGTGTCGGCGGCGGGTGGCTGCGCATCGACTTCGACCAGCGGCGCTTCCAGACGGGTCTGGAGATGAGCCATGGCGTGGGCGGCAGCGCCGTCCTCAATGGCGAGGGTCGCGTCCGCGACGACGGGATCTTCTCCTCCCGCACCACTCAGGGCCGCATCGGTGGCGCCACCAGCCTCGACGGCGAGAGCGCCGCCTACCTGTTCGAGCGCTACGTTGCCAAGGGCACGTTTTCCGGCATCACGCTCTGGAAACGGTAGGGAAGCATCCCGGTGGCCTTCGGCGTCGCCAGCCGCTGGGGCGCGCGGCTTGCCGCGGTTGCACTCGCGGCGCTGCTCGTTGCGCTTGCCAGCGGCCTGGCGCCGGGAACGCTGCGCACGCTCGATGACCGCGGCAGCGACCTGATCTGGCGCCTGGCGCCGCTGCCGGCTGAAGAACGGCGGCTGATCATCGTCGACATCGACGAAGCCAGCCTGGCCAAGGTCGGGGCCTGGCCGTGGCCGCGGCCGACGCTCGCTGATCTTTCCCGCCGCATCGCCGCGCTCGGCGCGCGCCTGCAGGTCTTCGACATCGTGTTTCCCGACGCGCGTCCGGGCGACGCCGAATTCACCGCCGCATTGCAGGGCTCGGGCGCGGTGCTGGCGCAGATCTTCGCCCTCGATGCCGGCGGCGACGTTGCGATGGGCCGGCTTGCCGGTGCCCTGCATTCGCCGCCGTGCAAGGCGCCCATGCCGAAGGCCCGGGGCTACATCGGCAACACTCCCGGGCTGCTGGCGGCGGCGGTGGCCGTTGGTCACCTTTCGCCCAGGATTGCGCCCGACGGCGCCGTGCGCAGCATCCCGGCCCTCGTCTGTGCGGGCGACGTGGCCTATCCAACGCTCGGACTGGCCGCCGTGGTCGCCGGTGCCGGGCTGATACCGGCATGGGAGTTGCAGCCGGCGAGCGGTTGGCTGGCCCCGCAATGGACCCTGCGTCACCCGGGGCTGCCGGGCATTGCCGTGCCACTGGACCGCCAGGGCGACGTGCGCGTCTCCTACCGCCTGCCGCGTGACGCGTTCGTCTCGGTACCCGCGGCCGACGTGCTCGCCGGCACTGCGCCGGCGGACCTCTTCCGCGGCGCCTGGGTCCTGATCGGGGCCACCGCCTTCGGCGTCGGCGACGCGGTGCCCACGCCGCTCGGCAGCCTGGTCGGTGGCGTCGAGGTGCATGCGCAGTTCATCGCCGGCCTGCTCGATAGCCGGCTGCCGGTCACCCCGGCTGGCACGCCCTGGCTGCTGCTGCTGCTGGCCGCTGCCGGTGCCGCCCTCCTGCTTGCCTTTGCCGCCCTCCGCGGCCGCCTGCCGGTCTACGGGCTGCCGATCGCGGGCGTCGTGCTGCTGGCGCTGTGCTTCGGCCTGCACGCGGCGCTGGTGCTGCTCGCCAACCTGTGGCTGGGCTGGATCCAGCCGGCACTCTTCCTCGCGCTCAGTGGAGTGTTCATCGCCGTTGCCGAGCATGCCTGGACGCGCTTCGAGCGCGAGCGTGTCTTCGCCAACCTGTCGAGCTACCTGCCGGCGCAGGTGGCGCGCGAAGTGGCGCTCGCCGAACCTTCAGGGCGCATCGACGCGCGCCGCTGCGAAACGGCGGTGCTGGTGGCCGACCTGCGCAATTTCTCGGCCTATTGCGAGGGCCGGCCGCCCGAGGAGGCGGCGGCGCTGCTGCACGCCTTCTTCTCACGCGCGGTGCGCATCATCGAGGGCAACGGTGGTGTGGTGGAAGGCTTCCAGGGCGACGCGGTGATCGGCGTCTGGGGCGCGGCCGATCCCACCGCTCGCCATGTGCGGCGCGCGTTCGCGGCCGCCCGCCAGTTGCTGGCCGAGGTGCCGGAACTGTTCCCCGACCCGCCGCCCGAGGGGCTCGAGCCGCTGGCCATCGGCGTCGGCCTGGAGACCGGGATGGCGCTGGTCGGTTCGGTCGGGCCGGCGACGCGGCGCCACCATGCCGTGATGGGCGACACCGTCACCGTCGCGCTGCGCCTGCAGGCGATGACTGCCGAGCTGGCGCAGCCGCTGCTGGTCGGACCGGGGGCGGCCCGCCAGCTCGAATCGCCCGAGCTGGTTTCCCTGGGCGAGTTCCTCCTCGAAGGGCTGCGCAGAAGCTACACGCTGTACGCGCTCAGGCCGGAAGACCTGCGCGCTTCATGAGTCGATCCGTGCGCAACGGACCCCGGGTCCGCCGGGCGATCGGGTTGGTGTTGCTGCTCGCGGTCGGCATCGCGCAGGCGCAGGCGCCGTGCCCCGGTCCGGGCGAGCAGCGCATTCCGGACGATCCGGCGGCGCTGCAGGCGCTGGACGAGCAGTTGCAGGCCCGCCAGGAGGCTTGCGGCAAGGACGCGCGTTTCCTCTCATACCGCGGCGCGGTGCTGCTCGCCCTCGGGCGGCCGGCCGATGCGGCCCCGTTGCTTGAACTGGCGCTGCTGCTGAACCCGGATCTGGCCGTGGCCAGCATCGACTACGCGCGCGCGCTAACCCTCCTTGGCGATGGCGAAAGTGCGGCCGCGATCTGGCGCCAGCTGCTGACCCGCGCTGACCTGCCGCAGCATCTGCGCGCCGAGATCGAACGCCGGCTGCGCTCGGCTGAAGTGGCCGCGCCGACGCTGCCTTCGGGCTGGCGGCACCAGCGTGAACTGTCGCTGCGCGCCGGCTACGACACCAACCTGAACAGCGCCGCCAGCGCCAGCGAACTCACACTGACCCCGCCTGACGGCGAAATCTCGCTGCCGATCGCCGATGAAGCCCAGCCCAAGCCCGGCGGCGCGGCCTATCTCACCGGCCGCTGGCTGGCCAGCCGCGGCTTCGATGGCGGACGGGAACTGGACCTGCGGGCCGAACTGAGGCTGCGTGGCACGAACGTCTCCGGCACCAGCTATCGGCAGATCGATCTCGAGGCCGCCGGCCGGCAGCGCTGGGAGCACGGCGTCTGGTCGCTGGTGGTCAGTGGTGCCGACCAGCTCTTCGGCGGCCTGCACCTGTTCCAGGTGGCGCGGACGGGACTGATCCACTCGTGGATCAGTCGGGACTGCACCCAGCGCGCCGGGCTGGAGGTGGAGTGGCGGCGCTATCCGAGCAGCCACATCCTGGACGGCGTGTACAGCAGCGCCTCTGGAGCGGTCGGCTGCCGGACCGCGGGCGGGCTGTGGCTTGCCGGCGGAGTTCGCGCCGGCGTCGACCACCCCAGCGGCGAACGGCCTGGCGGCGACCTGATGCGCGCTGAACTGCGCGGTGACCTGGCGGTGACCGCATTCGGCGGCATCGCCCAGGCAACCCTGGTCCAGCAGTCCGAAGTCGACCGGACCGGCTATAGTCCGTTGCTTGGAAACAACGCCCGCCGAAGTATCCGGCGGACCACGCTCTCTCTGGCCTGGGCGCGCGAACTGCAACCCGGTGTCGCCTTCGTGGTCGGCACGGAGCTCATCGAGCAGAACGCGAATCTGCCTCTGTTTGAGCTGCGCGGTGCCGCCCTGCAGACCGGGCTGCGCTGGCTGTGGTAGCCCGTCCGCATGAGGTCGGGGGTGGCAAAAGTCCAACAGAATCTGTGCACTAGTGACGGCGGTCACACGTCCGGATCGAATTTGTTGTTTATAGTCCGTCCCGCGATGGGGTACTGCGGGCAAGCCTGCGGGTACTCCGTTCGACCGGTTAACCACAAGAGGAGAAGTTAATGGCCATCACTGCCACCGAGCGCACCCAGATCATCGAACTGGTCGTCGGGTTGTTTGACGCGGCGCCAGGCGCCACCTTCCTGAACGACTTTGCTGCCTACATCGACGGCGGCGCCTCGATGCAGGATCTGGCGAACGCCCTGACCAGCGATCCGATTTTCACCAGCCCGGCCTACTTCCCCGCGTTCATGACGAACGCGGAGTTCGCGGCCAAGTTCGTCGATGGCCTGTTCGAAGGCGGCACGATCTCGACGACGAACCGCCAGTGGGCATACGACTGGGTGACCGGCAAGCTCAATGGCGGCCAGACACAGGCGGAGGTGACGCTGGCCGCCATCCAGGCGCTGTCCGACCCCAGCCTCGCGAGCAACGCGGGCTGGGCCAGCGTGCACAACGCGTTCATGAATCGCGTCGAAGTTGCCGACTACTTCTCGGTCACGAAGGGCATCACGTCGACCAACCTGTCCATACTGACCGCCGCCATCGGCGAAGCCGGCGGCCCGATTCCGCCGGTCACTGATAATCCGGCCTCCGTCGCGGTCGCCAAGGCGATGATCGACGCCGGCATGTACGCGCCGGCCGCCTACTCGCTGGCTGCAAGCGCCACAAGCGTTAATGAGGGCGGCACCGCGTTCTTCACGCTGACCACGAACGGCGTCATGCCGGGAAGCGAGTTTGCTTACACCATTTCCGGTGTGTCCGCCGACGACATCCTCGGCGGCTCGCTGACCGGCACCGCGACGGTTGGCGCCGACGGCAAGGCCGTCATCCAGGTCACCACGATTGCCGACAACGTGACCGAAGGCCCCGAAACGATGACGCTGTCGATCGCCGGCCAGACTGCCGCGGTCGCCATCGCCGACACGTCGACCTCGCCCCCGGCGACCTACTCGATCGCCGCGGCCCAACCCGGCTACAACGAAGGCCAGGTCGCGGTCTTCAATGTCGTCACGACCAATGTGCCTGCCGGGACGCTGCTCAGCTTCACGATCAGCGGCGACGTTCAGGCTGCCGACATCGTCGGCGGTGCGTTGTCCGGCACGGCGACCGTCGGTGCCGACGGCAAGGCCACGATCAGCATCGAACTGGCCGCCGACCTGACGACCGAAGGCGCGGAGACCATGACGGTCACGCTGACCGGTCCGGGCGCTGCGACCAGCACCGAGATTGCCGACACCTCGCTCACGCCGGTGCCCACTTTCGGCATCGCCGCCGCGCAAGCCGGCTACAACGAAGGCGAGGCCGCGGTATTCAACGTCGAGACGACCAACGTTGCTGCCGGAACGGTCCTCAGCTACACGATCAGCGGCGTTCAGCCTGCCGACGTCGTCGGCGGTTCGCTGTCCGGTACGGCCACCGTCGGTGCCGATGGCAGGGCCGTGATCAATGTCGGCCTGGCTGCGGACCAGATGACGGAAGGCAACGAGACGCTGACGGTGACGCTGACCGGCCCCGGGGTCGCGGCGAGCACTGAAGTCGTCGACACCAGCCGGGCCCCGGACTTCATCGGCCTCACGGCAGCGCCGGCGACGGTCACCGAAGGCAACGCGGTCACGTTCACTCTGGAAACGAAAGACGTCGCCGCGGGCACGGTCGTCAACTACAGCATCGGTGGCGTCTCCGCTGCCGACATCGACGGGCCGATGACCGGCTCGGCCACGGTCGGCTCCGACGGCAAGGCCACCGTCACCATCACCACCGCCAACGACGGTGTTTTCGAGGGCGACGAGACGCTGCAACTGACGGTCACCGGCCCGGGCGGACAGTCTGCCCAGGCGACGGCCACCGTGCAGGACAACCCCGTCTTCCGCCTCACGGCCGGCCAGGACGGCACGGCCGGCCAGCCGAAGCAGGCCACGACCTTCGACGGCGCGCAGGAGCTGACCGGTTTCGGCCTGGTCAACACGCTGAACGACACTGACCACCTGATGGGCATCGGCAATGCGACCCTGAACGCGGTGATCGGCAATGCCGGCGGCGTGACGCTCGTCACGCCGGGCATGACCCTCGTCGGCACGGTCAATGTCGAGTTCGCGAACTCGCTGAAGGACGCGGTTGCGCTGAGCCTGGAAGACACCACGTTCACGAACACCGTGAACGTCACCCGCATCAGCGGCGGCCTGAGCGCCACCGTGCGGGACATGGACAAGAGCGTCACCTCGCTGTCGGCGGCGAACACCGTGCTGCCGGTGCCGAACATCATCTTCGACTACCGCGACGGCCAGGCGCCGACCATGGTCACGCTTGGGCTGACCAACGTTACGGTGGATAACCTCGCCGTGGGCGAAGGCGCGGTCGACTCGAAGGGGAAGGCCCAGATCGGTACCGGGATCACGACGCTGAACGTGACCTCGGTGGGCACCAACCTGGTCGGCACGAGCACAAAAGACGGCCTTGACTCGGCCATCACGAACCTGAACCTGACGGTCAACCCCGGCACGCTGACGATTGCCGGCCTGAACGTCCCGACGGTTGCCTATATCAGTTCGACCGGCGCCGGCAACCTGGTGCTGGGCGAAGTCGGCAGCAACGCCAACTTCGCGCTGCAGGCCGGCACGATGACCGGCAACGTCACTGCGGCGATCGACAACGCGGCGCCGAACGCTGGTGCGGTGTTCAACACCGGCGCGGGCGCCGACAAACTGACCACGGCCACCGCGCTCTCCGGCGACATCAACACCGACGGCGGCGGGGACAACGTCTCCATCGCTGGCGACGTCAACGAAACCGGCTCGGTCGGTCTGGGCACCGGTAGCGACACCCTGACCGTCGGCGGCACGCTGCGCGCGGGCGGCGCGAACGGCGTCGCGGCGCTGGTCGACGGCGGCGACGACGCGGACTCGATCACCATCGGTGGCGGCGTCGAGCGCGAAGGCGCCTTCCCGTGGACGCCTGCAACGATCCTCGGCGGGTCGGGCGGCGACACGATCGTCGTCGGTGGCTCCGTGTCCGGCTATGTCGACAGCGGCGCCGACGGCGACGCGGTCTACGTGAACGGCGGCGTGGCCGGTGACGGCGTGGTCTACACGCAAGGCGGCGGCGACTACCTGCAGATCATCGGCAACACCGCCGGCGTTGTCGACCTGGGAACGGAGAGCGACTCGTTCTACGTCTCGGGCGACAACAGCGGGTCGTTCAACCTCGGCAGCGGCGACGATTCCGGCACGATCGCCGGCACCAACACCGGCACGCTGACCGGCGGCGACGGCAACGATTGGGTCTGGGTCTACGGCCAGACCTCGGGCACCGTCGCCATGGGCAACGACAGCGATGTCTTCGGTACGCTGGGTCGCGTGGTCCAGACCACCGGCGGCGCCACGGTCGACATGGGCGCCGGCGCCGACTTCTTCGAGCACAACGTCGCAAGCGGCCTGGCCGCAGTCGAGCAGAACGCCAACACCTCGGTCGTCCAGGGCGGCTCGGAGTCCGACGCCTTCATCGCGCGCCTGACCGGCGGCGGCACGTACAACATCCCGGGACCGGGTGTCGGCATCACGCAGGTCGCGGTGCAGGGCTTCGAGCACATGTGGCTCACCAACAACGCTGGCACGTTCAACATCGACTTCGCCAGCGTCGATGGGTCGCTGAGCAAGGTGCACCTGAACACCTACGACTTCACCACCGGCACGTACAACCTCACCAACCTCGCCGGTGAGGCGCTGGCGCTGACCGACATGCAGGCCTCCGACGGACGCCTGTCGAACGTCTCCGGCGCGAACTTCGACCAGTCGGCGACGGCCGACGTGAATGTCACCAGCGCCATCGCTGGCACGCTCAACATGTCGCTCGAAGGCGAGCAGGCCTTCACGGTCAACCTCGACGACACCAAGAGCAGCTTCGCCAGCCTGGCGCTGAACGTCGTCAACACGAACGACAACCAGACGGTCAATTTCGCCGGTGGCGCAAACGACTTCGCGACGCTGACGACGGTCACCGGCAGCGCCGCGGGCCGCACGATCACGCTCAACGGGGTCGATTCGCAGACGGTGAACGCCGCGATCGCCGCCAACATGAACATCATCGTTGGCGCGCGCACCGATGACCTCAAGAACTTCGCCCTCGACCGCACGATCATCACCGGCACCGGCGACGACGTCGTCGACTACCGCGCTGCGTTCCTCGACGGTGGCGACGGCATCAACACGCTGGGTGAAACCATCGACCTCGGCGCCGGCACCAACCGCCTGATCGTGCTGAACAGCACCGACGTCACACCGGACCGCGACGAGGCCTTCGAGAGCGTCAAGGGCGCGACCATCCTGCAGGTCGATGGCACGGGTGCCAAGAACGACGGCGACTTCTTCCTCGGTGACGACGCCTACGCGGCCGGCATCAAGATCCTCGAGACGACACCGGGTTCGATCACCACGGTCGAGACCGGTCTGGGCTTCGGCGGCTTCACGCTGCTGGTCAACCTCGGCCTCGAATCGTCGCTGAAGCTCGAAAACGGCTCGCAGGCGAACAACGACCTCGAGATCGTTTCCGTCCTCGACGCCGTGCCCACAGGTGGTGGCCAGGTCGATGGCGACGACGATGTGACCCTCAACCTGGTCCGCGCCGGCAGTGGCACCGTCAACCTGACGCTGACGATCGACGACGAAACGCCGACGTGGATCACCACGGCGGCGGTTGCCGGCAGCAACGGCATGTCGGAGTTGTCCCTCGACGTCGACAAGGCGAGCGGCATCGACCGCATCAAGCTGGTCGACAACAACATCGACTTCAACGTCGTTGGCGCCTATGAGCCGGGTCTCGGCGACGCCGACAACGCCAATGTCTACGTCGTCACCGACAGCAGCTGGGCAGCTGCCGCGCTCACTATCGACGCCAGCGGCATCGACAACTTCGACAACGTTAGCGCGACCGGCGCGGTGGTCCTCGACGGCAGCGCCGAGGGGTTGGTCTCGCCTGCGGTGCTGACGCTTATCGGCTCGGCCAACGACAACACCCTGGTCGGCGGCAGCAACGTCAACAACCTCACCGGTGGCGGCGGCAACGACATGCTGATCGGTGGCAACGCGGCCGACCTGCTCACCGGCGCCGGCGGCAACGACACGCTGTACGGCAACAAGGGCAGCGACGTGCTCGATGGCGGCCTCGGCAACGACTACCTCGTCGGCGGCGCGGGCAGCGACGACCTGACCGGCGGCGGCGGCAGCGACATCTTCGACTACCAGACCGGCAGCGACTCGGGAACCGCGCCCGGCGCGCAGGACATCATCCGCGACTTCGACTTCAAGGTTGACTCGTTCTTCGTCTCGAAGAACATCGCCAACGTCGGCGCCGTGATCATCCAGGACCTGATCGGCGCCGCGACGCCGGCCAACCTGTTCACCTTCCTGGCCAGCCGGTCCGAGATCCAGACCGCCTTCGCGCTGCCTGGCGCCAATGCGATGCTGGTGACGATCCTGTCGCCCAACTTCGCGGGTGGCGGCATCAACGGAGCCGACGGCGACGTCACGCTGATGCTGATCGAGAACGGCTTTGGCCCGCAGCAGAACACGTTCGACTCGAGCGACATCATGATCCAGCTCGACGACGACAGCAGCTACGCCAACCCCGGCTGGTTCAGCCTGGCCAACTTCGGCCCGTTCGGCGACGGCACGGCGCTGACCGCGCCGGTCATCACCGGATTTGTCGTTGACAGCAACATCGTCGGTGACAACATCACCAACGACAAAGACCTCCAGATCAGCGGCACGAGCGCGGTCGGGGCGACAATCAGGCTGTGGATCGACGCCGACGGCGACGGCTTCCGCGACTGGAACGAGAAGTCCTTTGTCGTTACCGACGCTGGCGACGGCTTCACGGACGGCAAGTGGACAGTAGGGGCCACGGGCGTGCTTGCCGACGGCAACTACTCGTTCGTCGCCGAGCAGACCGTTACCGGCGTGCTGGGCAGCACGTTCACCAGTGCGGGGTCCAAGGCGCTGGATGTCGTGGTCGACACGACCGCGCCGACCGTCACCATAACGTTCAGCGACACGACGCTGACCGCCGGCGAAACAGCCGTCGTTACGTACCAGTTCGACGAGGCGGTCGACGGCTTCGACGCGACCGACATCACGGCTGAGAACGGCACGCTGACCGCGTTCACGCAGGTGGATGCCGACACGTTCACGGCGGTCTTCACGCCTACCGTGGCGCAGGACTTCACCAACGTGGCGACGGTCATCGCGGCGACGTATACGGACGTCGCCGGCAACGCGGGCCTCGGAGGGGTTTCGGACAACTACATCATCGACAGTCAGACACCGTCGGTGCTCAGCATCGTGTTCAGCGATACAGCCCTGATCGCCGGCGAGACCGCGGTCGTCACGGTTGACTTCGACGAACCGGTGACGGGCTTCGACCTGCTCGACATGACTGTCGAGAATGGCACGCTGTCCGGCTTCACGGTGGTGGACCCCGACACGTACACGGCAATATTCACGCCGACCGCGGGCGTGGAAGATGCCACGAACGTGGCGGCGGTCATCGCCGGGACGTACACGGACATCGCCGGCAACGCGGGCGGTGGCCTCGTATCGGGGAACTACACGATCGATACGCTGGTCCCGACGCTCACCATCACCTTCGATGACACCCAGCTTCTCAAGGGCGAGACGGCAAACGTCACCTTCCAGTTCAGCGAGGATGTGGCCGGTTTCGCGGTGGGCGACGTCGCGGTGGAGAACGGCACCCTGTCGACGTTCGTGACGGTCGATGCCAACACGTACACGGCGGTCTTCACGCCGAATACGCCGGTGTATGACCTGACCAACGTGGCGACGGTGGCGGGCGGCACGTATACGGACATCCCGGGCAACCTGGGTGCCGCCGGCACCTCGGCCAACTACGAGGTCGATACGCGGGCTATTCCGGCGATCGCGAGCGCGAACTACGACGCTGCCAACAACGTCATCAATCTGGTCGGCACGGGGTTCTCGGACTACGTCTCCGGCGACGCGATCGGATTCCAGTGGCTGTTCGACGGCACGACGGCGTACACCTTCGCCGCCAGCGACATCATCGGCTTCAATATCGTCGGTGACACGCTGATCCAGGTCGTTCTGGCCGGTGGCACGGCATCGCTGATCGAGAATGACCCCGCATACGCGGGCGGCAATGACTTGCTGTTCGTCGATGCGCCGTTCCTGGTTGACCTCGTTGGCAATCCGGATTCGACGACTGACCTGACGCTCCCGCTCATTTGACGGCTGGACGGCCCCACTTCGGTGGGGCCGTATCAAACTTCCGGGCGGCCGTTTCGGCCGCCCTTTTTCGTTGGGCGAGCCCACTCCCCCGACACCGCAGGACGCCAACGATGAGCAGCTGGGCACAGGGCTACGTTTCCGACATCCCGTACACCTCGGGCTTCTACCGCGAGCTGACGCCGCAGTTGCTCGCCTTCGCCACCCTGCTCAGGGGCGGCAACCCGCCGCCGGCCGAAGGCGGCTTCGATTTCTGCGAACTCGGTTGTGGCCAGGGCTTCGGCACGACGCTGCAGGCCGCCGCCTACCCGAAGGGCCGCTTCTGGGGCTTCGACTTCAACCCGGGCCAGGTCGCGCATGCACGCGGGCTGGCCGGCGAAGCGGAACTCGCCAACGTCGAGTTCGGCGAAGAGAGCTTCGAGGACCTTGCTGCCGGCGCGCGCAGCGACCTGCCTGCCTTCGACTACATCGCGCTGCATGGGATCTACTCCTGGGTCAATGCGGCCAACCAGCAGGCGATCGTCCGCTTCATTGCCCAGCGCCTGAAGCCCGGTGGCGTGGTCTACGCCTCGTACAACTGCATGCCGGGGTGGGCGCAGGCCGCGCCGCTGCAGCGGCTGATGCGGATGTACGCCGATCACCACCCGGGGCGCTCGGACCGGCAGGTCGAAGGGGCGCTCGCCTTCGCCAGCAGGCTGAAGGCGGCCGAGGCGCTCTACTTCAAGGCCAACCCGGCCATCGTGGGCCGGCTGGAAAAGCTGCCGGCGCAGAACAAGCACTACCTCGCGCATGAGTACCTGAACGAGGGCTGGTCGGCGCCGTACCACGCCGACGTGGCGCGCGACATGGCCGCCGCCAAGTTGAGCTTCATCGCCTCGGCCACGCTGGCGGAGAACTTCGAGGGCGTGGTCCTCAGCGAGCCGATGCGGCAGGTGCTGGCCGAGATCGACGACCCGGTGCTGGCGCAGACACTGCGCGACTACTGCTTCAACCAGCAGTTCCGGCGCGACATCTACGTGCGCGGTCAGCCCGCCGTGCCGCTGGCCGAGCAGCGGCAGCGACTGTTCGCCACCCACTTCGTGCTGAACGTGCCGCGCAAGGACCTGAAGCTCGAGTTCCAGTTGCCGGCCGGCAAGGCGACCGGGTCGAAGGCCATCTACGAGCCGATCGCCGATGCCCTTGCCGGCGACGGCGCCACGCTGGCGCAGTTGCTTGCGCTGCCGGCATTCAAGGGACAACAGCCGGGCGGCGTGGTGCAGGCGCTCGCTCTCCTGATTGGCTCCGGGCAGGCCCACCCGATGATTCCGGGCGCCGATGCGCGCCCGGCCCGTCGCCTGAACGCATTGATCGCGCGCCGGGTGATGAACGGTGGCGACTACACGTTCCTGGCCGCGGCCCGTCTCGGCAGTGCGCTCGGCGCGAACATGCTGCATATGGCGGCGCTGCAGGAGGTGATGGCCTCCGGCAGCGCGAGCCCGAGCGCCGAAGCGCTGGCACCGAAGATCTGGGCCGCGATGAGGCGGGTCGGACGCTCGATCCTGAAAGAAGGCCAGCCGGTCAAGGACGATGCGGAGGGTATCGCCGAGGTCGGCAACCAGATCCGGCCGTTCCTCACCGACACGCTGCCCGTGTGGCGCAAACTGGGGTTGTGACAGCGGCGGCCGGCTGTCGTGCTCACCGGCGGCACCCATGGAAAGGATGAGCAGCAACGACAACGCCGCGCCGGCCGCGGGCACAACGGCCAAAGCCGCCGTCGCGGCGACCGTGAGCTTCGGCTACAGCGTGGCCGAGGACCGCATCGTCGGCCTCTGCACGCAGGGCGAGACCAGTGCCACGGTGCTTCTGACGCGCCGCCTGGTGCGGCAGACCATCGCGCGCCTGGCGCAACTGCTCGACCAGTCGAGCCCGATCGCCGGGCGTGCGCCGGCAGCGATGCGTGCCGAAGTGGTGCAGTTCGAGCACCAGAGCGCGGTGGCGCAACTGGCCAGCAGCGTCGGGCCGGTGGCCGCCCAGGCCCCCAGTGGGGCGGCCAGCCAATCACCGGGGCTGCTGGTCGCGCGCGTGGACCTGAGGCCACAGCCGCAGGGCTTCCTGCTGGTGCTCAGCGACGCGACTGGGCGCAACGTGACGCTGCGCCTGCAGTGGCAGGACCTGCACCGCCTGGTCGGCGCGCTGCACCAGCAGGCGCGCAACGCGCAATGGGACCTTGCGCAGGCCGTGCCGTGGCTGACGCCGCAGGCGGCAACATCGGCCGCAACGGCCTGAGGCTGCGCGCGGCGCAGGAAGAGCAGGATCATGTAACCGGTGTCCTCGGCCCGCGCAGCGCGGGTCGAGCGCACCACACTCAGGGCCGCGGCCATCAGGCACGGCCTGCAACCTAGGAGCAAGACAGAATGTTCATCGAATCTCTCGGCAACGCCACACTGCACGGCGGCATCCTGCGCATCGAAGGCCGCATCCGCGGCGGCGACGGCAAGGATCATGTCGCCGACCACCTGGTGATCCCGGCGCAGAACGCGGTGCAGATCACGCAGCAGCTGGCCACCATCCTGCAGGAACTGAAGAAGCGCATCGACGAGCAGGCGGCGGCGCAGAAGGCGAGCGGCGAGAAACCGGTTCAGTGACACCACGCCGGTCGCGGCGCGGCCGGATGCGGCAACAGGCGATGAGCTCCGGTCCAGTGGCGGGCCGGACGCGAGCCTTTGCACGATCGCAGGCCATGGCCTAGACTTGTACTGTAAACAGAACAGGTAGAGAGCCATGCGCGTCATCAATTTCTCCGAAGCCCGCAACAGCCTGAAGACCGTCATCGATCAGGTCATCGAGGATGCCGACTACACGGTCATCGCCCGCCGCGATGCACCGGATGCGGTCGTGATGTCCCTCGACACTTTCAACAGCCTGATGGAGACCGTTCACCTGCTTCGCTCGCCGGCCAATGCCGCCCACCTGGCACGCTCCATCGAGCAGTATCGCCAGGGTAGGCTGACGCAGCAGGATATGGTCGATGTCGAGTAAGGCGCTTGCGCGCAGCACATGGACGGTGGCTGCCTGGGAGGACTACCAGTACTGGCTGGGACAGGATCGCAAGACGATCAAGCGCGTCAACGCGCTGATCAAGGATTGCCTGCGCGAGCCTTTCGCTGGAATCGGCAAACCTGAGTCCCTGAGAGAGAACCTCTCGGGTTTCTGGTCGCGACGCATCGATGACGCCAATCGGCTCGTCTATTGCGTCGACGGCCAGGACCTCGTGGTGATTGCCTGCCGCTACCGCTACGACTGATCGGCGCGACCGATCACACGCAGTTCGACGAGGGTGTGGTGCGCCGCTTGCCGCATGACTTGCACATTGCCCGCCTTCCGGCGCGAGTGCGCTGCGCCTCCTAGAATCGCGTTTCTCCCCTTCGTATCGGCCGCGCGGTGAAACAGCGCTTGTGGATGATCTGGCAGCTTGCGCGGCGCGACCTCGTCGCGCGCCTGCGCGGCTCGCGCCTGGGCGTGGCCTGGCTGCTGCTCACGCCGCTTGCCTTCCTGTGCGCCTACGTGTTCGTGTTCGTCTACGTGCTGAAGGCGCGCTGGCCGGGCATGGCGATGGACTCGGGCGCGGCCGGCAGCGCGCTGGCCATCTACGCCGGGCTGATCGTGCACGGGTTGGCCGCCGAGGCGATGATCCGCGCGCCGGGGCTGATCCGCGAGCAGCCGCATCTGGTGACCAAGGTCGTCTTTCCGCTGCACTGGCTGCCGGTCTCCGCGCTGACCGGCGCGCTGGTCCAGACCGCAATGAACCTCGCGCTGCTGCTCGTTGCGGCGGTGGTGAGCCGCGGCGCATTCGATGCCCGCATGCTGCTGGCGCCGCTCACCCTGCTGCCGCTGGCCATCGGCGTGCTGGCGCTGCTCTGGTTCCTGGCGGCCCTTGGCGTCTTCGTGCGCGACAGCGCGCAGGCGGTGTCGCCGCTGGCGGCGCTGCTGCTGTTCTTCAGCCCGGTGTTCTGGCCGATCGAGGCGCTGCCGGAAAACGTGCGCGGTCTGTTCCATGCTAACCCGCTCACCCTGCCGATCCAGTGGCTGCGCAGCGCCGTGCTCGGCCTCGGCGAGATCGACTGGATCGCCTGGGTCGTCTATCTCGCGGTGGCGAGCCTGTGCGCGGTGGCGGCGCTGGCCTTCTTCCGGCGCCTGAGCCCGGGCTTTGCGAATGAACTCTGAGGCGGCAATCACGCTTGCCGGGGTCGGCAAGTGCTATCCGACTGCGGGTCAACCTGCGGCGCGGATGTGGAACCTGCTGTGGGGACGCACGGCCACCCTCGGCGGTTTCTGGGCGCTGCGCGGGATCGACCTGACGGTGCGCCGCGGCGAGGCGCTGGGTATCGTCGGCCACAACGGCGCCGGCAAGTCGACGCTGCTGCAGATCGTCGCTGGCACGCTCGCGCCCTCGGAGGGCGAGGTGCGGGTGCAGGGCCGCATCGCCGCGCTTCTCGAACTCGGCGCGGGCTTCAACCCGGAGTTCTCCGGCCGCGAGAACGTCTTCCTCACTGCAGCGATGCATGGGCTCGCGCGCGAGGAGATCGAGGAGCGCTACCCCGAGATCGTGGCCTTCTCGGGGGTGGCGGCGTTCATCGACCAGCCGGTCAAGACCTACTCGAGCGGCATGCTGGTGCGGCTGGCCTTCTCGGTGGCGGCGAACGTCGATCCAGACGTGCTGATCATCGACGAGGCATTGTCGGTCGGTGACGGCGAGTTCGCCCGCCGCTCCTTCGACCGCATCATGCATTTCCGCGAGGCAGGCAAGACGCTGCTGTTCTGTTCGCACTCGCTCTACCAGATCGAGGCGCTGTGCGACCGCGCCATGTGGATCGACCACGGACAACTGCGCCTGCTGGGTGCGCCGGCCGAGGTGACGATGGCCTACGACACGGCGCTGGCAATCAAGGCGCGCGTCGAGATGGGCGAGCCCGAAGGCGGCGGCAGCGGGCCACCGATCGCCGCGGCATCGCCGCCGCCCGCTGCTGCCGCTGAAGTGGCGCCCGAAGCCAGCGCTGAACCGGCGTCGGTTGTCCACGTGGAAGTGCCGATCGCGCCTTCGCCTCCGCCGCCCGCCCCCGGGCCGACGGCCGCAGCGTCGAGCGCGCGGATCAGCGCCGTGCGGCTGAATGGGCAGACGTTCGAGAGCACCCGCGACGACTGGGCGGTCGAGGTCGAGTTCGCCTCGGATCCGGCGCTGCCCGATCCGTCGGTGGCGGTGTGCATCGTGACTGCCGACGGCCGCACGGTCACCAGCACGTCGACCTTCCTCGACGGCGTTGTTCCGCGGCGCGATGCCGCCGGGCGCGGGCGGGCGCGGCTGAGCATCCCGTTGCTGCCGCTGCTGAAGGGCGTGTACACGGTCCAGGCCTACGTGATGTGCGAGCGCGGGCTGCACGTCTACGACTACGCACTCGATGCGGCGCGCTTCACCGTGCGCCAGCCGGGCCTGGAACTGGGCGTGGTGGTGGTGCCGCACCGCTGGGAAGGGTGATGACGGCGACGGCAGAACAGCGCATCGTCGCCGCCGCGGACCTGCCGGCGGAGGTGATCGCGCCGCTGTTCGAGGCCTGCTTCGGGCAGCCGTTCGACGCCGCCTGGTGGCGCTGGAAATACCGTGCGCCGCGCAACCCGAGCCTGGCGCTGGTCGAAGACGGCCGCGCGATGGCGCACTACGGCGGCATGCCGCGGGCGCTGTCGATGTTCGGCGAGCCCGTGGCGGGGCTGCAGGTCGGCGACGTGATGGTGCACCCGCAGGCGCGCGGCGGGCTCGGTCGCCGCGGCCCGTTCTATCGGCTCGCATCGACCTTCCTCGGGCATGAGGTCGGCTACGGGCTGCCGGCGCTGCTCGCTTTCGGCTTTCCCAACCTGCGCGCGCTGCGGCTCGGCGAGGCGCTCGGCCTGTACGCGGCGGTCGATACGGTGACCGAACTGCGCTGGCCGGCGACGCCGCATCAGGTGCCGCGGCCGCGCCGAATCGACGCTGCCGACACAGGCACGGCAGCGCTGATCGACCGCGCGTGGGTGCAGATGCAGGCGGACCTCGGCGCGATGCTCGCTGGTGTACGCGATGCGATGTGGTGGAGCGCGCGCTATGCCGGGCACCCGGCGGCGCCCTATGCGACCTGGCTGATCGAGCAGCCCGAGCCGGCGCTGCTGGTGCTGCGCGCGCATGGGCAAGCGCTGGAGTGGATCGACTTCATCGGCCCGTTGGCCTCATTGGCGGCGGCGCGCGACGCGGCGCGCGCACTGGCCGGCGCCGGCGCGCACGGCGAGGTGTTTGCGTGGCTGTCGTCATCGGCGGCGGCGCGGGTGCGCGATGCGGCCGCCGTCGAGCGCAACATCGAGGTGGGTGTGCCCACCTGCGCATACACGCCGGGGCCGGCCGCGGAGACCCTGCGCGGCCGCTGGTGGCTCATGGGTGGCGACGCCGATTTCCGATGAGCACTGGCGAAGAGCAACTGATCCCGTACACGGCGTCGCTGCCGGAAGGCGCGCGTCGCGTGCTGGTTCTGGCGCCGCATCCCGACGACGAGGTGTTCGGCTGCGGCGGCACGCTCGCCCTGCTCGCCCAGCAGGGTGCGGCCGTGCGCGTGGTCATCGCCACCGACAGCACCTGGGGCAGCAACTTTCCTGATGGCGCTGACCGGGCGGCGGTGCGGCGCGCCGAGAGCGAAGCGGCGGCGCATGTACTGGGCTACGGCGCGCCGGTGTTCTGGGGGCTGCCTGACCGCGGCCTGCAGTTCGACGAGGCGCTCGTCGCGCCGGTGGCGGCAGCGCTGCGCGAGTCGGCGGCGGACCTGCTGCTGGCACCGGCGCCGCGCGAAATCCATCCCGACCACCATGCGCTCGGCCTCGCAGCACTTGAGGCAGCGCGGCGGCACGGTGGTGCGCTGCGCGTGTGGCTGTACGAGATCAGCGCGCCGATGGCGCCGAACCGGCTGGTGGACATCAGCGCCGTGCGCGCGCGCAAGGGCGAGGCGATGCGCGCCTTCACCACCCAACTGGCGATGCGGCGGTACGACGCGCGCGTCGATGCGCTGAACCAGTACCGCTCCTATACCGTCGACGACGTCGACGTCGCCGAGGCATTTCACGAGATCGAAGCCGGTGACCTGCAGGCGGGCGTGCGCAGCGTCATCGACCGCATCTCGGCGCCGGCGGAGCGGCAGGCGGCCGCGGTGCCGCCGCTGGTGAGCGTGATCGTGCGCAGCATGGATCGACCTTCGCTGCGCGAGGCGCTCGATTCGATCGCGGCGCAGACCTATCGCTGGATCGAGATCGTGGTCGTCGACGCGGATGGCGCGCATGGCGCGCTGCCGGCATCGTGGGGCGGCCTGCCGCTGCGACTGGTGTCGCGCGGGCAGGCGCTGTCGCGTCCGGCTGCCGCGAATGCGGGCCTCGCCGCTGCGCGCGGCGACTGGCTGCTGTTCGTCGACGATGACGACCTGCTGCTCGGACCGCACCTCGAGCGCCTGGTGGCTGCGGCCGGCGCGGGCGGGCCGCTCACCGCGCCCTATGCGGGGGTGCAGGTTGTCGATGCGAGCGGGGCGCAGGTCGACGTCTACGACTACCCGGATGCCGCCGTGCGCCTGCCGGCGCACAACCCGTTCCCGATCCACGCCGTGCTGTTTGCGCGGCTGTGGGTCGACGCCGGCCTGCGTTTCGACGAGAGCCTGCCGGTGTTCGAGGACTGGGACTTCTGGCTGCAACTGGGCACACGCGCGCGCTTCGTGCACGTCCCCGGCGTCAGTGCCATCTATCGCGCCGCGCTCGGTGACTCGGGCCTGAGCCTGGACGAAGATGCGGCGGCGCGCGAGGCCGGGCGGCGAACGGTCATCGAGCGCTGGTCCAACCGGCTGCGGCCGGAGCAGTTCGAGCAGTTGCTGGCGCAGGAGCGGGTGAGCCGCGCGCAGGCGCAGGCCGATGCGGCGCGCGAAAGCCACCGCGCGAATGACCTGCAGTCACAGATGCTGCGGTGGCAGGAACTGCTCGAGCAGGAGCGGACCAGCCGGGCGCAGGCGCAGGCCGATGCGGCGCGCGAAAGCCACCGCGCGAATGACCTGCAGTCGCAGATCGGGCAGTGGCAGCGGCTGCTCGAGCAGGAGCGCGAGCAGGCGCGCGCACTGACTGCAGCGCTCGAAGCCGCGTCGGCCTCGGCAGCACGGGAAGGCCACCGGGCAGACGACCTGCACTCGCAGATCGGGCAGTGGCAGCAGTTGCTCGAGCAGGAGCGTGAGCAGGCGGCGGTCCTGACGGCGGCGCTTGAGGCGGCAACGAGTCAGGCGCATCAGTTCGCCGGCGAGCGTGATGCCGCTGCCGCTCTCGCCCAGCAGCTTGCGGCCGAACGCGACGCGAGCGCGGCGCAGGCGCAGCAGCTTGCGGCCGAACGCGACGCGGCGCAGGTGGCGCTGCACGATCTGCACAATTCGCACTCGTGGCGCGTCACCGCGCCGCTGCGTGCGACGGCCGATTGGATCCGCGCGCTGCGCCGGCGCGGCCAGAGCCGTACGGCGCTCGCTGCTCCGCCGGTGACCGCGCCGCCGCCGTCGGCCGCCGCGGCGAAACCGCCGACGGCACCGCAGCGGCGCACGGTTGCCCTCCTGCTGTCACCGGCGTCGTTCGATGCCTCGGCGATCCGCGCGCTGCTCGAGCGACTGCCCTCGGACGTTCGAATCTGCGTGCCGGCACCGTCCGGTCGCATCGACGGCGGCGCTGACGCGCGCGTGCATGCACTCGTGCTGCCGGCGCAGGCGCGCCTTGATGAGCAGATCACCGCGCTGCGCGCCGCCGTGCCCGGTGCCAACGTGGTGGTGGTTGCCGACGGCGCCCCGATCCCGGACGAAGCGACGATTGCGGCGCTGGTCGAGCCCTTCGCCCGCTCGACTGCGATAGGCAGCGTGTCGGCCGCCGCTACCGGCGCCGATGTGCTGGGCGTGGCGATCCCCGCCGAAATGGCGCTGGCACTTTCCGCCAGCCCGTGGCCGCACTGGCCGCAGCACTTCGCGCTGCTCGGCGAGAACTGGCCCGGCCCGCGCGGCGGCGTCGTGGCGCTGCGCTTCGAGGCCCTGCGCGATCTCGGCGCGCCGCGCGACCTCGAGTCCGGGCTGGCGCGCTGGGCCGAATGGACCCGGGGCTTCGGCTGGGCGCATGCGGTGGCGCCGGTGCGCATCGTCGGTGCGCACGACCAGGCGCCGGCGGTGCGCTTCATGCGCGAGGCGGCGGTCTCGGTGCGCTGGGCCCGCTATCTGGCCGAGCCCGCGATCGGTGATGCGGCGCGCGAAATGCTGTTCGAACAGTTGCTGTTCAGCCGGCAGTCGCCGGTACTGGTGCTCGATCACAACCTCGGCGGCGGCGCCAACCGGTATCGGGCCAAGCGCATCGCGCAGTGGCTGGCCGAGGATCGGCCGGTGCTGCTGTTCCACGACGACCTGTACAACGACACCACGGTGGCGGTCCTGCATCACCCGCAGGCCGGTGAGTGGCAGCGCAGCGGCTTCGACATTTCCGCCTTGCTCACGCTCGCCGCGCAGGGCAGGTGGTCGGAGATCTTCTTCAACAACGCCGCCCACGCGCGCGACCCGCTCGCCGTGCCGGCGCTGCTGCTGCGGCTGAAGGAGACGACGCGGGCGCCGCTGACGGTGGCGATCCATGACTTCTACTCGGTGTGCCCTGCGTACGTGCTGCTGACCGACGAAGCGCGGCACTGCGGCGTGCCCGAGGACGTGGCGGTGTGCGAGCGCTGCCTCGCCTCGAACCGCTTCGATCCGCACCAGGGCAGCTTCGCCATCCGCGACTGGCGCGCGGCCTGGGGGCCGGCGATCGAGGCGGCCGACAGCGTGCTCACCTTCAATAGCAGCGGCGCGCGGCTCATGGCGCGCGCCTATCCGGCGATCGCCGCGCGCACCCGCGTCGAGCCGCACGAGGTGCCGCCGTGGCCGCCAGGCACCACGGTGCCCATCGACTTCTCGAGCGGACTGCGCATCGGCATCGTCGGCTCGCTGTCGGAGGCGAAGGGCTCAGCGATCGTGGGCGAACTGGCGGAAGAAGTGGCACGGCGCGGACTGGCCGTGCCGGTAGTGCTGATCGGGCAACTGACGGACCGGAAGCCGTCCGCGGGGCTGACCTGCACGGGCATGTATCGCGCCGAGCAGCTGCCGCGCCTGCTGGCCGCGCATCGCGTGAACTGCTGCCTGTTCCCTTCGATCTGTCCGGAGACCTTTTCCTATGTGCTGTCGGAACTGATGCAACTGGACCTGCCGATCTGCGCCTTCGGCCTCGGCGCACAGGGTGAACGGGTGCGCGAGTATCCGCGTGGCCTGGTCGTGACCGAAGTCAGCGCGGCGGCGGCGCTCGATGCGATGCTGGCGTTTGCAGCCAGGCAAACCGGGGAGCGCGCTGCGCAATGAACGTCCACGCCTTCACCAGCATCACCGGCAACTACATCCCGAAGGCGCGCGTGCTGGCGACGAGCCTGAAGGCGCAGCACCCCGACTGGAAATTCCACGTCGTGCTGTCCGACGAGCCGCCGGCCGGCGACTGGCTCGCCTGCCCGCACTTCGACAGCGTGATCCGCGCCGACGAACTGCCGATCGAGCGTTTCCGCGCCTGGGCCTTCGGCCACACCATCGTCGAACTGTGCACGGCGGTGAAGGGGCCGGCGCTGCGCGAGATCGGGCGCCGCTTCGGGGCGGAGGCGGTGATGTACTTCGACCCCGACATCTGCGTCGCCGGGCGCCTGGACGACCTGACGGCGCGGCTCGAATCCGGCGCGAGCGTGCTGCTCACGCCGCACCTGACCGATGCCGAGACGACGCCGCGCGGCATCGAGGACAACGAGATCGCGGCACTGAAGCACGGCGTCTACAACCTCGGCTTCGTGGCGGTGCGCATGGATGCCAACGGGCAGCGCTTCGCCCACTGGTGGGCCGAGCGCCTGCTGGGCTGGTGCGAGGACTTCATCCCGGGGGGCCTGTTCACCGACCAGCGCTGGGCCGACCTGGCGCCGGCGCTCTTCGACGGCGTGCACATCGTGCGCTCGCCGCGCTACAACGTGGCAACGTGGAACATCTCCAACCGCCGCGTCGAAGGCGAGCCGCCGGCAGCGCTGCGCGTCAATGGCGAGCCGATGGGCTTCTATCACTTCTCGGGCCTCGACAAGGGCGCGCTGGCCACGATGCTCGAGATCTACGGCCGCCAGTCGCCGGCCGTGCAGCAGTTCCTGGCCTGGTACCTGCGACGCTGCGACGAGGAAGGGCAGGGAGCAATCGGCGAGACGCCGTGGGCGATGGGCCGCTATGCCGACGGCACGCCGATCGCGCGCGACCATCGGCTGCTATATCGCCTGCGTGCGGATCTTCAGCAGGCCTTCCCGGATCCGTTCGCGATCGGTGGGAACGGCGGTTACCTGGCCTGGTTCCGCGCCAACGCGGCGCAGGAGATCCCGATGAGCCATGCCTTCCTGCAGCGGCGGCCCCCGGAAGGCGACGCGCTGCAGGCGGCCCTCGGTGCGGTGCGCGAACTCGACCTGATCCGCCGTTCACGCACTTACGCCTTTGCGCGCCGGCTTTCCGACATCTACCGCCGGCTCCTGCGACTGCCGCCGATCGGGTAGCCTTCGATGCGATATTCGACGCTGAACTCGGCATTGCGCAGGATCGGGGCGGCGTTTGCAGAGCAACGCATTGCGCGCACGCCGCGGTCTACCGACCCGGCAAAGTCGACTTCCTGGGACCCAGTGGCAAATCGCGAACTGCTCCAGCTTCTGCGCCCGGAGGTTCAGGTCAGCGAACAGGGCGGATTCTTCGTCCATCAGTCGTGGGTGCCGGCGGGCGTGACGGACCAGTTCCTCGAGGATGCCGACACTTACCACCAGCGTTACTTCGATCGTCTCGATTTCCTGGGGCTGATCGAACGCTGCCTTGCGGTTGCCGAGATCGATCGTGCGGCGACGCTGTCGATCCTGGACATCGGTTCAGGAGGCGGCAGCAGCGTCTATGCGCTGGCCAAGGCCCTGCCGACGGCGCATGTGGTCGCCTCCGACATTTCGCCGCAGCTGCTCGGCAAGCTGGTCGCCTACGCAGCGAGCAGGCCTGAGTTCAAGGACCGGATTTGCGCGTTCTGCTTCGACCTGCATGTGCCGTTCTTTCGTGACGGCGCGTTCGACCTGATCTTCGGGGCTGCGATCCTGCATCACCTGCTCGATCCCCTGGCGGCGCTCCGTCATGTCGCCAGCAGCCTGCGGCCAGGCGGCAAGATCGTGCTCGTCGAACCGATGGAAGCGGGCTGCCTGCTGCTGACCTCGATCTACGAGGAGATCCTCCGGCTGTACCTGCTGCGCGGCGAGAAGGAGCACCCCATCGCCCGGCTGATGTCTGCCCAGCGCATCGACATCCACGCGCGGCTCGGTGTTCCGGCCACCAAGCCCTGGACCCACCTGCTCGACGACAAGTGGGTGTTCGATCGTCCCTACCTCGCCGACCTGGCCGCGCAGCTGGGCTGCCGGACGGTTGCTGTCCATCCGGCGCAGGAGGATCTCACGCAACTCTACGAGGGGTGCTTCCGCAGCCTGCTGGCCGATGCCGGGATCGGCGGCGTGGAGATTGCGCCCGATGTGATCGAGGTCTTGCGACGGTTCGATCGCGAGATGAGTGCCGATATCAAGACGCTCCTTTGCCCCACCGGGGTCATCGTGTTCGAGCGGGGCTGATGAAGTGTGGTTATCAAAGGCAACGGCTTGTGCCCATCGGCGTAGCGGCGCCGCGTTGCGAGCATGAGCGCGCCTGAGCGAGCCGGGTCCGTGCTCCGGCCCGTGGCGCGCGGGCTGATGCTCGCGGCGATCGCTGCGCAGGCGATCCTGGCGATTGCCTATGGCGTCCCCGGGCACCTGTCGGTCGACTCGGTCGTGCAGCTTTACGAAGGCCGCACGCACCAGTTCATCTCCTTTCACCCGCCGATGATGTCGATGCTGCTCGGGGTGCTCGACCGCATCGTCCCGGGCACGGCGCTGTTCGTGCTGCTCGACCAGGCGTTGCTCACCGGCGCGCTGCTGCTGCTGTGGCGCGGCTGCGGCCGCAGCATGGGTCTGCCGGGCGCAGTGCTGGCGGCAGCCGTGGCGCTGAACCCGCTGCTCATCGCCTACACGGGCATCGTCTGGAAGGACGTCTTGTTCGCCCATCTGGCCCTGTTCGGCTATGCGTGCCTGCTGCAGGCTGCTGCCGGGGCCGGTGACGCTTCCCGCGTCGCCTGGAGCACCGCCTGCCTGATTGCGCTGGCGCTGGCGGCGTCGCTGCGGCAGCAGGGCCTGCTTGTCGCCCTGCCGGCGATTGGCTATGCATCGTTCGCGTTCGGCCGCGGCTGGCTGGTGCGATTTGCGCTCGCCGCGGCCGGCGTTGCCGTGGTGCTTGGCATCAACGCGGGCATTCTCGCCGTGGCCGACCGGATCGCGGTCGGCGATCCGCCGCCGCGCGCATCCATCGGCCTGCGTGGGCTGCTTCTGTACGACCTCGTCGGCGTCGTCGCCCGCGGCGGAGAACTGGCCGACGCGCAGGCCACGGCCGATGCACGCGCGCTCGTGCCGACGTTCGACAGCTATCGAATCGATGGCCTGGCAACGCCGGCGCCGGGAACGACGCTCGACAAGCGCTTCGATGCGCAACCGGTTGGTTTCTGGTGGCGCTCGGTGGCGACTTCACCGCTCGTCTATGCGCAGCACCGGTTCGACCACTTTGCGAAGTTGATGGGCTTCGGCGACATGAACCGTTGCCTGCCGCTTCACGTCGGCGTCGTCGACAAGCTCGTGCATCCCAACCTGCAGCGCGACCTGGTGCCTGAACTGCGGCTGGTGGGCGGCGTGGACGCGCGCGCGCAGCGGATCTACGACACGCTCAGGCCGCATTTCAATGGACCATTGTTTCGGCATTGGGTCTGGGCGCTGCTGCTGACCGCGGCCACGGCCCTGCATTTCTGGCGCGGAGCCGCCGTGCTCGGCTGGCTGGGCGTCGGCACGCTGGCCTTCGCGGCGAGCTACCTGGTGATCAGCATCGCCTGCGACTTCCGCTACATCTACGTGTTGCCGGTGGCTACGACCGGGCTCTGGTTTGCGCTCTTCGCGGGGGCGTGGCGGCAACGGTAGCGCGGTGCGGCGGGGCAGGCAACCGCTCCGAGCGGCCCGCTTCGGCCGCTGAATCGCGAGGTGCCGCCCGCGTCCGTTCGCTGCTCAGCGCAGCCGCTGCGGAACGAGGAACTTGGCGATGGCCTTCAGCCGCGGATGCCTGTTCAGCCAGCGGCGGCC